>Ga0265339_10000701_pt1 | contig 25957 bp, 23 predicted proteins | sample 4CB219metaG_FD_202085 | JGI IMG/M metagenome (GOLD analysis project Ga0265339, IMG submission 202085) | Rhizosphere microbial communities from Carex aquatilis grown in University of Washington, Seatle, WA, United States - 4-CB2-19 metaG | ecosystem: Host-associated > Plants > Roots >... | reverse complement strand
CTTCACGATGGGCGCCGAGTACACTCCCTCGGACGCAACAGGATTCATCAAGCTCTTCGGCCTGCAGATGCGCGGCCGGGGCAAGGCGTAACAACAGGTTAGAGGTGAGAGGTTAGAGGTGAGGCAGGCGACAGAGAAATCCTGCCTCACCATGATTCGCAAGCGGCAATGCGGTTATACAGCACAAGATCTTGTTTCGCGAAGCCTAACCTCTCACCTCTAACCTCTAACCTCTTTCGCGGGGATACATCGTCAACATGACTCCCACACGAACCATCCTCGTAGCGATCGCGAGCCTGCTTGCCCTGCCCTGTCTTGCACAGGACAAAGTGAACCTTCAGCCGCCGCTGAAACTCGCCAAGGGCCAGACGCTCTTTACCATTCAGCAGTCGATGAGCGCCAGCCGCGTTAGCGATTCCAAGACGCGCGAGGCCCTCAAGGACCTGCAGCAGACCCGCGACCAGGAACTCACGCAGAAGATCGTCGAGATGGACGATAAGGGCCAGCCGACAAAGATCCACCTGACCGTCAGCGGCCATCTCAACATCAAGGGGACGCTGCCCAAGGAGGAGGCGTTCAAGCAGGGATTTCAACTCAGGGCCGTGTCGCTGGACCTGGTGCGCGAGGGCGGCCAATGGACGATCCAGACGGACACGATCACCAGCCCGGAGATGAAGGCGCTCTCTGGCCCCGAGCTATACATGCTGCGGCGGGCGGTCCACGACGCCGGGCAGGCATACTCGCGACCCGACCTGCTCTTGATGCCCTCCGAGCCCGTTGCCGCCGACGCGAAGATCGAGCCCACGCTCGGCCAGTTTGCGGAGTGGACGGCGGCGGCCAATGCCAGCGGCCGCCTGGAAGGCAAGGCCGTCGACGCCAAGTTCACACTGGATAGCATCAAGGACGGCGTGGCGAACGTCATCGGGACCGTGCAATTGCTGGTGCCTGTGGAGAAGGAGCAGGCAAGGGGCAGCTTCAAGCTCGGGATGCAGATCGACACCGCCAGCGGCCTGGTGACGCGACGAATGGTGGACGTGAGGATCGAGGCCAAGGTAGATCAGCAGAATGTGATATCCAACGTGAGCGGGATGGAGATAATCCTCGCGAACAAGCCCGCCGCTGAAGAGCCCAAGACGACCAATGCCCTTGGCTGGAAGCCGGTCAAGGACACCAGCACCTGGCACGACGCCGAGCAAGGCCTGGGCCTGACGCTGCCCGAGGAGTACACGCAGCGTAAGGGCCAGCCCGCATGGACCACCCCCGGCGGCGGAAGCCTGAGTATCGAGATCCGCCACCGCGACTTCATGCCCACTATACAGGAACTGCTCAAGGCCGGCGTGGCGAATCTCCAGCGGCCCGAACTCAAACTGGCGGACATCGCCCCGCAAGAGCCCTTCCGCCTGGCCGACGGAATGCCGGCGATAATCGTCAAGGCCACCGCCGACGAAGGCAAGACGGCGATGCTGGTCCTGTTGGTAGCCGACGGCCCGCGAACGATCGCAATCACCGCCGCGGCGCCGAAACAGGCCACCGACCGTCTGGCCGAGATGGAAACGGTGCTACGGTCCCTCCGCATGGTCGACGCCCCGCCGACGCCTACGTCCCAGCCTGCAATGCAGAAAGATCACGGTGGGAATTAGATGTCTTTCGACCTTAAAGCATTTGCCGCCACACCACGGTTAACGGATGGCGTGTATGGTACCGAGCTTCAAAAGGCCGGGCTGAGAAAGCCAGGCGGCTGCCTGGAGCTACTGAACCTCGAGAGTCCCTCTGCCATTGAAGCCGTAGCCCGCAGCTACGTCAGGGCGGGCAGCGACGTCATTATGACCAACTCGCTAATGGCCCATCGTTTCGGCCTGGCCCCTTATGGCCTGGAGAACAAGGCCAGTGAAATCGCCCAAGCCGCCGCTGAGATTGCATGTCGTGCCACCGCAGGCACAGAAGTGAAGGTCTTCGGATCATTTGGTCCGTCGGGCAAGATCGTAATGATGGGCGAGGTCAGCGAGCAGGAGCTCTTCGACAGCTTTGCCCAGACGGCAAGAGCCCTGGCCACAGGCGGCGCATCAGCGATCGTTTTGGAGACATTCAACGATCTTGCCGAAGCCGAAATCGCCCTGATGGCCGTCAAGAGTGTGTGCGACCTGCCCGTGGTGGTCTCGTTGGCTTTCGCATTTGGCCCGGACAAGACCGCCACCATGATGGGTAACACGCCGGCCGATCTGGCCGCGATGTGCAAGGCCAAGGGCGCTGCCGCCATTGGAGCCAACTGCGGTATTGGGCCCGACGTTGCGGTCCGCCTGGCCCAAATGTTGCGGGCGGCCTCGGACACGCCTGTCTGGATCAAGCCCAATGCCGGGCTGCCCGTGGTCCAGAATGGCAAAACTGTCTTCCCCATGAATCCGGATGAATTCGCGTCCTTTGTCCCGGCCTTGGTCGACGCTGGCGTTGATTTCCTTGGCGGTTGCTGCGGGTGCGGCCCCGAGCACATCCGGGCAACGGCGCAGGCATTACAGCGTCTGGACTAGCCTGACTTTAGATGCCCGTACCTGCACGTCCACGAGCATCGTGCCGACGTTAGCGTCACTGCCCGTTCTGGTCGGCGCCGTCAGCAGGTTCCGAACTGGCTGGTTGATTGTCCTGCGTCTGACTGGCCTGAGGCTGTTGTGGCTGTTGTTTGTGAGTACTCCGCGCCCGCATCACATAGCGGACTCCGCTGATCACGGCAGTTGTAATACAACCCTGCTGAGCCACACACAGAGCCATGGTCACAGCCATCGCAGCCACCGCCAGCGACCGCCTCAGGCGCCATTTTCCGTTCATAATAGTTCCCAGCGAATTGTAGTGCCGCATTGTTCACGCCCGAGACCACGCCTGCGCCCTCGCCTACATACCCTCCGCGGGCAGTCTGTCGCGATTTTCCGTCGAGGCAAAAATAGGTCTTGCGAGACGGGCTGTGGTCATGTATCATTTTCCCTCTTCGCAATTTGAATTGGTTACTTAAGACTCAGCGAGGTTAGGAATATGCATTATCCACATAGGCTGTCGAAGAAGAAGAAGGCCCGCAAGCATGGCTTTCGCGCCCGTATGAGGACGTCCAAGGGCCGCAAGATCGTCAATCGCCAGCGCCGTATCGGCCGCTCGGTGAACACGATAAGCACCGCCGCCTAAGATCGCGTCCCATGATGCTACCAAGACCCTCGCCAACAGCGAGGGTTTTTGCATGCGCATATGACGTGCAGAACGACAGCCACAGAGGACACGGAGAACTCAGAGAGGAGAAAAAGCATTGATTGTGGCGGGCTCGTCGATCTACTTGCCGCCTTCGAACGGCGCCGACAGGCAAGCCTCATCCATATCCAGGCACAAGTCACTTCATCACGCCGTGATATAGCGTTTTTCGCGTCCTCGCCTCTTAGAACGCGTTTTCGCGGTTTTGCCCCCAAAACCTGAAAAGTCTGAATCCAAAAACGTTCATAAGTCCTGGATTTTCAAAACATCCGAAAAACACGCTTGTAACCGACGGCCTAGCCGCGCGTTATGGCCGCAAAAACGACCACGGCCACAAGCCCCAGGATCGACGATCTCCCGGCCGAGGTACTTTGGGTCCACGAATGCAGAAAGTGTAAAAACGTGGCGTTGAGATGCTCGTTCAGAAAGATAATCAGGTCTTTTCTCTGAGCTCTCAGTGTCCTCGGTGGCCGTAGTCCTCTCCAGCAGTTTACAGCGTTCCCTCGGTCTTGGGGCGGATCTCGCTTAGGAGGCGCAGGACCACTTCGTCGCTGGTGATGCCGGCGGCTTCGGCGTTGAAGGTCGTGATGATGCGGTGGCGCAGGACCGGTAAGGCCATCTCGCGGACGTCCTCGGTGGTGGCGTGGTAACGGCCATGGAGGATCGCCCGGGCCTTGGCGGCCAGTATGAGGTAAATGCTCGCGCGGGGCCCGGCACCCCAGTTCACCAGCTCGTTGACGAAATCGGGGGCCTCGTTCTTGGCGGGCCTGCTGGCGCGGGCGAGGTCGCGTGCATACTGGAAGACGTGGTCGGCCACCGGCACTCGGCGGACGATTTCCTGCAGCCGCTGGATATCCTCACCGGTCAGCGAGACCTCCAGCTTGGCGTCGTAGGTGCCGGTGACCTGCTTCATGATCTGGATTTCCTCGTCGGGCGTGGGGTAGTCCACGACGATGTTGAACATGAAGCGGTCCAACTGTGCCTCGGGCAGCGGGTAGGTACCCTCCTGCTCAATGGGGTTCTGCGTCGCCAGGACGAAGAACGGTTCGGCCAGCGTGTAGGTCTTCTCGCCGCAGGTGACCTTGTGTTCCTGCATGGCCTCCAGGAGAGCGGCCTGCGTTTTGGGCGGGGTGCGGTTGATCTCGTCTGCGAGGATCATGTTGGCAAATATCGGCCCGTGCACGAACCGAAAGACGCGTTTGCCCGTGGTGCGGTCCTCTTCCAGCACATCAGTGCCGGTAATGTCCGAGGGCATCAGGTCGGGCGTGAACTGCACGCGGTTGAAGCTCAGGGAGAGCACGCGGCTGATGGTCGACACAAGCAGCGTCTTGGCCAGCCCAGGCACGCCTACAAGCAGGCAATGGCCCTTGCAGAACATCGCCACCAGCACCTGCTCGATCACATTCCGCTGGCCGACAATGACGCGGCCCAGTTGCTGGGTCATCTTCTGATAGGCTGTATTGAGCGCCTTCACGGCAGCGACATCATCGGCGTTGGCTGCGTCGATCTCGCCCTGGGTGGCACCTGTTTGGGTCATGACATCTCCTTGACGGATGGCTCCTCGCACTAAAGCGGTACGCTAACCGTCAGTATACTTAACACGCTGGAGAGATGAAGGTATCGGGATTAGTAGGGCACCAACGCCCACGGAACGCTTTCCGTGGGCTTTATGCACCTTCGGGCAACTGCACGTCTTTGAGCTTAAGCTCGACGTTGGTATTCCCGTTATACGTATTCAGGACGATCTCGCCGGCGACGTCGATGTTGTTTACGCCAACCAGGTCGTCGGCCAAGTCGCCCATGCCGAAGCCCACCGCGCGGACGTTGGTGCCGTTTTGCCCCAGTAGCAGGCTCACCGTAGAGCCGCCCTTGCCCATCCGCCGAGGGGCGGCCACCACGCGGCAGTTGCGGAACGCCACCAACGGCGAGGGGTTGCCCTGGCCAAACGGTGCCAGCCTCTCGATGTGCCTGGCGAGGTTGGTACCCAACGACCCCAGCGTGCCCTCGGCGTCCACCAGTAGCGGCCGCTTGAGCTGCGCAGGTTTGATCTGCGCGGCGGCGTGAGCGGCGAAGGCGTCGGCAAAGGCCTGAACCTTGGCTGTCTCGATCCGCAGGCCGGCCGCCATAGCGTGCCCGCCGCACCCGACCAGGTGCCCGCGACAGGCCTCCAGGGCGTCGTTAAGATTAAATCCAGTAATGGACCGCCCGCTGCCTTGCCCGCCGTCGGGACCAAGGGCAATGAGCACCGCAGGCCTATGAAATCGCTCCACCAGCCGCGACGCCACGATTCCGATCACGCCGGCGTGCCACTGCTCCGACGCCAGCACAATGGACATGCTCGCCTCGCCATTCATGCCGGCGGACTCTACCATCAGACATGCTTGCTCGAAGATCTCCCGCTCCACCTGCTGCCGTCGCTCGTTCTGCTGGATCAGGAACGTCGCGATCTCGTGACTCCGCTGCGCTGGCGCAGTCGTCAGCAGTTCTACCGCCAGGGCCGCATGGCCCATCCGACCGCAGGCGTTCAGCCGCGGGGCCAGCACGAAGCCCACGTGGAATGCGTCCACGTCCTTGCCGACAAGATTGGCCGTCTCCAAGAGAGCCCGCAGCCCGACGTGGCGGGTCGTGGGCAGCGACCGCAGCCCATACGTCGCGAAGACGCGATTCTCCCCCACCAGCGGCACGACGTCTGCAATAGTGCCCAAGGCCGCCAGCGCCATCGCCTCGACGAGAAACTCCCGCAGGCGGTCCGACACGCGCGCAGCGCCCTCGGCTAACCTGGCCGTGTGCCACGCCAGCTTGAACGCCACGCCAGCGCCGGCGAGTTCGCTGTTGGGATAACCGGCCGAAAGCTGCGGGTGGACAACCGCGACGGCCGGCGGAAGAGCCGCGCCCACGTGGTGATGGTCAGTGACGATCACGTCCACGCCGGCAGCGGCCGCCTTGGCCAGCGGCTCGTGGGCGCTTATGCCGCAGTCTATGGTGACGATGAGCTTCGTCCCATCAGCGATGATCTTCTCGATGGCCTCGACATTTACGCCGTAGCCCTCTTCCAGGCGATGTGGAATGTAGTACTCCACCTCCGCACCCAGAAGCGACAGGCACGCGCGAAGAATGGCCACGCCAGTCATGCCGTCCACGTCGTAGTCGCCGTAGAGGGTGATCTTCTCCTTTGCGCGGACGGCGGCGAGGATGCGATTGGCGGCGGCGTCGATGTTATCCAGCAGCGCCGGGTCGTGCAGGTGCGTGAGCTTAGGGTCCAGGAACGATCGTGCCGCCTCGACGGTGGTGACCCCGCGATTGTGCAGGATCTGCGCCACCAGCGGGGCCGTGCCCAACTGCCTGGCCAGGTCGGCGGCACCGTCAAACGGCGACGCCACCTGCCACTGGCGCCGCCCCAGCCTCCCTGCTCGTGTGGACAAGTGATGCTCCTTTTGAAATCGCCAGGATTGTACCACGCGCCACGACGGATTGCGAGGAGTCGCGTAACGGATCAGGGTCTTTCAGTTCTCGTGGCATGGCCGGGCGTGATCTAGAGCCCAAAGGGCTCGTGTAGCAAAGCCCAGGGCGAAGCGACGATTCGTTCGTCGCGCAGCCCTGGGTGAATAGCCCCCACCCCAAGCCCTGAAGGGGCGCTGCAGCCATGGAGTCGATCGACCAGGCGCATTCAGTTGCGGCGCCCTTTCAGGGCTTGGCCTTTACACACTCTTACCCAGGGCTGCGCTGCGCTTGCCCTGGGCTTTGGCTGCACGAGCCCGTTGGGCTCACGGGGCTACTGGCAAACGCTCTGGGAGCTAAGAAACACAATCGCCAGAGAATCCGGTCGCTCACGTTTCTCATTGCCGAGAGAATTGAGCATTGAGCATTTCCAGCAACTCTGCTAATCTTGGCGAGATTTCACAGGATCCCCACGAAATGGCAGAAATGACTGTATCGGAATTGGCCCGCCAACTGGGCGGCGAGTTTACCGGCGACGGCGCGAAGATCATCCGCGGCGTCAGCGGCTTGGAGTCCGCAGGCGCCGACCAACTTGCCTTCCTGGCCAATGCCAAGTACGAAAAACTTATGGAGACCGCGGCGGCTGGCGCGGTGATCGTGGCCGCCGACTACGCTGGGGCGGGCGAGACCCTCATCCGCTGTGCAGACGCATATTACGCATTCCGCCAGGCCATGGTGCTGTTCTACGGCTTTCGAAAGCATCCCTTTGGCGGCATCGATGCCCGGGCGGCCGTTGACCCAGGGGCTAAGTTGGCCGCGGGCGTGAGCGTCGCCCAGTTCGCGACGATTTGCGCGGGTGCCCAGGTCGGCGAGGGCACAGTCATCTACCCGGGCGTCTTCGTGGGCCCTGGCGTCACCATCGGCAGTTACTGCATCCTCTACCCCAACGTGACGCTGTACGACGGCACGGTCCTGGGCGACCGCGTTACCCTGCATGCCGGCACGAGCATAGGGCACGACGGCTTTGGCTACGCCACCCACAAGGGCGACGACCACGTGGTGCGACACGAGAAGATTCCGCAGGCCGGCAACGTCATCATCGAGGACGACTGCGAGATCGGCGCCAACTGCGCGATCGACCGGGCCACCATGGGCCCGACGATCATCGGCGCGGGGACGAAGTTCTCCAACCTGGTTGCCATCGGACACGGGACCAAGATGGGCAAGCACTGCCTGATGGTAGCCCAGTCCGGTATCGCGGGCTCAGTACACGTGGGCAACTACTGCGTCTTCGCGGGGCAGGCCGGCGTGGTCGGTCACATCCGCATCGGCGACGGTGTGAAGGTCGGCGCCCAAAGCGGCGTGATCAACGACGTACCCGCCGGCGTGGAAATCCTGGGCAGCCCAGCCATCGACTTGGCGGAGATGCGCCGAATCGCGGTCTCCATGACCCGCCTGCCGGAGATGCGCGTAGCCATCAAGAAACTCATCAACGAGGTCCATACCCTCAAACGCAAGCTGGGCGAGAAGTAACAGGCGACCTTCGGGGGTCATTTGAGTCGCGTCGGTTCAAAGCCCCGGCACTGCGTGCCGGGGAAACACGGCAAGATTCCTTCTCGCGCCACACCGCTCTCTGGGACCGCCGGATTCCCTCCAGAAAACTCCGCACCCTCGTCGATATAACCAAGGAGTTGTAATAGAGGTTTCCTGTGGCCATCTACGTGTGGTTTACAATCTGGGTGTTTTTGAGCCTCATGACCGCGGCGGGCGTGTATTCGCTATTGACCAAGCTGGTCAAGCCGGCGTGGGTGAATTGGCTGCTGCTGCCTGGCACGATTGTGTCGGAGATGGCCTACATCTTTGGCACGCTGATCACCGGCGGCGAGGTTCGCAGCAAGATCATGCCCTCCAAGGATGGCGACGGCGGAGCGCCAAAGACCGACGCCACCGCAAAGTTCAAGACCGCCGGCCCGATCATCGCGTCGGCCTTGGCCATTGCCGCCGTGGGGGCGGCCATCGTGCTGGTCTATTCGGCACTGGATAGGCCCGTCATTCGGGACTTCACCGGCGGCGACGGCCGTTCGGACTTTGTAACGCTCTCGCCGCTGGACCATCCCGACAAGAAGATGCAGGCGTCCGCCACCGGTGTCGCCAACGCCTTATGGGACCAGGCCCACTACCAGGTCACCATCCTGCGGAAGATGACCTTCACACTGGGCGAACTGCACTGGACCAAGTGGCAGATCCCCCTATTCGTTTACCTCACGATCTGCCTGGCCGTGCGACTCTGGCCGTCCAAGCGGCCTATCCGCCCCACGCTAGGCGCCGTCATCTTCCTCGTGTTGGCCATCGCCCTGACCGGGGCCATCTGGACGCGGTTCAGCGATCTGCTAAAGGACATCTGGCCGCTGCTGACGTACGTCTGGGCCACACTCCTGCTGACGCTTGTAGTCGCCCTTATCCTCAACGGCCTGGTCACCCTCTACAAAGCCTTGGCCGGCAAGGGCGGCGCACCCGCGAAGGCAAAGGCGGCGTGAGAAGATTGCGGATTGAGTATTGCGAATTGCGGATTGGACAAATTTGCGAATCGCTAGAAATGGCTCGGCCTTTTTGCGTCGTTTGATCGGGGAAACGATGCAAAAAGGCCGAGCCAGCTTTGTGCGTGCGACAAATGCGGGCGATTTTATCGCATTTGGACCCACGCACACCGTGCGTGGGCTTTTCACGGATTAGTTTACTCGAAGTACTTCGCCGCTCTTTCGAAGAACATTCTGCCGTCGGCTCGCTTTACCTCGCCGCGGGTCCATTGCGGGTGCTGCGTGATATCCACGAACCGCTCGGGGTGAGGCATGAGGCCCATGATGCGGCCGGTGGGGTCGCAGACGCCGGCGATGTCGTCGATGGAGCCGTTAGGGTTCACGGGGTAAGGGCCAGGCTTACCGGCGGCGTCAACGTAGCGAAGGGCGACCTGGTCGTTAGCCTTCATCGTGTCGAGGATGGCTGGCTGGGCAGGCACGAACTTGCCCTCGCCGTGTGCCATCGGCAGGGCGATGATCTCGCCCTTGGGCAGGAAGACGCACTTATCGCTGTCGCTGCGGAGGTGCACCCAGCGATCCTCGAAGCGGCCGCCATCGTTCCACGCCAGCGTCGCATCGCGATGGGCCTCGTCCACCTGGACCTTGCCCCAGGGCAGCAGGCCCGACTTGATCATGATCTGGAACCCGTTGCAGATGCCCAGGACCAGCTTGCCCGCCTGCACGAACTCGTTGAGGCTGTCCGACAGCCGGTGCAGAAGTTGGTTGGCGAGGATCTTGCCCGAGGCAATGTCGTCGCCATAGGAGAACCCGCCGGGAAAGACCAGGAACTGGAACTCCCGCAGACGCTGCGGATTGTCCATCAGCGAAAACACGTGCTCGCGGCAGGCGTCAAACCCTGCCTGCTCGAGCGCGAATTCCGTCTCGCGATCACAGTTAGTCCCCGCCGCCCGCAAAACCAACGCCTTGGGTGTAGCCATGTTTCTTCCGAATCTATCCAGTTCAAGACCAACGACAGCCGCTGTGGGCACAGAGAGCTCAGAGAAAAACTCAGAGCTCAAACCCAGATTGTATGCAAATACACCCGTGACTCAATGCAAAAGATGCCAAGAGGCTGGAGAAGGGGAGCCTCCAGGCGATGCGCCTCCAGCCTACGGTCTACAGCCTGCAGCCTTCTTCCTTCAGGATGGTTTGGCTTCGGCGGTCGCGGGCCTGGTTCAGGACTCGCTCGATGCCGTCCAAATTGCCGGCCTCGATCAGGTCGCGGAAGTGGGTCATGCGTCGGTCGAAGGCCTTCAGGGCGGCGAGGATCTCTTTGCTGTTAGTCGCGAAGATGTCGCGCCACATCTCGGCATCGCCGCTGGCAAGGCGGGTTGCGTCGCGAAAGCCTGTGGCAGATACTTCCAGTTCGGCGTCAGTGGGCAGGCCCATGAGCAAGGCGGCCAGGGCGTGCGGAAGGTGGGAGATGCGGGCGACGGCCTTATCGTGGTCAGCCGGCGTCATGCGAACGGTCCGCATGCCCAGCCCCTGCCAGAACGAATCGACCGTGTCGACGGCGGGCTTGCTGGTTCGCAGTGTTGGAGTGATGATGCACGTCGCCCCGGCGAACAGGTCCGCACGGGCGTTGGTGGGCCCGCGAAGTTCACTGCCGGCCATCGGATGGCTGCCGACGAAGGCCACACCGTCACTCTGTCGCCGTGTCAGCACCCGCGTGGCGGTGCGGACGACAACGGCCTTGGTCGAGCCGACATCGGTGACGATGGCGCCGGGCGGCAGTGCGTCGCGAATGGCCCGCAGGTGATCCTCGAATGCCCCCACCGGCGTGGCGAGGACAACCAGTTGCGCGTCGCGGACGGCCTGTGCGGCGTCAAGTGAGGCGGCGTCAACCGCCCCGACTTTCAGGGCCTGGTCCAGGCTCTGAGGCCGACGTCCCACGCCGACAATCCGCGCCCGCGGGTCGCAGGCCTTGATCGCCAGGCCCAAGGACCCGCCAAGGAGCCCTACGCCGATAATCGTGATTTTCTTCCACGGCAATGCCATGCCGCAAAGACTAGCAGAGCACGCAGGCAATGACAACTCCCTGTATGCAAGAGACCCGCTTGCGGTTTAGCGGGTGCGAGCATCCGAATAGCTGCGAGCGCCCGCTAAACCGCAAGCGGGCTCAGTAAGATTTGTGGGATAGACAGCATCTTATCTTTCCAACGCTCGCATTGTCTCGACGTTCACCTCGTCCCAGTCGCGCCCTTTGTCGTCGGGCCCTTTGGGCGTTTCCAAGATGAACGGCACGTCCGCCAGTCGCTTATCGTTCACAAAGTTTGCAATGCCGGCCGCACCAATCCGCCCGTGCCCGATGTGCTCGTGGCGGTCCACCCGGCTACCCAGATCTCGCTTGGAATCGTTCACATGGACCGCCAGCAGTCGCGACAGGCCTACCACGCGATCAAAATCGGCCATCGTCTTGGCGTATGCCTGCGGCGTGCGGATATCGTACCCCGCGGCGAAGACGTGGCAGGTGTCCAGGCAGACGCCAAACCGGCGTGCCGGTTTAAGCATCTTTAGCATCGTCGCCAAGTGATCGAAGGTGCACCCGACGCAACTGCCCTGCCCGGCCATGGACTCCAGCAGGACCTTCGTCTTGACGTGCGGCAGTTTCTCGAGGATGGAGTTGAGGGACTCGGCGATCCGCTCCATACCGGCCTGCGGATCATCGTTGGCCCCGGGGTGCAGCACGTAGTATTCCATCCCCAGTTGCCCGCACCGCTCCAATTCGTCGGCGGTAGCGGCAATCGACTTCTGAAGGAACTCGCCCTGCCCTGCCAGGTTGATCAGGTACGAACCGTGCGCGATCACCGGTGCGAGCGTCGTCTCTCGGCGGATCTTGTGAAACACCTCGATGTCGGCGGCCTTCAATGGTGACGCCCGCCACTGCCGCTGATTGCGCACGAACAACGCCACGCAGTCCAGCCCCATCCTCTGGGCCGAAACCAGCGCGTTGTAATGCCCGCCGGCAATGCTCAAATGGCAACCGAGTCGCATACGCGTTTAGTACCACAACCCCAAAACAACCGCCACAGAGAACACGGAGAGAAAGCGGCACATTCCTCAACTCACATACAACATCGCATAGGTCTTCTTTTCTGAATTCTCTGAGCTCTCTGTGTCCTCAGTGGCTGTCGTTTTCAGCGGCGTACCGTCTCCAGCGCCTGGGCGACTCGGGCGTCCATTGCCTCCTGGTCGGCGGTGAAGCTCATCAGGCCGGCAAGGTTCATCAGGGCATCCAGGCCCGCTTCTTGGGCGGCCAGTTCGCGACGCCAGTTGTCCAGCTTGGGAATCTTGCCCTCCTGGCGCGACGTCTCGCGCTGAAGGCCGGTCCATCGCGGCATGAAGCTCCCGCACCCGCCGTCGTGGAACGCATCCACTAGCCGCTCGGCACTCATGGCCGAGATACTGCCCTTCTCCAGACGGTCCATCACATCGATCAACCGGTCGTCCACGTCCCACAGCGTATCGAGGCCAATGGCTGCCGGGTCGACGCCCTGGTTCAGTGTCGGCTGATAATCCGCGGAACGGTGGTCAGCAAGGTCCTCGGGCGAGATGTCCAGGTCCAGGAACTCGCCGGCTACCTTGGGCGGTATCGTCAGCACGTCCACGCCGGCAAGGTCCGCCACCTGCTGTGCGCTGCGAAAACTGGCGGCGATCTGGCGGCTGGGCACGTTCCGCTGCTGCCTCAGGTCCGCCACCTGCATCTGCGACGCCAGCGTTGCTCGCTCGCCCACCATCAGCCCATCGCCCAGTTTGTTGTCCACCACAAATTGGTTCAGCCGCCCAAGGAACACGTTAACAAACCGCGGCCTCCCCAGCCGCGCGATGATGTAGTTCTGCCTCGCCGAGAACCCAAGCGTGTGATTGACCGGGATTCCTTCATCCGATAGCCGCCGCGTGGCCAGCAGGCCCGCAGGCGTGAATGGGATCTTGATGATGAACCGATCCGGGCAGATAGCGTGGTAACGGTGAGCCACCGCAACAGCCTGCTCGACGTCCTGGGCGAGGTCGGTGTGCTCCTCGACGCTCACGTGGGCGTCGAACTGCTGCACCAGGCGCAGGCCATGATACGCATTGAGGATGAACGCCAGTTCCAGCCGCTGCCGCGTTTCGTCAAGGTGGTACGGGCCCAACAGTTCGCCCGCTCGCGCGATGAGATTGTCGTACTGGCCGTTTTGAACCTCCTTGTTCAGCAGGGTGTTATTTGTGGTCAGCGCAGTGAACTCCCGCGTCCAGTATCTGCGAGCGTCGCCGATACTGCCGGTGTCGAGCCACAACTCGCTGCCCAAGGCCACCATCCGTTGCCATAGGGGGTCGGACGCCGGCTCCTCCCTGGCCGGGGCGATGGCAGGAAAATCCCTCAGGACGAACTCATGTATCGCTTGCTCCAAGGGCTGCAATACCATGTTGCACCTCCTGAGTAAGCGTAGCGCCTCAAAACCCCAATGTGCCCCTTGAACAACCAACGACCGCCACGGAGCACACAGAGAACCCAGAGAGAAGATGCCTCTTGTCGGACTCTCTGCAAGCTCTGTGTTCTCGGTGGCGGTCTTGTAATCTCACTCGGACTTGTCCGCTGGCGGCTGGGGCTTGAAGTTCTGGCCTTCCAGGGCGGCGCCCATGGCGGCCATGGAGCCCAGGTTCATCGTGTCCAGCACCTTGGCGGGCACGAGCATAATGGACGAACCGGCCCGCATGCCCTCGTATATGATGTTCATCGCTCGCAACTGCAGCGCGACGGGGTTGTCAATGTACCCGCGGGCGGCTTCGGCGAACTTCTGGGCGATCTCCATCTCCGCCTGTCCCAGAATGGACCTTGCCTGGCGTTCGCGTTCGGCCTGGGCCTGCTTAGACAAGGCATCCTTGAGGTTGTCCGGGATCATGATGTCGCGTATCTCGGCGGAATTGACGCTCAGGCCCCACGCCTCAGCCTTGGATTCAATGATCGTCTGCAGTCGCCGGCTGACGCTTTCGCGGTCTGCGAGTATCTCCGCCAGCATGTGTACGCCGACTATGTCCCGCAGGGCCGTCTGGATCGCCATCGTGATCGCCTGGTAGTAGCTCTCGACCTCCAGGACGGCCTTTTGCGAGTCCCATACGTGCCAGAAGGCAATGGCGTCGATCTCCACCGGCACGGTGTCCTTGGTCAGAATCGACTCGGCGTAGAAGGGCGTAGTCCGCGTCCGCATGTCCACCACTCGCGCCACGCTGTCCAGGATCGGCACGATCATGAAGAAACCAGGCCCCCGAACGCTACGAAACCGCCCCAGTCGCAGCACCACGGCGCGATCCCACTCGGCCAACAACTGCGCCGACAGGTGCCAAAGCACCGCCAGTACAATCCCGACCACGATCACGCCAATGCCGACGACCGGCCACTGATTGTTGCGGAGATACACGCCCAGGACGATGCCACCGGCGATGATCAGAAAAGTCACCAGCAAGACCGGCAGCCGCATCGCTACGCGGGCACGCTCGCGAACAAGGTGCTCCTGTCGCAGTTGCTGCATTACGTCGATCATCTCAAGTCTCCTTTGAATGTGGCGTCGCGGTTTTGATCCGCTCCAGGCATGCGAGCAGATCATCGATGGTAATATTCAGCCGCTGCGCCCGGCTGATAAAGTCCAGGCACAGTTCCTCAGTCGCGCGGCGGCGCTCATTGGGATCGACCTGCATCGCTTGCTTGCGGACGTAGACCCCGGAGCCCTGCTGAGTATCGAGCACACCCAGCAACTCCATCTGAGTGTATGCCTTAACTACGGTGTTTGGGTTGACCCCCAACTTGACGGCCAGGTCGCGGATCGTCGGCAGGCGGTCGCCGGGGCGGATCCGCCCGCTGGATATGCCCGCAATCGCCTGATCCACAATCTGCCGGTAGAACGGCACCGAACTGTTTTTGTCGAGATCGAACATTGTATTAGTACTCTAGCACAATTGTACTAGTATACTAGTACACCTTCAAAAGAATGTCAAGCAGCTAGCCAAATAGAAATGTGAACCTTTGGAAGTGGCAAGATAGGGACCAGCGGGTTTTACGGTGCCATGAATACTAACCGATTAACCCGAACGCACTTACCGCCCATACGTCCGCGGCGGGCAGACTATAATGGGGTGCACAGCCAGCGTTGCGGATGGGTCCGCCGGGCGGGTGCAGGCCTTCTTGATGGGAGCTTGGCATGTTTGAGACGTTGGACAAATTGGTGGCGGCTGGCTTGGGTGCCCTGACCATGACGCGCGAGAAGGCCGAGGAGATGTTCGACGAGGCCGTTCGGCGCGGGCAGGAGCAGCGGGGCAATCAAAGGCAATTCGTTGAGGACATGATGGATTCGGCCTCCAAGGCCCGCACGCGGCTGGAGGAGGTCATTGCCGAGCAGGTACGCGCAGCGCTGGTGGCCTTGAATGTGCCCACACGAGATGATCTGGCCCGTATCGAAGCCAAACTCGACTTGCTGCTGGCCCGGCAGCCAATGACCCCGGCCGGCGACGTCACTTCCGGTTGCCCGTAAGCGGCCGTTGCAGACGCGGATCAGTATCAACGCGAGAGTTCCCCCATGCGAATGTCCAGTCTCCGTGTCGGCAAGACGCTTCAGCACCTGCGACGGTATCACCATATCGCGCGGGTGCTGATGAAACATGGGCTGGGTGAACTGGCTGGCGGCCTGCGCCACAGGCTTTCCCTGCGGATCAAGACCGGCGTTACGCTGAAGAAATCGCAGGACCATGGCCGCGCCAGGCCTCAGCGGCTTCGCATGGCCCTGGAGGAACTGGGGCCGACCTTCATCAAATTCGGGCAATTGCTCAGCACGCGCCCGGACCTGCTTCGCCCCGAGTACATCGAGGAGCTCGAGAAACTCCAGGATCAAGTCGCGCCGGTGCCGTTCCCGCGAGTCAAGGCCGATATGGAACAGCAGCTCGGCGGCCCGCTTCATAGCTTCTTCCCTACCTTCGACGCCACACCCATCGCCGCCGCAAGCATCGCCATCGTGTACAGGGCCGTCACCCGCGAGGGTCATGAAGTCGCCGTAAAGGTCCGCCGCCCGGGCATCGTCAAGGTGCTCCACACCGAATGCGAAATACTGGAGAGCTTCGCCTCGCTGGTGGAGTCCTCCCTGGAGGACACCAGCACCATCGACCCGGTGCGTATCATCCGCGAGTTCACCGAGGCCGTCATGCGAGAGGTGGACTTCCAGAACGAATTGGCCAACCTGCGGCAGTTCTGCCGCAATTTCAAAGGCGATAAGAGCGTCCACATTCCTGAGCCTTTCGAAGAGTACTGCCGCGAAGGCATTATCACGATGGAGTTCATACGCGGCGTAAAACCCGTCAACGCCGCCGTCCTGGTGGATGCCGGGCTGGACCCGCAGGTAATCGCCGAGGCGGGCGGGAACTTCATCCTCAGACAGATCTTCGAGTTTGGCTTCTTTCATACCGATCCCCACCCGGGCAACCTGTTTATAGAGGCGGGCAACATCGTTGCCATCGTGGACTTCGGGCAGGTCGCGAGGCTGACTTCAGGTGACCGCAAGCTTCTGGGCGAGGTGATACTGGCCGTGGTGGACGTCGACGCGCGCAGACTGGTGCGGGCCTTCGCACGCGGCGAGATGATCACTGACCCCTCGGGCGTCCTCAGCCTGACACGCGACCTGGAGATGATGCTCGAGACCTACCACAGCCTGCCCATGAAGGAGATCCCTTTCTCGCTGATCATGCAGCAAACGTTCAACGTGATCCGCGAGCACCACGTCAGGCCGCCGCCTGAGTTCACGATGATGCTCAAAAGCCTGATGGTCAGCGAAGTGATGGCCCGCTCGCTCAACAGCGAATTCACGCTGATCGAGCACCTGCGCCCTTATGCGCACAAGCTGCAGATGCAGCAATTGGACCCGCGCCGCCTGGTACGCCGCGGGACTACGCTGCTGCGCGACGTGACCGAGCTTGCGGAGAAACTTCCAGACGACATTAACTCGATCCTGGAAAAACTCAAGCAGGGTGAGGTCCGCGTGCACCTGGAGCACGAACACCTCTACGACCTGGTCCGCACGCTGGACAAGAGCTCCAACCGCATAAGCTTCGGCCTGGTGATCGCGGGACTCCTGGTGGGTTCAAGCCTTCTGGTACAACAGCCTGAGAAGGTCCTCATGGGTATGTTCACGCTGCAGAGCCTGGGCATCCTCGGCTACCTGATGGCCGCAATCCTGGGCCTATGGCTGGTGGCGTCGATCATCCGCAGCCGAAAGGTTTGACGTGCGTAAGGCTTGATGCAGATTAGCGCCTGGATGCACATCGGGCTCTGCCTTTTTGCTCCTTTGTTCGTACTCGAAAAGAGCAAAAAGGCAGAGCCCTACTCATGTCCAGGCGATCGCGAATTCTGTATCTCTACTTCTTTGTCTTCTCCCCTACTCCTCGAGGTGAATCGCCTCCACGGGGCAACTGGTAGCGGCTTCTTTGCACGATTCTTGGACGGCCGCCGGCACGGGGGTCACCTTGACGACGGCCTTGTTGGAATCGTCCATCTCGAACACTTCCGGGCAGATCTGCGGGCACAGGCCACATCCTATGCAGCTATCGTCTACAGTCGCTTTCATGAACTTGTCCTCTTGTTAATGCCGGTTCTTACCACGATCACGCTGTAGCCATCATACGCTCATCATAGGGCCCGTGCCGGCCCGAGGCTTGGCCGTCTGAACGACAGGCTCTTCCTGGGTAGCGTCAGCGCGGGCGTATTGTACCCACTGAACGGCCCGCTGCAAGAGTTCGGTCGTCGTGCGGATGTTGAGCTTGCCCTTGATATTCGCCCGGTGCGTCTCCACCGTCTTGATGCTCAGCGTAAGTTTGTTCGCCATCGCGCGGGTCGTGAGGCCCTGGCCGATCATTTCAAAGATCTCCATCTCACGCTCAGTTAGCCGCTCGATGGAACTCAGGCCCGGGCGCCGCTGGTCGACCACTAGCTTGCCGATCAGCCGCGTGGACATCGACTGGCTCAGGTACAACTCGCCTGCCAACACGCGGCGAATGGCCATGGCGATCTGGTCGGAGGCCTCCTCCTTGCAGAGATAACCCATGACACCCATTCGCAGGACGCGTTCGACGTAGAAGCTGTCGCTGTGCATGGACATCACAAGAATCGCCGTTTGTTCGAGCTTCTGGCGCACCTGGCGAATCAGGTCGATGCCGCTGGAATCCTTGAGCATAAGGTCCACCACCGCCAGGTCGGGCTTGGCCGCCAGGATCCCAGTCAGGGCATCGGCAACGTTGTCGGCCTCGCCGGCGAATTCCATGTCAGGCTCACGTTGGAGCATCTGGATCAGCCCCTGCCGGACTACAGGGTGATCGTCGACCACGAATATCCTCTTTTTCATTGTCTGCGCGCTCATTCATTTACCTCGGGGGGATCGGGGGGAGCGTGAGCTTTGTATCGGCGCGGACACCCGCACGACGTTGCCTCCCTTGGGACCACGTCGCTGGGTGAGCGAGCCGCCTATGCTGCTTGCACGGTAAGACATGACCTGAAATCCAAGCCCGTGGGACTTGGATGAAGTACGCTTGGTGCCGGCCTCCTTGACCTTCTTGCCCTTGGCGTCCTTGCCGTCAGACTTCTTGACAACCTTAGGGTCGCCGCCCGAGCCGTTGTCGGTGATCGTCAGGTGCACCATGTCGCCTTGCCGGGCCAGGCCAATCTCGATCGCCGTCGCATGGCCCAGGCCAAGGGAGTTACTGACTGCCTCCTGCGCGACGCGGTAGAGCTGGTTGGCCGTGGCGGCATTGCGAATGCTCACCGGGCGGTCGCAGAAGAACCGACAACACAGCGTGGGCTGGACATGTTCCATCTGGCCGCACAATTCCCGCAGGGAGTCCATCAGCCCGTGCGGAGTGGGCGGCACAGGCACCAGGCCGTGCGCCAGCGAGGTTGTCTGCTGAATCGCTCCGCGAAGTTCGGTCTCAATCTGCGTGGCTGACTCTGCCAGCTTGGGCCCCAGGTGCGACATGTTTCCGTTGGCGCGGGCCAAGTCGCGTGCCAGGACGCGACAGAGCATGGCCGAGCCCGACAACCGCTGGGCCAACTGCTCGTGTAACTCGTACCTGGCTCGCTGCCACTCGGCATCGACGATTTCCAGCACCTCGTTCTCCATCTGCTTGCGGATGGTGATGTCGCGCGCAATCAGCGACGCGCCAATGATATTGTTGTCCGCGTCCCGCATCGCCGAAATGCTGATGCTGACGTGGAGTTTTCGCTTGTTCTTGCCTATCCCCTCCATGTCCGAGCTGCTCGCCCGCTTACCATTGAAGACCACGCGCAGCAGTTCCTGCAGGTCTCCCACGCGGTGGATAGACATAAGGCCGGTAATCGAACGGCCAACGATATCCGCGGGGCGATAACCCCAGATCAGTTGCGCGCCGCGATTCCAACTGGTTATCGTACCGTCCATCGTGACGCTGAAGATGGCGTCCTCAGATGACTCGACGATGGTGCCCAACTGCAGGCGGGCCTCGTGGGCCTTGCGTTCGCTTTCACGCAGGGCGTTGCGGCTGTGCACGTGGTCGGTAACATCCAGCAGGCTAAGCACGACTCCCTCCACCTCACCCGAGGCTCCGTGGACGGGCACAACGCTCCAGTTCCACCACGTCGCGCCGCTTCCTCGCGGCACGGGATAGAAGAACGGGTTCTCGTAGACGTTCTGGATCTGGCCCGTCCGGATAGCCTCGTCAAATATCCGCTGGTTCTCCGCGTTGGGATATAGAGCAAAATGCTTCTTGCCGGTGAAGTACTCCTCGTCCTTTCCCGCATGCTCGGCATAGCGGCGGTTGACGCGGACGAAGTTGAACTCGCAGTCCAGGTAGGCCAGCATGATGTGCGTGTTGGAGAAGACACGCTCCAGCAGCGCGTTGGAATGCTGCAGGGCCTGCTCGGCCTGGCGTCGCTTGTGGCGCGTTCGCAGGGCCGACACGCCAAAGGCCAGGTCGTCCGCCAGTTCAGTCATCAGGGCAACCTGGTCCTCGCTGAAAGCGTCGACGCGGTGATCGTAGATGGTCAGGGAGCCAAAGACATCGCCCCCGATCTGCAGCGGCAAGGCCAGCGCGGAGTTGCATTCCAGCTTCCTCGCCAGCGACCGCCAGGCCTCCACCCAGCTTTCCTGCGTGATATTGTTGCATACAACCGCATGGCCCAGCCAGACCGCTTGCCCAGTGGGCCCCCGTCCATACGCCGCAGGATCATAACTCAGCGGCATATTATCAAGGACGTGGGGATCGACGCCTGCGACGGCAACGGGCACGAGGCTCTTGGTAGCATCCTTCAGCGCCATACAGGCGAAGACCATGCGGTACCCGCCTGACTCCGCAATAATGCGACAGGTCTCGTTCAGCAGGCTCAGTTCATCGTCGGCACGGACCAGCGCCTTGTCACACTCGGTAACCATGGCTAACGCCTGGTTGGTCCGACGCAACTGCTGCTCGGCCTCCAGGCGTGCGGACACCTCTTCCTGAAGCACCTCGACGGCCTGGCGCAGTTCTTTGGTGCGGCTGTCGACCCGCATCTCCAGCAGGTCGCGCGCCTTTTGCAACTGCGTCACCAGGTCCTTGCGCTGGATCGCGTAGGACATCGCACGAACCAGCAGCACGCGGTCGGTTCGCCCTTTGACAAGGTAGTCCTGGGCACCCAGCCGCACGGCTTCGGTCCCCACCGACTCGTCATCATGCCCCGTCATTACCACGACCGCAGGACAGACTGTCGACGCCAGTAATCTCCGCAAGGTCTCCAGCCCAGTACTGTCGGGCAGCGACAGATCCAACATCACAACATCAAAGGCCTGCTCCCCTAGGGCCGCCTGGGCTTCCGCCAGAGTGCCGACCACCGTGGGTTGGAAATCCTGGCCGCCCGCTGACGTGTCCGCCAACGTTGCGCACAGTAACTGCGCATCGCCTGGATTATCTTCGACCAACAAAAAGCGTACGGCGCGATCCATTTGCAGCATGCTCCGTTATCTGACCGGGCGGGACTTTCACCATCCGTTAGGGGGCAACTTGACCACCGTCAGCCAGAAGTCCTCGATCGTCCGGATTACGTTTAGGAATTGCGAAAAGTCTACGGGTTTAGTGATGTAGCAGTTGGCATGCAAGTCGTAAGCATGCAATACGTCTTCCTCGGAACGGGAGGTAGTCAGTACCACCACCGGAATCCGCCGCAGATCCGGGTCCTGTTTGATCTCCTGCAGGACCTCACGCCCGTCTTTACGGGGGAGGTTCAGATCCAGCAGTATCAGGTCCGGGCGGGGGCTTTCCGCGAACTGGTTCCGCCGACGCAGAAAATCGATCGCCTGCACTCCGTCTTCAGCGATGTGGAGGCGGTTATGGACCTTGGCGTCCTTCAGCGCTTCGATCGTCAGTCGAACGTCGCCGGGACTGTCCTCGACCAGAAGAATCTGGATGGGTTCGCCATTTGTCCAATACTTGCTCATACTCTCCTCTTTGTACGTCACTGCCATGCCAACGAGATAAGCCACTTTCCCTCAATCATGCCGGGTGGCTTACCCTGACCCTCCCGCCTGCCAGTGAGGCCGCTTCTACAGTGCAGTACGACACTAAACTAATCCCCATGAAAGCCTAAGCGGCCAAGTGCCAAGGCACCACGATCAAGCCTAATTGTCGCACAGGTAATATCTTTGTAAACCACGAATTGCCAATGTCCACCGGCATTCCTTAAATGAGGGACCAGCCCCTATGACCCCTTCAGTAGAAATGCCTACGTCTAGGGCGTCTAACCCGTCATTCCTAGTCCCGGCAAGCATTGTGGGCGTCAAATGAGGGTGGGGTGCGACATGCCCCGTTAGGGCCAAGTTAGCATTCTTATGCTACCCGGGCGAAGATGTGGACAACGGAATACGGGCCGTCGCAGCCGTTGCATTTCCGGCATCGGCCGCTATACTAGCCCACTGCGGGCGGTTAGCTCAGTTGGTTAGAGCGCCATGCTTACACCGTGGATGTCACAGGTTCGAGTCCTGTACCGCTCATTCGCTGGTACTAGTTGCTGGTTTGAATCTCGATTGGATTGCTGCCGTATGGGCGTCCAAGTTCACCATTAACGCTACGTCTTTCCAGCGGCCTTCCATATATGCCAGGTAGTTTCTTGTTCAAAGGCCTTGCCGGAGGGGTAAACCATCTCTGCACCGTCACGGAAGGCCTTGGCGCCCCTGTTCAGCACAGCATTGACCGCGTGGCCAATCAAGTCGCCCACGAGCACATTGAAGTTGGCGGCGGCTGTTGACTCACGCCGCGGGCCAAGGGCCTCCTAGTTCAGCTTTGTAGCATCGGCGCGGTATCGTTGAGGCCCCGCAATGAGAATATCCAGCAGAAGGTGCTGGCAAGTCTTTTCAGTATAACGGCTGTTGCTACGGACCAGGGCGTAGTTATCGCTCGCCTGGGTTGGGAAGTACTGCGGGTCCTGTCTGATCAAGTCGACCATTCCCACCTGCCCCACGCTTAGAAAATCAACTATAGCCCAGTCGACCAATCTCCGTCGGCCCAACGCGTCGTAGAGCACCATACCCGCTTCCAGGCAATCGATCCGACTGGTCAACTTGGCCGGCGGGAGCTTTGACAGTGCGTCCTGGGCCACCGCCTCGGTGGCGATGCCCATTTCATTGAGACAACCGCTGATCGTCAGTGCATCATGTTGTGACAAAGCACGAGCCAATATTCCAGATGCATCCCGTGCGGCCACCGCAGCATCCTGAGCCCGAAGGCTCTGGCTCTGCGCAAATGCCCGCCGAAGCGCGTCCGCTGGCAGCGGGGCAAGCTCAAGTTGTACGACCGCGTAACGCATAGATCACCTCTCACTATTTATCGGGTCTCCATGCACTACTGGCTAGTCCAATCCAGACAAGACCTGGACACGTCACGGCGCCACTTGTCGCAAAAATGAACAGTTGGCCGAGCCGGACAAGCCGACTCGGCCAGGATGGTTTACAAATCCAACTTGAAAGCAGTACGGTCAGGCCTGCGCGGCGGCCTTTTGGGCGTACTCCCTGAATAGCTTGAGGTAGTCCTGGTACTGCGAGTACGAGACACCCGGTGGTGTCTGGTGGTCGCAGCTGATGATCAGTCCGCCCTGCCGGGCTGTGGGCAGCAGGCGCTCGAACTCGGCCCGCATGGCGGGCTCGCCCTTGGTCATCGTCATCTTATCGAAACAGCCGATGAATCGCATCTTGGGATGGTCCCGCCTGAGTTGGGCCACGTCCACGCCGCTTTGGCGTTCCAGGGGCAGCATTCCATCGATGCCAACCTCTTCGAACCAGCTTGTCGGCAGGCGGATATCGCCATCGCTGTCCACGACGCTAAGGATGCCGTGCTTCTTGAGCACGGGCACCATGCGGCGGTAGAAGGGCGCGATGAACTCGTCGAACAGATCCTTGGAGAGCATGGGGCCGTGGTTGTAGCTGAGATCCTCGGCGAAGCTCATGAAGTCCGGCGTGCAGTACGTCAGTATCTTGTCCAGCACGGCCAATTCCCACGTGGCCAGGTCGTCGATGACCTGGTGCATCAGCTCCTTGTGGTCGTAAAATGCGTACATGTGGGGTTCGATACCGAACAGCGTGCGAGGCCACCAGAACGCACCTTCGAGCGTGAACCACAGCACGGCTTCCCCGCGTGCCTGCTGGGCGGCCCACTGGCTCCATATCGCCTTGTCCACGGCCGACGCGGGATCGGGGTACATCTGCGGGCGCAGGCGCTCGTAGTCGGCCTGGCTCTCGATGATGCCCGCCCCATGCACCTTGGGGTAAGGGACGGTACCCAGGGCACCGAACCAGCCCTGCTTGTACATGTCCAGGCCGAAGTGATCGCACAGGGCGTATCGCTCGGTAAGGGTCGCCGGCAGATCGCCGTCGTTCACCCAGCGTTCTACGGTCTTATCCCACCAATGACACCATTCGAGCAAAGGCAGGCGATCGAATGGCTTGAAATTCATCACTGCTTGAAAACGTTCTCTGACATTCATGCTGATCCTCTGGTTACGCCCATCACACGACCTTGCCAGACGCGTGGGCGTGCAAATAGTATATGGCAGTTTCGCGCCAACGCAATGCATGGGATGTATCATGTGCAAGATGGGATCCTCGCCGGAACGGTTCTATCTTGCGGACGCCAAGAGATTGCGCGAGAATGACGTACACACTATAATCACCATTCCTGTGGCGCGTTATGGCCGCACCTGTTCGGCCAGATGCAAACAAACACCAGCGAAATGGCGACGCCAAGCGAAAGGAAAGAGAATGAAAAACGGGACATTGAGAGTTGCCGTCATAGGTTGTGGGTCCATCGCAAAGCACCGTCATTTGCCGGAGTATGTCTGCCGCGATGACGTGGAAATCGTCGCCGTCGTGGACAAGAACAAGGCGCGGGCCACCCAGATCGCCAAGCAGTTCGGCGTACCCAACGCCATGACCGACTATCGCCAGGCCCTGAAACTGGACGTGGATGCCGCAAGCGTCTGCACTCCGACTGCGTTTCACGCCGAGCACTCCATCGCGTTCCTTAAAAATGGCGCGCACGTCCTGTGCGAAAAGCCAATGTGCGCATCGATCGCTGAGGCCAAGGCGATGATCGCGGCCGCCAAGAAGGCCCGCCGGCAACTGATGATCGGGCACAACCAGCGCCTGCACGTCGCACATGTGCGGGCCAAGGAGTTCTTCCAGAGCGGCGCAATGGGTCGCTGCCTGGCCTTTTCCACGACCTTTGCCCACAGCGGCCCGGAGGGCTGGAGCGTTGACGGCCTGAACTGCCACTTCTTCAAGAAGAAGGAGGCGGTGTGGGGCGCGATGGCCGACCTGGGCGTTCACAAGCTTGACCTGGTACGCTGGTTCCTCGAGGACGATTTCGCCCAGGCCACCGCGATGTACGACACACTGTCCAAGAAGAAATGCAACGTCGAGGATACAGCCTTTGGCATACTGAGGACCCGTGGCGGCGTGCTGGGTCAGATGTTTGCAGGCTGGGCGCACTATCCCGGCGGCGACAACTCGACGATCTTCTATTGCGAAAAGGGCATCCTGCGTCTGGAGGACGACCCCAACTTTAACGTGGTCGCCAGTTTCGCCAACGGCGAGCGTCACCTGTTCCAGACGCAGGGCATTCAGACAAACGAGCCCGGCGGGCAGACCTCCTCGGGCATTATCAATGCCTTCGTCAACGCGGTGCGCACCGGCAAGAACGTTCCCATCTCCGGCAGCGACGTCATTAACTCGATGGCCGCCGTCATCGCCTGCGTCGACTCGGGCAAGACCGGCAAGACGATGAGCGTCAAACAGTACTAAACTTCTATGCGTAAACCAATCAAGATCTGCGTGGTAATAGTACTCTTGCTGGTGGTTCTCGGCGCCTTGGCGGGCGGTGGGTACGTTTACTTCCTCAAGCTGCACTGGTCGCGAGTGGGCGCCGTACAATCGACGCCCAAGGAATGGCTCAAGCATTGGGTCCTCACGCCATCAGTGATTCGCAACATGCCCATGCCCGGCCTGGTCGGCGACCCATGGTTCCAGTACTACTGCGAGGGCGACAACATCGAGGAGAACCGCCTAGTCTTCTTCACTGCGCTATCGCGCGAGGACTTCCTCAAAGAGGTAGAGGCCTACCTGGAGAAGAACGGCTATCAGAAGGACGGCCCGCAATACGTTTCCGGCGACAACTCAATCCACATCGAGTTGACCAGGTCCGCCAGTTCG
>Ga0265339_10000700_pt1 | contig 25973 bp, 31 predicted proteins | sample 4CB219metaG_FD_202085 | JGI IMG/M metagenome (GOLD analysis project Ga0265339, IMG submission 202085) | Rhizosphere microbial communities from Carex aquatilis grown in University of Washington, Seatle, WA, United States - 4-CB2-19 metaG | ecosystem: Host-associated > Plants > Roots >... | reverse complement strand
TCGCGACCGGCCTCGGTCAGCGCCACAACCCGCGCCCGCTTGTCGCGGGCATCGCGGGACACGGTGCAAAGGCCCATGGTGCGCAGTTCATCGATCGACTGGCCGAGCGTCGCCGGATGCATCACCAGCGCCTTGCGCAGCGCGGCGAGCGGCAGGCTCGGCCGTTCGCCCAGAATGCGCAGCACCGCAAGCTGCAGGCCGGTGATGCCGAACTCGCGCCGGAGCTGCTGGTTGAAGGCCTGGATTGCGGCATCGAGCCGGACCCAGGCGACGATGGCGGAAAGCGCTTGCTGCTGCATCCCGATGTTATGCCGGCATAACAAGTGCCGCGCAAGGTGCTATGGCGGCATAGGAAGCTTGCGGCGCAGGGGTCGATCGGGCAGAAGGCCGGCGCAACACGGAGAGCGACATGCCCGGAACCCTGATCGTCGCCCTCGATCTGAGCAGCCGCGCCGAGGCGGAACGGCTGGTCGCGGCGCTGGGCGACGCGGTCGATTTCTACAAGATCGGCTACCAGCTGTTCTACGGCGGCGACGGACTCGGGCTCGGCAAGGCACTGATCGCCGCTGGCAAGCGGGTGTTCTTCGACCTCAAGCTCCTCGATATCGACAACACCGTCGAGCACGGCGCCGCCGCCATTGCCCGGACCGGCGCGAGCTTTTTGACCGTCCACGCCTACCCCAAGACGATGCGCGCAGCGCAGAAGGCCGCCGCGGGCTCGGGCCTCGGCATCCTTGGCGTCACCGTGCTGACCTCGATGGACGATGCCGACGTCGCCGAAGCCGGTTACGGTCGCGACGCCGCCGGGCTGGTTGCGCTCCGCGCCGGGCAGGCCAAGGCCGCCGGCATCGCCGGCCTCGTCTGTTCGCCGCGCGAGGCCGAGATGGTACGGGCGCTGGTCGGGCCGCAAATGGCGATCGTCACCCCCGGCATCCGTCCCGCCGGTAGCGCCGCCGGCGACCAGAAGCGCGTCATGGGACCGGCCGAAGCGATCGCAGCGGGTGCGACCCATCTCGTGGTCGGACGGCCGATCACCGAAGCCGCGGACCCGAAATTCGCGGCACGGGAGATATTGAGCCAGATGGCGGGCACGCGGATTGCCTGACCCACGGTGTCATTCCCGCGAAAGCGGGAATCCACCTCTCGTTTCGCCCCGGCGGCAAGTTGGATCCCCGCCGTCGCTGGGATGACACAGTGGAAATGAAGAGTGTCCGCCGCTAAAGGAAAGCCATGACCGACCTTCGCGTAGCCATTGCCGGCGCCGGCGGGCGCATGGGCGCTGCCAATATCCGCGCCGTGACGCAGGCGACGGGCCTTGCCGTGCATTCCGCCTTCGAGCGGCCCGGCTCGCCGGCGATCGGCCGCGATGCTGGTGAGATCGCGGGGCTCGGAGCCCTCGGCATCGTCGTCGGCGACGATCCGGAAGCGGCGTTGGCTGGGGCCGACGCGATCATCGACTTCACCGGCCCCGCCGTCTCGGTGATGCTGGCCGAGCTTGCCGCCGCCCGCGGGCTCGTCGACATCATCGGCACCACCGGCTGCTCCAAGGAAGAGGACTGGGCGATCCAGAAGGCCGGCTCGGCCGGGGCGCGCATCGTCAAGACCGGGAACTTCTCGCTCGGCGTCAACCTGCTCGCCGGGCTCGTGCGGCAGGTCGCCGCGGCGCTGCCCGATTACGACGCCGAAATCCTCGAAATGCACCACAACAAAAAGGTCGACGCGCCATCGGGCACCGCGCTGATGCTCGGCCGCGCCGCCGCCGAAGGGCGTGGCATCCCGTTCGATGAGAACGCGGTTCTATCGCGCGAGGGTCATACCGGCGCCCGTACCCGCGGCGAGATCGGCTTTGCGAGCCTCCGCGGCGGCAATGTCATCGGCGAGCACACGGTGTTCTTCGTCGGCGAGACCGAGCGGATCGAGATCGTCCATCGCGCCACCGATCGCGGCATGTTCGCGGCCGGTGCGGTGCGCGCCGCGCTCTGGGCCGCCGACCAGCCGCCCGGATTTTACGACATGGCCGACGTGCTCGGCATGAAGGAGTGAGCCGATGGCCGGCACGCTGATCCTCGTCCGCCACGGCGAGAGCGAGTGGAACCTCAAGAATCTCTTCACCGGCTGGAAGAATCCGGAGCTCACCGACAAGGGCATCGGCGAGGCGCGGGCCGCGGGCGACAAGATCAAGGCCGCCGGCCTTGCCCCCACGGTGTTCTTCACCTCGGCGCTGCGCCGGGCCCAGCACTCGCTCGATTTGATGCTCGAGGAGCTGGGCATCGTCAACTGCGTGATCACCCGCAACCAGGCGCTCAATGAGCGCGACTATGGCGACCTCGCCGGCCTCAACAAGGACGACGCGCGGGCGAAATGGGGCGAAGAGCAGGTGCTGGTCTGGCGCCGCTCCTACGACGTGCCTCCGCCCGGCGGCGAATCGCTCAAGGACACCGCGGCCCGCACCCTGCCCTATTACGACGCGCACATCCTGCCGGCGGTCGAAGCCGGCGACACGGTGCTCGTCGCCGCGCACGGCAATTCGCTGCGTTCGATCGTGATGGCGATCGAGCAGCTGACCCCCGAGCAGATTTTAAAGCGCGAGCTCGCGACCGGCGAGCCGGTGGTCTACCGCATCGGCAAGAGCGGCAAGCTCAAGGAGCGGATGAATATATAAGATGTCGGCGGACCTGCCACATGCAATCGAAGGCTATCGGACGCTGGTCGGAAGCGACGTGGTACACGATGGCATGTACTTGGAGGTCAGTGACGGGGCGGGCTACGTGATCACGGTGTTCCGGTCCGATGTGAACGGTGCGATGACCCTGAGCACCGGGCGCAGTGACATCCCCGTCGAAGTCGTCGAATGGGCCATCGGTGAAGCGCGGCGCCGTCTTCGCGCCGACTAGGTCGCCACCACTCCCGCCTCCCACCCCAAAATTGCGCGCTTGCGCGGCAAGCCCCAATGGTAGCCGGTGAGCGCGCCGCTCGAGCCCACCACGCGGTGGCAAGGCACGACGAATGAAACGGGGTTCTTGCCGACCGCAGCACCCACGGCCCGCACCGCCGAGGGCCGGCCGATCCGCTCGGCGACCGCGCGATAGGTCGTCGCCCGTCCCAGCGGAATCTTCAGCAGCGTCTCCCACACGCTGACCTCGAAATCGGTGCCGATCAATACCACGCGCACCGGCTGGTCGGCGCTCCACCTGCCCGGATCGAAGATGCGGGATGCGAGTGGTGCGATCTTGCCGTCGTCGCGAACGAAGCGCGCATTCGGCCAGCGGCCGCGCAGGTCCTCGAAGGCGGCGGGCACATCGGCGAGCGTATCGGCGAAGCTGATGCCGGCAAGGCCCCATTGCGTCAGCACCAGCACGGCGATGCCGAAGGGCGACGGCGCCGTACCCCAGACCATCTCGAGCCCCTCGCCCTTCTGCCGGAAGGCGCCGGGCGGCATCGCCTCATAGGTGACGAAGAGGTCGTGCAGCCGCGAGGTCGAGCTCAGCCCCACCGCGTAGGTAGTCGACAGCACGCTCTGTTTGTCCGCGAGCAGGCGCTTGGCGTGATCGAGCGCCACCGCCTGCGCAAAGCTCTTGGGCGAGAGCCCGCACCAGCGCCGGAAGAGATCGGTCAGCTGCCGGGCATTGAGGCCGAGCGAGCGGGAGAAACGCTCGAGATTGACGTCTTCGGCGCCCGTTTCGCTGAGATAGGCGATCGCGGCGCGCACGGTTTCGTAGTCGTCGGCGGGGGTGAGGGTTTCGTGCTTGCTCATGGTGCAACCGATTTAGGCCGCACCGCCGCCCGATGCGACCCGGTTTTGACGCCTGTTCGCAGCCCTCGTGGTCCGGGCTGCGCTACCCCCGCGCCTTGCGTAGCGCCGTGCCGAACACCTTGCTGAGGCTCAGCTTTTCGTCGGCGCTGAGGAAGGCGCCGAGCGCGATGCGGCGTGGCTCGTCGCGCAGCCACAACCCCGTCACCCGCTCATTGTAGTCGCGGTCGATGACAAAGCGTACGGTGCGCGGGGCGAACACCAGCAGCTCCTCGGCGCCCTTGGCGTCGACCTTCTTGAGCACGAGCTGGGCGGGCCACAGCGTCAGCACCTCGCAGGCCTTGCCGGCGCGCATCGAAATGGTCAGCGCCGCGACGATGCCGAGCACGTCGAGGATGCTGAACGCGAGCACCGGCCAGGCCCCCAGATAATAGAACAGCAGGCTCGGCACGAGCAGCAGCGCGACGGTCAGCCCGATGACGATCCGCCGGCCTGTCGGCGTCAGCGACCGGTGCGGCGTGAGCGTCGCGGCAAACAGCGGCTTGGCTTGAATCTTGGTCGACATCGGGTCTGACTATAATCCTCGAATCGGGGGCTCGGAATGGCGAAAGCGCCGCAACGGCGATCAACAAAACGTCTGTCGCGTGACGAGGTCGCGGCGATATTTTCGGCATTTGAGGCGGCCAATCCCGAGCCCGAGGGCGAGCTCGTCGCGCCCAACCCGTTCACGCTGCTGGTCGCCGTCGTCCTCAGCGCGCAGGCGACGGACGCCGGGGTCAACAAGGCGACGCCGGCGCTGTTCAAGCTCGCCGATACGCCGCAGAAGATGATCGATCTCGGGGTCGAGCGGATCACCGAGCTGGTCAAGACCATCGGGCTTTATCGCAACAAGGCCAAGAACGTCTTCGCGCTGAGCCAGATCCTCGTCGACCAGTACAATGGCGAAGTGCCGGCCGATCGCGAAGCGCTCGAATCGCTGCCCGGCGTCGGGCGGAAGACCGCCAATGTCGTTCTCAACATCGCCTTCGGGCAGCCGACGATGGCGGTCGACACCCACGTGTTTCGCGTTTCGAACCGAACCGGCCTTGCGCCGGGCGAGACGCCGCTCGAGGTCGAGACGGGGCTGCTGAAGGTGATCCCCGAACCCTATCTGCTGCGGGCCCACCACTGGCTGATCCTTCACGGCCGCTATGTCTGCCTCGCGCGCAAGCCCGAATGCTATCGCTGCATCATCGCAGAGTGGTGCCGGTTCGAACCCAAGACGCCGCCGCCCAAGGATTGGGATGGCGCACCCGTTTGACCGGATGCCCCAGTCAGGTCCCTCCCCCAGAAAGGGGGAGGACAGGAGGGGGTTGACCCCAGGGGGTCGCGAGGTCAGCGCGTCAAGCCCCACCTAGACCCTCCCCCTTTCTGGGGGAGGGAGTGCAAGAGCCGCGAATGCGTCGCTGAGCCTTGCCGGGCAGCCTAGGTTGCGCGCGCCGCTGATCCCCGCTATTTCCGCGCGGGTTTTGGGGGACGGTCCGGCCGATGGCTGACACACAGTTCGACGTGCTCACCATCGGCAACGCGATCGTCGACGTGATCGCCCCGATCGATCCGGATTTTCTGCGGCGGGAAGGCCTGAACGAGGGCATCATGCACCTCGTCGACGCCGAGCGGTCGGCTTATCTCTACGACCGCATGCCGGCGGACAAGCGCATGATCTCGGGCGGCAGCGCGGCCAATACCGCCGCCGGTATCGCCGGCTTCGGCGGGCGCGCGGCCTTCGTCGGCAAGGTCGCGGCCGACGACCTCGGCGACAATTTCGCCCAGGATTTGCGGGAAATCGGCGTCCACTACGATGTGAGCCGACTACACAACGGCCCGGCCACGGCGCGCTCGATGATCCTGATCTCGCCCGGCGGCGAGCGGACGATGAACACCTATCTCGGCGCCTGCCACCAGCTGACCGCCGCCGACATCAGGGAAGAAGAGATCGGGGGGGCCGCGATCACCTATATGGAGGGCTACCTCTGGGACCCGGTCGAGGCCAAGAAGGCCTTCGTCACCGCGGCGCATTTCGCCCACAAGCACGAGCGCGCGACTTCGTTCACGCTCAGCGATCCGTTCTGCGTCAACCGCTTCCGCGAAGAATTCCTCGACCTGATGCGGAGCAAGACCATCGACTACGTGTTCGCCAATATCGAGGAGGCCAAGGCGCTCTACCAGACCGACTCGCTGCAGGCGGCGGTGCAGCAGCTGGGCAAGGATTGCGAGCTCGCGGCGGTCACCATGGGCCCGCAGGGCGCGATGGCGATCACAAATGGCGAGGTGGTCACCGTGCCGGCCTACCCGGTGCCCGACGTGGTCGACGCGACCGGCGCGGGGGACCTGTTTGCCTCGGGTTTCCTCTTGGCACTTTCGCGCGGCCGCGACCTGCGCACCTCGCTCAGCGCCGGCTGCCTTGCGGCGAGCGAGGTGATTTCGCATATCGGCGCGCGGCCGATCGAAGATCTCGGCCAGATGGCGCGGGAGCACGGGGTGGGGATTTAGTCACCACACGGGTGCGGGTCGACCACCGTGTCATTCCCGCGAAGGCGGGAATCCAGAGCGGCGATCGCAGATGATTGTTACCCCTAGATTCCCGCCTTCACGGGAATGACATCGAGGGCAATCAGGGAGGCGACGTCCCCCTAGACCCGCCGCAGCTGCACCTCTTCCACCGCGTGGTTGCCGCTTTTCCTGAGGATCAGGTCGGCACGTCCCCGCGTCGGCAGGATGTTCTCACGCAGATTGGGCAGGTTGATGCTGTCCCAGGCCTGAAGGCCGAAGGCTTCAGCCTCCGCCTTTGGCATTTCCGCGAGCTGGCGGAAAAAGCTCTTGGGATCGGTGAAGGCGCTCTGCCGCAGCGCGCGGAACCGTACCATGAACCAATGGCGCAGATCGGCCTCGTCGGCGTCGATGAAGATCGAAAAATCTATGAAGTCGGAGGCAAAGACGATCGGCTTGCCGGATTTCGGCAGCTCGCCCGGCTGGAGGATGTTCAGCCCCTCGACGATCAGGATGTCGGGCCGGTCGACGGTCTGGAACTCGCCCGGCAGCACGTCGTAGATGAGGTGCGAGTAGACCGGCACCTTGACGTCGGGCTTGCCCGATTTGATGTCCGACAGGAACGCGATCAGCGCGCCGCGATCGTAGCTCTCGGGAAAGCCCTTGCGGTTGCCGAGCCCCCGCTCCTCAAGAACGACGTTCGGGAGCAGGAAGCCGTCGGTGGTCACCAGATCGACCTTGGGCGAGGTGCGCCAGCGCCTGAGCAGCGCGCGCAGGATACGCGAGGTCGTCGACTTGCCCGAGGCGACCGAGCCCGCGACGCCGATGATGAACGGCACCTTGCGGTCCTCGGCGCCGAGAAACCGCGTCGAGACGCGATGCACCGCCTGTGCCGCCTCGACATAAAACGAGATCAGGCGGCTTAGCGGCAGATAGATTTCCTCGGCCTCGGCAAGCGAGATCGGATCGGTCAGCGCGCGCAGCCGCTCGATATCGGCGGCGCTCAGCGTCATCGGCTCGCCGTCGCGATATTGCGCCCACTGCGCCTTGGTAAAGCGGTGATAGGGGTCGAGCGTTTTCCTCTGGGCCATCAGGCTTTCTTCACCCACCGGGTCATTCCCGCGAAAGCGGGAATCTCTGTTTGCGTGCCCCGGACGGCAAGGGTAACGGAGATCCCCGCTTTCGCGGGGATGACTCCATGGGTTTTGGCGGATCGAGACCCTCGGCCCGTCCCCTCGCCTAGCGCGGTCATGCTTTGCGCGACGCCTTCTCGGCCAACCCCGACTGCGCGGTGCGCTGTTCGAGCTCGGCCATCACCGCGCTCAGCGGCACCTTCGCTGCCTCGAGCAGCACGAGCAGGTGATAGAGCACATCCGCGGCCTCGGCGGTCAGGCCCTTGGTATCGCGCGCCACCGCGGCGACGATCGCCTCCACCGCTTCCTCGCCGAATTTTCTCGCGCAGCGGTCGAGACCGTCCTTCAGCAATTTGGCCGTATAGCTCTCGTCCGGCGAGGCCTTGGCGCGCTCGGCGATGCGGCGGTTGAGATCGTCCAGTGAGAATCCCATTCTAAACCTCCGCGCTTTCGTCCATCCGCATCGGAATGCCGTGGTCGCGCATATAGGCCTTGGCCTCGCCGATCGTAAACGTGCCGAAATGGAAGATCGAGGCCGCAAGCACGGCGTTGGCGTGCCCCTGCTTGACCCCGGCCACCAGATCGTCGAGCGAGCCGACGCCGCCCGAGGCGACCACCGGCACGCTCACGGCGTCGGCGATCGCCCGCACCAGCTCGAGATCGAAGCCCTGCTTGGTGCCGTCGCGGTCCATCGAGGTCACCAGCAGCTCGCCGGCGCCGCGCGAGACCATGCGGGCGGCGAATTCCACCGCGTCGAGTCCGGTGGCATTGCGCCCGCCATGGGTGAAGATTTCCCAGTCCGAGCGGTTGGCGCCGCCCGGTGCACGGGTTTGCCGCCGCCGCGCATCGACAGACACGACGATGCACTGGTCGCCGTACTTGTCGGCGGCGCGTGCGACGAAATCGGGGTCGTTCACCGCGGCGGTATTGATCGACACCTTGTCGGCGCCGCTCAGCAGCAATTTGCGGATGTCCTCGACGGTGCGGATGCCGCCGCCCACCGTCACCGGCATGAAGCACTGCTCGGCGGTGCGCGCGACGACGTCAAAAATGGTGTCGCGGTTTTCGGCGCTGGCGGTGATGTCGAGGAAACAGAGCTCGTCGGCGCCCGCCGCATCATAAGCGATCGCCGCTTCCACGGGATCACCGGCGTCGCGCAGATCGACGAACTGCACGCCCTTGACGACGCGGCCGTCCTTGACGTCGAGGCAGGGAATGAGGCGAGTCTTGAGGGTCACGCCGCCATCCCGCGCAGCATGGCCAGCGCCGCCTCTGGCTCGATTCGTCCGTCATAAAGCGCGCGCCCGGAAATCGCGCCCTCGAGGATCTGGCATTCGGGCCGGCTCAGCCGCTCGATATCGTCCATCGAGGCGAGGCCGCCCGAGGCGATCACCGGCACGGTCACGGCGCGCGCGAGCTTCAGCGTTGCGTCCCAGTTGATGCCCTTGAGCACGCCGTCGCGCTCGATGTCGGTATGGATGAGCGCGGCCACTCCGGCGCCCTCGAAGCGCCGCGCCATCTCGAGCGCGTCGAGCTCGGAGGTTTCCGACCAGCCCTCGACCGCGACCTTGCCGCCGCGCGCGTCGATGCCCACGGCAATCTGCCCCGGAAAGCGGCGCGCCGCTTCGGTCACGAGCTCGGGCTCGCGCAGCGCGGCCGTGCCAAGGATCACGCGCGCCAGGCCCTTTTCCAGCCAGGCCTCGATCTGGCCCATCGAGCGGATACCACCGCCCAGCTGCACCGGCATGTCGACCGCCTCGAGGATCGCCTCGACCGCCGCCCCGTTGCGGCTTTCGCCGGCGAAGGCGCCCTCGAGATCGACGACGTGCAGATACTCAAAGCCCTGCGCCTCGAACGTCGCCGCCTGCGCTGCCGGATCGGGATTGAACACCGTCGCCTGCGCCATGTCGCCGAGCTTCAGGCGCACCGCCTGGCCATCCTTCAGGTCAATGGCGGGAAACAGGATCACGGCCGCCACTCCAGGAAATTCTCGATCAGCTTCAGGCCCAGCGTCTGGCTCTTTTCCGGGTGGAACTGAGTTCCAAACAAATTGTCGCGGCCGACGCAGGCGGTCACTGCCTGCCCGTACTCTGCCGTCGCGAAGAGCTGAGCGGGATCGCTCGCCTGCAGATGATAGGAGTGGACGAAATAGGCATGCAGCCCCGCTTCGCCGTCCGGAATCCCCGCGAGCAGCGCGTGCGGCTGGGTGAAGGTCAGCGTGTTCCAGCCCATATGCGGCACCTTGAGGCCGCCCGCCGGCTCGAGCTTGACCACCGGCCCCGCGATCCAGTCGAGGCCGGCATGGACGCCCTTCTCGCGGCCCTCGGTCGCCATCAGCTGCATGCCGACGCAAATGCCGAGGAACGGCGCCCCGCCCTTGATCACGCGCTCGTCCATCGCCGCGCGCATGCCGCGCACCGCCGTGAGCCCGCGCATGCAATCCTCAAACGCGCCGACGCCCGGCAGCACGATGCGGTCGGCCTTGCGCACGATGTCGGGATCGTTGCTGACGATCACGTCGGCATCGGCCCGGATGGTCCTCACCGAGCGCTCGAAGGCTTTGGCGGCCGAGCGCAGATTGCCCGAGCCATAATCGATGATGGCGACCGTCCCGCTCATTTTCCGGCGAGGAAATCCCGCTCGGCGAGGTCGGGCGCGTTGGCGACCAAATCGCCGGCCCAGCGGTAGCCGCGCAGCAAGAGCTTGTCGCGCCGGAAGCTCGGCGCCTCAAAGCCCATGAACAGGACGACCGCGACGTAGAGCCAGAAGGCGGCGTCGCCCCCGATGATCCGGCTCGCATAGACCAGGCCCGCGACCAGCACGATCCAGAACAGCAACACCAGCCACAGCCCGTGCGCCAGCGCGTAAACGGGCGGCAGGATCGCTGCGAACCACGAAAAGCGGTCGGGAATCGCCACCGGCGGGTTGAAGCGAGCGCGCTTCTTTGCCGCCTTCTCTTGCGGTTTTTCGAAGATAGAGTAGACGGTCATAGCCCCGCCTTAGAGCAATTCCGGGCGCGCGGAAAGATGGAGAGCATGCGGTGACCGATTCCCACGACGACCACGTCCGCGAAAATCCGAGTCAGGGCGTGTTCATCGGCTATCTGGCGCTGGTGCTGCTCGCCTTCGCGGTGATCGTCGCGGCAACCGGCATTCTGGCCGGGCTCAGCCACGGCTGGCACTAGCAGGAACGGCCAGCGCCAAATCCCGCGAGCGTAAGGCCTACAGCCGCCCCTTGGTCGACGGAATCGCGTCCTTGGCTCGCGGATCAATCTCGACCGCAGCCCGCAACGACCGCGCCAGCGCCTTGAAGGCGCTTTCGGCGGTATGGTGATTGTTGTCACCGTAGAGGTTTTCGACGTGCAGCGTGATCCCGGCATTCATCGCAAAGGCCTGGAACCACTCGCGAAACAGCTCAGTGTCCATCTCGCCGACCTTGCCGGCGGTGAAATCGACCTTCCAGACGAGGAACGGCCGGCCTGAGACGTCGAGTGCGACGCGGGTCAGCGTGCCATCCATCACCAGATCGGCGCTGGCATAGCGGCGGATGCCCTTCTTGTCGCCGAGCGCCTGCTTGATCGCTTCGCCCAGCGCGATGCCGACATCCTCGGCGGTGTGGTGGAAATCGATGTGGAGGTCGCCCTTGGCCTTGACCGTCATGTCGATCAGCGAGTGCTTGGACAACTGCTCGAGCATGTGGTCGAGAAAGCCGATGCCAGTCGCCATGTCATAGGCGCCCGTACCGTCGAGATTGACCGCCACCGTGATGTCGGTCTCGTTGGTCTTCCGCTTGATCTCGGCCTTACGTGCCATGCTCTCAACCTACTCGATGTCATCCCGGCGCAGGCCGGGATCCAGTACTCACTGGAGTTGCGGCGTCTACTGGGCCCCGGCCTTCGCCGGGGCGACAGTCGCTTGGGTCGACCTTCATCGCCAATCGACGATATTGTATTCCGCGGCCCTACCCCTATCTACGGACAAATCCTTTTGGAGTGTTGAATGTCGCAAGCGTCCCAGGAATCCCCCGGCTGGCACGGCACGACCATCGTGTCGGTCCGCAAGGGCAACAAGGTGGTGGTGGCGGGCGACGGGCAGGTGTCCGTCGGCAACACCGTCATGAAGCACCAGGCGCGAAAAGTCCGCCGCCTCGTCGGCGACAAGGTGATCGGCGGCTTTGCCGGCTCGACCGCCGACGCCTTCACCCTGTTCGAGCGGCTCGAGAAAAAGCTCGAGCAATACCCCGACCAGTTGCTGCGCGCCTGCGTCGAGCTCGCCAAGGACTGGCGCGGCGATCGCTATCTGCGCCATCTCGAGGCGATGATGATCGTCGCCGACAAGACCGACACGCTGGTGATCACCGGCAATGGCGACGTGCTCACGCCCGACAAGGGCGTGATCGCGATCGGCTCGGGCGGCAACTACGCGCAATCGGCGGCGCTGGCGCTCGCCGAGAACACCGACCTCGACGCCGAGGATATCGCCCGCAAGGCGATGAAGATCGCCGCCGAGATCTGCATCTACACGAATGAGAACGTGACCGTCGAAACGATCGAGAGTTAGTTATGTTGAACGAACCCAACCCGGCCAGCCTTGGCGGGACCGAGGGCGCAGCTTCCGAGAGCGCCCGGAAAGACAGGACAGTGGCAGAGAACCTCTCTCCCCGGCAGATCGTCGCCGAGCTCGACCGCTACATCATCGGCCAGAAGGACGCGAAGCGCGCCGTCGCGGTGGCGCTGCGCAATCGCTGGCGTCGCCAGCAACTGCCCGAAGACCTCAGGCATGAGGTCACGCCCAAGAACATTTTGATGATCGGGCCGACCGGCGTCGGCAAGACCGAGATTTCGCGTCGCCTCGCCAAGCTCGCCCAGGCGCCGTTCATCAAGGTTGAGGCGACCAAGTTCACCGAGGTCGGCTATGTCGGCCGCGACGTCGAGCAGATGATCCGCGACCTCGTCGAGGCCGGCATCTCGCTGCTGCGCGACCTGCGCCGCGAGGACGTCAAGCAGCAGGCGCACGACAAGGCCGAGGAGCGCGTGCTCGATGCGCTGGTTGGCGCCAGCGCCGGCTCCGCGACGCGCGACTCGTTCCGCAAAAAGCTCCGCGCCGGCGAGCTCGACGACAAGGACATCGAGATCGAGGTGTCCGGCCAGGCGCCCGGGCAGGGCGGCTTCTTCGAGATCCCCGGCCAGCCCAATGTCATCAATATCCAGGACATGATCGGCAAGGCGCTCGGCGGCAAATCGGCCAAGCGCAAGGTCAAGGTCAAGGACAGCCACGCGCTCTTGATGGCCGACGAGGCCGACAAGCTGCTCGACCAGGACGCGCTGACCCGCGAAGCGATCGAGCTCGTCGAAAACCACGGCATCGTCTTCATCGACGAGATCGACAAGGTCGCCGGCGGCGAGCGCGGCTATTCCGGCCCGTCGCGCGAAGGCGTGCAGCGCGACCTGCTGCCGCTGATCGAAGGCACGACCGTCTCGACCAAGTATGGGCCGGTCAAGACCGACCATATCCTCTTCATCGCGTCGGGCGCGTTCCATGTCAGCAAGCCCTCGGACCTCTTGCCGGAGCTGCAGGGCCGGTTGCCGATCCGCGTTGAACTCAAGGCGCTGAGCAAGGAAGACTTGATCGGCATCCTCAAGGACACCGACGCGTCGCTGATCAAGCAGTATGTGGCGCTAATGGCGACCGAGGGTCTCACCCTCGACTTCACCGCCGACGGCATCGACGCCATCGCCGACGCGGCGGTCAAGGTCAACTCGACCGTCGAGAACATCGGCGCCCGCCGCCTCCAGACCATCATGGAGCGGCTGGTCGAGGAACTGAGCTTCTCCGCCAGCGAAAAGCAGGGCGAGACCATCACCATCGACAAGACCTATGTCGGCGACAAGGTCGGCAAGATGGCCGCGGATGCGGATCTGAGCCGGTTCGTTCTGTAACGTCTGGAACAGCGATTCAATCGACGGGCGGTGCCAAATGGTGCCGCCCGTTTTGATTCATGCAGTCAGCACCACCTCCCCATTCACGGGGGAGGCAAGCGGAGCTTGGGAGCAAAGCGACCTAGCGCAGCTCGGAGGGGGCGCGACGCAGGCTCGATGCCGACTGCTGCCCCCCACCCTAGCTTCGCTACGTCGCTGACGCTCCGAGCTCCGCTACCCTCCCCGCGATGGGGGAGGGCGACCGACTGCATCATCTGCGCGTGACGCGAAGCACCTCACGGCGTATCACTCGACTCAATGCTCCTCCCGCTCCAGCTCAATCCCCGCGATGTCCTGCGCAAGACCTTCGGCCACGCCGAGTTTCGCGGGCTGCAGGGCGACGCGGTCGGCCACATCGTGGGCGGCGGAGATGCCGTCATCCTGTTCCCGACCGGCGCCGGCAAATCCATCTGCTACCAGCTTCCCGCGCTCTGCCGGCCCGGGGTCGGCATCGTCATCTCGCCGCTGATCGCGCTGATGCGCGACCAGGTCGAGGCTCTGCGCCAGCAGGGCGTTCGCGCCGAAGCGCTCAACTCCTCGATGACGCCCGAGCACGCGAGCCATGTGCGCGACGCGCTCCGCCACGGCACGCTCGACCTGCTCTACGTCGCGCCCGAACGGGCGATGACCGCCGGCTTCCTGCAGCTCATCGCCGACATCGACATCGCGCTCTTTGCCATCGACGAGGCGCATTGCGTCAGCCAATGGGGGCACGACTTCCGGCCCGACTATCGCGAGCTTTCCCGTCTCGCCAAGCTCTTCCCGCACGTGCCGCGCATCGCCCTCACCGCCACCGCCGACGACCTGACCCGCGCCGACATCATCGAGCGGCTGCGGCTCGGCGAAGCGCGCGTCTTTGCGACGAGCTTTGATCGCCCCAACATCAGCTACACCATCGTCCAGCGCCAGAACGGCCCCAAGCAGCTGCGCGAGTTCCTGACGCGCCACAAGGGCGAGAGCGGCATCGTCTATTGCCTCTCGCGCAACAAGGTCGAAAAGACGGCCGAGTGGCTGACCGAGCACGGCGTGCCGGCGCTGCCCTATCACGCAGGCCTGCCGGCGCATGTCCGTTCGCGCAACCAGGATGCGTTCCTCAATGAGGACGCCGTCTGCCTCGTCGCGACCGTCGCGTTCGGGATGGGGATCGACAAGCCGGATGTGCGCTACGTCGCCCATCTCGACATGCCGTCCTCAATCGAGGCCTATTACCAGGAGACCGGACGCGCCGGCCGCGATGGCTTGCCGGCGGAAGCGTGGATGGCGTACGGGCTCACCGACGTCGTGCAGCGCCGCCGCATGATCGAGGAAGGCGACGCGCCCGCCGAGATCAAGCGCATCGAGCGCCAAAAGCTCGAAGCCCTGCTGGCGCTCTGCGAAACCACCGCCTGCCGGCGGCAGACCATCCTCAAGCATTTCGGCGAAGCGCATGACGGCGATTGCGCCGGCTGCGACAATTGCGTGAGCCCCGCCGAAACCTGGGACGGCACCGAGGCGGCGATCAAGGCGCTGGCCGCGATCTATCGCACCGGCCAGCGCTTCGGCGCCGGCCACATCGTCGACGTGCTGGTTGGACGCGAGACCGAGAAGGTGCTGATGAACGAGCACCACACGCAGCCCGTCTTCGGCAAGGGCGACGAGCTCGATGCCAAGGGCTGGCAGTCGGTGCTCAGGCAACTGAGCGCGATGGGCCTTGTCATCTCCGCCGGCGATTTCGGCGGCCTGCGCCTCGGCGAAGGTGCGCGCGAGGTTTTCCGCCACGAGCGCACGATCACGCTGCGCAAGGACCAGCCCAGGCGCGCGGCCGAAACGCGCCGTGCGCTGCGCAATGCTGTCGCGCTGCGCCCCGCCGCCGAAGCCTTGTTCGAGGCGCTTCGAACCGAACGCAGCCGCCTCGCCAAGGAGCAGGGCGTGCCGCCCTACGTCATCTTCCACGATACGACGCTGCGCGCCATGGCCACGCAGAAGCCGCGCACGCTCGACGCGCTTAGCGAACTGCCGGGTATGGGCAGCAGCAAGCTCGGCCGCTATGGAACGGCGTTCCTGAAGGTCATCGCCGCCGGCTGATCAGGTGGCGACGCCTGCCACGGCAAGCACGGCGGCCACGGCTCGCACCGAATCGATCGAACCAATCTCCTCGGCGGTGAGGGTGCGCCCGAGCGCCGCCTCGATTTCGAGGATCAGCCGCACATGGGTGAGGCTGGTCCAGGCGGGAAGGCTCGACATGTCGTCCTCGAGCGAAACCGAGCCCTGGATGTCGAGGGCGCGCGCCACGAGTTCGGCTGGGTCGGCGGTCATGGGCAAGGGCCTCGAGGGATCGACAGGCCGGACTATCGGTCCGGGCCGGCCGGCTGTGAAGGGGCGGTGCCCGCGATCCTCGCCTGCCGCTCGCGCCAGGCCTCGCGAGTCATGACAAAGCGGATGCGATCGGGCTCGGCTTCCTCGGGATCGAACCGGACCGCTCCGACCACCCGGAAGCCGAGCTTCTTGTAGACGAAAATCGAGCCGAGATTGCGGGCCCGGGGCTCGGCGGTGAAGACCGTGACGCCGTTGTCGAAGAACAAGGTAAGCAGCGCGCTTCGCGCTTCGACCGACACCTGATGGCCACGCCAGGCCGGATCGCTGATCGCCATGTGCGTCGCCGCGCTCGAATCGGTCCAGCTCAGATTCATGTAGATGACGCCGACCGGCTTGGACTGGCCCTTGGGAACGATCGCGTAGCAGAAGCGGTGGATGTTGTTGGGGCGTCCGCCCGAGCTCAACCATTTGATGAGCGGCATCGGCCCGCGATGGCCTCTCAGCGCTTCCATCAATTCGGGGTCGCGATGCCAGGGCGCGATCTGCCAGAGGAGCCGCAATGGGCCGATCGAGCGCAGCCGGAGCCGGTCGGTTTCGAGGTCGCGCGCCAGCGCCCGATTGGGCCGGCGCGGCATGAGCCGCACGCCAAGCAGCAGCAGGCGTTCGGCACCGACCGCACCGGAGAACGAAAGCTTCGTCGGTGGCAGGCGAAGCCCGATCATGCCGGCAGGGCCGGGTCGGCGAGCCGCCGCACGTCCCCGCGCACGATCTTTCCGCGATCGTTGCGCGGGATGGCGTCGAGCGCATAGAGCCGCGACGGCACCGCATCGGACCGGGCGTGCTGCCGGCACCAGGCCTTGATCGCTTCCGGGTCGAAGTGCGCCCCCGGCTTCAGCACGATCGCGGCGGCAACCGCCTCGCCGGCTACCGGATCGGGAATGCCGAAGGCGCAGGCTTCGGCGATGTCGGGATGGCGCTCGAGCAGCATGTCGATCTCCTCGGCCTGCACCTTGATGCCGCCGCGGTTGATCTCGGTCTTGATACGGCCGCGCAGCGTGAGGCGACCTGCCGCGTCGAGCGAGCCGACGTCACCGGTACGGAACCAGCCGTCGACGAAGGCCTCCGCATCGAGGTCCGGGCGCCGCCAATAGCCCAGCATGATCGAGGGCGAGCGGACCAGCACTTCGCCCACCCCCGCGGACAGGATGGTGCCATCGTCTTGGCGCACGGCGAAGGTCCCGCCCCAGGCAGCGCCGACGTAGCCGTCCGCCGCCTGCGCGTCGGTCAGCGCCCCGCCGCCGATCCAGTTGGCGGTCTCGGTCATCCCCAGCATTTTGAAGACGGTGTCGGTGCCGGACCAGGCGGCAACCTGCCGCCACAGCTCGAGCCCGAGCGGCGCCGAGCCGACATGCACCCGGGCGAGCGCCCGCGTCGGCCGCGGCGACAGCCGCAGGGCGAGCCGCCAGAACGAGGGCACCGAGCTCATGAAGCCGATGCGGTGGCCGTCGATGTAGGGCCCGAGGCCAGGGAGCTCAGAGGTCGCCGGCGTCGGCCAGAGATGCACATGCCCGCCGGCGGCGAACGGGGTCAGGACGTTGCCGATGAGGCCGTGCCCGAAGAACACAGGCAGGACGCAGAGGCTCCGCTGCAAGACATCGGCGCCGATCGCCTCGATGTTGAGCGCGATGCGTCGGGCGAGACTCCCCTCAGAGTGCACGATCCCCTTGGGCTTGCCCGTCGTGCCGGACGTCATCAGGATCAGCGCGGGCGTTTCTCCTTCGCCCGCGACCTCTGCCTTGCCCGGCGCGAACGCGAGACTGCCGCGGATTTCGCCGAGCCAGGCTTTCGCGCCGGTGACTGAAACGACGTTCTGTTGCTCGTCCGGCGAGAGCGACGGGTTGACGCCAACGCCGACATAGCCCTCGCGCCACGCGGCAAACAGGGCGATGAGAAAATCCAGCGGATCGGCTTCGCCGATGACCAGGCGATCGCCCGGCGAAAGCCCCGCCGGCAACTGGCGCTGCCGGGTCGCGACCGCGGCGCGCAGGCCATCGGTGTCGAGCGTGCGCCCGGTGCGAACGCTGGTGAGGCGCGCGCCGGCTGGCAGCCGGCTCAGAAGGTCGGGGCGTTCGGTCACGGTCGCCAAGTCACTTCACCCGCTTGATCAGCTCGGCCTTGAGCGCGCCGAGGTCGTCGGGGCTGAGCCGGCCGATGTCTCGCGCCAGGCGGTTGGCGAGCTCGGTGGCTTCGGGCGGCAGCCCGGCCGTGTCGATCGAGATTTTGGGGTCGCTCAGCTCGGCCAGCCGCTGCAGATCTTCGGCCTCGTCCCAGATGACGTTGAAATAGTGGATGATACGCTGCAGCAGCAGCCAGGTCGGCTTGCCGCGCTTGCCGTGCTCGAGGGCGCTCAGATAGGCGCTCGAGACGCCGAGCGCCGCCGCCATCTGCTTGAGGGTCACGCCGCGCGAGGCCCGAAGCTCGCGCAGCCGGGCGCCGAGCGGGGTCATCTCGGCTGCCTCCTCAGCCGCACATACCAGGCGCCCTCGCCGCCATGCTGCTGCGCCGACTGGTCCCAGCCGGCGACCAGCGGGCTCAGTTCCGGCGAGTTGAGCCAGATCGGCAGCATGGTGCGCAACACGCCGCGCTCGATGATGGTGGTGCGGTCGTCCCGGAGCGTCGCAAGCCCCTTGCCGGTGATCACCAGCACGGTGCGGTCGCCGCGCGAGGCGCGGGCGGTGAGAAACCGGGCGAGCGCCCCGCGCGCCTGTTCGCGGGTCATGCCGTGGAGGTCGAGCGTGCCCTCGATCGGCACGTGGCCGCGGCCGAGCCGGCGCCGTAGCCGCGGCTCGATCACGCCGGCCGGAGGCTTTCCGGGCGTCTGCGCGGATTGGTATGACGGCATAGCGATGCTGCGGGGCGGGTGCCAGACGGGCAGAGGCGCCGATGATGGCGGCAGCGGCAACGCCGCGCCCAGAACCTGAGGCCGAATCCGCCGGCGCGGCTTCAGCGGCGAGACGGTTTCGGCGACGTCGGTCCAGAGGTCGAAATCGGCTGGGAGCGAGCGATTCCGGCCGCCGCGCTTGGTCATCGCCCCCCGCTCCCGCTCAGCTCAGCTGATTGGTCGCGATCAGCTTCCAGTTGGGGTCGCGCGCCTTCGGGCTGCGGGCGAAGGTCCATTCGTCGGCGATGGTCTGGGTGTCCGAGGTGCTGCCCTCGATCACGGCGCCGGACTTATCCTTGGTGGCCTGGACGATCTGGGCGGTGAACGCCACGGTGACGTGGGCGTCGCGCTTGTCGATCTCGGCCGCCGTAATCTCGATCTTGGGCAGGCCGACAAAGGTGAAATCGATGCTCTTGCCAGCCGCTTCGCGCGCCGCAATGGCGCTCTCGAAGCCGTCATAGACGTCCTTTTCAAGCAGCGGCTTCAGCGTCTTGCGGTCGCCGGCGGCGAAGGCGGTGACGATCATCTCGTAGGCGGCCTTGGCGCCATCGAGGAACGCCTTGGGCGAAAAGCCCGGATCGGCGTCGGCGATCGCCTTGAGGCCCGCGGCGACGTGGCCGTCGCCATGGCTCAGCTGGTCGATCTCGGCCTCGAGCTTGAGCGCCCGGCGCTGCGCGTCGCCGTCGACCGGAGCGGGTGACGGAAGCGCCGCGGGCGTCGCATCGTCGGCCGGCTTTTTGGCCGGCGCGGCCTGCGCGCGCTGGAAGGGCGGCCGCTCATTGCCGGTCCGGGTGCCGAGCACCTGGCGCAACCGCCACAGCACGACGATCGCAATGCCGATGGCGATCAGGGTCGGGATGTCGAAAAACTCATCCATCGGGGGTATCCGGTCCAAAGCAGGCTGCAGCCTCTATATAGGCAACGGCATAGCCGGAAACCAGTTCACGAATGGTGGAGCGCGCCGGTCACGCCCGGGACATCTTTTGAGGCTTGCCGGCGCCCGCCTTGTGACGATTCGGCAAATTTGCTAGGTCCCGCGCCGCTCCATCCATGAGGTAGTCAGTTATGGCCGACGATTCCGCGGCGAGTGCCGTCCCGCCCAGCTTCAGCCTGATCGGCCAGTACATCCGCGACATGAGCTTCGAGAACCCCGGCGCGCCGGGCTCGATCATGCTCGCCGGACCCAATCCGAACTTCTCGGTGGGGATCAATGTCGGGGTCAAGAAGCAGACCGACGAGATCTACGCCGTCGAGATCACGCTCAACGCCAAGGCCGAGCGCGAAAAGAACGTGCTGTTCAACGTCGAGCTCGTCTATGGCGGCGTGTTCCGCGTCCGCTCCATCCCCGAGACCGATCTCGCGCCGCTGCTCCTGGTCGAGTGTCCGCGGCTGATCTTCCCGTTCGCGCGCCAGGTGCTCGCGACCATCACGCAACAGGGCGGCTTCCCGCCGCTGATGATGGAGCCGGTCGATTTCAGCGCCATCTACAAGCAGAACCTCAAGGCGCTCCAGGACGCCCAGGGCGCGCCGTCGCCGTCGATTCCCAACTAGTCACGCTGCTTCGAATCAATCGGTCCACGCCCTCGAGGTTCGGGCCCACTGACCCCTACGCGGCCGCTTCGGCGTAATAGCCCCACAGCGCGGCTTCGCCCATGGTGCGGATGTGCGCGGCATGGGCCGCGAGCTGCGCCTCGTCGAGACGCGGCGGCAGCGGCGTCGGCCGTCTTGGCGCAGCATAGGTCGGCAGCACCAATACACTCGCGGCGGAGCGCGTCTCCTCGATGAGCGCGAACGCCACCTGCCGGCCGCCGATCAGCTCGAGATAGACGTCGGCAAGGATCTCGCTGTCGAGCAGCGCGCCGTGGAGCGTGCGCCGCGAATTGTCGATGCCGTAATGCTTGCAGAGCGCGTCGAGGCCGACGCGGGCGCCGGGATGCTTTTCGCGCGCCAGCTCGACCGTGTCGATCACGGCGTTGCGAATCTGCGGCCGCCGGATCTTGTCGAGTTCGGCGTTGATGAAGCTCACATCGAACGGCGCATTATGGGCGATCAGCGTCGCCTCGCCGAAGAAGGCCAGCATCTCTTCCGCGATCTCACCAAAGCGCGGCTTGTCGCGCAGGAACTCGTCACTGAGGCCGTGGACGCGGAACGCGTCCTCGGTCATGGCGCGCTCGGGATTGACGTATTTGTGGAAGTGTCGGCCGGTCGGGATGTGGTTGACCAGCTCGACCCCGCCGATCTCGACGACGCGATCGCCGCCGAGCGGATTGAGCCCGGTGGTTTCGGTGTCGAGGACGATTTCGCGGGTCATCTGTCTCCGGCCTTCTTCAGCAGCGCTTCGATCAATGCTCGGGCCGCCGCCTGTGTCTCCGCGAGCGGGCCGTCGGTCTCCATCACATAATCGGCACGCTGCAGTTTTTCAGCCTGCGGCATCTGCCGGGCAAGGATCGCCTCGAGCTTTTGCACACTCATACCGGGCCGCTTGAGCGCGCGCTCGCGCAGCACCGTATCGGGGGCGTGGGTGACCACCACCGCGTCGAGTCCATAATCGAAGCCGGTCTCGAACAGCAGCGGAACGTCGGCGACAGCAATCGGCGCGCCGGCGTTTTCGGCCTCGGCAAAGAACGACGCGAGGCGCTTGCGCACCAGCGGATGGATCGCCGCCTCGAGCTCTCTGAGTCGCTGGGGCGCGGCGACCAGCGCCCGGCTGAGCGCCGCGCGATCGACGCGACCGTCAGTGGTAACTCCGGGGAAAAGCTGCTCGACCGCCGGCACCGCCTCGCCTTCGTAAAGCGCGTGCACCGTTGCGTCGGAGGAAAACACGGGGAGACCGAGCGCGGCAAAACTCGCGAGAACCGTCGACTTCCCTGACGCGATCGAGCCGGTGAGCCCGAGCTTGATCACAGCGTCGCCTCGACCAGCGCCCGCAATTGCGGCGTCACCTCCGGGCGCTTGCCGAACCAGGCCTCGAAGCCCGGCACGGCCTGGTGCAGCAGCATGCCCAGCCCGTCGACGGTCCTGAGGCCGAGCGCCCGCGCTTCGGCCAGCAGGGGCGTGACCAGCGGGGTGTAAACGATGTCGGTGACGAGCGCGGTCCTGGGCAGGCGGCCAAGATCGAGCCCCTCGAACTTCGTGCCGTTCATCCCCACCGAACTGGTGTTGACGACGAGCCCGGCATCGCCGCAATGGCTGTCGAACTCGCCGAGGCTGCCGGCGCGGATCGGTCCTTCGAGATCGATCGCCAGCTCCTCGGCCTTGCTCGCCGTCCGGTTGAGCAGGCGGATCGATTTGACGCCGCGCGCCTTGAGCGCCACGAGCACGGCGCGCGCCGCGCCACCTGCTCCGAGGACAATCGCCGATTGCAAATCGTGGTCCCAGTTCGGCGCCTGCTGGTCGAGATTGCCGAGGAAGCCGAGATAGTCCGTGTTGAGGCCGCGCACCTGGTCGCCCGTCACCACCAGCGTGTTGACCGCCCCGATCGACTCGGCGAGCGGATCGCGCTCGTCGCAGAGCGCGTAGGCGACCTCCTTGTCGGGGATCGTCACATTGCCGCCGACAAACTCGCCGCGCTTCAGCCGCTCGAAGAATTTCGCCAGCACATGCGGCTCGACGTCGATCGCCTCATAGCTGCCCTCGATGCCATAGGTCCTGAGCCAATAGCCGTGGATCAGCGGCGAGCGCGAATGGGTGATGGGGTGGCCGATGACGAAGGCACGTTTCACGTGAATCCAACAGCCGCTCGGGCCGCCTCGATTTGACTCGACTCTGCTAGGGGCTTCGAGTCCGCCCCGCAATCCCTGACCCCTGCGGGAGCCGAGTCGGGAGCCGGTTCACCCCGGTCGCAGCTTTCCCACAGAGTCCTTGTTCGGGGGCGTCTGCGGCGGTGAAAAACCCCTGCCCGGCGGACGGATCGATGGCTTGTTCCCGCTGACCGAAACCCCCTCCACAGGCTCGCCGCCACAGGGGTTAACAAAAGGTTAATGGCGGAATCGGGGATAACGGCGTTCCAGCGAGTTGAGCCTGTCGACTCCTTTTCCCCAGCCGAGGGCTCCTGCCCAAATGGTTAACGAGCCGTAAATGCGGGCGAGTCCGGGCGACGCTCCACCATCCCCAAAGACTTGTCCCCAGGCTGATGACGGACCCTCACCCGGAGGCGCGCAAACCGTGCCGGCTGGCCTCGGTGCAGGAATTCCTGCAAAACACGGCCATGATACTGATGATAAAAGAATCTCTTCTTTCTTGTGGTCCCCGACCGTGAGCCCGGTGACCAAACCCCTGCTTGAGACGGTGCGCGGGAAACGCCAGCAACGGCCGCCGATCTGGATCATGCGGCAGGCCGGCCGTTACCTGCCGGAATATCGGGAGACGCGTGCCCGCGTCCAAAGCTTCCTCGAGCTCTGCTACACTCCAGCGCTCGCCGCCGAAGTCACGCTGCAGCCCCTGAGGCGTTTCGAGCTCGACGCGGCGATCCTGTTTTCCGACATCCTCGTCATCCCCGACGCGCTGGGCCAGACCGTCTCGTTTGAGACCGGGGAAGGCCCTCGGCTCGAGCCGATTACTCCGGAAGGGCTGGGGAGGCTCGACCCCACAAAGATCCTCGATCGTCTCGCTCCTGTTTTCGAGACCATCGGGCGGGTGAAATCCGGGCTTGCTCCGGACAAGACGCTGATCGGCTTTTGCGGTTCACCCTGGACGGTCGCGACCTACATGATCGCCGGCCGCGGCTCCCCCGACCAGGCCACCGCCCGGCTGTTCGCGCTGCAGCAGCGGGAGGCATTCGCAGCGCTGATCGACATCCTGGTGGAGGCCTCGGTCCGCTATCTCGTGGCGCAGCTCGAGGCCGGTGCCGATGTGGTCCAGCTGTTCGAGAGCTGGGCCCTCAATCTCGACGAGGACGCATTCCGCGCCCAGGTGATCGAGCCCAACCGCCGGATCGTCGAAGGCGTGCGGCGGCAAATCCCCGACGCTGCCATCATCGGCTTTCCGCGCGGTGCTGCCGGCATGGTCGCCGAGTATGCCGCGGCCACCAAGGTCAACGCGCTGGGCCTCGATTATGCGATGCCGGTCGGCTTTGCCGATGCCGCCCTGTCCCGCAGTCTCGCCGTCCAGGGCAATCTCGATCCGCTGCGGCTCGTCGCTGGCGGCGCGCTGATGGAGGCGCGGGCCGAGGCGATCATTGCGGGCTTCGCCAATCGGCCGCATATCTTCAACCTCGGCCATGGGATAGTGCCGGAAACGCCGATCGCGCACGTCGAGCGGCTGGTCGAAATCGTCAAACGGGGGCGGTGATGGATTGGGCGAGTTTCGCCGAGACCTGGGTCAAGGCGTTGCACGTGATTTCGGTGATCGCCTGGATCGCCGGCATGATGTACCTGCCGCGGCTGTTTGTGTACCACAGCGCCGCGGAGAAGGGCTCGATCCAGTCCGAGACCTTCAAGATCATGGAGCGGCGGCTCTATCGCGGCATCATCACGCCGGCGATGATCCTGACCTGGGTGTTCGGCCTGACCATGGTGTTCACCCCCGGCATCATCGACTGGCACCAGGGCTGGGTGTGGGTCAAAGCCATCTCGGTGATCCTGCTCTCGGGCATCCACGGCTATTACGGCCGGCAGGTGCGCGCGTTCGCCACCGACACCAACACGCGGCCGCAAGGCTTCTGGCGCGTCGTCAACGAGCTGCCGTTCGTGCTCGTCATCGTTATCGTGATCATGGTGATCGTCCGCCCGTTCTGAAGCGGTGTTCTCAGTCGGACCTCCCTCCCCCTTGAAGGGGAGGCAAGCGAAGCTTGGGTGCGAAGCGAGCTAGCGCAGCTCGGAAGGGGCGTGCAGCTGGCACGATCGCTCCACCCCCCACCGTGTCATTCCCGCGAAGGCGGGAATCCAACTCTCGTTTCATTCGGTCCGCGAGATGGGTCCCCGCTTTGGCGGGGATGACATCCGGGTTGGGAAAAAATCCTGTTTCACGTGAATCGCCCGCCGGCGGTTTCACGTGAATCACCTCGCCTCTTGAACCCGGACCCGCTTCGGGCTATCTGAGCGCCATCGCACCACAAGCGCGCGCCGCCCGGCGCACAGAGCGCGGTGCCTCCCCCTTCTTTTCATTACATCTCCAGAGCCGTCGCATGGAAAAACTGAAGCTCAGCGAGCTCAAGGCCAAATCCCCGGCCGACCTCCTCACCTTTGCCGAGCAGAACGAGGTCGAAAACGCCTCGACCATGCGCAAGCAGGAGCTGATGTTCGCCATCCTGAAGCAGCTCGCCGACAGCGAGGTGGAGATCACCGGCGAGGGCGTGGTTGAGGTGCTGCCCGACGGCTTCGGGTTCCTCCGTTCGCCGGACGTCAACTACCTGCCGGGCCCCGACGACATCTACGTCTCACCATCCCAGATCCGCCGCTTCTCGCTGCGCACCGGCGACACCGTCGAGGGCGAGATCCGCTCCCCCAAGGAAGGCGAGCGCTACTTCGCGCTGCTCAAGGTCGCGACCATCAATTTCGAGGATCCCGAAAAGGTCCGCCACAAGGTCAATTTCGACAACCTCACGCCGCTCTATCCCGAGGAGCGCCTCCGCCTCGAGCTGCCCGACCCGACCAACAAGGACAAGTCGGCGCGCGTCATGGATCTAGTGGCGCCCATCGGCAAAGGCCAGCGCGCGCTGATCGTCGCGCCGCCGCGCACCGGCAAGACGGTGCTGCTGCAGAACATCGCGCAGTCGATCGCGACCAACCACCCCGAATGCTACCTCATCGTGCTCTTGATCGACGAGCGCCCCGAGGAAGTCACCGACATGCAGCGCAGCGTCAAGGGCGAGGTCATCTCCTCGACCTTCGATGAGCCCGCCTCGCGCCACGTCCAGGTCGCCGAGATGGTGATCGAAAAGGCCAAGCGCCTCGTCGAGCACAAGCGTGACGTGGTGATCCTGCTCGACTCGATCACCCGTCTCGGCCGCGCCTACAACACCGTCGTTCCGAGTTCCGGCAAGGTGCTGACCGGCGGCGTCGACGCCAACGCGCTGCAGCGCCCCAAGCGCTTCTTCGGCGCGGCGCGCAACATCGAGGATGGCGGCTCGCTCACCATCATCTCGACCGCGCTGATCGATACCGGATCGCGCATGGACGAAGTGATCTTCGAAGAGTTCAAGGGCACCGGTAACAGCGAAATCGTGCTCGATCGCAAGGTGTCCGACAAGCGCATCTTCCCGGCGATGGATGTCACCAAGTCCGGCACGCGCAAGGAGGAGCTGCTGGTCGAGCCCGATATCCTTCGCAAGATGTATGTGCTCCGCCGCATCCTCAACCCGATGGGCACGGTGGATGCGATGGAGTTCCTGATGGACAAGATCCGCCA
>Ga0265339_10000695_pt1 | contig 26060 bp, 16 predicted proteins | sample 4CB219metaG_FD_202085 | JGI IMG/M metagenome (GOLD analysis project Ga0265339, IMG submission 202085) | Rhizosphere microbial communities from Carex aquatilis grown in University of Washington, Seatle, WA, United States - 4-CB2-19 metaG | ecosystem: Host-associated > Plants > Roots >... | reverse complement strand
GTCAGCCTCGACGGATTGGCAAGATGCCACACTCTAATATCCAGCTTCGTGTTGCCGTTGTCTTTATCTCTCTGGACTTTTACAATCCCGGCCGCTGCCGGAACGCTGCTGCTAGCTTTCATGGGGTATTCCTTAGAAGCAGACCACGGCCATATGGCAAGCAACGAAACCATTACGAGTAAGCCTTTCATATCTCCTCCCACGAACGATTTGCCGGTCGCGTCACCGATACCAGTGACCAATTTGAAGTCTCAATCACCAGGTCATGGGCAGGCTCTTGCATTGAGGGTCTTTCATCTCAATCACAACGTCATTGGGCAGAGCTTTCCGCGCAGCCTGGCCCACAACGCAGTCCCTAGTCGCTTCTTGGGGCAGTCGCAACTTTGGGGACAGACTTCTCCGCGCTTGAGCCCAACCAAGCTCAAGCCTCATCCACAATCGTCTTGACTCAAGACTCTTGTCTGTCCTGTTTTGCTCAATTCTTGGAAGGCTTCGTTGCACCCCATTCGGGTCAAATATTGCGGAATCCCCGTCTCATGAACTGACCCACCAGGAGGAGGCGGGAGTGGTCCTGGCGTTGTCTCTGCATCAGGACCGAGAAACGCCGGAGCGTTAGAGAGCCCTTACTTGGCATTGACAATCTATCGCATGCCAAAACTTGGGTCCAACTTGGATCCAATTGCTGCCGAAAACCGTGCATTTAGGTCCAACTAGACGCACTACCAACCTAAACGAATCAACAAGTTAGCACATCGTTTGCTGATTCGAGACCAGGGGCTCAGGGTATCTGCTATGCGTTTGATTCCAGCTGCCTGCCTGGAAAGCCCGGAAACCTGCTGGGCCCCAGTGGTCAAAGGCATGGAGACAATCAAGAGTGCTGAAACAAGAATATGCAGAAATTTGGATCTCGACATCACGTGAGTTCTTCGTCGGGAAGCCAGAAGCCAGAAGCTAGAAGCTAGGATCTGAAAGCTCAAACGCTCTTTGCCATCCGCTGCCGCATTGGCTCGTTGTCGCAATACACACGCCACTCCGCCACTTTGCCGTCCTGGATGAAGGCGCGAAATGCTGTGGGCGTGGTCCAGTGGTTTTCCGGCTTTACTTCGCCGTGGGGAGCGTAGGTTCCTTGCGCTGTTCCGAGCATCGCGACCACAGGGCCGTCGCAGAACGTCTCGTCCACGGCCACGGTGTAGTCAGGCACCATTTGAAAGTACTTGGTCCAGCCGCGGCGCAGCGTCTCGCGCCCCTCGAAGGCCGTGCCCATACCGTCGATGAAACGGTGCTGCTCGGTCATCAATTCAGCCAGTGCGTCCGCGTCCTGCCGGTTAATGGCCCTGATAAAAGCCTGCGCAACAGACTCCGCCAGATCGTTCATAGGTCTCCAATCCGTGTACCGGGATTTCCCAGCTACAGGTGTGCATATAACTACACATCTGGAGCCGCAGTCTTGGATGTGCGGGACCGCACAAGGCATTGTTTGGGATTGGAGGTCTGAAGAGCGCTACCGCTCAGCCGGAGGCAGCGCATCGACCACGGGCACACCCGGCGGTGGGGTGAACTGGAATGTTGCCGGAGGAATGGCCACGTTGGATTGCTCGTCGCTGAAAGTAAAGTGCGTGAGCGCGCCGCCGGTCTCTTCCACGTCGATGGCCGTCATCACTCCGTCTGCGGTAACCGTAAGCGCGAGCCGGCGCACGCGGTCTTCCTGGCCTTTGGGCTGGCCGGTGAGCGTGTAGCTGCCGTTTGGTCCTGCCGTCATAGTCAGGTTGCCCATTTCTTTTTCAAGCTCGGTATGCCCCAGCAAAAAGCGCAGCGGAGAACGCAGATCATCGAGTCTTTTTGAGGGAATGCGCTGCACGCGTGCATCGCCGGCGGTGTAGAACCACGCGTATTTCCCATCCAGCAGGAAGATTTTGCCGGGAGGAGAACTGTAGTCCCACTTCATGCGCCCCGGCTTCATCATCAGCAGAGTACCGCTCTCGGTGCGCTTCATGCCCATGCCCTGGTAAGTCTCGCTGAACCCGGCCTTGAGTGAATGCAGCTGATTGTAGTGGCGGTCGACGCGTGCCGCGATGTCGTGCGCAGTAGGCGCGTTTTGCTGCGCGCCAATCGAGACAGAAAGCAGCGCGGCGGCCACAATTATGCAGCCGCGCCTGATGCCATGGGCAAACTTCATTGCAGGTTCTGTGTGCAGGCAGTTCCGCCCGCCGGATCGTACTTGACGCCGCCGAATTGATCGCTGCAGAAGCCCCGGTCGCCGGACTTTCCAATCGTCTGCGGCACAGCCGTAATGGTGTACCCGTTGGAGCGGTCAGTGCCGTTGATCGTCACCTTATCCTTGCAGGTGATGGCGAAGATATACCCGGATTTGTATCCCGAAATCAAATCCCCCTGCAAAATCTGCGCCCCGCTCGGGCTGGGAGGACCAGAATTGGGATCGCCGCCCAAGGCAGGCAAAGTGCAGGCATAGCCATTGGTCGGATAGCTCGACTGGTACTGAATCTCGGCCTTGGTGATGGTCTGAACGGAGTTGATGGCCGAAGTCTCATTGCCTTTTTTCGTCAAGCTGCCAATGGTGGGAATGGCCATCAACATGAGGATCAGAATGATGGCAATCACGATCAGCAGTTCCATCAACGTAAAGCCGTCAGGACGCCGATTGTTTTGGACAGGGGCAGACGAATTCGAGCCGGAACGGCCGATCGGGAGCTTGAACTTGCTTCTCATGGATTTCCAGTGCCTCGCAGAGCAGGCCGGAAGCTCCCGGCCCTTACGAACAAAATGCTACAACGTATAGACGCGAAAAGGAAATGTAACGCTCATAAAGGCAGGGAACAGAGGACAGTGAACAGTCGGCAGTAGCATCGCTGCTCGACCGACTTCTGTTCACTGAAAACTGCTCTCTTCAGCAGACCAACTGCCCGTGCGTTAGCTTTACGCCGCTGAGGCGCCCCAGCAGAGTTACCGCAATGCGTTCTGGATCGAACAGGCGCTGCGCCATGGCTTGCACCTTGGCTGCGTCCACTTCGTCAATGCGGGTAATCAGCTCGTCCACTGAGAAGAACTTGTGGAAGTACATTTCCTGTCGCGCCAAGTTGGCCATGCGTGAGCTCGAGCTCTCAAGTCCAAGCAGCAGGTTGCCCTTCAGCTGATCCTTGGCGCGCTTCAGTTCCTCTTCCCCAAGTGGAGTTTCTTTCAATTTGCGAAACTCGGCCAGCACCAGGTTCACCACTTCAAGAGCTTTGTTCGCAGACGTTCCGGCGTAAACACAAAGCGTGCCGGTATCGCGGTAAGGGCTCAGGTCGCTGTAGATGGAGTAGACCATTCCGCGCTCTTCGCGAATGGTCTGGAAGAGCCTTGAACTCATGCCTCCGCCCAACACAGTATTCAACAGCAGTGCAGCGTAGCGACTTTCATCGGTAATGGGCGGCGCAGGCACGCCCATGCAGATCTGCACCTGCTCGAGCGACTTCTTGATGCGCATGACAATGCGCGCGCTGGGCTCCGGCGCTGAAAGTTCAGTGAGCGGCTCGCCGAGCGATAGCGGCGAGAATTTTTCGGCAACTGCCTCAACAAACTTGTCGTGGTCAAGCAAGCCAGCCGCCGAGAAAACCATGTTGCCGGCGTGAAAGCGGCCGCCGTGGTAGTCGAACAGTTGTTCCTGCGCAAGCCGGCCGACAGTCTCCGTTGTGCCAAGGATGGGCCATCCCAGCGGGTGCCCTTTCCAGAAACTCTGCGTAAACAGTTCCTGCACCAGCACGTCGGGATTGTCTTCGTCGATCTTGATCTCTTCAAGGATGACGCCGCGTTCGCGCTCAATATCCGGCGGAGCAAATACCGGGTTCAACATCAGGTCGGCAAGTATGTCGAGAGCAATCGGCACGTGGTCTGAAAGCGACTTCACGTTGAAGCAGATTGTCTCCTTGCCCGTAAAGGCGTCCAGGTTGCCGCCGATTGCGTCCATCTCGCGAGCAATCAGCTGGGCCGAACGGGATTTAGTGCCCTTGAAGAGCATGTGCTCTACAAAGTGTGAAATGCCATTTGTCTCAGCAGGTTCGCAGCGCGAACCCGATTTAGTCCAAACCCCCATGGCTACGGAACGCAAATGGTCCATGCGCTCGGTCAAAACAATCAGTCCGTTGGGGAGTACGGTACGGCGAAGGTTTCTCTCGGTCATCGTCATCAAGTTTGTCTCGATTTAGGTCACTCGGATTCGAATGGCACATTCAGGGCCCGGTGAGTAAGAATTCAAAGGATTTGACCGCTGAGGTTCGGGCTGCCTTCAGAGATGAAATACTGGGGATGCGGTGACCAGCAAACCTATTCATCTAGTGCAGATCGATGCCGAGCCCAACGTTCCCGATCAGGGAAGCCTAAGACCGCTCTTCGGCTTAGATGCAGCTTCTCTTGCAGCCGTGATGGTGGAAATGGGTGAACCGGCGTGGCGGGGCCGTCAGCTGGTTGAAGCGCTTTATCGCCAGCGGGTTACCAGCCTCAGCGACATCACCACGTTCTCAAAGCAGCTGCGCGAAAAGCTGAATGCCGCCGGCTGGGAGATAGGCCGCCCTTCTATTGCCCAGATTTTTCGGTCAGCCGACGGTACTGAGCGCTACCTGGTGCAGGGAAGCGGCGGCGCAGGCGAGACGGTTGAGGCGGTTTGGATGCCCGAGGGCGACGGGGGTGAAGCTGGTGACGGCAGCCTGAGCGATGTCGCAACCAGCGAGACTGAGCAAATGAGCCTGACCGCCTCGCGCAGCCGAGCGACGATCTGCGTTTCAAGCCAAGTGGGTTGCGCCGTCAATTGCCAGTTTTGCCTCACAGCGAAACTCGGATTTCAGCGGAATTTGAGCGCCGGCGAAATTGCAGGTCAGGTGGTGGCGGTGCTGGCGCGGCATGGAGTCGAGATTGGACGCGATCGACTGAATATCGTGTTCATGGGCATGGGCGAGCCGTTTCTGAATTACGACAACTTCATGGCTGCGGTTCGTTTGCTTGTCGAAGAAGTCGGCTTGAGTCCGCAGCGCATGACTGTATCGACCTCCGGCATTGTGCCGGGCATCGAGCGCTTTGCAGGTGAGCCCGCCGAAGTGCGACCCAAACTGGCCATCAGCCTGAACGCACCGAACGATGAAGTGCGCGCGGAAGTCATGCCCATCAATCGCAAATGGCCGATTGAAGCAGTTTTAGATGCGGTGCGCAAAATAAAACTTCGTTCGCGCGAACGCATCACGTTTGAATATGTTTTGCTGGGCGATGTGACGGATAGGCCCGAACACGCGGCGGAAGTGGCGCGCCTGGCGCGGCGCACTAAACTGCCCGTCAAAGTAAATCTGATTGCGTGGAACCCAGGGCCGGGCATCGAATACACAATGCCCGCGTCTGGCCGAGTAGAAGAGTTTCGCGCCGTGCTTGCGGCGGAAGGCATTCCTGCTTACGTGCGAAAGCCGCGAGGACGAGATATCTTCGCGGCCTGCGGACAATTGAAGCGCACTGTGGAAACATAATGCTGCAACGACGCCGTCGCAGCATCGATTGCGCGGAATTATTCTTTCGGCACCGTAATCGGCTTCACGCTACCGCAGTCTGTGCCTTTGAAAACGGAGGTCGACTCGATGGTGTATTCAACCGGCGTTGCATTGGGGCCCATCTGCATGCTGCCCATAAAGTGCACCTTGCTGGTTGAGTGATCGGGATCGGTCCACGTTGCTTCAACCGTGCCTTTACCGGCCATCATGCCGCTGCATACCCAGTCCGCCGACATGCCGCTCGCCTTCTTCACAATATTGCTCATCTGGCATTGATTGTTGCGGCTCTGTGGGGGCGGAGTGCCGTATTTGTCGATTAATTCCTTGGTAAGGCAAACCTGCGTCGTGTGTGCGCCGCCGCCAAAGGGGGAATTGCCACCCGCGGGCATCGTCATTCCCGGAGGCATGGGCGACTTCTGCCAGGTCATGGTGCTGGTCATTTCCCAAAGGCCCGGCTTCTGGTTTGATTGCGCCCATGCAATGGCGGCGAATACTACAAGGCACGTCAGCGTGAACAACACCGGAGTCTTGCGCATAATATCTCCTTGAATCGGTGGCAGATTTGTTGAGTTGAAGATTGCGTACGAACCGTTTCGCGTACGAACAACTTTAAGGCAAATGCAGCTCAGGAGAAAAGCAAATTCTTCTACGCGGGTTGCGGGACGTCTGCACGTCGCAGCGAAAGCAGAGCCTCAGCCACTCGGTCGGTTGCGTGGCGCACCACGTTCTCTTCGCTGGCAAAGTCTCCGGTGATGCAGCGAACGCCCAGGGCCTGAATGCGCTCCACATCAGCAACAATCGGCGCAGCGCCTTCGGCTTTGTAGCGAGCCAGCGTCTCCTGCGAAAATGGGGCGGTATTCACAAGTGCGCAATCGAAGATAGGCGCGCGCGTGTGGTCGTAAATTTTTTCAATGTGCTCTGCCGCCGTTAGGCCCAGGCTTTCATTTGCTTGCGTCATCAGATTGCACACAAATACGCGCAATCCGCGCGCGTCAGCAAGTGCCGCGGGAATTCCCTCAACAAGAAGATTCGTGATCAGCGAAGTGTACAGTGAGCCCGGGCCAACCGTGATCAAGTCCGCTTTCTGGATTGCTACTGTTGTTTCCGGCAGCGGCGCAGGTCCCGGAGGATCCAGAGTCAACTCCACGATGTGCTGTTTGCTGGCGGTAATGTTGGTTTCGCCGCGTACAAACGATCCGTCTTCCATCTCCGCGACCAGCGTTGTATTCGCCGTGGTTGCAGGATAAATGCGGCCGCGCGTGGCAAGAATTTTGGATGCCAGCTGAACCGCGAGCGCGAAGTCCCCGGTAATTTCAGTGAGCGCGGCAAGGAACAGGTTTCCGAAGTTATGCCCTTTAAGAGCTTCGCCGCCCACAAAGCGATGATTGAAAAGCCGCACCAGCAGCGCTTCCTCTTCGCTTAGAGCAACCATGCAGTTGCGCAGGTCTCCGGGCGGAAGCATGTTGAAGCCGGTGCGCAAACGTCCTGAAGAACCGCCGTCGTCGGTAACCGTGACTACCGCAGCCAGATCGGCAATGGAACCGCCGGCTGCTCCAGTTTGGCCGGGCGCAATGACATGTCGGCGCAGGCCGCGCAAAAGCGTAGAAAGTCCGGTACCGCCGCCAATCGCAACCACCCTGATGGGTTGGATTGAGGCGAGAACATCGACGTCACCAGACTGTGCTGGAGCTAGTTTGCCGTTTACATTGGGTGAGGGAGTCAAGACATTTACGGGATTTCAGGATACAGCAATTCTGTAAATCGAGGGTCGTCGACCATGCTTTGAAAGTCGTTGTCGACTCTGGCTTGCAAACGGTTCTTCGGATTCAACTCGATGGCGCGCGCCAGGTTGTTAAGACATTCCTGCGATTGACCGGTGACTGCATTCAACAACGCAAGACCGTAGAACGCATAGTCGGCCTCGGGAACCTGGGCCAGGATGTTGTTGAAGTGGTCGCGCGCGTCTTCGTAGTAGCCGTTGTTCAATTGCGCGACAGCGAAATCGAAATGCTCTTCGGGCGTCGCAAAACTGAGACTCGGCTTTTCCAACTGCCGCTGGCATGTAACGATGTAGACCCTGCAGCGCTCCTTGATTTCGATAGGAGCGTTGGGCCGCAGCTTTTCAAACGCAGCCAGGGCGCGATCGTACTTGCCCTGCTGGAGTAGTTGCACGGCAGCCTGGTAGTGCTGGAATGCCGCGCTCGATTGACCGTCTGGTTTAGCGGCCGCCGGTGCAGGTTTTTTGCGGCTATTGGCCGCGGTCTTCGCATCTTGCATCATGATTTTGCCAAAAGGCGTCTCCCCGAAAGCCGGTGGAGGATCAACTTCGTCCTCTCCCATACGACCTGCGGAGAATAACGATACTCAGGCCCTCTTTATACGCATAACCCCGTAAGACGTCAATGGGTGGTCATGCGCGGGGATTTTAACGGCTCGATTCCGAACTGTGGCCGGCCAGCTTGCGATAGACAGCCGGGTTAAGGGATGGGTCGTTGTACATCTTCATTTGGCGATAGAGCTTGAACTGCCGTGTGCCGTCAACCGTCTCGCGCCATATATCTTCAAGGCAGGCTGCAAGGTCACCGCGCTGTGTTTCCAAAATCGCAAGCCGTTCGAGATTGCGCTCAGAGTGTCCCGGCGCCGCGTTGGACCGCTCAGCTTCCTCGCGTGTATGGTAAATCTTCAGGGCCAGAATTGAGAGCCGGTCAATCATCAACCCCGGCGATTCGGAGTTAAGCGGCGCACTCACGTTGGGTAGTTGCTGCGGCTCCAGCCAGTGCAGCAGCGCACTATCCAGATCTTCGGCCAGATCGTTGCGCAATTGGTTGGTGCTATCGATGTCTCGCTTTACCTGGGCAAGGTCCGCGTCCGTCGCTCCGGGTGCCCGCGCTTCATCTTCAATATGCCACAAATCAAAATTGGCGCGATGTTGCCGTGCCACTACCTGCAGGAACGCATCGGCAGGCGCAACACTCTCATCCGCATCAGTGGGCGACCGGTGCCAGAGTTCCGTTAGCCGGTCATGTAACTCGGCGATCGTTTTTGCTGAAAGCATCAATAAGTCCGGATAACCTGAAAATCCAGCACAACGTCAAATGGAACGGAAGGTGGAACTCCGATCCCACTGCATCCGCTGTGGTAGAACTATCCTAATTCAGGACCCACGTTGCACTCTTTTCACCAGATTCCAAGGCAGCTGCCCAAGACCGGCAGCACAAACAATTTCAAAATGAGGACCGATCGTGGACGGGTTTGAGCGGTTTCTTTGTCTGGCAAGTTATGAAACGGGCCACGACTTTCTGCGTCAATGCGCAGAAATGGGTGTCAGAGTCACGCTGCTCACTCTCGATCAGCATCGCGATGCCGCTTGGCCGCGCGAGAGTCTCGAAGAACTGGCCACCATGCCGGCGGGACTCAATCGCGAGCAGATTCTGAACACTGTGTCATGGGTGGCGCGGAGCCGCCGCTTTGATCGCGTGGTTGCCCTCAACGGAGAATTCCTGGAGACGGCTGCGCAGATTCGTGAACACATGCGCGTGCCTGGCATGGGAACCACCACCGCCGGATGTTATCGCGACAAGCTCGCGCAACGAGTGATTGCCCGCGCCTTCGGATACCAGGTGCCCAGGTTTTGCCGAGTGCTGAATTACGACGAGCTGCGTGACTACATGGCGCGTGTTCCCGCTCCATGGTTGCTTCGCCCGCGCATGGGCGCGTCGGCAGCCATGAGAATCGGCGATCCCGAGCAACTATGGCGAACTCTCGACAATCTGGGTGACGCTCAGAGTCATTACATTCTTGAGCAGATAGTGGAAGGCGATTCGTTCCGCGTCGACTCCATTGTCAGCGATTGCGAAGTCAAGTTTTCAGTGGTGCACGAGAGCGGCACGCAAAGTGGCGAAATTGCTCAGGCGGGTACTGTGCACACCATGCACACCGTCGATCGCAACAGCCGTGACGCCAGAGAGCTTGCCGCAATCAATCGCGCGCTGGCTCCGTCGTTCGGCATGGTGCGCGGAATTACGCACGCGCAACTAATTCGCTCGAAGGTGGACGGCAGCTACTACTTTCTTGAAATAGGCGCGGGAGTCGGAGGCGCATTCCCCGACGAAACCTACGCAGGCGACACGTTTCCATGGGACTCATTTATGGACAATCTCGTGGAAGCGGCCACCGGTGTCAGTCTCTGGCGCGAATGGGCTAACCTTGAAATCGCCGACCTCCGCCATACCGGATACGCGGTTCCGGACACCTACGAAGGTTACGCCGGCAGCGTGCTTTGCGCCTCGCAGGGAGCGGCGCCGAACCTCGAAGCCTTTGCTGATCCAGCCATCGTCATCTGCGTCCGCAGTGGCAAGCATGCAGGCTTGATTCTGCGAGCAGCCAACCCTGAGCGAGCTAGAAGTTCAATCGGTGATTATGCCGCGCAACTTGGAAGTGAGTTGGCCGTCGCTACCACTCTCCGGCAATGAAGGCCAGATTGGCGAACTCACTATCGCAGTTACCCCGCAAATTGTGGAAAAAGCGGCATTGACAAGATACATACCAGTCGGTATGTTCATACCAACTGGTTGGTCTTGTATGCAGGTTCTTGAAATCAAAAGTGAAACAAAGACTCGGATCCTTGACGCTTCCCTGCACGTTATCCGCGCCAAAGGATACACCGCTACCCGCGTTGAGGATATTTGCGAGGCCGCCGGGCTTACCAAGGGTGGGTTCTTTCACCACTTCAAGAGCAAAGAGGAGCTGGCAATCGCCGCGGCAGAGCATTTCTCTGCCATGGCTGAAAGTATTTTTTCTGAAGCTCCTTATCGGCGCTTGACCGACCCGCTTGACCGGCTGCTTGGCTATGTGGATTTTCGCAAGGCCATCCTCAAGGGCGACCTGCCGGACTATACCTGCCTGCTCGGAACCATGGTGCAGGAGACCTATGAAACGCATCCCCTCATCCGCAAGGTCTGCGACCGCTGCATCAGTGCGCATGCGGCCACCCTTGCGGCGGACATTGAAGCCGCAGTCCGTAAGTACGGCATTACGCCTCGCTGGACCGTCGAGAGCCTGGCTTACTACATGCAGTCAGTAATTCAGGGCGCGTTCATCCTGGCAAAAGCCCAGCAAAGCTCCGAAGTGGCGGCAGACTGCCTGGATCACTTGCGGCGCTATCTGGAACGTCTATTCCATCGTTACTAATCCCCAAGGAGTCCCCCAATGAATCTCACTGAAGTCCCTGAAATCATGCAATGGACTGAAACCCACTATGTATTTATCGAGAAGATTGGCCCTTTCGCTCAGAATGCCGGGCAAGCGTGGCAAATGGCCCATCAGCTTGCGCCGGCTCTGCGCCAAAACAACCAGATCACTAAATATATGAGCCTCTACAAGCGTGGCTCGCAGACCTATCGCGCGGGATTCGCAATTGCGTCTGCGCCCAAGGATCTGCCGGCTGGTTTTTCGTACGAGATATTTAAAGGCGGCAAGTACAGCAAATTTGTACTCACCGGAGCGTATACAGATCTTCCTGCCGCTTCTGGCCGCGTTTTTGAGTTGGTCGCGGAGCAGGGAATCGCACAACGCGACGATTTCTGCATCGAGAATTACGTTACCGATCCCAGCACAACCGCCGCGGATCAGAACGTGACTGAAATTCTTATTCCGACAGAGTAAAGATTGCTCGATGCCGCAGGCGGGATCAATACAACGCTTGCGGCATCAACTTCCGGCAGAAGCTATCTTTCAAAGTATGCTGGCTGCTATGCTTCTGGCGCCATGCTACGACGCGAATTGCTTAAAGTATCTCCTCTCGCTCTTGGTGCCGCGGTCGGCCATGTTTCCCCGGCCTCAGCGCAGACTGAAGCACCCTCCACTCAAGCGACGTACAACGTGCGCGACTTTGGCGCTACTGGCGACGGCAAAACTGTTGACACTCCTGCGATCAATAGGGCGATTGAGGCGGCAGCGGCAAAGGGCGGCGGCTCAATTGTGTTTCCCGCGGGCACGTACTTGTGCTTCACCATCCGCCTCAAGTCCAATATCGAACTGTTTCTTTCGCGCGGTTGCACAATTCAAGCGGCGGACTCGCCCAAGCCCGGCGACTCGACGGGTTACAACGGCGGCACCTACGACGCAGTCGAGTCGAACGATCCGTGGACACCGTATCAGGACTTTGGCCACAACCACTGGCGCAATTCGCTGTTCTTTGCCGAGAACGAGCACGACATCAGCATCCTTGGCCCCGGCCTCATCTTCGGCAAAGGTCTTTCGCACGGCGGCGGCAAGGGCATGCGCGGCGGATACACAGTATTCATGGCCGAGCAGCCAGGCGTGGGCAACAAAGCTATTGCGCTAAAAAATTGCCGCAACGTTTTGCTGCGCGATTTCAGCGCGCTCAAGTGCGGCCACTTCGTCGTTCTGGCAACAGGGGTCGACAACCTCACCATCGAGAACCTGCTCATCGATACCGATCGCGACGGTCTCGACATTGACTGCTGCCGCAATGTGCGCGTTTCAAATTGCACGGTCAATTCTCCGTGGGACGACGCCATATGTCCCAAGTCGAGCTACGCGCTCGGGGTTGCGCGCGCTACTGAAAACGTCACCATCGCCAACAATTACGTGTGCGGTTACTACGAGCTCGGCACCGTACTTGCCGGCACATGGAAGAAGTTTGACGAGGAAGCTCCCGTGTCGCGCCAAGGCCGCATCAAGTGCGGCACAGAATCGAACGGCGGCTTTAAAAATATTTCCATCACCGGCAACGTGATTGAAGGTTGCAAGGGAATCTCGCTTGAATCTTCAGATGGCGCCTACATTGAAGACATTGCGATCACCGGCAATACCATGCGCGACATCATCGACGCGCCGCTGTTTCTGCGATTGAACCGGCGGAATCGCGGCCCGAAAGAAACCATGCGGCCGGGCGCGCTGCGCCGCGTCGTCATCTCCAACCTTGTAAGCTACAACTCGGCTGCGTCCACCGCATCGCTCATCTCGGGGATTCCGTCGAACCTGATCGAAGATGTAAAGCTCTCCAATTGTTTCTTCGGACATGAGGGTTTGCCAAAAAGGATGCGCGTTGGCTGGGGTGATGCGTTTGCACCGATGCCGGAATGGCGCACCATCAAGGTGCCTGAGAACGAAGACGGATACCCTGAGATTTTGCGCATGGGTCCGACGCCTTCGCACGGCTTCTTCGTTCGTCATCTTCGCAATCTTGAGATGTCGCACGTGGAGGTGTCGCCCTTGGCTTCCGATCCGCGCCCGGCGTTCTGGCTTGAAGATGTCCACCGCGCCGACTTCTTTGCCATCACTGCGCCGCGGCAACAGAACTTCTCGCTCCATGGAGTGTCGGATCTTCGCGTGGCCTGGTCGCGTGCGGGAAAAGATGCCAACATCGACAAGGCGGAAGATCAGGTCATTTAGAGAGTTTTCATGAAGGTCTGCTCATTGGTAGGGGCAGAGGGGCTTTCGCCTGGCGCAAACCGGAGCCCAAAAAAGAAAAGCCCCTGAAAGGGGCGATGCCAAACCAGCAAAATTAGACCCGGCAACTGAAACGTGGTGAGCTCGCTGGGACTCGAACCCAGGACCCACGCCTTAAAAGGGCGTTGCTCTACCAACTGAGCTACGAGCTCGCTTCAGGCCGCTGTTTTAAAGCTAACATAGGCGATGATTTGCTGCCTGTGGAGGGTTCTCAAACAGCTCTTTGTGATCGTCGATCCCAGGCGCAGGACTATGCTTGATTCATGTCCAGAACCACTCTCGTCGGGGTAACCAAACCTGTTTAATCATTGGTAACCAAAGCCCGGCTGAAATGCGGTTACTGAATGGCCATATCACGAATAAAATCAAGCATTTCGTGGTCAATGTGTGACGGAAAAGTGTTAGTGTGGCGACCGTGCAAGTGCTATTGTTCCGCGACCGCCCTCCAATTACGATTCCCGGTAAGGATTTCGTCCGTTTTTTTAGATTCCGATCATGAGAGTATTCCGCGACGCAAAGGCCGGCTAAAAGTCTTATAAGTTCCGGGCGCTGAAGCGGGAGCAACGGCGGGGAAGTTCTGGGGAGAAAGATGACTGATCGAGGGCCGCTGTACGACCAGGACGACACGCCTGAAGATGTGGCAACCCTGTACTCGTGGGCCAACCTGCACGGCGCAAAGTACCGCGACTTCTCAGAAGCTCGGGCGCAAACGCGCGAAAATGCCCGCCAGCGCGTGCAGCAGGCCATTGAAGAAGAACAGGCGCGCTTGCAAAAGCAGGCCCAGGCCGAGCGCGCAATCGAAGTTCCCCATCGAGCAGACTCCAGCCGCCTTGAAGAGGAAGACCGTCAAGCAGAATGGGCGGCGCAGCGAGCCGCCCAGATTGCAGTGCAGCACCAAGCCGAACACGAGGCCACACAACGGGCCATGCAACAGGTTCTCGCCGCACAACAGGCCCAGGCGGTACGAGAGGCCCAGGCAGCACGAGAGGCTCAGGCCGTGCGCGAGGCGCAGGCTGCAGCACATCGCGCTGCTCAGTTGATAGCGCAGCGTGCCGCCGAAGAAGCCGCCCTTCAATCAGCTGCCGCCGAGCGGGCTGCCGCCGAGAAAGCTGCCGCTCAGCAGGCCGCCGCTGTGAAAGCTGCCGCAGAGCAAGCCGCCGCAGAGCAAGCCGCCGCCGAACTTGCAAAACAGCGGGCCCAGGCAGCGAGTCAGATTGCAGACGACGTACAGCAACCAAAGCCGCAACAAGCTCCGCAACGCCCCGTCTGGCCGCCATTGGCTGACAAATTTGCGGATTTTGTCGCTCCTGAAACTGAGTTGCCTTCTGAACTGCACCCAGAGCCGCCCGCGGTACTACATGTCCCGCCGCAACGCGAATTTCCGGGATATCAGGCACCGCTGCCAACCTGGCCCGGCACGGCGCCGGCGCAACCCATCGCCGGTCGTGAGACTGCAGCCAGTCGTGAGATTGCAGCCAGGCAGGAGCCCCTTGAGTCGCCCGTCAGTTCCTGGCCGCAGGTCGAGCCGGAACAGCGTGATACGCCGTCACGTCCGGCTTGGTTGACTCCTGAGCGACCAGAAACTCCCAGCCCCGCTGTGCCTCCAGCGCGTCCCGCTGAAGACACTCTGCAGGGGTCGCGAGACCGGCTTGCTTCGCGCTGGTATGCATTGCGCGGCGTATTTGACGGTCCCAATGTGCAGCCCGAAGTTGCGCCCGCCGCACCTCCTGCGCGGGCTCCCGCAGTGGCGGTGTTTTCACTCGCAGGCGGCGTAGGTAAAACCAGCCTGGTAGCCACTCTCGGCCGGGCATTGTCGAGTCGTGGCGAGCGCGTTCTACTCGTCGACACAGCTCCTTATGGCCTGATGCCGTTCTTCTTTGGCGCGCACGATCAGCGCCCCGGCGTGTTGCGTACTTTCAGCCCTCCAGGGACCAGCGGCGATGCGCCCATTCAGATGGTCACCATCGACCCGGACCCGCTGGCGCCTGAGGTGGCAACTCCGGAAGAACTAAGCGCTGAAATTTCGAAATACTCGCGCGGTGTAAGCCGCGTCATAGTTGATCTGGCCACTGCATCCGGAGAGACGACGCGACGTGTGCTCAAGATGTCGCCGCTGGTGCTGGTGCCCATGGTTCCCGACATGAATTCGGTGGTAAGCGTCAGCTCCATCGACAGCTTCTTCCAGCACAACATCAATCCAAATTCAAAGCAGCTAATGCCGTTTTACATCCTCAATCAATTCGATTCTTCACTTCCGTTGCATCTGGACATTCGCGAGATTCTGCGTGAGCAACTTGGCGATCGTCTGCTGCCGCTTGCGCTGCGCCGCTCCCCGGCGGTAAGCGAAGCCCTGGCCGAAGGAATGACGGTAATGGACTACGCTCCCAATTCCACCGTGGCTGAGGACTTTGCAAATCTCGCAGGATGGGTCAAGAGCCAGTCGGCGCCCGCCAGCAGCGCCTACCGAGGTGTCCGCTGGAGTGAGCGATGACACCTTCTGGCATCTGGCAGGACATTGGAGCCGGAGAAAATGTATTAACAAAATTGCTCCGGCTTATCTTCCTGCTGGTCGCTGGTACGGCGTTCTGCTTTCTTGCATTTCTTCCGCTCACGTGGCCGCAACAGGCCGTTCTCGGTTTGTTGACCCTCTTGATCTCCGTTTTTCTGGCGCGCGGTTCCGACTCTTATCTCGTTACATTAATGCTCATGCTGATGTCGCTGTTCTGTACGTTCAGGTACGGATACTGGCGCGTCGAACAGGTGATTCGTTTTTTTCAGGATCCCGCCAGTCACTGGGGCGCCATCGACATCTTCTTCATCCTCTGCCTGCTGCTTGCAGAGGCCTATGCGTTCATGATTTTGTTCCTCGGTTACTTCCAGACCATATGGCCGCTGCGTCGCGCTCCTGTTGCTCTGCCGGAAGATACCGATGAATGGCCGCACATCGATGTTCTGATTCCTACCTTCAATGAGCCGCTTGAAGTGGTGCGCTTTACCGCGCTTGGCGCGCTCAACATGGATTGGCCGGTCGACAAGCTGCACGTCTATATCCTCGACGACGGGCGGCGCAAGGAATTTGAGAACTTCGCGCTCGAAGCGGGAATCGGATACAAAACACGCGACGGCAATAAGTACGCCAAGGCCGGCAACATAAACAGCGCACTAAAAAGCCTCACCTCACCGTACATTGCCATCTTCGATTCAGATCATGTGCCGACGCGCAGCTTTCTGCAGGTGACAGTCGGCTGGTTCCTGCGCGATCGCAAACTGGCCATGCTGCAAACGCCGCATCACTTCTATTCGCCCGATCCGTTCGAGCGCAACCTCAAGCAGTTTCGAATTATTCCGAATGAAGGCGAGTTGTTCTACGGCGTGGTACAGGACGGCAACGACTTTTGGAATGCCAGTTTCTTTTGCGGTTCATGCGCGGTACTGCGCCGGGCTGCGCTGGACGACGTGAACGGCATCGCTCATGAGACCGTTACTGAAGACGCTCACACATCGCTGCGCATGCAGATGAAAGGCTGGAGCACGGCCTACATCAATATTCCGCAGGCAGCCGGGCTGGCTACTGAGCGGCTGTCAGCGCACGTAGGGCAGCGCATTCGCTGGGCCAGAGGCATGGTGCAGATTCTGCGCACCGACAATCCTCTCTTCTCGCCGGGCCTTAGTTTTGCGCAGCGGATGTGCTACTTCAACGCGATGGCGCACTTTCTCTATGCAGTGCCCAGGCTCATCTTCCTGACCGCGCCGTTAATTTATCTGCTGCTAAATCACACCAACATCCCCGGATACTGGGCGGCGATTCTTGCTTACGCATTGCCCCACCTGGTGTTGTCGGTCATGACCAACTCCAGAATCCAGGGCGAACATCGGCATTCCTTCTGGAACGAAATCTACGAAACGGTGCTCGCTCCCTACATCCTGCTGCCTACCGTTCTTGCGCTCATCAATCCAAAGCTGGGCAAGTTCAATGTGACGGCCAAAGGCGGAGTGGTCAAGCGCACATTCTTCGATTCCAAGATCGCGCTGCCGTTTCTGGTCATGCTGGTCTTCAACGTCGCCGGACTGCTCGTGGCGATTCCGCGTTTTCTTATCTGGGATCGCGATCGCCCCGGCACCGTGGTGATGAACGTGATCTGGTGCTTCTTCAACCTGGTCATCATTGGTGTGTGTATTTCCGTTGCGCGCGAGCTCAAGCAAAGACGCTCATCGGTGCGCATCAGCGTAGTAACGCCCGTCGTGGCTAAATTGCCTGACGGAAGATTGCTGGCAGGGGAGACAATGGACTTGTCCAGCGGCGGCACCAGTATCCGGTTTGGCGAGGCCATTCAGTTAGCGCCTGAGTCCAGGTTGCGTCTCGCGTTTACGGCGTCGGTCGCAGGCCCAGATGTACCCGCCACGATCATTTCCTCAGAGGGAGCGGTTCAGCGGGTGCGGTTTGAAAACCTGTCCATAGCCGAAGAGGAAGTTTTGACCATGGTGCTCTACTCGCGTGCGGACTCGTGGTTGGGTTGGGGTGAGTCGCGCAAGGGCGATAATGCCATATCAAGCCTTGGCAAGGTCTTCCTCATCTCGATGCACGGGCTCGGCGTTACGATTAAAAGCCTTTTCAAAAAAGAAAATGGAGATGGAGACGGAAGCGGCCGCGGCTCCGATTCGCTCTCGATAGCCCGCACTACGCTGCTTCTAATTGTGGCCGGCATCTTCCTCTTCTGCGCCACAACCCTTCACGGTCAAACACCGCTCGCCAAGTCTGCTGCCACGAGCGCGCCAGTTGCTACTGCAAACACCGCAACAGCCTCCGACAAAAATGCAGCTATCACGCCGGGTCACTACCAGGACCTGTTTACGCTCAACGATACCGGCTCGCCGCAGATTGAGCTGCACGGCATCGACAGCACGCACAATATTTATTTCACGCTGCCTGAGACACACGTTGTTCGCGCTGCGAAGATTCACGTCTACTACGCATTCTCGCCGGGTCTTCTTCCGCAAATCAGCCACATCAAGCTGTTGTTGAACGGCACGCTCTTCGCCACAGTGCAGCCCACGCCTGGTCAATCCGGCGGCTCTGATGCGCGCGATTCCGAAACGGAACTTAATATTCCGACTGATCTGCTGGTCCACAACAACACGCTCACGGTTGAATTCATCGGGCACTACACCATGGTTTGCGAAGATCCCGCCAACACCACGTTGTGGGCGCGCGTTCATCGCACCACCTATCTCGACATTCGCGGTGACCTGCTTCCGCTGGCCGACGATCTCAAGCATCTACCGGTTCCATTTCTCGATCAGGCTGTGACCCAGCCGCCAAGCATTCCCGTTGTGTTCGCAAGCCAGCCGTCGCTCAAGGCAATCCAGGCCGCAGGCGTGGTCACCAGCTACTTCGGCATGGTGTCGGAAAGCAGGGCGGTGCGATTCCCGGTTCATTTCGGAGCTCTTCCGCAAGGCAACGTAATCGTAATTGCCGAGAACCCTGCAAGTTTGCCTGAAGGATTGGCTCTGCCCACCATCAATGCGCCCACCGTCGCCATGCGCACCAATCCAAACGACCCGTACGGTAAAGTGCTGATCGTGGCCGGTGCGGATGCGGATCAAACGCTCATCGCCGCCCAAGCCGTGGCCCTGCATAGCGAAATGCTGGCCGGCGCTCAGACAACAGTAGAAACGCTGCAACTGCCCGGCAAGCGCCAGCCTGACGATGCACCGCGCTGGGCGCGCACTGATCAAACAATCTCGCTGTGGGATTATGCAACATCAGAGCAAATGCAGGGCGACGGTACTTCGCCGTTGACGGTATATTTTCGCGTTCCGCCGGACATCTTCTACGACGACCGGCCTAATGCGCTTTTGAAGCTTGCCTATCGCTACAATTCCATTCCCATCGGTCCCATATCGAGCTTGCAGGTCAAGATCAACAACGCGTTTCTCGATTCGGTTCCGCTCGTCCCCGGCCAGGAAACCTCGCGCACCACGGAAAAGGATCTGCCTGTCCCGGTCGTGAATCTGCGCCCCTTTTCAAACTCGCTTTCGTTCGACTTTACATTTCAGTTGCTCAAGGGGCCGGACTGCAAAGACACCACGCCCATCAATATGCAGGGCTCCATCCTGAGCGACTCGTATCTCGATCTGCGCGGCTATCCGCATTACGCGCCGCTGCCCAATATTGAAACGTTCGCCAATGCGGGATTCCCATTTACGCGCATGGCCGACCTGGGTGAAACCACCGTCGTACTGCCGCCCACGCCAACCGAGCAGGAGATTGAAACATTCGTTACACTGATGGGCCATTTCAGCCGGCAGACAGGCTATCCCGCGTTGCGTGTTACCGTTGCTGGTCCTGATGTTTTGCATGTCGGCGAAATGAATGATTTGCTCATCATTGGCTCAGGAGACGACCAGCCCGCTTTCATGCAGCTTGCCGACAGTCTTCCCGTATCCATGCGCAGCGGACAGGTTCAGGTGCGCGACACACAGGGCTTCTTTGTCAAAGTTCTGCATAACGCATGGTGGAAGCTCAAGACTGGCGAGCACACTGACTCCGGCCAGCTCATCGCATCGGGCACTCCTGACGCAGTCATTCAGGGAATCGAATCGCCTTTTGCACCGCACGCTAATCGCAGCATTGTCGCCATCGATTTGAGAGACGCGAGCGACTTTGAGCCGTTCCTCGACACATTTCTCAGGGTGCAGCAGGCTAGCGATATCTCCGGATCGGTTTCAGTTTTGCACGGCAATCAATTTCAGTCCTTCCGTATCGGATCGCACGTTTACCACGTAGGGACGGTGCCGTGGTGGGTAAGGCTTCAGTTGTGGCTCAGGCAAGTGCCATGGCTGGCTGCAGTCATTGTGATTATTCTGGCGTTCCTGCTTGCAATCTGGACCCGGCAATGGCTGCGTATTCGTGCTCGCGCGCGCCTGAAGATGACGGATGACTAGAGCGAGATTCGGATTAAAATACACTTCAGAACGCGCGCATAACTAATCTGGGACCGAGCGGGCGGATTTCTCATAGATGGAGAGCCGCAGTCGGCCCGTTTGAACGCGGTTTGCTCTCAAATTGAGCCTCGCCGCCTTACGCTGCTTTGGAGATCGAGCGATGAACATCAAGAAGCCCTGGCTGCCGATCTTATGTTTATTGCTGATTCCGACGGCCGTCGCCATCGGATGCCGGCACAGTCCATGGCGTTTGTGGAACTCCTTCTCAGCGCGCTTTGTCGATACACAAGGCCGCGTATTCGATCCTCAGGGAGACCAGCACACCACTTCAGAGGCACAGGCATACGGCATGTTCTTTGCGCTGGTCGCAAACGACCACGCGCGCTTCGATCGCATCCTTGCATGGACCGAGGTGAACCTGGCGCAAGGCGATCTAACGTTGCATCTGCCCGCCTGGTACTGGGCCAAAGACAGCGGCGGCAAGTGGAAGGTGCAGGATCCTAACTCCGCCTCTGACGCGGATGTCTGGATGGCCTACTCGCTGCTTGAGGCCGGACGACTTTGGAACTCGCCGCGCTATACAGACATTGGGCGCAGCATGCTCACGCAGGTTTCAGGTACCGAAGTCGCCAATCTTCCCGGCTTCGGTCTAATGTTGTTACCGGGCCCGGTGGGCTATCAGCGCGATAATACCTGGACACTTAACCCAAGTTATGTGCCCGTATTTCTTTTCGATCGGCTGGCAGTTCTCGATCCCGCGGGGCCATGGCATCAGATTGCGGTTAACGTTCCGCGCCTGCTTGAAGCGAGCGCGCGCCATGGATATGCGATGGACTGGGTCACCTACTTTCCCGGCGATGGTTTCTACCCGGCACGCGAACAGCATTCAGGCACCGGCATCGATACTGACCAGCCCGGCGGCGGATACGATGCGATTCGCGTGTACCTGTGGGCGGGCTTGCAGGGCGATAGCAGCCAGACGAAAGCAAGACTCGTGAACGCCGTTTCTTCAATGGGCGGATACCTGGGTAATCACGATGCGCCGCCCGCCAGAGTCAGCGATCAGGGTGTGCCAATTGCGCAAGCGGGCCCAGTGGGATTCTCCGCTGCCGTATTGCCCTACCTGCGCGCGTTTCCTGGCCGCTCCACCCTTGGCGCTCAGCAAATGATTCGCATGAGCCTGATGAAAGACGACGCAACCGGCTTATACGGAAAAGACCTGACCCTGTACGACCAGAACCTTGCGCTTTTCGCCACTGGTTTTCTCGACAGCAAATTTGAGTTTGGTCCGTCGGGCGAGTTGAAAGTAGAATGGATGCGCCGATGACGGTGGGCCGCAGCGCGTGGAGAAAGACTTCGATCGTAGTGGGCTGCCTGCTGTTGGCGCTGCCGCTCTCATTTGCTCAAAAAAGGCCTGCTGAAAATTCCCCCGGCAGCACCCGCTCCGTACTGATTGATAAAGCACGTGCGCTTGAGTCGCGCGGCCGCCCTGATATGGCTGCGCAGCTCTGGCAGCAGATCTTGCTTTCAGAACCGAACAACCCCGAGGCGCTCGCCGGCCTGGCCCGCGATTACAAGCTCATGGGCAACGCTGCTCGCGCCGGCGAGATGCTCGATCGCCTGCGTCGCATCGATCCCAACGATCCTAATCTTGCAAGAATCCAAAGCCTGAGCAGCACGCAGTCTGAAAGCGAACAGCTTCACCGGGCCGGTGAGCTGGCAAGGCAGGGAAGAGCCGAGGACTCTGTACGCATCTACCGGCAGCTCTACGGCGACAATCCACCCGACAATGACATTGCAATGGCCTACTACCAGACGCTCTATGCCACGGCGACCGGCAAAACAAGCGCCGTTGCCGGCATGAGGGGCCTGGTTCAACGCTACCCCGCTAATCAGCGCTTCTCCATCGCGCTGGGCGCCATGCTCAGCTACGATCCGCGGACGCGCGCCGAGGGCATCCACATTCTTGAGGGCTATCCCAAAGACGCTGAAGCGCAGTCAGCCCTGCGTCAGGCGCTCATCTGGAACGCAGCGAATCCTGCCACTGCAAACCAGTTGCGGCAGTACCTCAAGTCGCATCCTGAAGACGCGGAAGTGGCAAGCAATCTGAAAGCCAACGAGCGCAAGCTGGTGCAGATGAACACCGGCGTCGCTCATACCTCAGGGGAGCGCGCAGCCTTCGCAGCTCTCAACGCGCACAGGCTTGACGAGGCGCAATCGCGTTTCGATGCGCTGTTGCGTCAGCAGCCGAACAACGGCCGCGTTCTGGCCGGCATCGGATTTCTGCGCATGCAGCAGCGGAACTTCGACGCTGCCATCAGCTTCCTTTCCCAGGCCGAGCAGAATGGCTACAAAGTAAAAGCGGTTGAAGACGCGCTTGAAACTTCGCGCTTTTGGGACGTGATGGGCGAGGCCACGCAAGCCTTCAATGACAACCGATTCGACGTTGCATCAGCCCGATATAGAGCTGCGCTGGTAATGAATGCGCGCAGCGCCGACGCGCTGAACGGACTCGCCGGAGTCTTGATTAAGCAGCAGCAGTACGCAGCCGCTGCTGGTGTTTACGAGCAATTGCTCGCAGTGCAGCCTATGAGTGAGGATGGTTGGCGCGGCCTGTTCCTTGCCTACGCCAGCGACAAGCAGTTCACAACGGCGCTCGCCACGTCCTTGCGTTTCCCTGAAAAAGTGAAAGCAGCGCTCGCGAAAGATCCTGAATATCTGCGCACGCTGGCCGCTGTCTATCAGGCGCAGAACCGCAGTGACGACGCGGAGCGCGTGCTTGCACAGGCATTGGCATTGCCTTTTCCCAACAACGGAACCACCCTTAAGGCGGACACCAAGCTGCAGTACGCTGGAATTCTGATGCAGGCGCGGCGTTATACCCAGGCCATCCCACTCTACACGCAGGTGCTCGCCGACAATTCGAATAACGTTTCCGCATGGATGGGGCTGGTAGGTGCGTATCACGAGCTTGGGCAGGACACGCAAGCCGTTGCCGAATTAAAAAAAATGCCTCCATCCACCTACGAGTCTGCACTCGCGGATCCCAGCTTCCTGGCAATGCTCGGCGCAATCTATCAGCGGGCAGGCCAATTCGACACAGCGCAGGGACTGCTGGAACGTGCGGCGAAAATTGAGATCGCAGCCGGAGGCCAACCGAGCATGGCGCTGCAGTTGCAGCTCGCCGGTATTTACCTGGCACGCAATAACAGCAATCAGGCCATAACAATTTATCAACGTGTAGTCGTCGCCAATCCGGAACGCGCTGACGCCTGGAAGGGCTTGATCGGTGCGCTGCTGGCCACCGGACGCAATGCGGATGCGCTTAATCAAGTGGCGGCCATGCCCACGGCTGTGCGCGCGCAACTTGACGACGACATCGAGTTTGACCAGAGCCTGGCCAGCCTTTACGACAACAACGGTGACACGGCAAACGCCATCGCGTATATGAATCGCGTGCAGGCTTACTACGCGAAGCGAAACGCGCAGCCACCGGCCAACATCGAAGTTCAAAATGCGTGGCTTCTCTATAACACGGGAGATGATCGCGGACTATACGGCTCCTTGATGCGTCTTGGCAGCCGCAGCGATCTGAGCGCTGCGCAACGCGAGGCCATTCAGAACATCTGGATCAATTGGAGTGTGCGACGCGCTGAAGACGCATTCGATAATGGCAACTCTGGCCGCGCCGTCGACATTCTCGATGCGGCGTTGCAGGCGTTCCCTGACAACCCGGCTGTGCGTAAAGCAGTGGCTGGTGGATACGCACGGGTAGGACGCGCGCGCGAATCGCTGAAGATTTTCAAAGCGCTCAATATGCAGGACGCAACCGCGAGCGACTATCAAGGCGCAATTGGCGCGGCATTGGCAGCCAACGACAAGACGCAGACCGAAGCCTGGCTGCGCATCGCTCTCGATCGCTTCTCGAGCGACGCGGGAATATTGTCACTCGCAGCCCGTTACGAGCAGTCGCGCGGCGACAATCAGCGCGCGGCAGCTTATTGGCGCGCGGCGCTTGCCGCCATGCCTGCATCAACACCTGCAGACAAGCTGGCGAATGAGCTTGTGCATCCGGAACAGAATGCAGGCACGCATCGCACCGCCAACGGTACAGACCTGAAGCAGCTTCTCAATCCGGATAACGACCAGCCGAATTCAACAAGGTTGCCGGCGCCGCCACGTTACGCCCCTGATCCAAGACCCGTGATCGGGAACATTCCCTCGGCGCAGCCCGCGAATCCCCAGCTCTTCCATCAGCAAAGCGCCGTCAGATTCGGCGCAGATAAATCTGGCGCCGATCAGAGCACGTCCGGCGCCTGGGCCATGCGCGACGGTGTTTATCATCCGTCCGTCGCAGGTTCTCCATTGCGCCCTGCGAACGGCTGGACGGGATCGACTATGACGCCACGGTTGCTTCGCGCGAGCCTCGCGCCAGGACAAGCGCCCGACACGTGGGACAGCGGATCCATTCCCATCGTCGCCAATCCGCCGCACTCAATGGCCACCGATGCCTGGAAGGGCCTCATCACGTCACTGATCGGCGCCCATCGCAACGCGGAAGCTCTTGCCGAGCTTGCCAGGATTCCTTCCGATGCGCGCCGTCAACTCGAGTCCGATATCGAATTCGTTCAGGCAGTCGCAAAGTTGTATCTCGCGGCGAATGACTCAGCGCACGCATACCTTTATCTCAGTCGCGTGGAGAAGTACTACGCGCAGAATCGCTCTGCATCGCCCGCTAACTCCGGCACTGTGAACCTGCCGCGCTCTGAGCGCACCATTGAAGCTAACGAGCCCGAATCGCACGACTCGGCAACGACAATGCCGGCGCCACCGCTGCGCATCACTTCGCAGCCCATGGGCGACCAGGCCGCTCGCGCACAAGCTCAATTTGCCGCGCAAACAGACAGCCAGTTAACGCAAGGCTCAGCGGCTGTTGTTCACGCGCTTCCAAACGCTACTGTCAACGCCGACGCTAATCAATTAGCTGCAATGCAGGTTCCCGCGGATCAGTCGCAGGTCCGTCCCGCCCTCGATCCTGTTCCGGGTGTTTTGCATACGCAGATGGGTGATTACACTTCGGCGCAGTACACGCCTTCAGCACAGGAAGCCGCCACCGGCGCGTATTCAGTACCTCGAACGCAACTTGCATTGCCGCCAGAGAAGCCCGCAGCATCCGCGCCTTCTGAAAGCACTGCTGCAAGGCGGCGCAGAATCACTCCACCGCCAAACAGGCAAGCCGATCGACAGGTACCCACGCAGGTGGCAATAGCAGAACCGCCCGCGCCGCCATTAAGCAGCGCGCCCGCGGCACCCGTTGCGCCGTCGCAGCAAGCACCGCAGTCTGCGCCGGCCCAGGCAGGCCAATCGCAGCCGGCTCAGACCGGAACCGGCGCGACAGATGAGCAACTGCAGGAGCGCAATCTGCCGCCGCTGCGCGGACCATGGTCGCGCACGCACGGACACTCGATAAGCCCGCGCGAAGAAGCGGAATTGCGTTTACGCACGATTGAGGGTGGCTACAGCGGGTGGCTCGGCGGCACCGGCTTCATCAACTATCGCAGCGGAGCACTCGGATACGATCACCTTGCAGCACTCGAAGCTCCCTTTGAGGCATCGCTCCCAATGGGGCCGCTGGCACGATTCACCATCGTCGCCAAGCCAGTTTTTCTTGACTCGGGACAATCGGACGGCACCAGCCTTATTTCAGTCTTGAAGTCCACCACGTCCGGCACGGCACTCGCCACCATTCCGCAGCCCATCGGAACATTGGCCGGAGCCAACATAGTGCCGCCGGCACAGCAAAATGCAATGGGCGTTGGTGGAGAAGTGCAGCTCGTGTTTCCGCAATTCGCCATCGCTGCCGGATACACGCCCTACGGATTCCTTGTATCCACATTCACCGGCAGGCTAATGTGGAAGGCCGCCAACGGCCCCATCACCATCACTGCCGCGCGCGATTCGCAAAAGGACAGCCAGCTCTCTTACGCAGGCTTGCGCGACCCCGCCGGCAATACGCTAGCCACCCAGGGCCAGATATGGGGCGGCGTTATCGCCAATCAAGGCAACCTTCAATACGCGCATGGCGACGAGCAATCGGGATTCTACTTCAACGTT
>Ga0265339_10000694_pt1 | contig 26062 bp, 20 predicted proteins | sample 4CB219metaG_FD_202085 | JGI IMG/M metagenome (GOLD analysis project Ga0265339, IMG submission 202085) | Rhizosphere microbial communities from Carex aquatilis grown in University of Washington, Seatle, WA, United States - 4-CB2-19 metaG | ecosystem: Host-associated > Plants > Roots >... | reverse complement strand
GATTGAGGAGCAGCTCGCGGAACGGGGGATGAACGAACCGCAGCACCAAGCCTTCTGTGCCGGCGATGGCGACGAGCAGAAGGGCCCAATGGACCGAAGGCGGAGAGGGATAAGTATCCTTCAATCGCAACGACGGCGGGATCGGAGTTCGTTCCATGGGGGGAGTATCTCCTCGCGATTCCACTTGGCTAGAAGATAGCACAGAGCTTTGCAAATGAATCGAGTTCGAGTAACTGCTGACTTGCGGGGGGCGGGTCAATTTCATCGTGCTCGAGGATCCAAGTGTCTTTGTGGAAGAGAAAGACGGCATGCATGCCGGCTGCGAGCGCGGGATTGATGTCGCTCCTGGGACTATTGCCGATCATCCAGCTGGTGTGGGGCGTGAGTTCATGGCGTGCCAGAACGGTGCGGTAGGTCGCGGGATCTTTTTCGGCGACAATCTCCACGCAGGAGAAATGCTGCGCCAATCCTGAGCGCGCGAGCTTATCGGCCTGCTCCGCCTGATTGCCCTTTGTCATAAGAATGAGCTGATGCCGAGTTGCCAATTCGGCGAGGGTGTCTTTCACGCCGGGAAGCAATTCGATCTCCTGATCGGCGATGCTCTGTGCGAAGCCGAGAAGGCGCTGGCGCTTTTCGTCATTCAGCGGTGATGCGCTGAGGCGCTCAAAACAAGCTACAAGAGATCGCGTAAAACTTGTGAGCCCGTACCCGTGGGCGAGGATGGTTTCGCGTTCAACAGCGTTGAGTGCCTGGCGCACCTCGGAGGGCGAGTACGTCTGGTGATTTAAGTATCCGATGAAGGCAGCGATGGCGCGTTCGAAGTAGACGTTGTTCTCCCAAAGAGTGTCGTCGGCGTCGATGAGGAGGGTTTGCCCGGAAGGGAATTGCGGCATGAGTTTATGGTAGCGAATCGGATGGCGCGGCGGGGTTGGGGAGAAGCGGGGACGAATTGTTGAATATGCGGTTGAGCATGGCGAAGGTGGTGGAATCGCAGTTTGAGCGCGCTTAAAGTGATGAAAATAAATTGCGCGGATTTTTGTGTTGACAATCGTTATCGATTCGAACTATATTGGTGTTGGTCACTCCTGACCAAATGGAGACTCATCATGCGCAATATACTTGTAGCAGGCCTCTTTCTATCCACCGTGCTGGTTAACGCCCAAACAGCCACGAAGGGTCAGGGTGCAACGCTTGTCGCCAGGAACGAAGCTGGAGCAAGCACGGTAGCGCCCTCCCCCGAGTCCTCCGCAACCGATGTTTCAGCTACGCCTCGTCCGCGCCGCATCAGCACCGGCGTGATTGGGCCGAAACTGATTTCAGAACCCAACTTGCACGTTTCCAAAGCTGATTTCCCCACGGCCGATCTCGCGACGCAACACGCGGTTGTGAGTTTCCGCGTGGACGAGAACGGTGCTCCGCAGAATGTCCACCTTTTAAAGTCCGCCGGCCAGATCGTGGATGAACGCGTAATGCAAGCAGTGCGCCAGTACCGTTTTGCTCCGGCTACGCTGGACGACCAGGTTGTTGCAATGGATGTAAACCTGGTGGTCAACTTCACGGAACAGTAAGAGCAGATTCTCAAACAGCGACAGCTCCTCCAATTCCGCGAAGCAATTAGCGCGGGGTTGGGGGAGCTGTTGTTCGCGCGGCGGAATGACGGCTATTGCGATGCGGGCAGTGTGTACTCGAAATCGTAGGAATGCTTGCCCGACACATTCGTGATGGTCAGTGTCCCGGCGATGCCCGCAAGTTCGCCGGCACCGGAACCGGGAACGACGATGACGGAAAGCTGAAACTTTCCATGATCCATAGTGCCGGTGTGTTGCAGGGCGAATGAGCCCTTGTGGCCGTCCAGCGTGCCGGTGAAATGTTCGAGAGCCACATACCCTGCAGTGCCCTTGGATGGATCGCCTGCGCCGAGCATCTCGCCTTTACCTGTCCCCTCAAGATCGCCGTGGAATTGTTTGTCGAGCGCATAGCGGCCGATGGCGGTGCCGGAAATCGCATCATCGGGCGGCAGAGGCGTGGTTTTTACATCAAAGGTTCCGGATGCGTGTCTCATCATGACGGGGTCCTTGTGCTGCAAATTTGGTTTTTCGCTCTGCGGGAATGAGGGGAGGACGGCGGCAAGGACGGCGCAGAGGAGGATGTACTTGACTGCTGACGGGTTCATCGGGTTTCCGGCTTTGCCTCTCTTCACAATCTTCCACCTGGGTTTTCCAGTGCGATTCTATTCGCTGGATTCACTGTAAGTTGGCTTGCTGATCGTCCTGCGTCTTTGATAGAAGGGTCGTACCAGGATTGTCGCACGGAGACGATTCGGAGGTGGATATGAGTACCTCGCTCAACCCAACACAGCCGCTGGCGCAATTGGACGAGTGGGACGATTTTGTCGGCGGTCGTTACCGCGAAGGCAAATCGAAGGAAGAATTCCGCATTTACGATGCGGAGGCCACGCCGGGTGTCGCCGAGTTTTATCGTCTCAACCATGAAGGGCAGACGGTTGAGTTCGTAAAGAGCAAGGAGCGGCAATACTACGGTCTGACCAAAGGCATGAAGACGGTTTGGGAAGCGGCCGAGTATTTGAACACGCTGGTCGATGATAGCGATCCCGATACGGATCTGAGTCAGACAGAGCATTTGTTGCAAACGTCGGAGGCCATACGGCGGGATGGGCATCCCCGGTGGATGGTGCTCACGGGATTTCTGCATGACCTGGGAAAGTGCCTGTGCCTTTACGGCGAGCCGCAGTGGGCTGTGGTGGGTGATACATTTCCTGTGGGTTGTGCGTGGTCGAGTTCGATTGTGTTTCCCGAATACTTCGCCAAAAATCCAGACCGCAATGTGCCGGAATATCAGACGGAATGTGGAATCTACGAGCCGGGATGCGGTTTGGAAAATGTACACATGTCGTTTGGCCATGACGGTTACATTGCCGAAGTGATGAAATCCTATCTTCCGATTGAGGCGCTTTACATGCTGCGTTTCCACTCGTTTTATCCGTGGCATCGACATGGGGCGTATGCGCACCTGACCAACGAACAAGATCGGGCCATGCTGGAGTGGGTGCTGAAATTCAATCAATACGATCTTTATTCGAAGGGACACGCCAAGCCGGATGTTAAGCAATTGAAGCCGTACTATGACGATCTTTTCGCGGAGTTTTTGCCGGAGCAGGTGGCGTGGTAAGCCGGTAGCTCAGCAGATTCGAGAGGGAAAAGAGAACGGCCGCCGAGCGAAATGCTGGACGGCCATTTTGTTTGCGAAGGACTTTGGAGGGCTAGTCCGATTGAGCGGCGAGCCAGGATTTTAGTTGCGGCTCCTGGCTGGAACGGAGTTCGATGCATCCGTTGATTGCCTCGACGGCATGGCGGAGCGAGACGTCGGCAGCGGCGACCTTGTGGGTGGAAAAGAACTTCTCCACGCTGTCGCGCCCGGCTGGGGAGCAAAATGCTTCGGTTCCGGCGACGAGGCGAGCGCCCATGTCAATCGTGAACTGCGCGCGGACCTGGTCCCAGTGAGTCTGGATGAAGCGCCAGGTCTGCGCACGGTTCTCGTCGATTTTGAGAGACTCCGCGAACTGTTCAGCTGCGTCCTGGTTGCGCACCGCGCCCGAGACTGCAAGATTGAGCGCGCGATCGACGAGGGAGGGGTTTTGGAACTCGGCGAGGCGGCGTAACGCGCTGCTCTGAAACTCCGGATTGCTCGATGTTTCGTAAAGGTTAAGCAACTGGTCGAACAGATGAGCATCTCCGTGGCGCGCGGCCACGGTGAGCGCAGTCTGGCGCAATGTCGGCTCGACTGAAGCGGGATCAGCCATGTATTGCCTTGCGATCTTCTGAGCCTGGGCGAGGATCAGAGGATCCTGACCGTAGAGGCCAAGTACTTTGAAGAGTTGGGCACGCAGTACGCGGGTGTTGGCGGAGTCGCTGTCACTGGGCGGTGCGAGCTTCGCGTATTCCGGGGCGAAGTTTTTGCGGACCCAGGCAGCGACGCCCTCTCTCTCCTGCGGTGTGGCGGCGACGCGTGTATAGATTTGTCCCACGCCCTCGATGGCGGATGCGAGGACCTGTGCGTTGGAGTCGCCTTTGACTGCGGCCACGAGGTTGAGATAGTCGCCGGCCGAGGCCTTACCCACCAGGAATTGCGCCCACTCATCGCCGAGGAGGCTGATCCGTTCTTCAGGAGAGAGACGGCTCTCTACATTTTTCACGAGGTCGCTGTAGGCGGTAGCGGTGTAGGCGCTGCGATAGTAGCCGTTGCCGCTCGCGTTTGCGAAGAAAAGGCTGTCTTTCGGGATATTCAGGTCTGTCGTTTCAGGTGTGAGCACTTCGCAGTTTTGTTCTGAGCCGCTGGTCTTGAAGCAGACAGGCAATGTCCAACGCTCGGAATTATTCTGCTTACCGTTGCCGAGAACGAAGAAGCGCTTTTGCGCAACGGGAACCTTGCCGCCTGTGGGCTCACCGAAGGTCAGCAGCGGCACGCCGGGCTGCGTGACGAGGCTGTCCATGATGCGGTCGACGGGCTTTTGGCTGGCGTCTGTTTCAGCATTCCAGAAATCTTCTGCCGTGGCGTTGCCGTAGAGGTGTGCGGCCAGGTAGTTATGGATGCCGGTTCGGAAGGTTTCAGGCCCGACGTAGTTTTCGACAGTAAGCAATACATCGCTGGCTTTGCCGTAGGCGATGCCGTCGAACATCTGGTCGATTTCGTCGGGTGTCTCCGCTTTGGCGCGAATGGGTCGGGTGGTGGGCTGCGCATCGATGTTGAGAGTTTTTTCGCGGTCAACAACGACGGACTGAGCCATGTCCCACTCGGGATGCATGGCAGCCACAGACTTGTTTTCCATCCATGTGGCAAAGCCTTCGTTAAGCCACACGTTGTCCCACCACTGCATGGTGACCAGGTCGCCAAACCACTGGTGCGCCATTTCGTGGGTGATGTCGACGGCCACAAGTTTCTTGGAGTCGAGGGATGCAGTCTTGTCGTCGATGAGGAGCGCGGACTCGCGGTAAGTGATGGCTCCGAAGTTCTCCATCGCGCCTGCTTCAAAGTCGGGAATAGCAATCAGGTCGAGCTTCTTGAGCGGATAGGGAATGCCGAAGTAGGTGTTGTAGTAGTGCAGCGCGAACTTGGCCACCTGAATGCTGTAAGGCGTGAGTGCAACCTTGTCGGGCGTGGCGCAGGAACGAATAGTGACGCCATCCTGCTCGCCCGAGGTGCACTGAAAATCGCCGACGAGAAATGCGACGAGGTAAGTGGACATCTTCGGCGTGGTGAGGAAGGTGAGGATGTGCTGGTCCGCAGCGGGGCCTGGCGTGTCGCTGACGACGGGGCCGTTGGAAATGGCGGTGTCGTCCTTATCTACGACGAGCGCGATATCAAAGGTGGCCTTGAATGCCGGTTCATCGAACGAAGGAAAGCCGCGGCGTGCGTCGGTGGATTCAAACTGCGTGACGGCATAATTGCGGCGGGCAGTTTTCGAGAGATAGAACCCGCGCAGCTTACTGTTGAGGATGCCGGAGTAGCGGATGTTGAGCGTGGCTTTGCCGGCGGGGATCGGCTGGCCCACGGTGAGAGTGGCCTGCTGTTTTGCGGGATCGAGGGACACCCTGGCGGTTTGCCGCTTGCCGGCCGCGCTTATTGTCACGCATTGAAATGCGATGTCGGCGGAATTGAGAACGATGGTCTTGGACGGATTTTTAAGAACCACATCGATGGTTTCAACGCCAGTGAAGGTGGCGGATTTGAGGTCGGGAGTCAGCGTGAGCGCGTAGTGACGGGGAACAACAGTTGCAGGGAGGCGTTGCGCGTGCGACGAAGTGATAGCGGCTGCGGAAAGGAATACAAGCGCGGCGAGGCGAAATGCGACTACGCGCAAAGCGGGTTGGGTACTACACATTTTTATCGAATCCTTTGGAGGGAGTGAGGTGTCGACGGGCCCGAAATCGATTGCGCTTTTCGTGTGGTACTGGCCGGAACTCGCGGCAAAGCATGGGCGGAAACTGGTATCGGCACTGCATTAATTTTACTGCAATTCACGGCTATGGGGGAATACACGAGTTACGAAAGGTAGCCGTTCCATTGGACTTAGACGTCGCCTGAGCCATGCACGTCGGTCGCGTGCGAATCTTTGGGCAGCAGGGAGTCGAGCAGCAGCAAGCATGCGCCAGTGACGATGGCGGAGTCGGCGACGTTGAAATCGGGCCAGTGGTAGCCGAAGATGTTGACCTCAATGAAGTCGACGACGGAGCCGTAGACGATGCGGTCGTGCACGTTGCCGAGTGCTCCAGCGAAGACGAGCGCCAGGGCGACGGTGGTGAGGCTGATGCGATGACCGAGGCGGACCATGGCAACGAGAACGGCGGTGGCGGCCAGCAGGGAGAATCCGATCAACGCCCAGCGCACTGCGTTTGGGGAGTTGGTCTCGGCGAAGAGCGAGAAGGCGGCGCCTTCGTTGGTCCAATGGGAAATGCGCAGGAAATTTGGAATGATGGGCACAGCGCCACCTAGTGGAATGCGCGCATCGACGAGCGTCTTGGTAAGGCGATCGAGGAAGATCACCACGGCGGAGATGAGCAGGAGCCAGGGAAGGCGACGCGGCAGAGGGAAACTCATTGGCAAGACTCCTCTCGGCCAGCATTTCGGTTGAGGTTTGTGGTATCCCACCCTTTCGCCAGCAAGAAGGCGAAAGGATGGGGCACGGAGCAGTCGCTCACTGGGCGGCCTCCGGGGAAGGCGGGTCGATGCCCATCTCTTTGAGCGCGGATTGGCAGCGTGTGCAGACGTTTTGCCAGATGCCGTAGGGACCGACTTCGGGCATGAAATTCCAGCAGCGGGCGCATTTGTGGCCGGAGGCGGGCAGCGCTTCAGCGCGGAGAGCTGGGCCTTCGACAACTTTCACAGCCGAGACGTTGAGGATTTCCTTGAGTCCGGAGGCATGGCGCCGGAGCAGTTCGAGCGTTTCTCCGGCCGCGACGATTTCGATTTCAGCTTCGAGAGCTTTGCCGATGCGCTTAGCCTGACGGGCTTCTTCAAGCACGCGGAGGGCTTCGTCGCGAACCGCGAAGATCTGCTTCCACTCCTCCAGCAGCTTCGCGGGGTTCTCGCTGAAGATCGCTTCGGGCTTGGGGAAGAGCGCAAGGTGGACGCTGGCTTCGCGGCCTTCGACTTTGGGCAGGTAGTCCCACACTTCGTCGGCGGTGAAACTCATGATGGGTGCGACGAGGCGGGCGAGGGTTTCAGTGATTTGCCAGAGCGCGGTCTGTGCGGAGCGGCGTGCGGGATTGGACGGCGCGAAGGTGTACATGCGGTCCTTGAGCACGTCGAGATAGAAGGAGCTAAGGTCAACGATAGCGAATTCGTTAAGTGCCTGATAGACGCGGTGGAACTCGAAGGCCTCGTACCAGCCGAGGATTTTTTCAGTGAGTTCGCGGGTGCGGGCCAGCATGTAGCGATCGAGCGGCAACAGGTCGGATTCGGCGACGCGGTGCTGCGCGGGATCGAAGCCAGCGAGATTGCCGAGAAGGAAGCGGAAGGTGTTGCGCAGTTTGCGATAGAGCTCGGCGCAGCGCTGCATCAGGTTTTCGCTGGCGGCCATGTCTTCGCGGAAGTCGATGGACGCGACCCAGAGGCGCACGATTTCTCCGCCCAGGCGCTCGGCGATGTCGACCGGGTCGACTCCATTGCCGAGAGACTTGGACATGGCGCGGCCCTGTTCGTCGAGTGTCCATCCGGCGGTGGCGACGTGGGAATAAGGTGCGCGGCCACGTAAAGCGACCGAAGTGAGCAGGGAAGAGTGGAACCAGCCGCGATGCTGGTCGCCGCCCTCAAGATATAGGACCTCCACGCCGCCCTTCTGCTGGAAAGTTTCGTAGGCCGATTTGAGATCCGGATCGGACTCGCAGACTGCGAACCAGCTTGTGCCGGAGTCGAACCATACATCGAGGATGTCGGTTTCCTTGCGGAAGGTGACTCCGCCGCAATGCGCGCACTTTGCGCCCTCGGGCAGCAGTGCGGCGACATCCGAGGTGTGCCATGCCTCGACGCCCTCGCGCTCGAAGAGGCTGGTGATCTTCTTATTGAGCGCGGCATCGAGGATGGGCTGGTTGCAGCCTTCACAGAGAAACACAGCGATGGGCACGCCCCAGATGCGCTGGCGGCTGATGCACCAGTCGGGACGTGTGGCGATCATGTTGGTGATACGTTCCTTGCCCCAGGCTGGATCCCATACGACCTTGTCGATCTCGTCGATGGCGAGCTGGCGGAAGGTTTTTTCCTCGCTGGTGGCCGATTTTACCGGTGTATCGAGGGAGATGAACCATTGCTCTGTGGCGCGGAAGATGACGGGGTGGTGGCAGCGCCAGCAGTGGGGATACGAGTGCTCCAGCGGTGCGGCACCGAGCAGGGCGCGGCGCTCCTCGAGCATGGCCAGGATGATGGGGTTGGCGGCTTCGACTTTTTTGCCTTCGAACGGCGGAAGGTTGGTGAAGGGCCATGCAGACTCGTCGACGTGGAGGTGACCGGACGCGTCGACGCGGCAAGTCTGATCGAGGTTGTAGCGCTGCCCGGTGTAGAAGTCGTCTGCGCCGTGCGAGGGTGCGGTGTGGACGGCGCCGGTGCCGGTATCGGCGGTGACATAGATTGCGTTGACGCCGAGAATGCTGCGCTCAAGGAACGGGTGCTTGAAGGTGGCGTGCTCAAGCTTGCTGCCCTTGAAGCGGGCGAGTTCGGTTGTGTTCCCCAACTTGCAGGCGGAGATCACGGCTGGCGCGAGTTCTGCGGCGACGATGTAGACCGGATCCGTTGGTGTATTCGCAGCCTTGGGATCGCCACTCGCGGCAAGGGCTACGTATTCAAAGTCGGGATGGAAGGCCACGGCCATGGAAGCGGGAATGGTCCATGGAGTGGTGGTCCAGATGATCGTGTAGACTTCGCGGCCGGTGAGGGCTGGATCGAGGTTTTCAGGCGCGGAAGTGAGCGCGTAGCGCACGTAGATGGAGGGGCTGGTGTGGGGCGCGTACTCGATTTCGGCGTCGGCGAGGGCGGTGCGGTCGTGGATGCACCAATAGACCGGCTTGAGGCCGCGGTAGACAAAGCCCTTCTCGAGAAAGCCGTAGAAGGCCTCGAGGGTGCGCGCTTCATAGTCGCGCGACATCGTCTTATACGGAGTGCTCCAGCGGCCAAAGCAGCCGATGCGTTCGAATTGCGAAGTTTGCAGGTCAATGTACTTTTGCGCGTAGGCGCGGCACGCATCTAAGACTGCAGGAACGGGCATTTCGAGCTTTTTGCGGCCGAGCTGCTCGTCGATCTTGATTTCGATGGGAAGGCCGTGACAATCGAAGCCCGGCACGTAGGGAGCATCAAATCCAGCCATGGTTTTGGATTTGACGACAAAGTCTTTGAGGCCCTTGTTGAGTGCGTGGCCCAGGTGAATGGGTCCATTGGCATAAGGAGGACCATCATGGAGCAGATAGACCGGACGTCCATGGCCCGCCTTACGCAATTCTTCATAAAGGCGCAGTTCGGTCCACCGAGCGAGTCGAAGTGGCTCATTCTGTGGCAGATTGGCCTTCATGGGGAAGGCAGTCTGGGGCAAAGTTAAGGTCGCCTTTAGCTCCGGCGATGGAGACATTGTCACTCCCTGATCTCAAACGAAGTTGCTCATTTTTCAGTGTAAATGTTCGGAAGAGAATTTTCGGTAACATGTGACTTGGTTGGCCGTCTATTGTTTATGGGAATCCTGTACTCCAGGGACTATGAGACTCTGGAGGGTGACAACAATGAGGCTGGGCATGCGCCGTTGCAGACAAGCTTGGGCGGAGTCGAGCATAATGGATGGCAGGTCTTGAAAGCGGATCGGCTCCCGGCGGATCAAGCGCAAGCGCAGGCTGCAGGGCCAGCGACAGATATGGCAAACGAACTACCAATTCAGGCGGACAGTCAGACCGCAGCGGCGATGTCGTCGGGGCATGAACTCGACTCTTTTCTAGGCAAAGCTTTTGAAGAGAAGCCGGTGTGGACGACGCTCTACGAAAACCTTCGTGACGTTTTTTTCCCCGTCAAGCTACCCCCTCTCCAACTGACCTCGACGCCGATTCCCGTGCCGGACCGGATGGCGGTGAAGGCCAATCCGTGGGCCATCGGCATTTCGTCGAGTGTGAACATCCTGATCATGTTGCTGGCTATCTGGCTGGGCATTCACGTGGTGACCAACATCGTGAAGCCACCGACTACGGCGACGAATATCGATGTGAGCGATTTTGATCTGAAGGCGCCGAAGGCGGGCATCGCTGCAGGCGGCGGTGGTGGTGGCGGTTCCCATGACATTGTCGATCCAATCAAGGGCAAGTTGCCTCCGCGCATGAAGGATCCGATGGCGCCACCAATGGTGCCGATTCTGGATCACCCGAAGCTGTCTGTTCCTTCGGCGATCAATGTGCAGCAGAACATTCAATTACCTGACAACCCCAACCTCCCGAATATTGGCATGGCGAAGTCGGCGAATGTGCAGTTGGCTTCGAATGGGCAGGGCGGCGGCGGTGGTATGGGTTCCGGCTACGGCGGCGGTATGGGGTCGGGAACAGGGGACGGCTTTGGACCCGGGCAAGGCGGCAATGCCGGCGGCGGACTCTACCAGATCGGCGGCGGTGTTTCCGCGCCGGTTGCGATTTTTACGCCCGAGGCGGAATTCAGCGATGAGGCTCGCCGGGCAAAATATCAGGGCGTTTGCCTGATTTCGGTGATTGTGGACCGTCAGGGCAATCCGCAGGACCCACGGGTCATCCGCGCACTGGGCATGGGGCTGGATGAGAAGGCTCTGGAAGCGGTGCGGAAATACAAGTTCAAGCCGGCGATGAAGGGCAACGCTCCGGTGCCGGTACGCATCACAATTGAAGTGAATTTCAGGCTGTACTGACAACAAACGAACATCGAGAGGATCTTGGGCGAGGCGCATGGCGTCTCGCTCTTTTTATTGGTTGGCGCGTCGAGCCATTTTCAGAATTCCGGGACCGAAAGTCGGGGTGTGATGTCCGCTCGGGCTCGTGATAGAAAATGTCATGCGCCTGTTTCCTCTTCTTGGTTTAGTTTCTGCTGCCCTGCTGTCTTTAGCGCAGACTCCAAAGCCCAACGTCGCCCCTGAGCCTCCTCCATCAATCGCGGAAAAAATCGTCGGCATGAAACACATCGATGGGCTGTTTCCACTGGATTGGGATGCGGTGGCGGGGAAGCTTTATGTGGAGATTCCTCACATCGGTGGGGATGGTCTGAGCCCGGATTTTCTGTATGCCAACTCACTGCCCTATGGCACGGGCTCGAACGATCTGGGGCTGGATCGGGGGCAGATTTCCGACGGGCGCATTGTTCGCTTTCAGCGCAGCGGCCCCAAGGTTCTGCTGATTCAGCGCAACATGGCCTTTCGCACTTCGAGCTCTGACCCGGACGAGCAGCTTGCCGTGACGCAATCGTTTCCGGAGTCGGTGCTGTGGGGATTTACGGTGGCTGCGGAGTCGCCCGGCGCGGTGCTGGTGGAGGCTACTGACTTTTTTCTCCACGATGCGCACGGTGTTTCTGACACGCTCGCAAGTTTGAAACAAGGTACGTATCACGTAGACGCAAGCCGTTCCGTGATTGCGCTCGAGGACACGAAGGCGTTCCCCGAGAACACCGAGGTGGAAGCAGAGCTTACGTTCACGACGGAGGGGCCAGCCGAGGGAAGATTTGTAAAAGATGTCACGCCCGATCCGCATTCGATCACGTTGCGCGAGCGGACCTCTTTTGTCCAGTTGCCACCACCGGGTTTTGCGCCACGCCGATTTAATCCGAGGGCGGGGTATTTTCCCAGCGGCTATCGCGATTACACGGCACCGCTGGGCGATCCGCTGGATCAGCTTTTCATTTTGCGGCATCGCCTGATCAAGAAAGATCCAAACTGCGTCAGAGCATGCGAAGCGGTTGCGCCGATTCAGTACTATGTCGATCGCGGCGCGCCCGAGCCTATCCGTTCTGCACTTGTGGAAGGAGCGCGGTGGTGGGATGAGGCGTTTCAGGCGGCGGGATGGGCGAAGGGCACCTATCGTGTGGACCTGCTGCCCCCGGGCGCGGACCCCATGGATGTCCGTTACAACATCATCCAATGGGTGCACCGCTACACGCGAGGATGGAGCTATGGGGAAGCCATCGCCGATCCGCGGACGGGCGAGATTATCAAAGGCAATGTCACGCTCGGGTCGCTGCGCGGGCGGCAGGACTATCTGATTGCGGAAGCGCTGCTGTCGCCTTACAAGGGCGAAGGCGAATCCGGCGGCGATCCGATGCTGCAAATGGTACTGGCGCGCATCCGGCAACTCGCCGCGCACGAGACAGGGCACACGCTGGGCCTGGCGCACAACTTTGCAGCATCAAGCATCGCGCAAGGCGACAGCGTGATGGATTATCCGCAACCGTATGCTGCGCTCGATGCCAATGGCCAGATTGACCTGTCGCATGCGTATGCAGACCACATCGGCGATTGGGACAAAGTAGCAATCGACTATGGGTACAGGCAATTCGCGCCGGACGTTTCGGCTGCGGGTGAGCAGACTGAACTCAGCAAGATTCTGAGGGACGCGGATCGCGCGGGACAGGTATTTATTACGGACGAAGATGCGCGCCCTTTTGGCTCGGCTCATCCGCATGCGCACTTGTGGGACAACGGTGCTGATCCGGTGGCGGAGCTGGAACGAGTGCTGGCGGTACGCGCGGCGGCACTGAAGAACTTTGGCGAAGATGCCATCAAGCGGGGCGCGCCGATGGCGCAACTGGAGCAGACGCTTGTCCCGCTATACCTTTATCACCGCTATCAAACCGAAGCCGCGATCAAGGAAATCGGTGGCCTCGATTATCGCTACAATTTGCGCGGCGATGGGCAGCCCAATCCATCCATTGTGGATGGAGCGGAGCAGCAAAAGGCGCTGGCGGCAGCGCTGAAGACGCTGGCGCCGGACACGCTGACGCTGCCCGAGTCGTTGCTGGCGATTCTGCCGCCGGTGCCACCGGGATATCCACGGACACGCGAGTCATTTCCGTCGGAAACTGGTCTCACATTCGATCCGATTGCGGCCGCGGAGTCGGCTGCCGACTTGACGTTGAAGGTGCTTCTGGACCCCGCACGCGCCAGTCGCCTGGTGCAGTACCACATGCGCGTTCCTTCATCGCCGTCGCTGCGCGGTGTACTCGATGCGGTATCGGCCGCTGTGGCTGCGCGGCCCGAGTCGGGCCACACCATGTCGTCTGAAGTGGCGCGGGCTGTGGAGTTTCGTGCGCTGGAAGCGATGCTGGCCCTTGCGATTGACCCAGCGGCATCGAGCCAGGCTCGAGCGATTGTGCGCTGGCATCTTGCCGATGTGCAGCAACAGTGGTCAACAACGCCAGCGCCAACGGATACGGCGGAAGCGATCCACCGCGCGGCACTTCTGGGGCGCATCAATGAGTTTGAGCGCGACCCGGGCAAGTTTGTACCGAGCAAAGCGGTTGAAGCGCCGCCGGGCATGCCAATCGGGGCTGACGAGGATTTCTAGGTCGAGGAGTTGCCAATCGAGGATTCGGTGGGGCAGCACAGCCGACTGCTCAAGTTGCAAGGTTGCGTATAATCGGGCCAATCGAAATTGAGCATATGGAGACGTATAAGTTGACATCGAAGGCGCGTCCAAGGCTTCAAGAGGGGCAAGAGACCCGCCTCTACGATGTCATGGAAGAGCTTGGGGGTGGCCCTCTAATCTTGGAGCAGGTCGTGAAGCAATGTGAATATCGCAAATACGCGTTTCTTCTTAAGACCGAACCGTCAATCCACAATTCAGTGGTCTGGCATCTGCGCCGATGGCTTAAGCGCGGCATTGTTGTGAAGTCATAGGACAGATTTCATGCCAGTCGAGAATCCTGCATACGACGTTGCCATATCCTTTCTTTACGAAGATCTGGCGCTAGCTCAAGCACTATACGAAAAGCTGAGCGAGGGTCTCGAAGTCTTCTTTTTTCTACGAAACCAAGAGGAACTTGTGGCCACGGATGGACTCGAGTCGATGCGGGAGCCATTTCGAAACGAATCACGTTTAAATATCGTTTTATACCGACCTAGGTGGGGACACACGCGTTGGACCAGTGTCGAAGAAGCGGCTATTAAAGACAGTTGTCTCGATACCGGTTTCAAGTCGCTTTTCTTCTTTGTGATTGAGCCGACGACCGAACTCCCAAAGTGGCTGCCAGAGACCCACGTTCGATTCAACTATTCAGACTTCACGCTTGATCAAGCGGTCGGTGCCATAAAAGCGCGGGTGCAAGAGCGAGGGGGCCACTACAAACCGCTCACCCCAGCCAGAAGGGCAGAGTTGATTAAGGCTGAAGACGATTATAGGCACGACAGGTCCCAACTCTCGTCAAGCCAGGGAATTTCACAGATCGTCGAAAATGTTAAAGCACTGTTCGAACAGATTTGCGGGCAATGTGAGGAGGCCAATTGTTCGGGCAATTTAAGCATTCAATGCAAAATCACACTAAAACCGGGCGTTGTTGAGCAGACTTGCGTTCTCAGCGAAGAACGAGTCGGTATGGTAGTCACTTGGTACCAACCCTCTTTCAACTGGATTGAAAGCGCAATGCTCATTGTTCGCGAATTTAATCGGAGTTTGCTTCTCCCGCCCGGTTACATGCATTGGGATCGGCCGGAAATGATTAAGGAATCCAAATATGTGCCGGACTTGTCGCGAGCTCGCGATTATGGGTGGACTTTGAAGCAAGGTAATCAGCCAATCATCTCCACCAAAGAAATGGCGTCAAAAACTGTGCTTCAATTTCTTGAACTGATAGAGCGGGATCGATGTGGGCGCGTTAGGAGAAAGTAACCTTAAGTTGCCGTGTTGATAGTTAAGCTCAACATCAATGGCTCGATTGCGTGAGCCATCCAAATCGCTGATTATAAATGGTTTGAATGGTGCGCCCGGAGAGATTCGAACTCCCGGCCTTCTGGTTCGTAGCCAGACGCTCTATCCAGCTGAGCTACGGGCGCACATGGGTTCCTGGCAGAACCTAAGACAGATTATCAGGGATTCGCAGGGGTTGCAATTGCTCGGTCTCACGCGGTGGGTGCGGGTTCGGGTGCGGGCCGTGGCGGAATCAGGGACAGTTCCTCATCGATTTCGAGGCCAGCCAGGCGCACCAGCTTGGTGACCGACGCTGCATCGAGGCGTGTGGCATCGTACTCCACGCGCAACGTGCGCTCGGTGCGATCGAAGCTGAGGCGTCGGATGCCATAGACCTCCCGGGTATTGGCGAGAGCGAAGGTGACGGCCTCAGTGGGCGGAGTGGCGTAGTGAAAGAGAATGTCCACTGTCGTCATAGTGGAATGATAGCAAGGGTCGAGGGTCTGCGCTCGGCGGGTATCAAAGGCTCTTGAGGTAATTACGGACTTCAGGATCGGACCAGTCGGCGGCACCAATGAATTTACGCCGGATGACGCCGTTGCGATCGATTACATAGGTCTCGGGCCACATGTCGGTGTGGAAGAGATTGGCGGCGGACTGGCTGGGATCGCGGACGGTGATCAGGTCGACGTGGCGGTTTCGGATGAAGCTTGTGTAGGCGTCGGGATCCTCGTCAATACTGACGGCAAGCACGACAATGTCCGGGTTTTCGTGATGGAGTTGCAGCAGGGAGGGCAGTTCCTCAACACAGGGCGCGCACCAGGAGGCCCAGAAGTTGAGCAGCACCACTTTTCCGCGATAATTGGCCAGGTGGACGGAAGTGCTTCCGTCGGAGACGGTGAAGTCGGGGGCGACTTTTCCGGTTTGCGCGGGATGCGCACCGCGGTTGCACCCGGAAACGAGGGTCAGCGTCGTGAGCGTGAGAAGTGTCAATAAACGATGGTGCTGCACCTCCCTATAATAACGAAGCGAAAGGGCGGAAAGCGATGGGGGCGGACAAGCCGGAAGAAGACGAGAGAAGCGCAAAGGCATGGAAGCCGGTGCTGGGGCTTTCCAGCGAGCCCCCTGCCGCGCCGTCACTGGCTGGGAAGGTGTTTGATCAGCCTGAGCCTGACCCTCTGGTGGAATTGACGGTGATTGTGCCGGCCCGGGACGAGGAAGACTGCCTGGGCGCTTGTCTGGCGTCGCTGGTTGTGCAGTCGGATGAGCTTTTCAAACTGGGCCGCGATTGGGATTTGGTTGTGGTGGACGACCACTCCACTGACCGCACGGCCGAGATTGCACTTGGCTTCGCGGGCGTGACGGTGATGGGTGCGCCGAAGCTGGAGAAGGGCTGGACCGGCAAGGCCAACGCGATCTGGTCGGCGGCCCGCAGGGCACGCGGGCGCTGGCTGCTGTTTACGGACGCGGATACGGTGCATGAGCTGGGCGACCTGCGTCGGGCGATTCATGAGGCGGAGCGATACAAGGTGGGGATGTTGAGCTACTCGCCGCGGCAGATTGTGAGCGGGCTCTGGCAACGGACCTTAATGCCTCTGGTCTTTTGTGAGTTGGCATTGTCGTATCCTCCGGCCAAGGTGTCCGATCCGAATCAGCGCATCGCCGCGGCCAACGGGCAGTTTCTGCTGGTGGAGCGGGAGGCGTATAGGCGCATTGGCGGGCATGCCGCGGTGGCGGACCGAGTGCTCGAAGACGTGGAACTGGCCCTGCTGGCGAAGCGGCGCCGAGTGGGTTTGCGCTTTCGCTATGCGGACGACGCAGTGGCAACGCGCATGTATCGAACGACCGCGGCGATGCTGGAGGGCTGGACGAAGAACCTGGCACTGCTATTCAACAATGCGCTGGCACTTTCGTTCTGGCGGGCATTGGATTTTCTGCTTATCTTTGCGCTACCGGTTTTGACAGTTGAAATGTGGTACGTGCCGATCGGCATACATGGGCTCCAGTGGCTGGGAGCGGGATGGCCTCTATTGCTGCTGTGGGTTCGGAATCTCTTCCGATTCTATGGGCGGGTGGCGAAGTCGAATTTCAAGTTCATGGATTGCGCGTTGTCGCCGCTGGGCTTGCCGCTGTTTGTCGTGTTGCTGTATCGAAGCTGGTTTCAGCATCGGGTATTGAAGCAGGTAAGCTGGAAGGGCAGGACTTACGCGGGATGAACGCGGCTTGATGGGCTGATAAATCCTCCAGGATGTGATTGATGATGCAAGAAAGCTGCAACATCAGTTGAAGCTTGATTGCAAGATGCAGCATCTTCCTATTGGGGTAACGCATGATTGAGTTGACCAGGCGCGCGACCTTTTCAGCTTCGCACTACTACTGGAACGAAGCGTGGTCTGCGGAGAAGAACGAACAGGTGTTTGGCCGCTGCGCGAACCGCAACGGGCACGGACACAACTACACCCTTGAGGTGACGGTGGCCGGCGAGCCTGATCCGGTGACGGGATTTGTGGTGGACCTGAAGTGGCTGAAGGACGTGATCGAGCGCGAGGTGCTGTCGGCCTACGATCACAGGCACCTCAATCTTGAGGTGCCGGAGTTTGCCAAGGCGATTCCGACAACGGAGAATATTGCCATCGCTGCGTGGAAGAGGCTGGCGCCCGCAGTGAGTGCAGCCCACGGCGCGCGGCTGAGCCGGGTGCGTGTCTACGAAACGCCGGAGATATTTGCCGAATATCGGGGTGAGGCGTGAACGCGTACTTTGGACGCCGCTACATGCTGAGCGCCAGTCACCGGCTGCACTCCGATGCGTTGTCGGAGGCGGAGAATCAAGCTGCCTACGGTAAATGCAACAACCCCCATGGACACGGGCACAACTACACAGTGGAAGTGCTCACACGAGGTCCGATCCATCCAGAAACCGGGATGGTGATTGACCTGGTGGCACTGGATGAAGTGTTGCGAACAAAGGTGTTGGACCGCTTTGATCACACCAATCTGAACCTCGATCCGCTGTTTGTGAATCGTGTGCCAACGACGGAGAATCTGTGTAGAGCAGTATTCGAATTGCTGAAAGACGCGTTGCCGGCGGGCGAACTTGAGTATGTCCGCGTAGAAGAGACTGAGAACAATTTCTTCCAATGCGGCGGCGAATAGGATTCGAGTATCAGAGGACAACGCGGGCGTTGTTGGTGCATCGGATCTCGATTGGAACGATAATTGAATGGCAAATGTGGGTCGCCCGGTTCCCAGGGCGGGAGGATTGAATCAATGGCGCAACCGATCGCAGTCAGCAAGCCAGTCCGGCCTGCCGCCGCCACAGACGACGGCTTGAGCGAATTCACGACCCAGGAAATGTATCGCGAGATTCTGAGCAGGCTGGGCGAAGATCCGAGCCGCGACGGCCTGTTGGCTACGCCCGGACGCGTTGAAAAATCCATGGCGTTTCTGACCAAGGGCTACGACGAAGACCCGACCCAGATTCTACGCGGGGCAATGTTTGACGTGGATTACGACGAGATGGTGATCGTGAAGGACATCGAGATGTTTTCGCTGTGCGAGCACCACATGTTGCCTTTCTTTGGCAAGGTCCACGTCGCTTACATCCCCAAGGGGAAAGTCCTCGGCCTGAGCAAGATTCCGCGTCTCGTCGAAGTGTTTGCGCGGCGGCTACAAGTGCAGGAGCGGCTGACGCGGCAGATCGCCGACGCGATTCAGGATGCGATTGCGCCGCAGGGTGTGGGCGTGGTGATTGAAGCGCGCCACCTGTGCATGATGATGCGCGGTATCGAGAAGCAGAACTCTTCGACGGTGACGTCGGCGATGGTGGGATGCTTCCGGCAGAAGGAGACGCGGTCGGAGTTCCTATCGCTGGTGCGCCAGCCCGGAGCAGGCGGATTGTAACGGCTCGGCGGGTAGTCGACTAAAGTAGAGAAGTGAACGGACTTCTGGTGATCGACAAGCCGGGCGGCATGACTAGCCACGATGTTGTAGCCCGATTGCGCAGAATCACTGGAGAAAGCTCGATCGGGCATCTGGGAACGCTGGACCCCATGGCGACTGGCGTTTTACCTCTTCTGTTGGGCAAATTCACACGGCTCGCGCAATATTTTTCATCTTCTGAAAAGAGCTATTCCGGAACCATTCGTTTCGGCTTTGCGACTGATACCTACGACGCGGAGGGTCAAGTTGCTGGGCCGGTTGTAGAGCCGGCGCTTGCCGTTGAGCAGGTCCGCGCTGCCGCCAGCCGTTTCCACGGAGAGATGGATCAGATGCCGCCTGCGTTTTCCGCGAAAAAAGTTGGCGGTACGCCCGCGTACAAGCTGGCTCGCGCCGGGAAGACGGTGGAACTGAAGCCGGCGACGATCCGTATTTTCACATTTGAGGTGATCGCACTGGATGGCGCTGAAGCGCGGTTCACGATGAGCGTCAGCGCCGGGGGGTATGTGCGCTCTGTGGCTCACGAGCTTGGGCAGGATTTAGGCTGTGGCGCGCATTTGAGCAGCCTGCGCCGGACGCAGGCAGGCGCGTTCACACTAGCGGATGCGCATACGCTTGACGAACTGGCGCCGCTCGCCGGTGATTGTGAAAGGCTTGAAGCCATGTGTCTGCATCCGCGTACTCTGCTACCGGAGATGCCGAGCGTGACGGGAGATGCGATTGCCCTGGGACGGCTTCGTAATGGAGCGCAGGCTCACCTCGCGGAGTTTTCGCGCGCGGAGTTGGTAAAGGTATTCGCAAGTCAACGGGAACTGGTGGGAATTGCGAAGCGAGTGGCGGGAACGCTCTTTCAGCCGGTGGTAGTGATGGGATGAATGGGCGGAACAACGATTAATTCACGGCGTCTATTTTCTGAGCAGTGGTTTGAGTGCGGGAAGCAGCGTGTTGGCGATGATCTCTGAGCCTTTCGCAGTTGGATGGATGCCGTCGGCCTGAATGGTGCCGGGGACTTTGATCAAGTCTTTGTAAATCATCGGAACGATGGCGGTGTGGTGGCTGGCAGCGAGATCGATGAAGATCTTGTCGAACTGTTGTACGTAGTCGGTTCCGTAGTTAGGCGGCAAAGTAATACCGGCCAGCAGTACTTTAATGTGTGCGTTTTCGAGCGATGAGACGACCAGATCGAGATTGTGGCGCGTCTGTTCAAGAGGGAGACCACGCAAACCATCGTTACCGCCGAATTCGACGATGACGACGGCTGGGTGCAACAGAAGGATGGAGTGAAGGCCGGCAACCGCGTCTTTTGTAGTGGCGCCGCTTGTGCCTTTGTTGAGGACGTTGTAGTGGTAGCCAAGTTTGTCCAGGTCGCGCTGCAGATCGTCGGAATAGGCCTGGCCGGACATGAGGCCGTATCCCGCCGTGATGCTGTCGCCATAGCAAACCAGCAGAGGGCGATCGGCAGCGAAGAGCGGCAAGCTGAAGAGCAGCAGACAAAGTGATACGAGAAGGTTGCGGCGAACGTCCACACAGTTAGTGTAGCTGGAATGAGCTTAGCGCAAACGGCGGCGAAGATCTGAGGAGGCTGGGTGATCGAAGTTCGGAACGTGCAGAAGTGGATTCAGAATGGTTCGCGGCGCGTGGAGATTCTGAAGGGGATTTCGCTCAGTATCCCGGCTGGCCAGTTTGTGGCGATCGTGGGCGCGAGCGGCAGCGGCAAGAGTACGCTGTTGGGTTTGCTGGCAGGGCTCGACACGCCGAGCGCCGGTGAGATTTGGTTAGATGGCACGCCGATTCATAACCTGGCCGAGACGGACCTGGCGACGGTGCGCGGGCGCAAGATCGGATTTGTCTTTCAGTCCTATCAACTGATTGCCACGTTGACGGCGCTGGAAAATGTTCTGCTTCCGTTCGAGCTGAATGTCGAAGGTGATGGCCTGAAGCAGGCACGTTCACTGCTGGAACAAGTTGGTCTGGGCGAGCGCATGGAGCATTATCCGGTGCAGCTTTCAGGCGGCGAACAGCAGCGGGTGGCGTTGGCGCGGGCGTTTATTGTCGATCCACCGATCGTGATGGCCGATGAGCCAACGGGTAATCTCGACTCGATTAATGGGCGCCTGGTGCTTGATCTGCTTTTAAAGAGGAACACTGAAGCGCGAACCACATTGGTGCTGGTGACGCACGACGCCGAAGTGGCCAGCCGAGCCGACCGCAAGATCGTTTTGAAAGACGGAATAGTAGTGGAAGATTCGCTGCCCGGCACTGAAGGGTCTGTCGAGGTTCTGGACCAGAACGAGGGAAAGAATGGCTAAGCGCCCGTTGAGTTGGAAACGCGCAGCGGCCATTGGTTGGCGTGACCTGAAATCTGCGCCTGGGAAATTCGGCTTCGTTGTGCTGTCAGTGGCTGTGGGTGTTGCGGCGCTGGTGGGCGTGCGTGGATTCAGCGAGAGCTTCAGGCGAACGTTGACATTGGAGTCAAGATCGCTGATGGGCGGCGACTTGAGCGCGCGCATCTTTCATCAGGCGACTCCTGACGAAGCAAACAAGATTGGCGCGTTGGACCAGCAGCTGGGTGGAGCGGAATCAACCTGGGTGGTCGAGACCATTTCGATGGCGTCCGTGCCTCCCGATCCGGTTCCGCTGCTTGTAACGCTCAAGGCCGTGGATCCCGCGCAGTATCCGTATTATGGCGAGGCCGAACTGGAGCCCGCGATGAGTCTGCAGCAGGCGCTTCAGGGCGACTCCGCGATTGTGGCGGATGAGTTTTTGATTCGGCTGAATGCGCATGTGGGCGACACACTGCGACTGGGCGGAAGGAATTTCAAAATTTCTGCGGTGCTGAAGCAAGAACCCGATCGCATGTCGGCAGGCGCGGGCATGGGGCCGCGCGTGATGATTTCGCGTGCCGCGCTGGACGAGACCGGGCTGCTGGCGCCGGGGAGCCGCGCGAGCCAGCGTCTGCTGATGAAGCTACCCGCCAAGGCCGACCCCGCCGCGGTACGCAAACAGGTGGAGGCGGCGCTGCCAGACGCACAGGTGATGGACTTCAAGGAAGGCAATCCGGCGCTGAGCCAGGGATTGGACAATGCGACAGCAATCTTGAGTTTGATTTGCCTGGTCGCAATGGTGCTGGGAGCAATTGGTGTGGCGATGGCGATGCATGCGCATTTGGAACAGCGCATGGATATGCTGGCGATTTTGAAAGCGGTGGGCGCAAGCTCCGCGGATCTACTGAGGATATTTTTGCTGCAGACCTTGGGTCTGGGTCTCGCGGGCGGGTTGCTTGGTGTCGGCGCCGGCGTTGGGGTGATGGCGTTGCTTCCGGCGGTTTTCGGAAAGCTGCTGCCGGTGCATACCGCGCTTGGCTTTCCGTGGCGCTCGGTGCTTGCGGGTCTGGGTACAGGTTTGCTTACGACGGTGTTGTTTTGTTTGCCACCCCTGTTGGATGTCCGTGCGGTGCGGCCCGTACTTGTATTGCGCAGACTGGTGGAACAGGCGCCTTCGGGATTTCGTGCATGGCTCTCGCGATGGTGGGCACGGCGGTTGCAGCTCGGAATCGCGGTCGTGGTCTTGCTCGCGTTAGGCGGCATTGCATGGGCGCTGTCTGACTCTGCGAAGGTGGGCGGCGCATTTGCCATTGTCTTTGCGGTGACACTTGTCGTTCTGCTGGTACTGGCGGCCGTTGCGCTGGGTACGCTTCGTTTCGGTTTGAATCGCGTGCGACTGCGATTGCCTTCGTCGTTACGGCACGGTCTTGCGAACCTTTACCGACCCGGCAACCAGTCGGCAGCCGTGTTGGCTTCGCTGGGAACCGGAGTCATGCTGATATTGGCGGTGTACCTGATGCAGGGGTCCCTCTTGCGGGATATTCGCGATACCGCATCGCCAAAACTGCCCAATGTTTTTCTGATTGACGTGACGGGCGACGAGGTCGCGGGCATCAGGGACTTCTTTCAGCATCAGCCGGGAGTCACGGAACAATTGGATTTGTTGCCGGTGATCACGGGTCGATTTGTTTCACTGAATGGGAAAACCCTGGATCAGATGAAAGATCAGCATTTTCCGCGCCGCATGTTGGAGAATGCCGAGTTGAGCTGGGCCGATGCGCCTCCTGCCGGCGACAAGATCACGGAAGGGAAGTGGTGGAATAAGCCGGATGCGGCTGAAATCGCAATAGGAGAGGGCGTTGCCAAGCGGCTGAACCTGAGTGTGGGCTCCGTCGTGGAACTGGAAGTCGGCGGGCGGGACATGTTCCTGAAAGTCGCGGCAATCTTTCGGGCCGATGGCGAACATCCTGGCGCGCGCATGTCGTTTGTCCTGCCATCGACGCAACTGAAAGGTGAGCAGGCGACGTGGTACGGCGGCTTGCATATCGACATGAAGCAAGTACCAGCGATGGAACGTGCGCTGTTTGCTGCGTATCCGACGGTGACCGTGATCAACCTTGCCGATGTGTTGAATCGGATTGAAACGGTTGTGGATCAGATTACGTTCGTTGTGCGGTTTTTGGCGGGCTTCTCGATCGTGGCGGGCCTGATGATTCTGGCGTCGAGCATTGCGAGCGCGCGATTCCGCCGTATGCGGGAGGCCGTGGTGTTGAAGACGCTGGGGGCGACGCGGATGCGGATTGTGCGGACCTTTAGCGTGGAATTCAGCGTGCTTGGACTGTTGGCCGGATCGGTCGGCGTGGTTTTCGCCAATGTGCTGACACGCGTTCTGCTGCGCAAGCTCGAAGTCGGATTCCACATCGATTGGCTTGCGACCCTTGTTGCGCTCGTTGGCACCGCAATTCTGGCCACTGCAACCGGATGGATTGCGAGCTATCGCATTCTCGGATTGCGCCCGCTGGAAGTGCTTCGCGAGGAGTAGACTGCGGGTTCGCCCTAGAATTCCTCGCTGATTTCGGCAACCGGCAATACGTCGTCCTCGCGTGCCAGCCATACGTACATTGCCGGCATCAGGAAGACGCCGATGATAAGGTTTGCCAGCAGACCTCCGACGATGACGATCGCGAAGGGCCGTTGCGAGTCGCTTCCAATGGCGTGTGAAAGTGCTGCAGGCAGCAAGCCGAGCGTGGCCACCAGCATGGTCATCATGACGGGGCGCAGCCGCAGGACGGAGCCTTCGACAGCAGCCTCGACGATGTGTTCCTCACTGGATTCCTCCATGCCCTTGCGCTGAGAGCGTAACTGATTGATGAACTCAATCATGATGACACCGGTCTCAACGGAGACGCCAAAGAGAGCCAGAAAGCCGACTGCCGATGAGACGGAGAAATTCGTGTCGGTCAGGAAGAGTGCAAGCGGGCCGCCGATTGATGCCATGACTACAGAGACAAGGATCAGCATGGCCCACTTCACCGAGCGGAACATCGTGTAAAGGATGAGGAATATCGCGAGAACGGTAATGGGGATAACGAGTGCCATGCGCTTGTTGGCGCGTTGTTGGCTAGCGTATTCACCGGCCCACTCCACGTGGTAGCCAGCAGGGAGTTTGACGTTGTTGTCGACGCGGCTGATGGCTTCTTTCACGGTCGAGCCAAGGTCGCGGCCCTCTACCGAGAATTTGATTGCGATGTAGCGTTGCCCTCCTTCGCGATTGATGGCCTCGGCGCCGTCATCGGTCGAGACATGGGTGAGCTGCGCCAGAGAAACTCGTTCGCCTGACGGCGCAAGCAGCCGTATATTTTCGATGGCCTCGCGCGTATCGCGATAGGTCTTCTGGTAGCGAAGAGTTACGTCGTATCGAGCTTCGCCCTGCTGCACCTGCGTCACCGTGTTGGCGCCTGCGGCTGTCTGCATTGCGTCCTGGATGTCTGCAACGTTGATGCCCCACCGTGCGGCCGCGTCGCGGTCCACGGTGAAGTTGAGATTGGGCTGACCGACGATGCGGAAGATGCCAAGATCGGCAACGCCGGGCACGGATGCCATTTGGCTTTGAATGATTTCAGCCGTGTGTTCGAGAGTGCGGAGATTGTCCCCATATAACTTCACCGCGAGTTCGCCCTTGACTCCGGAGACGGCCTCCTCCATGTTGTCGGAGATGGGCTGAGAATAGTTCCAGATGACACCGGGAAACTTAGAGAGCTCTTTGTCAATCGCGGCGATTAGCGCTTCCTTGTCTTGATGGAAGACGGGGCGCCATTCGTTCTTCGGCTTCAGATCGACAAAGTATTCCGTGTTGAAGAAGCCCGCAGTATCGGTGCCGTCATCGGGTCGGCCGGTTTGGCTGATGACCTCAGTTACTTCTGGAAACGACGCCATCACAACGCGTGCCTTGTTGGTGAAGTCGATGCTGGCCGTGGGACCTTCGCTGGGAGGCAGAGTGCCGCGCACCCAGATGGAACCCTCATCGAGATGAGGCAAGAACTCAGAGCCAACTGGGCCGCCGAAGGTGAGATAGAGGGCAATGACGAATAGAGCGGCCGAGATGCCGAAGGTGATATTACGGTGCACGATGGCGGCTCGCACGGCGGTGCGATAGTGGCGAATGAGCCACGCCATGATCGGGTTTTGCCATTCTTTCGCACCGTTGCGAAACAGAAAGCTGGCCGCAACGGGGGCAACAAGAATGGCAAAGATGAGGGCACCAATCAGGGCAAAGCTGACGGTCCACGCCATGGGTTTGAAGAGGCGTCCTTCCACCGCCTGCAGAGTGAAGATCGGCAAATACGAAGTGATGATGATGCCGCGGGCAAAGAAGACCGGGCGCAGCACTTCATGTGCGGCTTCACGAATTTTCTGCGCTGGCGTGCGCGTGTCGTCAGGATGGGCGAGGTGCCGCACCATGTTCTCGATCATCACAACGGTTCCGTCGACGACCATGCCGAAGTCAAGAGCGCCCAGCGAGAGCAGGTTGGCGGGAATATGACTCAGGTCAAGGCAGATGGCGGCAAACATCAAAGCGAAAGGAATGGTAAGGGCAACGATGATGGCGCCGCGAACGTTGCCAAGAAAGAGAAAGAGGATGATCGAAACCAGGATCATGCCGGCGGTGAGGTTACTCTCGACCGTGCTCACGGTGTATTTGACCAGGTCGGAGCGATCGAGGAAGGGAACAATCTTCACGCCCTTGGGAAGTATGCCGGAGTTGAGTTTTTGCACCTCTTCGTGAATACCCTGCAGAACCGGGTCGGAATCGTCACCCTTTTGCAGAAGCACAATGCCCTCGACGGTGTCGGGGTTGTCGACGATGGTGCCGTTGGAAAGGTGAGTGGAGCGGCCAATTTGCCCGAG
>Ga0265339_10000693_pt1 | contig 26066 bp, 23 predicted proteins | sample 4CB219metaG_FD_202085 | JGI IMG/M metagenome (GOLD analysis project Ga0265339, IMG submission 202085) | Rhizosphere microbial communities from Carex aquatilis grown in University of Washington, Seatle, WA, United States - 4-CB2-19 metaG | ecosystem: Host-associated > Plants > Roots >... | reverse complement strand
CATCACGCCCGCTCGCCGATCCCAAACCACCTCGACGATGCCCAGCCCATCACCGTCCCTGCGCGATCCCATCACGACCGCGGATCGCTCACCCCCGGTGCAGCTGCAATCAACTCAGCTCGCTACAGTAGTCGCGCAACTCGAAGGAAATCCCCATGCGCTCGAGGATGCGGGCGGCGTTGGTCATCATGTTGGAGGGCTCGCGGCAGATTATAGCGGGACTTTGCTTTCGAAACCAGGCGGCCGGCACCCATCGCCCGCGCTGCTCAGTCGTCTTGATTTCGCTTGGGTCCGGCTCGGGGCCTCAGGGAGTGAGTTGGACGGCTCTCCGATACTAGACGCGGCCATCTAATCCAAATGCGTGCTTGTACCGAAGATCAATGCCCCGACGCTCAGCCCATCCCTTTCCGCACGGTTGAACAGTCGAAGGTCGAAGGTGGTCCAAAGGTAGATAACGCCAACTCTGCGCCATTTCGGCCAACCCTTGAGACCGCCAATTTTGAGGGCGATGTCGTCCGCCGTCCGATCTGCCCCTGCGTAGACATCTCCACAATGAACCGTGGTGTCCTTGACCGCCAGGATCTCCTTGAGGTGGCGAAAGTCCAGCCTCTTGTTGACACAAGCCACCCAATCCCGAAGGCCTTTTTTACTGCGAACCTAGCCCTCGCATCTCTTGTCAGAAACGGTCGTACGAAAGACAAATGGGATATGGGTCGCAAGCACAAGCAACGCAGTCTCCTGCTGAACGACGGCTCGGACCCAATCTATCGATGGATCGCTGGCTTTGTCACCGGCCACTCCTGGCGAGGCATTTCCAAGCCAAAGAGCGAGCAACACGCCAGACGCAACAGGGATACTCATAGGATTTCTGTTCTTTGAGTCCGTCCAACGGCTTGGCGTTAACGCGCAGGCGGCCGTCCGCGGCCGACCGTCGCGTTCAACGCCTTTATGGCGGTGGCTTACCGTCCAAGGACCACATCCACTCCGGACAGGACAAGCTCCAGTTTCGCCTTGGGCAGCTTGCCCACTCGCACAGTCAACTCGGACTTGTCGAGAGTCACAATCTGCGAGACGTTCGCCACCGACTCCTTGGGAAGCCCGGTCGCGCTCTCAGAAAGAAGAACGTTCCCCGGCGCAGCCGCCCACTTCACGTTACTCGTCAAAGCAACACAGACGGCAGTCGCGATTCGACTCCGGTTCAAAGCATCACCTTGTATGACCAGTACTGGCCGGCGGAATCCTGGCTTTGATCCGCGCGGTTCACCAAGATCTGCCCACCACACCTCGCCCTGAGAGACCGTCACCATTCGCTACGCTCCAGCGTCCGCCGGGAAGCTCGCGACGCAAATCCATCCGTCGGCTCCTTCACGTCGTCCAGAACACGATTCATCGCCTCCGTTACGCTGTCCGGCGCGTGGCGCGCCACGTATTCGCTGAGCGCACATGAATACACCTCGCTCCTCGACCTCTTCGCCCGGTGTGCGAGGGTCTCAGCTCTCTCAAAGATGTCGTCTGGAATGGAAACTGCCGTCTTCATACTTGAAGTATAACCAGGTATAACCTTGGGTCAACCCTCACCGCATCTCGTCCGTCCAGTCGGTTTGCGGTTAACCTGCGGGCGGGCGCCGAAGGCGACCGACCGTCAGTCAGCGGCATGTTCGGCAGCTTACCGCTCCTGCCCATCCTCATGTCTGATCACGGCCGAAAGTTTGTCTGCCAATGCCGAAATGCCGACTGAAGAATCGAGTGCAAATCGGTCAACCAAACGGGGACAGTAGGCATAAACGTCTTCCTTCTTCACCCCATGCCAGACGGGCAAAATCACGTTCTTCTTCTCGATGATCTCGCGTGCATAGATAGAGTCGAACTCCGCCTTGCTCCAACCTTCGTTTGAGAGGAAGTTTGGCGAGAGCACAACCACGCACTTTCGAGTCTCCTTCAGACCTTTCTCAATATTGGCGCGAAGGCTGTCTCCGACTTTGAGCGAGTACTCGTCGTACCAGACCGGGCACATGAATGCCACGAGCTTGCCAGCCAGTTCGCGTACCAAAGTGTCCTTATCTCTGCTGTCGTGAGAGATGAACGCGAGCGGCCGCTCCATCTTCGATCGCTTGTTCGCAAATTCCCTGTCGAATACAACCAGGTGGAAGCCACGTTCATTGCCAAGTTGGACGAGATGATTTCGGTCCGCCGCGGTCAGGTCCGAGTCGATGTACAGGAATAGCCTACGAGTGAAAACTAGCGTCTTTGAGTCCATTTGTAGGTAGTCGGCGAAGCCGGAGCGAATGCTTACGAGGTCGCCCTCCTCATGAGCAAGGCATCGCTCGGTCATCGAAGACGCCAGGATCATGTTGGTATAGGAGAGAGGATTTGCGCCGGCAGGAATGAAGAACCGCAAGTGCTTGGCGTTGGCGTCAAGATCCAGAACAGCCTTCACCGCCACGGAGGGCGTAGCCTTGCCGGTCTGGTCTTGGGTGTTCCACTCTGTCTGCGAACACAACTGCTTGACGTCGGTGTCGAAGTATTCACGAAGTGTAGCCAAGTCTTCCTCCAGTCTGCCGAACGCCTTGCCGTTCAGCTGCAAGCCCGCCGCCGGGGCGGTGCCTCGATTCTACACCGATGCCCCTGCGGCGGGATTGACAGCTGCAACGGCATTAGGCGGCAACGCGGCAGACGTTTAGATAACAAAGACCACCTTGCACCTGATGTCGTGCGACGGAATCCAGCGACGCAGGGATTGCGGGCGGCTCCCGGAGAAATCCAGGATTTCCCCGACGTAGGATCTTGGCGCGTAGATCCGTGCGCTGGCGCCATTCCAGAGAGAACTGCTCATCACCATAAGCAACCCAGCCGCCACGCTTAACTACCCGAGCGAACTCAAGAAGCGCTCTGTCGGGTTCGCTGAAGAGATTGACTCCGCCAAAATGGAATAGTCCATCGAAGCAACCGTCTTCGAAGGGTAGGTAGGCCGCGTTGCCCTGGACAAGTTGCGGTGCTGGAGTCTGTTGCGCGCACGCCTTACGGCATTGCTTGAGCATACCCCGGGAAATGTCGAGCGCCCAGATACATCCTTCACCACCCACCTTGGCTGCAAGATCCGGTTGATAGATTCCTGGTCCAGGCGAGACCTCCAGAATCGTCTCGCCTCGACCGGCTGGAATGAGCCTCATCATTTCGCGACGAACCTGAACAATGTCCAAACCTGTCACAAGTCCGCCTAGTGTGCGTTCACTCCACGCGTAGAACGGTGCGAACAGGTCATAGAACTTCGACCACCGCTTATCATCCGCACCGAGTCTTGGCGGATGCATGCAATTGGGTATGCCATCTACCACCGGATACCGCATTTTTCCATCGTGAGTCACCAACGCCTCACCTTGCAGCCGAAGGGGATCGTGGGTGTGCGGGCAGACGAGCGAGATTGAACTGGGCATGTATTTTCGACTCCGGAAGAGAGCACCACTGATGATGCGACCATATCAACGCTCTGCCGTTAAGGTGCGAGCGGCCCTCCGCGGCCGATCGACAGCTTCAACGGCTTTAGCCAGCATCGGGGGTACAAACCGGGTACATAGGTGACATTCCTGACCGGGAACATGGGTGACACTTTAGTGCATGCCATGGAAGGAAACATCACCTGTGGAGCAGAGAGAAAAAGTTCATCAAGGACCTGAGGTTTGGGCTGTTCTGCATGGCTGAGCTGTGCGAGCGCTACGGAATAAGCCGGAAGACGGGGTACAAGTGGATCGAGCGCTTCGAGGAGGAAGGGCGGCACGGCCTCGACGATCGTAGCAGGGCGCCGAAGACGTGTCCTCACCGTATCGAGCCAGTGGTGGCCTACGCCATCTGCGACGCTCGCCGTCGGCATCCGACATGGGGACCTCGCAAGATCCTGCAGTGGATGGAGCCACGCTATCCTGCCATGGTCTTGCCTGCGGTGAGCACAGCGGGCGACTTGCTGGCACGGCGTGGACTCGTCAAGAAACGCCGCCGCCGGCGCCCCCACTTGCATCCTGGCGTGGTGCCGCCGGTGACCACGGCTCCCAACGACATCTGGGGTGCCGACTTCAAGGGTCACTTCAAGACCAGGGATGGCATCTACTGCTACCCACTAACGATGACCGACTTGCACTCCCGCTACCTACTCACCTGTCACGGGTTGCTGTCGACGAAGGTCGTAAACGTGTTTCCGGTCTTCGACCGTGCCTTCCGTGAATATGGCCTGCCCCGCGCGATCCGCACCGACAACGGTGTCCCGTTCGCCACGACGGGCATCCACGGGCTCTCTCAGCTCAACGTCTGGTGGATCCGCCTGGGCATCCAGCACCAGCGTATCCTGCCCGCGAGCCCACAACAGAATGGGAAGCACGAGCGGATGCACAAGACCATGAAGGCCGAGGCCACCCACCCGCCACGCGCGAACGTCCAGAGCCAGCAGCGCGAGTTCAATCGCTTCCAAAATGAATTCAACAACGAGAGACCACACGACTCCCTCGACGGACAGACGCCCGCGTCCTGCTACGAGGCCTCGAATCGCTCCTACGATGGCACGATTCCGCCCTACGAGTACCCAGCCCACTACATCATCAAGCGAGTGACCAATGCCGGCACGATCCGTTTCAAGCACCGGCTACTGTTCATCGCCAATGCCCTCAAACAGAACCTAATCGGCCTCGAAGAAACGGGAGACGGTGTCTGGTCGATCTACCTGTGCAACGTCCTGCTCGCCCGTTTGGACGAGCGCGACTTCATTCTCCGAGGATAACAATTCAGTGAAAACTCACCCGTACCGAAGTGTTACCTATGTTCCCGGTTTTCTGTCACCTATGTTCCCGGTTGCTCAATTACAGTTTTCGAACGATGCCCAGCCACTCAGCTGATGCCTTTCGGACCTACAGGCGAGCCTTGCATTCCCATATAGCGGAAGTCGCCCGCCACGATGCATTTCGAGCGTTCCGCCGCAAGCGCCCAGATTCTCGCCGAGCCCACTGCCAGGCGGAAAATACACGCTTGCAAGCGTACCTTCGAGGTTCTGTGCAAGTCGAAGACGCCGTCCCCGATCATCAGCTAGTTCTACCCCGGGGAAACCGCTCGACAGACCATCCCGGCATGTCGAAGCTGCAAAGGGCTCACCGTCAATCCGCAAATTACCGGTGACGCGTCCTGCGCACGACGCGAATACTACCGAAATGAACATCAGGAATTTCGTCATAGAAGACTCCTTCTAGCATTGTCTGTCGACCTGCTAGCCCGCGCAGAATAACATCACCGCCGCAGAGAAAATCGATTTTCCCGAAGGGCCAGGTTTGGGCGAGTTCTTGAATTTCGAACACTTGGCGAGAGGCGGTCTGCGGTTGCGCTGGCGATGTCCGCTTCGTAAGTGGGATTCCGTCCGCGCGGGAGCGCTTCGTTGATGCGTTCTGAGCCGTGGACGATACTGCCATCTTCACCTTTCCAAACCGCTTGCGTTCCCCTCAATTCCTGCAGTTGATTTTGCCTGTCCGCGAGAAGTGAGCGGTTGCGGACTTAACGGGTCAGATAGAAAGGTAGGGACTGGAATGACTGACATTCAACACGGGACAGTGAAGGTGACGATTGAAAACGAGTTTGCGCCTCCACCGGAGGCGGGCAATTTGGGGCTGGACGAGGTTCGCAGAATCGCGAAGGCGCCGCGCGGGATTGGGCTCATCTGTGATGCGACGGCGGACGCGATGGAGAAGGCGGGGGCGAAGTTCACGGCTCCTGGTGGAGTCTCGCCGGTGACCTTGCGCGCGCGACAAACGCGCCGAAGGGACGCCACCGACCGGAGCGGTTCCGCTGACCGATCGAATCGCTTACCGGAAGGCTTCGCCCCAGGCTCGCCTAGGAAACGGAATGCCGTGCTTGGAAGATCCGGCCTCCTGCCCAACACTGGGGCACTGCCAATACGGCAAGCGAAAGCGGATACCATGCCGGTCCGAGTCCCTTGTTGACGGTCGCTGCGGCGCCCATTGCTCCAAGCACGGTTCCGATGGCTCCCAGAATCAGCGCGTGTTTCATCGGCCGCGCCGGCGCCAGCCGGGCCGTTAGCCAGGCGCCGGCAATGCTGATGACGATGCGATAGGAAAGGGCCATCAGGCTTTGCCGGTTGTCGAGTGGAACGCCCAGCGGAGGAAAGAATCCCGCGAAGTGCAGCGCAATGTCGACCGCGGTCGTGGCGACGATGATGGCGAGCATCCCGACGACGACCGCCACGATGCTTCTCTTGGTCGTTTTGTTCATCGCAGCCTCGCAATCGCCTGGCCCAGCTTGTCGAGCTCGCTTTGCCAACCCATCGTCTGCCGCTCGGTCCAGACGTCGTCGTGCATGGCATCGAAGCTCAACACCAGGCGCACACCTCCAGCCACCTCCGACAGCTCGACAACGGTGGCGACATCGTAGGGCTCGACGCCGGGAATGAAGTCGGCGTGATTCACGTAGGCCAGCCGTACCGGCTTCTCCACCGCGGTAAACGTGATGCTCGTTTCCGTCGTGATTGGCATTCCTTCCTTCTTCATGAAGGCTACCTGGGGTGGATCGACCGCCGTCATCGCGTACAGCAGCACGCCGCCGGGACGGAGATCGAGCTTGCGAACCTTGACGGCAAAGCCATCGGGGCCCCACCAAGATTCGATCCCTTTCTTGGTGGTCCACATGTCCCAGACCTCGTCGATGGTCGCGCGATAGGTTCGCTCGAGTCGGATGCTTCGTGTCTGTGTCGCCGACTTCACGTCGGCAGTCTTCCTTTTCATGGGTTCTCCTTCGGGGGGCGGCGTGCCCGGGTATGCACGCGTTTCGTTCGTGTAGTGTTCTTTCTCTGTCGCTCGATTGCTTCCGCAAGGCGGTCGAGACGCGCCTCCCAAAGGGCGCGGTAGCGGCTGACCCACGCATCGATTTCGCGGAAGGGCTCGGCTCGCAGGGAATAGAGGCGACGTGTGCCGTCGGGACGCACGCGCACGAATCCAGTCTCCTCAAGGATGCGAAGGTGCCGAGAAACGCCGGATTGGTGGATGTCGACGCGATCGACGATGTCATTGACCTGCTGCTCGCCTACACGCAGAGCTTCGAGGATGTATCGTCGAGTCGGATCGGCCAAGGTCTGGAAGATATCAAGTTGCATAGGCGTATATATACATATCAATGCATATTTGGATGTCAAGCAGGAAGTCCGTCGCTCCTTCTTGCATTCCGCTTTCGTGGTCCTAGCATTCGCCCATGTTCACTGCTCCCGGTCCTGCATGGTTGCAATGGGCGGCGTTGCCCGTTCTGATCGCCGTCGCGTGCCTTGCCGGCATGATTCTCGGTCGCGCCTCGCGAGCGGTTCTCGGATGGCTGGCCCGGCGAACCAGCGCGACCTGGGACGATGCCCTGATTGGACACGCGCGTGGACCGCTCGCCTTGGCGTGGAGTGTGGCGATCGTTTCGGTCGGCGTTCCGTGGCTGGATCTTTCACCGCAGACGCACACCCTCGTGCTGCGCTTGGTGCACGGCCTGTTCTTGCTGGCCTTCTTCTGGATGCTCTGGCGAAGCGTCGACGTGGCGGCGGAGGCCGTCGGCACCGCCAGCTGGGCGCGGAATCGTTCCGGCTCGCGCGCCTTGCTTCCGCTTGTCCGGCGCGTTTCCAAGGTCGCGGTCCTCATCGCGATCGTCGTCGCTCTGCTTTCCGAGCTGGGCTATTCCGTGACCAGTCTGGTCGCGGGGCTCGGCATCGGCGGCCTTGCCGTCGCGCTCGCCGCACGCAGCACCCTGGAAAACCTCTTCGGTGCCTTTTCCATCGGCGCCGACCAGCCGTTCCGCGAAGGCGACTTCGTGAAAATCGAGGACTTCGTCGGCACCGTCGAAGCCATCGGGCTTCGCTCGACGCGCATCCGGACTCTCGATCGCACCGTCATCGCCATGCCCAACGGCAAGCTGGCGGACATGCGCGTGGAATCGTTCGCGCCGCGCGACCGCATCCGTCTGGCGTGCGACCTCGGGCTTGTCTACGGCACTACCTCGGCGCAAATGCGCGCCATCCTGGCCGGCCTCGAGCGCGTGCTGCGCGAGCACCCGAAGATCTTTCCCGATTCGATCACGGTGCGGTTCAAAGAGCTGGCCGCTTCGTCGCTGAACATCGAGGTCATGGCGTGGTTTCTCACCGCGGACTACGGCGAGTTCCAGGCCATTCGACAAGATGTCCTGCTTCAATTCATGGCCGTCGTCGAAAGCTGCGGCTCGTCTTTCGCCTTTCCCACCCAGACGGTGCACGTGGTGGCCGAGCAGAAGTCAAAGTAAGGCGCGCACTGCAAGACGTGGCTCTTTGCGCTTGCGGTGGCTGCTCCGGGCAGCTTCGTAGCCACGTGGTATGCTCGCGTCCCCATGCCTGATAAGAACGGAATTGGTCCCGCCGAATTGCACGGCATTCCTCTCTTTCGCAGCTTCAGCGATGAAGAGGTCCAGCGACTGGCCGAGCTGTTCGAGCCGGTCGGCGCGAACGAGGACGAGATTCTCTTCGTCCAGGGCGAGGCGGCGGACGCCTTCTACATTCTTCTCGCGGGCGAGGTCTCGCTTCGCCAGGACGAGCGGGAGGTCTACCTGCTCAAGCCGCCCTGTCTCATCGGCGAGCTCGGCGCGACGACGGGCATCCTGCGCCACTGCCGCGCGGTCGTCGGGCCCGGGGCGGTTATTCGCCGCATCGATTCGGCGCGACTGCACGACTTTTGTTCGCGGAACCCCGACATCGGGCTCGCCTTCTACCGCGGTCTTCTGGCCTCGGCGGCCGACAAGATCGCCCACGATCAGCGGCGCGGCGCCGAAATGCGCGAGCACATCATCGTCACCCAAAAGGCGATGAAGGGCTTGCGCGACTTCATCCTCGAGAGCCCCGACTCGCCGATTTCCCGGCGTGTCCACGACGCGCTCGAAGGCCTGATCCAGCAGAACCGCCGCGCCAACTATCGGGTCGAGCCGCCGCCGGTCCTCGCCGCTCAGCTCCGCCTCGACGACGGCCGGCCGGCCAGTGTCGTCGATATCTCGCGCACGCACATCAACGTTCGCTTCACCGGAGCCCTGCCCGAGCAAGGCAGCGAAATCGCCGGCGTGCTGGTCCTCGCCGGCCCCGAAATTCCCGTCTCGGGCCGCGTTCTCCGCGTTCAAGGAGACCGTCTCGTGCTGGTTCTCGACCTGCTCCTCGACGAGTTCGCCGCCGTCCTCGAAGGTTATCTGGCGCGCGTGCAGATGTTCGACTTCCTGGTCTGACACCGTCGAGTCGCCGCTAGCTCGCAGGCTGGGCGGCCAGCCTACCGACGGGGCCTACTGTCTCTCGTAGAACGTAATGCCCACCCCGCCACTGCCGCTGCCTGGATCCGAGCTGATGAACGTGTTCGCATTGAGGAAGTTGTAGTCGCCGTCGGTACGGGCTTCGAACCACGGGATCAGGCTGCCCATCGGACCGCAGTTGCGAACCAAGATGAGCTCGCCGTTGCTCGGCGCCAGCGTGTACCAAGCGTCGAGCGAGCCCGAAAGCTGATAGTCGGCGCCGCCATTCAAAATCGCTCCCGACACTTTACCGGTCGTGGTGCCGCCGGTGATCGGGATGATGTTGCGACTGCCGCGCTTGGCGTTGGCAATGGACAGCGATGTCCCCAAGGTCACGTTTTCGGTAAACACCGACGCACCCTTGCTTCCCGTCGTCGTGTTGCAATTCCACGGTTGCTTGGGCACGCCCGCCGGCTTCGTGATTTGGATGCGGGGCTCTGCTACCGTCACTTTGGAAACGTCGTAGACGTCGAGCTTGAGCGATCCGCCGGCGGTATCCGCCGCGCGCGTCGCGACGAATTTGCCCGTGTTGAGCCAAGCGTAGCTGCCGGTCGTCGTCGCCTCGAAATCGGGAATCACCCGAGGTGCGGAGCTTCCATCGGGAGCGACGCCACAGCTGCGTACGTAGATGAGCGCGTTGTCACTGGTTTTCAGAATGTTGATCCCTTGAAATTCGAGGACCCCATTGGAAAGCGTGAGCTCGTATTCGAGGCCACCTGTCACGACCGATCCCTTGATGCGATCGCCGGTGATCGTGCCGCCCTTGACGTCGAGCAAGCGTCGATGGCCGTACGGGGTGTTGCCGACGTCGTGGGTCGCACCGATTTGCAAGGTGATGCTGAAGGCGAGCGTGCCCTGCGTTGGTGGAACGATGCCGTCCGCCATGCCGCATGCCCAGCCGGGATCGGGGATGAAGGTGGCTTCGCCGCCACTCGATCCTCCGGTCACGCCTCCGGTCACGCCGCCAGTCACGCCGCCATTGCCGCCGCTGCCTCCCGAGCGCGCAACGCCGGCAGCGCCGGTCAAGCCACCGCCACCGGCGCCGCCACCGGCGGCCGCAGCTGCGTCTCCAACACTGCTGCCGGCGTTGGCGCCGCCCGAGCCGATTGTTCCACCGTAAGATCCTCCGCCGTTGGTGCCACCACCACTCATCACTCCGCTCGAGCCTTGCTGTCCGCCGCTGCTTTGGCCGGAGCCTGCATCACCGCCCGTGCTTACCGTGCCGTGGTCTCCGCCTGAGCTGCGTCCGCCTCCCGTGGCAGCCGACGCGTCCGAGCCACCCGAGGAGCCGATCGCCCCACCTTGGCCGGACGGTGTTCCCGTGCCTGTCGATTGGGTGCAAGCACCCAAGGCTCCACTTAGCAGTCCAGCCAGCACGAGCGTGCCGGCTGAATTCCTTGCCTTCTGCTTGTCGCTGACCATCCGCATGGACATATCGGTGCACAGTTGCACTAACCCGAAAAAGAAGGTCAACAACTTGCGAACGAGCCCTTGTGAGAACAGGGCTAGTGGCGAACGAGCGAGACGTTGCTGAAGCAGACCGTGGTCGCGGCGGTCGCCTCTAGGCTGAACGCGACGCCCGCGCCGGTGTCGCCATAGGTCGACGTGGAGCTGTGTGTGAATTGTATGTCGGTGGCGAGCGGATTGTCTAGGCTGGTCGGTCGGTCCCAGTCGCCTTATCCCCAAAAGCAAACCGCCCAGCTTGTTGGGCTGGGCGGCACAGTCACGCAATCCGGGAAATGGTTACGGCGAGTACTTCACAGTCGCCCAACCGCTGCCCGGCATATCGAACTGCAGCTTCTTGCTGCCAATGGCGACGATGAAGCTCTTGTTCTCGGCGCCACTGTTGTACATGACGGCCACGATGCTGCCGTCCGGGTTCTTGAACGCGACAGCGTCTCCGCCAGTCGTGCCGACCACCGTCGCGCCGGGAGTCACGTACTGCGAGAAGTGGCGGAACACGTAGTAGGCCGGGGTTGGATTGACCTTCCCCGAATCCGCGACCAAGAGGGCATCCTGTTTCCAGTCGCGAGACGTGTCGATGCCGAGGCCGGTCTTGTCCAGCACCATGTTCCAGGCATTGTAGGCCGTCACCTTGCCTTTCTTGATGGCATCGCGGATGTAGCCCCAGCTCTCGACGCCATACGCCTGATCGTTGGGCGCCTGAGTCTTGTTGTAGGCGGGAAAGCCGGACGGATTCCACGGATAGTTGCCGCACTTGTGCTCGGTGGCCCAGATGGGCAAATCGCCAAACGTCTGGCCGCCATTCACGGCGTCGAGGATGCCCCACTGCGCCCCGACGACGGTCACGAGACCCTTCGCGGTGGAATCGGCTAGCACTGCCGTCGCGATGTCGAGATCCGTCCTCTTGACGCCTTCAACAGTGTCGCCATTGTTCGACAGCGTACCGAGCATGACTTTGACGTTGATGGCGCTCATCGCCTGGCCGAGCGCCTTGACCCAGCTCACGTAGGTGGCCTTGTCCCACAGACACGAAGGGTAGTTCTGTTCGTAGCCAGGCTCGTTCTGCGGAGACACGATCTCGATGTTGATGCCCTTGTCCTTGTACCCTTGAACGAACTTCGCGTAGTACTGCGCGTATGCCGTCAGCGTCGCAGCGTCGCTGCTCATACTGCCACCGTCGTAGTACGAGGCCTTCCAGCCCGAAAGACTGCCAGCTTGATTCTTGTTGTACGCGGTCTTCATCCATGTTGGAGGCGTCCACGGGCTGGACCAGAAGCGGATGTCGGACTTCACCGCTTGCGCGGCTTTGATGTAGGGGATCAGTTTCTGGCCGTCCCGATCGAGGGAGAATTTGGCGAGCGACGTGTCCGCGGCAGGGCGGTTGGACTGGTCGCTGTTGGGAGTGACGTCGTCTCCCGTGTCGTCGAGGGTGTAGCGGCTCATGCCGTAGTCGCTGGAGCCCATGGGGATGCGGCCCCACGCGAAGTTGGCACCGTCGGTGGCGCTGAAGAGCAGCTGGACGGCTTGATTCTGCATGTCCGAAGAGGAGAGGACGTTCCACCCCATCTCATTGAAGGCGCCGCCGAAGCCTTCCCACTTCTGCGCGGCAGAGCCGTCGTTGACCGTGACGGTAGCGGTTCCGCTCGAAGTCTCGGTCCACGTGCCGGCCTTCCAATAGGCGCCCGACGCGGACGTCACGAGGACGGTCGACGCCGTCGTGGTGCCGCCTGCCGCGGACGCTCCACCTGCGCCGGTCGCGCCACCCGCCGGCGTGCCGCCAGCGCTCGTGTTTCCACCCGCTGCGGCGCCGCTCGCACCGCTGGCACCGGCTGCGCCTCCGCTTCCGGGCGTATTGCCACCTGCACCAGCGCTGGTCGTTTCGCCGCCAGCGCCACCGCTCGACCCGCCTGCTGCGCCCCCGCTCGAGGTGCCGCCGGAGCCGCCGTTCGAGGTCCGCCCCCCGGAGCCGCCACTCGCGCTGCCTGCTGTCCCGCCCGAGTCGGTAACGCTGCCGCCACTCGAGCCCCCGCTCCCTGGCGGGGTCGTGGTCGATCCCGATCCACACGCCGCGAAGAGAACCGCGATTCCAACACTGGTCATCGATTTCCGTGCTCTGTTCATTGCACCAACCTCATTGAAGACTCCGCTCGCTCGCGGCTGCACCGCGCGCCATACCGATTGCGCTGTTTATATGCCCTTAGGGGCGCCTTCGATCACGTATTAACGACGTGTTTTTGGTATTTAACGCAATAGTATTTTTGTGAGCAGGGGCACATCACTTTTCGACATGGGTTGTGTCCTTGACTCTGCGATGCTTTTTGGCCCAAGCTCCGCGGATGCGAACAGGCAAGCAGGTGTCGGAATCGGTGGGGCGCGCGTGCAAGATGCTAGTGGTACCGGCCGTTCTGGCCATGGCGATCACAGGTTGCAGCAGCTCCAGTAACGGTGGCTCCGGTGGAAGCTCGTCGGGTGGCGCGGGTGGATCGTCGAGCGCGTCGGGCGGTACGACAGGTTCCGGAGGTGTGACTTCTTCTGGCGGAACCACGAGCAGCGGCGGCAGCAAGGCGAGCGGCGGAACGACGAGCTCAGGTGGCGCGACCTCCGCGGGCGGAACGACCAGTGCTGGCGGGACGACCGGCACTGGCGGCAGTAACGCGAGCGGTGGCGCCACGAATGCAGGAGGCAGCAGTGCCGCGGGCGGCGGTACTTCCGCGGGCGGCACGACAGGCGCGACCGGCGGGACCACGGGCGCGGGCGGTGGGACCTCGACCGGCGTGACGGTTCAGCTGGATAAGACAGAACAGACGATCGAGGGATTTGGGCTCAACACCGCTTTGGGCGGTGGAAGCGTTCCCTGGGACGCTCTCTACACGACCACGGGTAACCCCGGACTCGGCTTCTCCATAGTGCGTGTGGGAATGGGCTCTAACGGCAGCCTTTCGGGCAGCGTTCCGTCGGCAAGCTACAACGCCAAGGTTATTGGGTCAGTCTGGACCGCACCCACCAATTGTAGGACGGGCATTCCCAAGAACGGGTACGGCGGACACTTGAGCACGAGCTGCTACGACTCGTTCTCGACGACCATAGCCAACTTCGCGAAGAGCCAGAATCTTTACGCCATGTCAGCGGCGAATGAGCCCGATTTTCAGGCGTGCGGCGGCCAGGGCGAGATCGGCCCGCCCTGCAACGGCGACTACGATACGATGCTTTACACGGCTAACGAGATGGTGGCTTGGGTGAAGGTTCTGGGGCCGAAGCTGAAGGCAAACGGTGTCAAGCTCCTCGCTCCTGAACCGTCCGAGTGGATACACCTTTGGAGCAACACATCGGCCACGGGCTCGACGGTTGCAAGCCATCCTAACAGCTCAGATCCGCTGAACTGCGGATGCTTCGGGAACGATCCGGTCACCACCGGCTGCGCCAGCACTTGCGCCCAAGGGAATGGATACGACTACGGCCACTGGCTCGCCAAGGATACGACCGCATGGGGTTTGGTCGACCTTGTAGCGACGCACGAGTACGACTCGCAAAAGGCGATGGCGTGGCCGTCTGATGTCGACGGTGGCAAACGCAGCAAAGAGGTCTGGGAAACCGAAGTGTCCGGCGTGATGTACTGGCCGGAACAGGGTTTTTCGAGCGACATCAACAACGGCATCGCGGTCGCAGGGTGGGTTCACTCGGCGCTCGTCGTCGGCCAGGCTTCGGCGTGGCTCTATTGGTGGTACCAGCCGAGCGGCAGCGACAATGAGGGCTTGGTCGCCTCGGGCTCATCGACGTTGACCAAGCGCGCTTACACGATCGGCAATTACAGCAAGTTTGTACGGCCGGGCTACGTGATGGTGGACGTGACGGGGAACTCCAACACGAACGTCCTTCTCTCGGCTTTCACGGGCACGGACGGCACGGTCATCGTGGCCATCAACAAGAGCACGTCGGCAGTGAGCATGCCGATCGCTATTGCCGGCGGTACCGCGCCAGCCTCGTGCACGCCGTACGTGACGTCGGCGACCGACAGTCTCAAGGCGGGAACTCCGGTTACTGTCACGGGGGGGACTCTCACGGCGTCTCTCGCTGCTACGACGGTCACGACGTTCGTCTGCAAGTAGCGTCGCAGCCGCTCCCAATTCACAGCGGCCGCGAGATCTGAAGGGATTCTGTGGCCGTTATGCTTTGTTTGCTTGGAGGCACGGCCACTGTTCTGGTGTGGCTCTCTGTAGTAGGTGATGCGCTATTCGCCTCCCATCACTACGGGGATTACTGACAATGGTAGAAGTACCATGGATCGCCGAGGGCGGTGCACACGAGTGGCGGAGTGCATGCGCTGGCCAATGGATCACACACCAGGGAGTAGTTGTTGTCCGGTGGTGTCGCGTAGCACTTCGACTCTGTAAATCCCCTTATGGTAGTGAACCAGCATTGTTGGCCAGAAGGGCAGTCATTGGGGCCATCACAATAGATCACAAAACTAGTCGTCGCCCCGCAAGTGCCATCGTAGACGTTGCAACCATCTGCTGCCAAACATCGCGGGGTGTGGGTGGGGGTACAGGAAACATATCCCGGTAGTCCAATCGTTCCATCCGTCCGGCAGTTTCCGTTGATGCATCCCTGATCGCACGTTTCTACCGACGCGGTTCCGCCGCCGCCCGATGTACAGGTCTTCCTTTGCGTGACAGTACTGCAGATGGATACACCCGGCTTGAAAGCACTGTTGGCATCGTCGCAGTCATCGGCATTGCTCACGTATCCTGCCGTCCCGGGACATACCTGGGCAGACTGGGCGGGATTGCCGTAGCCGTCACCGTCGTAGTCCCTATATTGGGTCGTAGGGCCAGTGTACCCAGTGCACGGCCCCCACGCGGTCGTTGCTTTGTCCGAGCTGGCCGCACAAGTCTGACTTCCCGCTGTGCACGCGCTCGCCGGCTGGCATGACTGAGTCTTGCCGGCACTGCAAACACAGTAACTCGTCTCTTGGCTGTCCGGCGTTCCATTGCAGTCGTTGTCCGCGGACGATGTGCAGTCGCGTGTGCCGGGCCCTACGGCGCCGCTGCAGGCACCCCAGCTACTCGTTGTCTTGTCGGCGCTGGCCGCGCAGGTCTGGCTGCCTGCCTTGCAGATTCCGGTTCCGTCGTAGCCGGGGTGCTCTTGGCATGGGCGAGCCTGGCCGACGGAGCACGTGCAGAAGGTCGTCTCTTGTTTGTCAGGCGTGCCGTTGCAATCGTTGTCCAGGGCGGAGGTACAGTCTCGTGGCTTCGGCTGGCAGGTCGTGCCGCCTGTTCCCGAAATGCCGCCAGTGGTAGGCACTCCGCCGGTGGACACGGTCCCGCCGCTCGATACCACGCCGCCGGTCGTTGAAACGCCGGCGGAGCCGGTCACGCCACCGCTCCCGGGCGTGCCTCCGGTAGAGCCGGGCCCGCCGCCTGCCCCGCCGGTTACGAGCAGAGGGACATCCGTTTCAGATAGAAGGTCGGCAGAAGCATCGGGAGTTGCATCGACGTCTGATCCAGACGGAGCCCCGTCGAGGCGCGCTCCTACCTCATCCGGCCCGACCGATTGGCTATCAGCTCCGGCAGAATCGACCGCCGCAACCGGCCCTGCTTCGGTTGATCGCGCATCGGTCGAACTCGAACCGCTCACGCACATTCCGCCAGCGCAGACAAAGTTGTTCGGGCAATGGTCGGAGCTGGTGCATTTGACCTTCGTGCCATCAATGCCGTGGAAGCAGGCCGTGGCGTTCAGGCAGACGATCAAGAAGACAAACCACGTTTTCATCAGAAGCCTCCCTGCAAAAGAACGCCAGCCTGGCCGGGACCGACCGTCGGCACGAGCGCGACATCGGTCTGGCTGGACGAACGGCTCGCCCCGACGGCGGCCAGGACGGCGCCGGTCGCGATGCACGCGGCGCCGACGCCGTAGCCGACCCACGCGAGCGTCTTGTAGGTATCGTGGGTGGAATTTTTGCTCGCGGTGTAGGCGTCGACGGTGTTCTGCATCTCGTCCGCCATGTTGTTGGCTTTGAGGTTGAAGGCCACGCCCGCCACCACCGCAGCCACACCCACGCTTCCGGTCACGATGCCGCCGACGACCAAGCTCTTCCCACTCTTCGGAGTCTCGGGCTCGGCCTTGGGCTTCTCGACGAGCTGAGCAGTAGCGCCTGCTTGAGGAACAGGTTGCGGAAGCGGTTGAAGAGGCACGATCTGGGACTTGTTCTCTTCAGCGAGCTTCGCCTTGCAGTCCTCGATGTGCTTTTCGGCCGAAGCCCGGTCAGCCGGATCCAGGGGCGAGGTCTCGCCGATTCGCAGGTACTCTTCGAATCGCGCGATCGCATCCTTGTAGCGGGAATTCTGTTCCAGACAGCGACCCTGGTTGTAGACGTAGACAGGTGCGTTATGCTCTATGAAAAGGTCCGCGAGGAGCGAGACGCCGGTGTTGTAGTCGCCCGTGAGGCAAGCTTTTCGGGCTTGTCTTCTCCTGCGCCTGCCGATTGCCCGTCGATGGGCGCCCGGCCGCCGAGGCAGGCGCCGCGAGCAGAAGGGCGAATAGTGCCGTCGGAATCGCCCAACCACGGGCACGGATAACGCGTCTAGGCCAATTACTCATGGCGGAGATTTTGCGGTCGACCCGCCCGCTCTGGCAAGGGAAATGCCCAGCCGGGGCTTCTGCACAAAAGGTGCGACGGGTTCGACAGGCCGCGATATAAATGGGGGCTGGAGGGCGACGATGAGCTCCGCTTACAAGCTTAGAACTATTCCTACGACGGCTGACCTGCAGCGCGACGGCCGGTACCTGGAAGGACAAGTGATTGCCTCGCAAGCAAACGGCAAGGCGACCTTCCGGGACGAGAGCGGCACGTGCATCGACGTCCGTGTGCCACGTTCTGTCGACGGACGCTGGCTCGCGGCTGCCGTGGCGATTGCACCGGTTCCGGCCATCGCGCTCTTCTTGGAATCGTCGAGGGCGCCGGTGCTCGCGTATGTTTTTGCGGCGCCGGAACACGAAGCGCTCGACGATCATTTCAGCGTCGATGCCAAGACCATCGAGCTGGCGGCGAGCGAGTCGGTTCACATTCGCACCGGACGCTCCACGGTGACGGTCTCTGCCGACGGAGAAATCCGTGTGCGCGGGAAGAACATCACTTCGCGCGCCAGCAACCTCAACCGCGTTCGCGGCGGCGCGGTCAAGATCAACTAGGCTGCGGTGGGAAACGCCATCAATCTCACGCCCCACGCGGTGGGTGAGCTGGCCGGCAAGGACGCCGAAGGCCTTCCACTGTTCGTCGTCGTGGTGAAGGCGACCTGGCAGTGGCAACAAGATGGCAGCCTCATGCCGGCTGCTGCCGAGCCCATCTGTGAGAGTGACGAGTTCGCCGGGGAGCCGGCCACGTCGGGCCTCTTGGCTGCTTCGGATCTCGTGCCGCCCAAGCCGCGTATCGATGTCTTGTTCAAAGGCACGCTCACGTTTTCCGCGCCCATGACCGAGATCGACGTCGCCATGCGCGTGGGCACGCGGCTCCAGAAGGCCGCTCGCGTTTTCGGAGCTCGCTATTGGCTGCCCGGCTTCGTGCACGACATGATTCCGTCCAAGCCACATCCTACGCAGGCCCTGCCGTTCGCATGGGAGCTCTCCTTCGGGGGCTTCGATGCCCAAGACACTCGAGCCATCGAGCCGCGCAATCCCGCGGGCACCGGAGTGACCAAGCGACTGGCCGAGCTGCAAGGCAAGCAAGCCCCGAGCTTCGAAGACCCGGTGAATCTCATCAAATCGTCCAATGATCGGCCAGCGCCTCGGGGCTTCGGCCCGGTGGCGTCTCACTGGCAGCCGCGCTGCAAGCTCGCAGGAACCTACGACGAAGCTTGGCAGTCGTCGCGCGCGCCGCTTCTGCCGAAAGACTTCAATCCGGCCTACTGGAACGTGGCGCCCGAAGATCAGCAGCTGCCCGACTATCAGCCGGGCGAGCAAGTGCGCCTGTTCAATATGAGCAGACGCGGAATGGATTTCTTCAGCCTGCCCGAGTTCGAAGTGCCGGTGCTGTTCAGCTCGCGCGAGAAGATGGCCGAGTCCTTCGCGCAAGTGGACACCGTCATCATCGAGCCGTCCGAGCAGCGCTTTTCGCTGGTGGCGCGGGCCGCGTTTTCGCCGCGACCGAATCTGTTGGCGCTGGGGCAGGTCGTGGTAGGCAAGCCGACGAATGCCTGCCTGCGAGCACTGAGCTCGGGCAAGGTCTACTGCGTTCCACGCCGCTGGAGGAGCGCCGGATGATCGCGATCTCTGCCGCCGGCGCGCTGACGCCCGTGGGACTCGATCTGAGCGACACCATGGCCGCGCTCTACACGCACGTGCAATTGGTCGAAGATCTGGACGTGCTCGACAACGACGGGGAGCCGCTCAGTGGAATGAAGATCCGCTTCGCGGAAGAAATCGCGGGGCCGGCGCGCTTGACGGCGATGGCGCATGCGGTGGTCGACGAGGCCACGTTGACCGTCGAGCCGGAGGCAAAGGTTCCGTTGATTCTCTGTTGCCCCGAGGCCGCCGCCTTCGCGGCGAGTCCGCCCGACTGGCCGGCCCAGCTTCTGGCCACGGTGATGTCTCAGGCGGCTTTCTCCGTCGATCGCGCTCGCAGCCGCATCATCGCGCGCGGCCGCGCCGGCACGATTGAAGCACTCGGAGCGGCGCTGACGCTGCTCCGGGATCCGACGATTCCCTACTGTCTGGTCGGCGGCGTGGACTGTTTCGTCGACACCGAGCGCGTGGTCGCTCTGGTCGAGGACGAGCGGCTTCTCACCCAAAGCAACAAGGACGGCTTCAAGCCCGGCGAGGCCGGCGTCGCGTTGCTGCTGACCAATCGCCCCGACCCAGATGCCATGGCAACCTGGTTGGGCGCGGCGCACGCCAATGAAGAAGCCTGCCGCGGCAGCGACCGCCCCGTCACCGGCGCGGGCCTGCAACAAGCGATCATCGGCGCATTGGCGCAGACGAGGTTGCCCTACGAATCGCTGGCCTGTGTGGCGCACGATTTTTCCGGCGAGCAGCGCTATTTCGAGGAGATGCTGCTCGCCACCTCGCGCCTGGCCAAGGGAGCGATGACGAGCGCCATGGAGCTTCCAGCGCTGTCCGTCGGCGAGACCGGCGCCGCCGCGGGATTTCTTTCCACTGCCATGCTGGCCTTTCTGCACGCGAAAGACGTGCACAAACAGCCTAGCCTGGCGACGCTGACGAGCGACGGTCCTGAACGCGGCGCCGTCGTGCTCGGACCTATTGTGCGGGGATCTGACAACGGGAAAGGACGGTAGCACGACCATGGCTGACAATGTCTTCATCAACGGTCGCGCCGCTGTTCACTCGGGCTCCGCTGGCAAGTCCATCGCCTTCCCCGACGTGTGCCTGTGCCCGCCACCGCCGCCGTCAGGCCCCATTCCCACGCCGCTGCCCAACACCGCGCAAGCCATGGATCTGCAAGGCGGCGCCACGACGGTGACCATCGAAGGCAATCCGGTCGGCCACGCCAAGTCCTTCATCGCCAAATCCACCGGCAACGAAGTCGCAACCAGCACCGGCGGCGGCGTCGTCACCCACATGGTCCAAGGCATGGCCTATTTCCAAACCTTCTCGATGGACGTCTTCGTCGAAAGCCAGCCCGCCGTCCGCCACATGGATCTGGTCACCCACAACCACATGGCCATGATGCCGGGGAACACTCCGCCCGCACCGTGGATGTCGACGATGCTGGCAGGACCGGGCGTGGCGCCGAAGGAGTCGGAGAAGAGTACCTTTGAGGGTAAGGATTGGATTGTTCTCTGTTTCGTGGACGAAGTTGGTGCGCCACTGGACAAAGGTCACTACCAAATCAAGACCCCAAGTGGACGACAAGTCAGTGGTCCAATCTTCACGGCTGGAAGAGTGTCGTTGAGTCAAATCGCAAAGGGCAGTTGCGAAATCGTTCTACCAGATGCAGATGCTCGCGCCGACGAGTTGGGACAGCACAAGCCAGCCAAGACGACAGGCGATCAAAAGGCCTACGTTCCAGGCAGTGCGCTACGGCTGGCTAGCGGAAAGGAATATGTCGTGGTGGTGCCTTACACGAAATCGCTTTGGGTAGATCTGCCCGTACGAGTGGACAATCCCGAGGCCCGCGACGACGAGTTCGTGCTCGAAAGCAAGGACGGCGCCTTGCGCGTCGTGAAGACCATCGCTGACGACCGCATCCACGGTGACCGCCACCTGACCTTGGAGTTCTTCGGACTCGAGCCGGGCAAGAGCTACACGCTGACCCACCACCTTGGCAAAGATCAGTCTGTTCGAACTATCTTTGAAGACCTGACCTACGAGGAGATCTTTCCGAAGGATCCGCCCAAGAAGAAGAGGCAGACCGAGAAGTCGGCCAAGCTCGACATCGATCCGGAGATGCTGGATCCGTCGAATGATTTTCGTCCGATTCGATTGGCAGAGCCCGAGGAAGGGCTCGAACCGCTCTCAGCTGAGCCAGATGAACCGTCATGACCACGACCGAATTCGCAAAGGAGGATCTGGCCGCCATCAAGCGCGCCTTCCGCACGAGTAAGGCCACGCCGGAAGAGGTGTGCTTGCTGGTCCGGCCGTTGCGCATAGACGTCGTTCGGTGGGCTCTCTTAGCCGTTCTTATCATTTCGATCGGTGGCTCGATGAGCATGTTTTTCCATTCCTTCCAGAGCAGCGACGAAGACGTGCGGTCAGTCGTCTCTCCCATCTGGTGGAACGCCTTTCTTCTCATTCTCGGGACATTCTTTATGGTCTTATTCATTCTGCCGCGCGCTCTTTCTCCTATGTTCGAGGTGGTTGTGCGGCCGGGTGCCAACACGGTCATCCTGCGTGGCTTCGGGGTCGAACAAGAATGGCCGGCCCATCTTTGTTCAGCGGAGGTAAGCAAGATCAGGTGCTCTTTCAAGATCGATTCTGATTGGTATCGAATAGGTCGGAGATGCTGGCAGCTTGGCTTTTCTCCCGCGATCCCGTGCGATGCTATCAACGAAGCCTTCGCACCAGCACGCATTGCAATGGTTGAGGCGATCAAGGGCGGCGCTAGTCAGGCGAACGCGAGTCCGAAGCCCCAAGGGCGCAATTGGCATGGCATTTTGTCAGATCCGTTTGTCACAGAAACCGAGTTGGTGTTTCGTCTTCCGGCCACAGGCTGGCAGTTCTACTTTGGCACCGTCATCCCCTACGGTGCGTCTTTCGTGGCGATGGCTTGGGACATCACCCATCAGCCGGATTTCGAGAAGGATCTGGACGTCGTTCTGGCGCATATTCACTCGTTTCCTCTCTGGCTTCCTTCTCTGCTGCTACTTCTGTACACCGGACTTGCCGCCTACTTGACCGACCCATGGAATCTACAGGCGGTGGCTATTGTTCCTAGGGGCCAAGGCCGGATCGTGATTCGCGTTGGCAAGCGGGTTCTCGGAGAATTTCCTATTGTCGACTCTACCTTCACTGTCTCCAGCGCGCAGTACGACATCTTCCAACCTGATATCATCTTAGGAATACACACCCCCGCCTGGTCTGGAAAAGAAGGAACAGGCCTAAGGACCGAAGACGAACTCTTTGCGGCTCTCGCCGATCTACGCGCGTTTGCTGGTGTTGCCCAGACACCAAGGATTACCCTCGATGGCTGATGCACGAGTCGCCACCACACCGTTCCAGTTCCTCTTCCACGACTGGCCACCGGAGCAGAGTGGAAAGCCCAAGCCCACGCGGTTCGACACTTGGATGTACATCTTCCAGGTCAGCGACAAGCAAGCCCATCTCTCGCACGAGGTCTACATCCGGCCTGCCGAGGGTGACCGGGGCGAGACTTATTTCGACGTCGACCTGAAAAAGCACGCGGGCAAGGACCTGCGTCCGCTCTGTGAGCCTGGACGAGACTGCTGCTGGATCGACGATAACAGTCGGCACGTTCTCAAGGACGTCCGCTACTACATTCTCTGCTCCCCCTTTCAACTTCCGTGGCGCCGCATCGACAAACTCGTCAAGGCCAAGGATCCCTCGAAGTTCGAAAGCTTGGCCAAAGAAGAACGCGGTCTGGAGAAGGTGCTTCTCGATGAGGCCAGCACAGAGAAGGGGCCGGGCGGCATGATCCGCATCAAGGACATCTGGTCGCCCTGGGGCAAGGGCCAAAGCCTGTCACGGCAGTATCTTGCACGTCTGGGTGAATGGGAAGACCTGGCCATGACCCCACAGAAGCAACAGCAGCGGGCTGTGCTTTCAGCCATCGACATGCTCAGGAAAGGGCGCAAGGGTGGCAAGCTGGTCGACGAAGAGGGCAAGTCGCTTCTCGATGACGACTTCCTCAAGCAAGTGCACAAGCAGCTGCTGAAGGATGACGACCTTCACGCCAAGGTGACCGACTGTGCGAAAAAGCTGGTTGGCTACTTCAATGGTCCAGCCATGACCGCGATGGAAGACGACGCCATGGCGGTTGAAGATATCGATGCCAGGGAGAACTTCGCCGAGATCCGAATGCTGCTGGAAGCCCGGCTATCTCAGACCCCGGTCGGGCGTGAGTACCGACAGAAATGGTTCGAGAAGCGCTACGCGCTTGTGACCTTCGACCTAGCCGCCAAATTCGAGAAGCCCTTCAAATTCGGCCGGAAGACTGGCAAAGCGATCTTCACCTGGGCCAAGTCCTGGGCCGACGTAGCGGCCGGCTACCCGTCCGGTTCGCACGGGGGTCAGGTGCCCGCCAAACTTGTCTGGTGGACTAGGGCGCAGGTCAAGTTCTTCCTTCGAACGGAATTGAAAGTCGTCGAAGTTGCGCAGGGATGGAGCGCTTTCGACAAAGACGAAGTGGACCGACTCAAGAAGGGGATAAATGAAAATCCCATCTTCAACGGGATCCTGTCCGTGGTCGATGCCATCAACCTCGCGATCACCCTGCGATCGCTCTTCGAAAGCTCCAAGGGTGATGGCGGGGACAGAGGTAAGAAGGTCGCTGCAGCCACGAGTGGCCTATGCTCGCTTATGTCTTCGCTGGCCGGATATGCGAAGCAGGGTGCCAAATACATCAGCCCTGCAGAGGTTGCCAGGGTCCAAGAGCTCGCCGCGCAGGGAGAGCTTGCCACCAACGACGCGAAGCTTCTGACCGAATACTTGTCGCGCGGCCGGACGAAGTCCATGTTGTCCCAGCTCAATCGCTGGAAGAGCGCGACCAAGACACTTGGAGCGCTTGGGGCGGCAGCGGATACCTGGTCGAATGGGGTCGAGATGTTCGCAGGCATGCATCAGGCGAAGGTCGGTGATTCCCCGGATCGCATTTGGCTGTGGCCAGGGCTTGGAATGGCGGGTTCGGCGGTGGCTTGCCTCGGCTACTGTCTGGCGTTCTCCAGTCCGGCTGGCGCCCTTCTCATTGTGGCGGGAACGGTGATGTCGTTGACTGGCACGGCGGGCGGGTTCTTTTGGCCAGGGATGACTGCCAGCGATACCAACAAGTGGCTCATGCACTGTTTCGTCGGGCGACATCGCAATCATACCCTGCTCGAAACGGACACGTATACGTTCAACAACTCCCTGGCCGTGTACCACACGCGTCTCGATCTTCAGATGAGAGCGCTGGACATGGTCCTGTTCGACTTTTTGCCCACCTGCGAGATCTACGAGGAAGGGGACCAACCGAGGCTGAAGATCGATGTGTTCTTCCGGCAGCTCAGGGTTCACTCGAAGGTCCGTCTCAAAGTGTTCGGCAAACGAGACGGTAGGTGGGATCAGATTCGCCATAGCGACGACTGGCGCCCAATCGGCGCGCCGCCGGAAGACAAGCGAACCGGCACTCGAGAGGAAATGCCGGCACGACTCCTTGAAGGCATGCCAGCCTGGGGCTTCGACGAGATGAAGATCTCGGTGCAGATCGATGTGCTAGGGGATGGAACGTTTCTCTATCCAGCCGAAGCGCGCGAAGCTGCCGCCAAGAAATAGCGCTCGCCCTATGAGTCGAATCGTCAACACCACTATTGCCGCCAAGTTGCTCGTCGATCAGTACCACGACCTCGTTACACGCCAGCTGGACGACGTGAACGTGCTTGCCGAGGCATTGGTGGCGGCGTTCAACGACAAGGACGACGCTCGCGTCGCTACCATCCGGGCCTCGCTCGATCGCTATGCTGTTGCAATGGGTTGGAGCCGGGACAAGTTCCTGCCGGCCATCCTCGCCTACGCCGACGCGCTCGCGGAAGGCGACGACGACCTCTTTGCGCCGGCCTTCATCCTCAATTCCATCGCGCCGGACCATCCGGAAACGGCCGCTCTGCTGGCCAAGGTTTCGCCGAATGTGCGCGCCTTGCCTGCGCGGCTGTGCGCGATCCGGTAGCGGCAGACCAGCCAGGGCAGGCGGCGACTTTCGCTCCAGCGCATCTGCTCGCCTGGGGCCGAAGTCAGCCCAGCTTGCGCTTCATGTCCATGATCAGAGCTACGACTTTGCTCGAGGTCGTGGCGAACTCGCTTTTCCCACCGAGGGCCATCTCTTCGGTAACCGATTGTCCGCTCGTGGCTTTGACGATGATCTGAGCGGCCGCCTTGTGGAACTTGGCGTGCTCGGTGAGCAGGGCTCGGTACTCTGACGTCGCCGCATGGGCTTTGCCTTCACCGTGGAGCCACTTTCCCAGTGCGCATGTGTTGTCGCTGCCCACTGTTGTCGGATTCAGCGAGCCGTCGGGTTTGGCAAGGTATGCCTTGAGCTTGCCTTTCCATTCCACGTGAGCCTTGGTCGCATCGTCGAAGTTCATGTTTTGCTCCCTGTCCGTTGGATAAGTCCAACTACTTCAATCCTACGGTCAAGCTGCGCCAGGGAAAGCCGGCTGCGCAAATACACCCGACTCGGGGGTATCTCCAGCCGTCCCACATCTGCGGCCTCCGCCGACGCATCGTCGGGTATAATCAAGCCTTACCTTAGCGGAGAGCTTACAGATGGATAGCAATGCGATCCTATCGTTGCTGGAGCAGTTGCAGGAGCTGTTGCTGGGGGGCAGACTGACGCGCTACCTTGGGAAAGCACAACAACTCGTGCGTTGTTGGGAGGTGCTCGCTTGCAACAGGAAACGATGTCCAGCCTACGGCAACCTCAACGTCCGTTGCTGGCAGCTGGTTGGAACGATGTGCGCTGAGCATTGCACGTCAATTTCACCGCACCGAACCAAGTGGAATGAAGTGGACCCCGTTTGTAGGACCAAAACTGGCCCGAGCTAAGAGAGAGTCCGCGTTGGTGTGTTTGTAGATCTGACTGGGCCTCGCCAGCAAGGGAAACGTCGCGAGCGGAGGCATGCTGATGG
>Ga0265339_10000692_pt1 | contig 26069 bp, 18 predicted proteins | sample 4CB219metaG_FD_202085 | JGI IMG/M metagenome (GOLD analysis project Ga0265339, IMG submission 202085) | Rhizosphere microbial communities from Carex aquatilis grown in University of Washington, Seatle, WA, United States - 4-CB2-19 metaG | ecosystem: Host-associated > Plants > Roots >... | reverse complement strand
GCGCTCCTCGAGATCTTTCAGGGTGAAATTGGTCATGAACCGTTCGCTGGCGGTATGGGCGTAGACCAACCGGTACTCGACCTCGAACCAGAACACGTCGTCGGTCGGCAGGACGAGGATCTGTCGACCCTTCTGCACCGGCAGCTGGCCCGCATAGCGGCGTTCGCGCTGCTCCAACGCTTTCAAAACGGCGCCGAGATCGGGCTTCGCCGCCTGCCGTTCGTGGCGACCGCGGATTCGCCGCACCGCTTCGCCGAGGCGATCGCGCGAGATCGGTTTGAGCAGATAGTCGGCGGCCTGCACCTCGAACGCCTTGATGGCGTAGTTGTCGTACGCCGTGGCGAAGATCACCTCTGGCCGGTGGGCACAGCTGCGCAGCACGCCAAACCCGTCCATGCCCGGCATCTGGATATCGAGAAACACTAAATCGGGTCTTTCTTGCTCGATCAGTCGCACCGCCTCCGGCCCGTCCGCGGCTTCGCCGATCACTTCTACTTCCGGAATGCCGCGCAGAAAGGCGCGCAGCCGGTCGCGCGCCAGGCGCTCATCGTCGACCACGAGCGTGCGCAAGGTCATGCGCTGCCCTGCGCGACGGGAATGCGCAGCGTCACGGTCGTCCCGCCGCCCGGACGGCTGACGACCTGCGGCGCGTAGTCGGCGCCGTACAGCCGCAAGAGCCGTTCACGCACGTTGCGCAAGCCGACGCCGTTGTCGAACAACGCCTGCTGGTCGCGCACGCCGACGCCGGTGTCGCACACGGCCAAGCGCAGATCGCCGGCATCGATGCGGGCTTCGATGGTGACTCGTCCGCCGCCGATCTTTGGCGAAATGCCGTGTTTCACGGCGTTCTCCACCAGCGGCTGCAGGATCAAGCTGGGCAGCAGCAAGCCACGCGCGCCGGCGTCGATGTGCTCTTCGACGCGCAGCGCGTCGCCGAAGCGGGCGCGCTCGATCTCCAGATAGGACTCGGCGACGCTCAGCTCGTCCGCCAGCGGCACGAAATCGGCGTGCGCCTGGTGCAACAAATAGCGGTAGATGTCGCCCAGGCGTTCGACGCATGCCTCCGCTTTGGCCGGATCGGTGGCGATCAACTGCGCGATGGAGTTCAGACTGTTGAACAGGAAATGCGGGTTGACCTGCGCGCGCAACGCCGCCAGCTGGGCTGACACCGCGAGCTCGCTCAACACTTGCTGGCGATCGCGCAAGCGGACGATGCGCCACCAGTGCTGATTGAACCCGACGACGCATATCAGCACCACCGGAATGATCGGAATCAACGAGAAGACCAGCGGCGCGCGCCGGATGGTTTCGGCTGGGATGGTGATGGTCAGATCGTGGCCAGTATACGGAAAGAGCAGCGAGCTCTCGGACAGGATCGCGCCACGCAGCTCCATCAGTCCGATCGACAGCAGGGCGAAGCCGACCAGCGACACCGCAGCCTGCGCGGCGACCCGGCGCGACACCGGCAGGCGCGCAAAGCGCGGCAACACGGCCTGCCACAGCACCTGCACCAGCGCCGCGTAAATCAAGGAGGAAACCAGGATGAAGAGCGCGCTCGGCAGGCGCCGCCAGAGCGCGTAGTTCATCATCGCGCTCTGCAGTCCGATCGCCAGGCCCATGCCGTAGATGAACAGCAGCTTCGAGCGACCAGAATCGCCCTCACTGTCGGCGGACACGACTCCGACGAGCGCGGGACGCCCGTCGGTCGACGGGCGAGTCGATGGAGCGCGACTAGGAATGCGAGTGAGCCACGTCATAGGTTGGGAAAGTTTTGCCATAGTAAGCAAGGGCGTCATTTTTTGGGAAGTGGTTTCGCCTTTGATTTTAGCGCCGCGGCCTGAATAGCTTCGGCGAATGTCGCATTTTCGGTCGAAGCGCGCCCGCCTGCTGCTGAGTCTTCCCCTATTCGCGCTGTTCGGCGCCGCGTGCGGCAACGACCACCACGGCACCTCCGCCGCGCCGACCGCCACGCCAGCCGGCGCCCCGTCGCGCACCCCGCCGGCCACCGCCACCGTCACCCGGCCGGCCGTTGCCACGGCGACCCACACGTTCGCGCCGCCGCCCACCGGCACCGCCACGACCGCACCCAGCGCCGCGCCGTCGGCAACGCCGACCGCATCGCCAAGCGCCACGCCGCGCCTGCCCACCTCCGCAGAGATCCTCGCCCCGGGGCCGCACGGCGTCGGAGTGACAACCATCAAGTACGTCGACACCTCGCGCCCGACGATGCCGAACGGCACCTACGCGGGAACGGCATCGCGCACGCTGGTCACCGAGATCTGGTACCCGCTGGCCGCACCCGCCGCGCCATCTGAGACCGAGCAACGCGACGCCCCGATCGATACGGCAGCGACGCCCTATCCGTTGATCATGTACAGTCACGGGTACATCGAGAACCGCACCGGCGGCGCGTACTTGGCGCGTCACCTGGCGAGCTACGGGTACATCGTCGCGGCTCCCGACTTCCCGCTCTCGAACGGCGGCGCGCCGGGCGGTCCGACGATCAACGATGTGCCCGAGCAGCCCGGCGATATCTCGTTCGTGATCGATCAACTGCTGGCACCCGACACGCGTTTTGCCGGTGCCATCGACGCTCAGCGCATCGGCTTCACGGGCCTGTCGCTGGGCGGCTGGACGACGTTCCTGGCCGCCTATCATCCGACGCTGCGCGATCCGCGCGTGCGCGCCGCGGCGCCCATCGCCGGTCCGTCCTGCTACTTCTCGCATGCTTATTTTGCCGACACCGACACACCGCTGCTGATCGTCCAGGGCGATCTGGATGCGTTGGTGCCGTACACCGCAAACTCCCTGGTGGCGTACGGCAACGCCAACCCACCCAAGACATTGGTCACGGTGCACAACGGCTCGCACACCGGGTTCTCCGGCCTCGGTGCGCTGATACCGGGCGACAATCCCGACGACGTCGGATGCACCGCCCTGCTCAGTGCGCTGCAGAAGTCGCCGCCCGACCAGGAGGCGCTGCTCGCCCGCCTCGGCGGCAGCGCGGCGGGCATCGACGCCTCGCCGTGCGTCGATCCATGCACGGCGCCGATGCCGCTGCCGCCGTCGGTGCCCGGAACCCGCCAGTTGCAGCTGGCCGAGCTCTCCGTGTTCCCATTCTTCGAAGCCACGCTGCGCGGCGACGCCGCGATGCAGCGCTTCCTCGATCAAGGTCTGGCGGCAGAAAATCCGGAGATCTTGTACCAAACCAAGCGCTGAGCGATCGCGCGGCGCTCACTCGGCTCCTGGGTGGTCGGCGACGCGCCGACGGTGCTAATCAGTCGCCATGGCTGAGACACTTCACGACGCGGTCGGCTGGCCGGTCGTGCATCAATACTTCCGCATCGACCGCGCCCGCTGGCGCGCCCTCGCCGCCGACGAACGCAGCGCGGCGATCGCAGAGCTCGCCGCCCACCTGCAGCAGGTGGGCGCCGAGGAGGGGCTGCAGTTCGTGCCGCTGGCGGGCGTCGCCAAGGCCGACTTCGGCTATATGGCGGTCCATCCCGATTTGCGCCGCTTGCAGCAGCTCGGACAACAGATCGCCGGCACCGCCTTTGGCACCTGCCTGACGCCGCTCTACTCGTTCTTGTCGATGTCTGAGGTCAGCGAGTACATGAGCAGCAGCGAGGACGGGCGCCGGCAGTTGATCGAGGAGCAACACCTCGACCCGGCGTCGCCGGAGTTTGCCACGCGCCTCGCGGCCTTCGAGCAGCGCATGGCGCACTACGCCGAAGCGCGCGTCCATCCCCAGCTACCGGCGGATATGCCGCTGGTCTGCTTCTACCCGATGAGCAAGTCGCGCGGCGACAAGCACAACTGGTACGCCCTGCCCTTCGAAGAGCGAAAGAGACTGATGGGCGGCCACGGCACCACCGGCCGCAAGTTCGCCGGTCGCGTTCTGCAGCTCATCACGACCTGTACCGGCCTCGACGATTGGGAATGGGGCGTGACGTTGTTCGCGCGCGACCTGAAGAGCATCCGCGACGTCGTGTACGAGATGCGCTTCGACGAGGGCAGCGCGCTCTACGGCTTGTTCGGCGAGTTTTACGTCGGCATCCGACTTGATCCAGCCCAGCTGCAGCAGACCTTGGCGCTTTGACGGCGGCGCTGAGCGCCTCCCGTCTGAGCTCGCCGATCGGCGACCGCGCGATGGCTGGAATTTTCGAGCCGGCGCGCTACAAGACGCCGGATGGCCAACGCGAGTGATCTGAAGCGCGGTGGGCGGGTCGAGATCGACGGTGAGCCGTTCGTGGTTCTCGACGTCCACTTCCAAAGCCCGTCGGCGCGCGGTGCCGCGACACTGGTGAAAACCAAGGTGCGCAACCTGCGCACCGGCAACGTCTTCGATAAGACGTTCAAAGCCGCCGACCGCATCATCGAGCCGCAGGTCGAGCTGCGCAACGTGCAGTTCCTCTATGCCGACGGCGACTGCTATCACTTCATGGACGCCGCCAGCTACGAACAGTTCGCGCTCTCCAGCGACGAGATCGGCGATGCCGCCGGCTACCTCAAGGAAGGGCTCGGTGGCATCCGCTCGGTCTTGTTCAACGATCGCGTCATCAGCATCGAGCTGCCGCAGACGCTGACCCTGCGCGTGACGCAAACCGATCCGGCCATCAAAGGTGCGACGGCGCAGGCGCAGACCAAGCCCGCAACCCTCGAGACGGGTTTGATCATTCAAGTGCCATCGTACCTGGAATCGGACGAGCTGATCCTCGTCGACACGCGCGACGCGCGCTTCATCTCGAGAGCGAAAGAATAAAGGGGGGGGTTGGGGGCTGGGGGTTGGGGGTTAGGGAAGATCAGTTCTCCCTAACCCCCAACCGCCAACCCCGTAACCCCCGTCTCGTCACCGGAGGTGGGGATGGCGGCAGGGCCCAAGGATACGGTTGCAACCGTCGACCTGAGCAGCGCGGCGGAAGAACGGTTCATCGCCTACGCGCTGAGCGTCATCACCTCGCGCGCGCTGCCCGATGTGCGCGACGGCTTGAAGCCGGTGCAGCGCCGCATTTTGTACGCCATGTTCCAGAGCTTGCGACTCACCGCCGGGGCGAGGCCACGCAAATCCGCGGCCGTCGTCGGCGAGGTGCTCGGCAAATATCATCCGCACGGCGATCAGGCGGCGTACGAGGCGATGGTGCGCATGGCGCAGACGTTCTCGCTGCGCTACCCGCTGGTGCACGGCGAGGGCAACTTCGGCTCGCTCGACGGCGATGGCGCCGCCGCGATGCGCTATACCGAGGCGCGGCTGGCGGCGATCGCCGAAGAGCTGCTGCGCGACATCCGCCACGATACGGTCGAGTTCCGCGACAACTACGATGCCACGCTGCGCGAGCCGATCGTGCTGCCGGCGGCGCTGCCGCAATTGCTCGTCAACGGCAGCACCGGCATCGCCGTCGGCATGGCGACCAACATCCCGCCGCACAACCTGCGCGAGGTGAACGAGGCGCTGCTGGCCTTGATCGACGACCCGGCGCTGCAGACCAAAGACTTGCTCAAGTACATCAAGGGCCCCGATTTCCCCACCGGCGGCGAGATTCTCAACACGCGTGCCGAGCTGCGGCAGATCTACGAGACCGGCCAAGGGGCGGTGCGCGTACGCAGCCAGTACAAGCCCGAGGCCGCCGCGCGCAAATCGCTCGTCGTCATCACGTCGATCCCGTACACGACCAATAAATCGACGCTGGTCGAAGAGATCGCCGAGCACATCACCAGCCGCAAGCTGCCGCTGGCGATCGACGTGCGCGACGAGTCGACCGACGACGTGCGCATCGTGGTCGAGTTGAAGGGCGATGCGTCGGCCGACGCGGTGATGGCCTACTTGTTCAAGCACACCGGCTTGCAGACCAACTTCAACGTCAACCTGACGGCGCTGGTGCCGACCGGCACCGCCGGTGTCGGGCAGCCGGCGAGGCTGACGTTGCTCGAGCTATGCCGGCATTTCCTCGATTTCCGCCGCGACATCGTGCGCCGCCGCCTGACGCACGAGCTCGCCGAGCTGCGCGCCCGGCTGCACATCCTCGCCGGCTTCATCGCGCTGTTCGACGGCCTCGACCGCGCCATCAAACTGATTCGCCAATCGGCCTCGCGCGCCGAGGCGCAGCAAGGACTGATGAGCGCCTTCGACCTCGACGAGGCGCAGGCCGACGCCATTCTGGAAACGCGTCTCTACCAGCTGGCGCGTCTGGAGATCGACAAACTGCGTGCCGAGCAACGCGAAAAGGAAACCCGCGCGAAGGAGATCGAACGCCTGCTGAAGAGCGACAAGGCGTTGTGGGGCATGGTCGCCAGCGAGCTCAAAGAGGTGTCGCAGAAATACGGCGACGAGCGCCGCTCGAAGATCAAGTCGGGCGCCGAGCTCACCTACGATGCCGAAGCCTACGTCGTGCACGAGGACACCACCGTGGTGGTGACGCGCGACGGCTGGCTGAAGCGCGTCGGCGAGATCAAGGATCCGGCCTCGACGCGCGTGCGCGAGGGCGATGCGGCGAAATGGATTTTGCGCGGCACGACGCGCGACAGCCTGGCGCTGCTGTCCAACTTCGGCGTCGCCTACGTCATGAAGGCGACCAACGTGCCGGCGACAACCGGCTACGGCGAGCCGGTGCAGTCGCTGCTCAACTTCAAGGACGGCGAGCGCATCGTCACCGCGCTGCTCATCCGCCCGGCCGGCGCAAAGCCCGAGACGCCTGAGCCGGCCGCCGGGCAGCGCGATCTGTTCAGCGCCAAGACGGCGGCCGATGCGCAGCCCGAGGCGGTGACCGTGCTGCTCTCCGGCGCCGAACAGCCACAGGTCGTCGAGCGCTGGCTGGTGGCCTCGGCCGGCGGCATGGGCCTCTTCTGCCGGCCGGATCTGAGCGAGACGACGCGCAGCGGCCGCCGCTTCGCCCGCACCAAAGACGACGACGCCTTCGTCACCATCGCGCCGGCCGCCGGCGACACCGTCACCGCCGTCAGCAGCGGCGGGCAGGTGCTGGCGTTCGCCGCCGAAGAGCTGCCCGAGCTGGCCGGCGCGGGGCGCGGCGTCATCCTGATGCGGCTCGATGCCGGCGAATCGGTGGTTGCGGCGGCGTGTCATCCGGCCAACCGCCCGCCGACCGCCATCGGCGACGACGGCGCGGAGCGCAAAGTCTCGGTCGAGGTCGGCCACCGGTCCCAGAAGGGCCGCAAGGCGCTGAAGCGTATGACCGTGGTAGACCTGCGCTGAAAGAACCGGTAACGCTTGGCTGTTCGCCTCACCCGCAGCGGATCTCTCTGGTGGCGCGAATGGGTTCCCGGAAGCGCAAAGATCTCCTCCGGCGGCCCGTTGACAGCCTACGACACGCGCCTTAGCTGGCGCGGCGTTGCACAACTTCAACCAGCGCAGCAGGGAGGATCGAGGACATGGCAGTGCGGCCACTGCACGATCGGGTGATCGTGAAGCGCATCGAGGAAGAGGCGAAGAGCAAGGGCGGCATCATCATTCCGGACACCGCGAAAGAGAAGCCGCAGGAAGGGCGCGTCGTCGCGGTCGGCCCGGGTCGGGTCGAGGACGGCAAGGTGATCGCTGTGGCGGTGAAGAAGGGTGACCGCATCCTGTTCGGCAAGTACTCCGGCACCGAAATCAAGCTCGACGGCGAAGAGCACATCATCATGCGCGAGGAAGACATCCTCGGCGTGATCGAAGCCTGAGCCGCAGCTCGCAGCCCCTCCAAAACACGTACGCAGAAGGAGACAACCGCTCATGGCAGCCAAGATCGTAAAATTCAGCGAAGAGGCGCGTAACCGCATTCTCAAGGGAGTCGGCATGCTCGCCGACGCGGTGACCGTCACCCTCGGCCCGAAGGGCCGCAACGTCGTCATCGAAAAGTCGTGGGGCGCTCCCACCGTCACCAAGGACGGCGTCACCGTCGCCAAGGAAGTTCAGCTCGAAGACAAGTTCGAGAACATGGGCGCGCAGATGGTGAAGGAGGTCGCATCGAAGACCTCCGATGTCGCCGGCGACGGCACCACCACGGCCACGGTGCTGGCGCGCGCCATCTACGCCGAGGGCGCCAAGATGGTCGCCGCCGGCCATGATCCGATGTCGATCAAGCGCGGCATCGACAAGGCCGTGAAGCACATCGTCGAGAGCCTGAAGGGCCTCTCGAAGCCGACCAAGGGGCGCGACGAGATCGCGCAGGTCGGCACCGTCTCCGCCAACGGCGACAAGGCCATCGGCGACATCATCGCCGAAGCCATGGACAAGGTCGGCAAGGAAGGCGTCATCACCGTCGAAGAGGCCAAGAGCCTCGAGACGACGCTCGATGTGGTCGAAGGCATGCAGTTCGATCGCGGCTACCTGTCCCCGTACTTCGTCACCGACCCCGAGCGCATGGAAGTGGCGCTGGACGACCCCTTCATCCTGATCCACGAGAAGAAGATCAGCGCCATGAAGGACCTGCTGCCGGTGCTGGAGCAGATCGCCAAGGCCGGCCGCCCGCTGCTGCTGATCGCCGAGGACATCGACGGCGAAGCGCTGGCGACGCTGGTGGTCAACAAGATTCGCGGCACGCTGCACGCCGCCGCCGTCAAGGCGCCGGGCTTCGGCGATCGCCGCAAGGCGATGCTCGAAGACATCGCCATCCTCACCGGCGGGCGCCTGATCGCCGAGGAGCTCGGCCTCAAGCTCGAGAACGTCACGCTGAAGGATCTCGGCCGCGCCAAGCGCATCACCATCGACAAGGACAACACCACGGTGATCGACGGCGCCGGCAAGAAGCCCGACATCGAGGGCCGCATCAAGCAGATCCGCGCTCAGATCGAAGAGACGACGTCCGACTACGACCGGGAGAAGCTGCAGGAGCGGCTCGCCAAGCTGGTCGGCGGCGTGGCGGTCATCCGCGTCGGCGCGGCGACCGAGATCGAGATGAAAGAAAAGAAGGCACGCGTCGAGGACGCCATGCACGCCACGCGCGCCGCGGTCGAGGAAGGCATCGTGCCGGGCGGCGGCGTCGCCCTGGTGCGCGCGGTCGCCATGCTCGACGAGCTCAAGGTACCGCCAGAGGAAGAGATTGGCGTGCGCATCGTGCAGCGCGCCGCCAAGGAGCCGTGCCGCCGCATCGCCATGAATGCCGGCGTCGACGGCGCCGTGGTGCTCGACAAGGTCGCCAGCGGCAAAGGCTCCTTCGGCTTCAACGCCGCAACCGAAGAGTACGAGGACCTCATCAAGGCCGGCATCATCGACCCGACCAAGGTCGTGCGTACCGCTCTGCTCAATGCCGCCTCGGTTGCCGGCATGCTGCTGACGACGGAAGCCATGGTCGCCGAAAAGCCTGAGAGCAAGAAGAACGCGGCCCCGGCCGACGCCGGCGGCGGCTACGACGACATGTGATCGCACACGAGCGGCAGCGGCGCCGCTCGAATCACCGCCACAAGGAGGGGCGGCCCACGCGGGTCGCCCCTTCGTTTTTCAATCGCGCGGCGGCAGCTCAAAGGCTCGGATAATTGCGGCAGGACAACACCCCGGCACTGGACCTTGCGTCGCACAGAACCGCAGCTTCGCCGCAGCGCTCGTCGCCTAGATGGGCCGGATCGAGGGCGACGCTCAGATAGACGACCGCGGCCGACGGCATCGGCGACACCGCGAACGAACCGCGACGGCCCGTCAGCGCAATGGCGATCTCGCCGCTTGCGTCACGGCGCATGGTGATCTTGCGGACGGCCTCGTCAACCACCGTCGGGCTGCTGAAGCGCCACAGTGTCGCGCTGCCGCGCTGAAGCGTTTTCCAGCCGGTGTGGGTCGCACTTTGGTAGGTGCCAGCCGGCACGGTGATATCGAACCGCGCGCCGGTCGCATCGTGCAGCACCAGGCGAAGGCCGGTTCCGGCCGGATCTATCGCGGTGCTCGGCGGCAGCGTCAAACTGGCGCGAACCCGCAGCCCATCGTCGCCGGCCGGCGTCGCGTAGTTGCCGGCGCGCACCTTGACGTCGCGCAACACGCCGCCGGACGGGCACGGGTCGCAGCGTCCGTCACCGTCGGCATCTTCATCGAATAGGTCGGCCGGACAAATCACCGATACGCCGCTGCAGAACTCCGCAGGATCACAGACATTCGTACTCGGACGGCACGTCGTCCCGGCGGCGGCAAAATGGCAAGCGACGCCACAGCAGTCGCCGCCATCGCAGTCCTCGCCGGATTGCACAATGCCGTCGCCGCAACTGACGGGCGGCGCCGCCGCGAGATATCGACTGACCGTGAGGCGCCAGGGGCTCGCATCACCAGTAACGCCGACGGCGAGAAGCTTGCCGTCGACCTGGCGTACGACGTCCGTCGCCTCGCTCAAGCCGTTGCCGAAGGAGGTCGTTGTCAGGCCGCCGCTGCCGAACGACGGATCAAGCTCGCCATTCGGCAACAAGCGAGCCAGCGTTAGCTGCGGACCGCCAGCGGCGAGCACCGTCGTGCCGTCGGGAGCCACGTCGATCCCATTCAGATACGAGGCGAAATCTTGTAGACGCACGCCGCCGCTGCCAAAGCTCGCGTCGGGAAGCCCATCGGCGGTGAGACGCATCAGTCGCTGCGGCCCGCCGCTGCTGGGCTCTATCGCGATCATGATGCGCTCGTCGTCGAGCAGGCCGACGTCGATGGGGTTCCCATCGACACCGACGGCGACGGTGCCGCCGCTGCCGAAACTGACATCGGGCGCGCCGTCAGACAGCAATCGCGCCACCTGCAGTGTGTAGGAGTACATCGGCGACACCGTCACCAATTGGCCGAACGCCACGACGATACGGCCGTCCGCTCGCACGGCGGCGCGCACGCCGCCGAAGGAGTCCGCCGCGACCTGTGCGAGCCCGTTCGTTCCGAACGAGTGATCCACGTCGCCGCTGCTGAGCAATCGGATCACGCTCGCTGAGATATCGAAGAACGGGCCGACCTGGTTGCCGATGACCAACAGCCGATCGCCGCTCAGGCGCTCCATCTGTGTGGGGGAAAGTCCGACCGAGGCCCTGCCGTCGCCACGGCCATAACTCGTATCGATCGCGCCGGCTGCATCCAATCGCACCACCATGCCATCTGCGTAACGCCCGAGGCTGAGCCCGCCAAGTGCGAGGATCTTGCCATCGGATTGCAGCGCCACATCGGTTGCGTCGAGGTTGTACGTCACATCGTCGATCAGCTGCAGACCGCTGCTGTTAAAGGTCGGATCGAGCTGACCCGACGCTGTGTAGCGGGCCACGACCATCGAACGACCGTCTTGGCTCGGCGTCACGGTACCGACGACGACGATACGGCCGTCGGACTGAACGGCCACGGCCTTCCCGGTCGCACCAACACCGAAATTGTCGGCCACGCTGCCGCCGCTGCCGAACGTCGGGTCCGGATCGCCATCCGCGGCCCGCACGGCCGCGCCCCACATCAGCACGATCGCCGCCAGCCCTCGACACGTGGCGCGCCTCATTCCGATCGATCCGTCGAATCGCCGTGGCTGGTGCCTTTTACGACTCGTCACGATCGGATCCCCCCTTGCAGCCGTCGCGGCCGCCACAACAATTACCCAAGGCAACGGCGCTACTATCCCGAAGCTAGATCAGTGATTCTTCGATGGTCAACGCCCGCGATCTGCACTCAGCTCGCGGCCCAGGCGGGCAACTGTCCACAACGTCCTCCGGCTCTGGCAGATCCGCGTTCGCCATCGACATACAAAGCGGGAGTGATTGGCGGAAATGCGCGCAACGGCCTCCACCAGCTCGCGGACCGAGCGCGAGTTGCGCGACGTCGACTGGGCCGAGGCCGGTGTGCGCTTGACTGCCTATGCGCTTGGAAAGCGCGCAACCGGCAGTGGCGCACCGGCCGAAGCGATGCACTGGCCGGCGACCGCACGCCTGAAGACCTCGCCGCGGAGGCTGTGCTGAAGGTGCTGAGCGGCGAGCGTACCTGGGAGCCGCAGCGCCGAGCGTTGCTCCCCTATCTCGAGGGGGTCGTCGATAGCCTGCTCAGCCACCCCGCCGATTCGCTCGACAACCGCATCCAAGACCGTTGGGCCACCCAAAGGACTATTTCTCCCTGCAGACACTGACACACGCCTCTGACTGAGAAGCCGAGACACGCAGATGATGACGAGGCGGGAAGCGACTGCTGGCCGCGCCTTCAACGCGCCGTGTGGCGAACCGTCCTTCCCGGTGCCCGCCGCGGCCATGAGTCGTCAACGGTTTCGAACCAGCAGCAGTGCGGTTCCGCAAGGCGCCCGAGAACGGGCGCCCGCAACTGCGCCGTCGCGCCGATCCAGAGCGCGATCACCGCTGCGACGCTTGCAGCTCGGCATCGAGCGCGCTGAGCTCGGTGGGCTTGATCGCCAGGGTGCCGAGGAAGGGGCGGGCTTGCGCCATGAGCACGACGAAGCACGACGCGATGGCGAAGGTGATCATGCTGAGCGAGACGACGCGGGCGCGGCGATGCTCGGCGTGCAGCAGGCCCATCGCCAGCAGGGTCAGGATACCGAGGAACATGACGATGCCCCAGCGCGCCGGCAGCATGCGCGCGGTGGCGATGCGCAGGCGATCTTCGCGGGCGCGCACCGCGGCGCTGATCGCGTCGTGCAGATCGCCCTGGCCGGCCGTGTGCCCCAAGTGGTCCAGCTGCCGCAGTGGCTCCGGCTTGTTGAGGCTGACGACGTCGGCCCGCAGCGTCGGCCATTCGGTGTCGATGACGTAGCGCAAATAGGCATGCAGCGCGCTGAGCAGCTCGCTGCGCTGCTCGGGCGGGAGATCCGGCGCCATATCGGCGACCTCGCGCAGGGCCGAGGCTTCGGCCAGCGTCGCGTCGCGCGCGGCACTTGACTGCTCCCACACCGTCACCGCGTTGAACGAGAGCAAGAGTCCGAGCACGATTCCGAGCTGCGACGCCACCTCGGCTTCGAGCCGGCCGAGCTTCTCGCCATGCGTGCCGGCGATCAACGGCACCAACAGGCGATGGACGATGACCGCGATGCTGCTCCAAAAGGCGATGATGATCAGCGCCAACTCGGGGATCGGCAGGCCCAACATGGCGGTGATGAATTGCGGCGTTTGCGTCACGCGCTGACCCCGCCGGTGCTGCGCAGCTGCGATCCGCAGGCGCGCGCTACCCAGCCGTAGTCGGCGGGCCGACAGGAGTGACGGCTGTTCATCCGTGGCGAGCCTGACAGCCGGCCGCGCTCAGTCAACGCGGTTTTTTGGCCAGCCACTGCCGCCGGCTTGCGACGCGCCGCAAGCGCGCAGCCGCGCGAGCGAACCGGCTGATCGCATTCGCTGCCCCGCGTTGACCGTCGGGGCGCAGATCCCTAACCCTGCAACGATGTATGTTCAGCGAACCAAGCGGTGGAGTACGTGCGCAGTGATACTCGGGCTGGCCGGCTGCGCGCGCCTGGCCGCGCCGCCGCCGCCACCCTCCTTGGCAGCGCCGCGCGCCGGCGAGACGGTGTCGTTCCGCGAGCAGGTAAAGCCGATCCTCGATCAGCGCTGCGTCGTCTGCCACGCCTGCAACGACGCCCCCTGCCAGCTGCTGCTGTCGTCGCCGCAGGGTGTCCAGCGCGGCGCCAACAAGGCCTCGGTCTACGACACCGAGCGCCTGCACGCCGCGCAGCCGACGCGGCTGTTCATCGACGCGCAGAACACCGCCGGCTGGCAGCGACTCGGATTCTTCCCGGTGACCGGCGGCGACGGCGCCGCCGGCGAGAGCAACCTGATGGGCCTGATGCTGGCGCTCGGCCGCGCGCACACCTTTGCGCCCAACGAGAAGCTGCCTCCAACGGTCGGGCTCGACATCGAGCGGCCGCTCACCTGCGCGCAACCGTCCGAGTTTGCGGCCTATGCCGAACAGCACCCGCTGGGCGGCATGCCGTACGGCACCGCGCCGCTCAGCGACGCCCAGCTCGGCATCCTGGCAGCCTGGCTGTCACAGGGTGCCCCGGCTCCCGACGACGCGCCGGCGCTGCCGGCCGCGGCCGTCGCCCAGGTCGACAGCTGGGAAACGTTCCTCAGCGGCACGTCGCTCAAACAGCGCATCACCGCGCGCTATCTGTACGAGCACTGGTTTCTCGCCCACTTGTATTTCGAATCGCTGCCGGACGGACCGTTCTTCCGCGTCGTCCGCTCGCGTACGCCGCCGGGACAGCCGATCGACGAGATCGCGACGCGGCGCCCATACGATGATCCGGGCACGGCGCCATTCTGGTATCGACTGCGCCCGCTCGACGAGACCATCGTCGCCAAGACCCACATCATCTACCCGCTCAGCCCGGCAAAGCAGCAGCGCCTGACGGAGCTCTTCCTGACCTCGAAGTGGCAGCCGACGCGCCTGCCGTCCTACGCGGCCGACGTCGCATCGAATCCGTTCATCGCCTTCGCGCAGATTCCGCCGCGCGCCCGCTATCAGTATATGCTCGACGACGCACAGTACTTCGTCATGACCTTCATTCGCGGCCCGGTGTGCCGCGGCGAAGTGGCGGTCGATGTGATCGAGGACCACTTCTACGTCGCCTTCATGGATCCCGACCACGATCTGTCGATCACGGTGCCGGGCTATCTGCAACGCACCGCCGCCGACCTCAATCTGCCCGCCGAACACCTGAGCCGCCTGGCGCCCGGCGAGTTCTGGCTGCAGTACGACGTCGAGCAGCGCCGCTACCTCGACATCCGCCAGCACTACCTCGACGTCGCCGACCCGAAGCGACGCGGCCCGGCCCTCGACTACATCTGGGACGGCGACGGCACCAACCGCAACGCCCAGCTGACCGTCTTCCGCCACTTCGACAACGCCACGGTCGTGCAGGGTTTCCTCGGCGCCAAACCGAAGACCGCGTGGCTGCTCGACTACCCGATCTTCGAGCGCATCTACTACGACCTGGTCGCCGGCTACGACGTCTTCGGCAGCATCGAGACCCAAGTCGCGACACGCCTCTACATGGATCACCTGCGCATGCAGGGCGAGGATCTCTTTCTCTCGTTCCTGCCGGCCGACAAGCGCGCCGCGATCCGCGCCTCGTGGTATGTCGGCGCCACCGACTCGCTCGACTACAAGCACGTCGACACGTTGCACAGCCTGGCGAACGGAACCCAGATCGCGTTCCACACCGACGATCCGCAGGCGGAGTTGCTGGCGATGATCGCGGCGCGCAATCCCGCCGTATCGGGCCCGCCCGATCTGCTCAACCAATGCGCGTCGATCCCCTGCGAGCGGCCCGAGGCGTCGCCCGTCGAGTCACGCGCCGAGCGCGCCCTCGAACCGCTCGCCGGAGTGCGTGGGCCGTGGGTGGCGACGTTGCCGGAGGTCGCCCTGCTGCGGGTGCGCGGCAGCAGCGGGGATGACGCCGTCTACACGCTGGTGCACAACCGCGATCATACCAACGTCGCCTTCATGTTCGACGAACAGGCGCGGCTGGTTCCCTCCCACGATACCCTCACCGTGGCGCGCGGCTATCTGGGCAACTATCCCAACTTCGCCTTCGACGTCGACGTGGCGCAGATCGACGCGTTCACGCAACAACTGGCCGCGGTGCAGGCGCCGGTCGATTTCGAAGCCGTGGTGGCGCGCTGGGGCGTGCGGCGCACCAGTCCGCAATTCTGGCCGACCAGCGATTGGCTGCAGGCGGATTTCAAGCGCCGCGAACCGACGGTCGCCGGCGTGCTCGATCTCGATCGCTACGGCAACTTTTAGATCGCGCAGCCGCTTGCGCGTGTTGTGCGCGACGTCATGGCGCGGAGGATAGGCGCGCGGGGGGTATTGTCTCAAAATGCCGTCGGCGATCGGCCTGCAGCGTTCAGGCGGAACTCGTGTCCCGAGTCTGAAGTTGGCCGCTTATATCGGTGGCTATCGCGATCCTGGCTAGGCGCCCCGACACGGGAATATCGGGAATCTTCCGAGGCGGGGCAACGCCGCCAAGGACGCCAAGAGCCACCGAGATAAAGTGGCGCCACTTCAGACTCGGGACACTGGTCTAGTCTTGCGCCTGTCGGTTTTCCGGAGGCTGAGGCTGACTGCTCCAGGCTGGTCGTGCAAAGCCGAGCCCATCCGCGCGGTGCCGTCGCACGTGAGACCTGTGCTCATCGAGCCAAGATCTGCAGTACCTGCTCGCGCAGCAGCGGCTTGTGCACCTGCTGCGACGCGGCAGTGCGCGGCAGCGTGTCGAGGAAGACGACGTGCCGCGGCCGTTTGTAGGCGGCCAGATGCGCGCGCACGTGCTGCACGACATCAGCTGCGTCGAGCGTCGCGCCGTCGCGCCGCACCACGACGGCGACGGCGGCCTCGCCCCATTGTTCGTGCGGAACGCCGACCACCGCTGCGTCGCGGATGTCCGGATGCGCCAGCAGGACGCGCTCGATCTCCACCGGGAACAAGCTCTCGCCGCCGCTGCGGATGACGTCTTTGCTGCGCCCGACGATCGACAGGAAGCCTTCGTCGTCCCAGGCGCCGAGGTCGCCGGTGCGCACCCAGCCATCGCACTTGGTGCGCGCCGTTTCGTCCGGATTGCGCCAATAGGACTGCATGGTGCACTCGCTGCGCACCGCCACCTCGCCGACCCGGTCGCGCGGCACCGCGGCGCCCTGCGCGTCGACGAGACGGACATCGACATCGAGGTATGGGCGGCCGACCGTCTCGGGCTTGCGTGCCACGTCCGCCGGCCGCAGGACGCTCACCGGTCCGGCCTCGGTGGAGCCGTATAAGATGACCATGGCGGGATTGCCGAAGCGGGCGCGGATACGCTGCACCCGAGCGGCGCTGAGCGGCGCGGTGCCGCTGCCGATCAGGCGCAACGAGCCGAGGTCGAACGACGCAAAGTCGGGCAAGGCCAACAAGGCGTCGAACACCGTCGGCACCGCATAGAAGTATGTGACGCGCCGGCGCGCCACGGCGTCGAGCAGGGCGCGCGCGTCGGCTTTGGCGAGAATCGCGACACTGGCGCCGCTGTGCCAAAAGCCGAGCGGCAAGGCCCAGCCGCCCATATGAAACATCGGGAACATGCTGAGGCCGACGTCGTCCTCGCCGAGCCCGAGCTGCTGGTGCGACAGCATCGCCTGTAGGAAGTAACTGCGCTGCGACAGCACCGTGCCCTTCGGCGATCCGGTAGTGCCGCTGGTGTACAGGATGACGTGCGGGTCGTGCTCGTCGACGTCGGCCCCGATGTCGTCCGCCGTCTCAGCTGCCGACAGGTCGCCCAGCGACTCACCGGCGCCGCTCGCATCGAGGCGCAGATAGCGGCGAACCGAGCGAAGGCCGCCGTCGGCTCGGGCGGTCTCGATCAGCGCGGCGAGCTCGCCGGCGGCGATCAGCGTCTCGGCCTCGGCATGCTCGACGACGTAGCGAACCTCGCCGGCGGTAAAGCGCGCGTTGATCGGCACGACGATCGCGCCTAGCCGAATCGCCGCGAAGTAGACAAGCGGATATTCGACGCGATTGCCGGCCAGGATCGCGACGCGATCACCGCGCCGCACGCCACTGCGCCGCAGCGCCCGCGCCAACTGGTTCGCGCGCAGGTGAAACTCGCCGTACGTCAGCTGCGCGTCGCCAATCGCATACGCCCATTTGTCGCCGCGCACGATGGCGTGGCGTCGCAGAATGTCACCCAGTAGCAGCATGATCGCGTTCGCGTGCCCGCCTAGAGCAACCACAGATGAACACGGATGAACACCGATCGGACGATGCGGAGCCGAGCGCTGCGCCGGTAAGCCGCCGATGGGCCATGCGCCGTCGACCAGCGGCCTTCCGCGTCGGCAACTGACGGACGCACGGGGGTCGGTGGTCCGGATGAACGCTCGAGGCTGATGGCTGGGCAAGTCCGCGCACACCAAATGCGCGGTACGGTCATCGAGCCGCTGGGTTCCGTCACGCGCACGGACGCCTGCGCCGCCCGATCGGTGTTCATCCGTGTTCATCTGTGGTTGCTTCTGAAATCGTCTCTTGTCGGAGGACCAGCCATGGCCGAACCCACTGCACCCGCCCCACGTCTCGCCTTCGTGCACGTCGACGACGTGCCGTGGACCGAAGTGATCGCGCAGCAGCACGGCGAGCAGCGCGTCTCGGTGCACGAGAAATTTCTCGAGTGGAACGCGCAGCGCATGGTCGTGCTGGGTCGCTACGATCCGAACGTCATCATCGAACGCCACGGCCACGCCAGCGACCACCTCGTCTACGTGATGGAGGGCGACCTGCTGGTCGGCGATCGCCCCTGCCCCGCCGGTACACTGATCGTCTTGGAGCTTGGCGCCGTGTTCGGGCCGCTGATCGCCGGGCCGCGCGGCGCGCTACTGTTCGAGACCTGGGCCGGCAATCCACGTCCCGTGCCCGCCGACAAAGCGGGCTACTACGCGCTGCTCGAGTCGAAGGGCATCGTGCGGCTGCCCAACCCGCCGTTCAGCAAGCCGACGACGGCGCTGACGCACGCCGACGACGGCAAGGATCTCTACTCGTGAGACGTCCATGGCGCGCCTGATCTTGCACAACGCCACGGCGCTCGATGCGGTCCGTGGCGTGCGCCCGCGCCAGACCATCGTCATCGACGGGGCGCAGATCGCCGCCGCGAGTGACGCGCCGGCCGCCGCCGGCCCTGACGACCGCGTCGTCGACCTCGCCGGCCGCACGGTCATGCCGGGCCTCGTCACCAGCCACTTCCACTCGACCTATCACGAGCTCGGCCGCTCGCCGGCGCCGCTCGGGCTCGATCAGCCGCCGGCCTACCTGGCGCTGCGCGCGGCGCGCAATCTGGAAACGGCGCTGCTGGCCGGCTGTACCGGCGCCGTCAGCGCCGGCTGCGCGCACGACATCGATGCCGCCATGGCCTTGGCGATCGAGGATGGGCTGCTGCGCGGCCCGCGCTTCATGCCGGGCAGCCGCGACCTGTCGACGACCGGCCACGCCAACGACTCCACGCCGTGGTTCTGGAAGCTGCGCGCCGCGCCGGCCATCCGCCTGTGCGACGGCGCCGACGGGTTTCGTCGCGGCGTGCGCGAAGAGATCAAGCGCGGCGCCGAGATGATCAAGCTCTTCGTCACCGGCGGTCACGGCACGCGCGCCCCGAAAGAGCGCCCCGAGATGTCGCGCGCCGAGCTCTGCGCCGCGGTCGAGACCGCGCACGATCGCGGCCGCAAGATTCGCGGTCATATCGCCAACAAGGCGGCGATTCTGATGGCCATCGATGCCGGGCTCGATCTCATCGACCACGCCGACGACATGGACGCCGAGTGCATCGAGCGGCTGGCCGCGGCCGGGACGTTCGTCGCGCCCAGCGCGTTGTTTCCGCACACGCTGGCCGCGGCCGGGCCGGCGCTCGGATTTACCGCATCCATGCGCGCCGACGTCGACCGCGTCTGCCACATGCTGCCTGCCGCCAACGCCGCCGGCGTCAAGCTGCTGATCGGCGACGACTACGGCGCCATGGGCTTGCCGCACGGTGGCTACGCCGCCGAGCTCGCCTTCTACGTCCGCGAAGCCGGCATCGCGCCGCTCGATGTGCTGCGTTGGGCGACCGTACACGGCGCCGAGTTGCTCGGCCTCGGCGATCGCTCCGGTCAGGTCGCTGCTGGAAGGCTGGCCGATCTCTTGATCGTCGACGGCGATCCGCTGGCGGACATCTCAATCCTGCAAGACGCGACGCGCCTGCTCGCCGTCCTCAAGGACGGAGTGTTGGTCAAGGACGTGTTGCCGGCTGCGTGAGCGCCGCGCGGCCGCGACGCGCGCTTGCCTTATTTATCAGCCTATAAGACTATCGATGCGTGACACCACGTCGCCCCTCGCCACGTCGTTCGTCGCGACCTGCGCCGCGGCGAACGCGGCCGCGCTCAGCCGATACGCGTTTGCGCATCATCGAAGCGGCGCTGCAGGCGTTCGGCGAGCAAGGCTATGACGGCGCGATGACGCGCGACATCGCGCGCGGCGCCGGGGTGCAGCAGCCGCTGATCAACTACCACTTCGGCTCGAAAGAAGGCCTCTGGCGCGCCGCCGTCGCGCATCTCTTCACGCTCCTGTCGGCGCGCGTCGCCGAGACGTTGCCGCGCGTGCAGTCGCTCGATGCGCGCGAAGCCTTCGCCCTGGTGCTGCGACGCTTCGTGCACTTCAACGCCGAGTTCCCCGAGCTGACGCGCCTGATGATCAAAGAGACGACGGCGCGCAGCACGCGACTGGACTGGCTGGTCGAGCAGCACGTGCGGCCGACGTTCGAAGCAGTGTTGGCACTGATTCGCAAAGCGCAGGCGCGCGGCAGCCTGCGCGGTATCGATCCCGCCAGCGCCTACTATCTCTTCATGGGGGCGGCGACCGGCGTGTTCGTCATGGCGCCGGCGTACGAGCTCCTGACCGGGATCGATCCATTCAGCCCGGAACGGCGCGACGCGTATGCCGATGCCGTCGTCGCCCTCTTCCTGCCCGAGCAGTCCGACGGCTCGAAGAAGCGGCTGCCTGCCGGAGAGCTGCGGCTCATGTAAACGGCACTCCACGCCGCCGCCTGGGCGAGGACAACACGGGCGGTGCGTCGAGCGTACACACTCCGAGACCTTTCAGACCATCGAGGATCAATCGCATGCGCTCATCTCTCACGCTTCGCCGTGTCGTTGCGGCGCTGACAGTATTTCTCGCCGCCGCCGGGCGTGCCGCGGCCGGCGATTCCGTCGCCACCGGGCAGCCCTGGACGCTCGACAGCAACAATTGGCAACAGGCGGACGGGCTACTGCCGCCGCCCGTGCTCGATCGGGTGAAGAAAGGCGACTACTGGTTCCGCGTTCAGCCGATCGATCCGGAGCGCTTCAAGCACAACTATTCGGACGCCTTCTGGGCGGCGAGTGAGGCGAATGCCGGCAAGTACGACCTCGACGCCGAGACCTGCGGCCTCAAAGACGTCGCCACCGGCGAGCCGCCGAAGTTCTACTTCGGCTATCCATTTCCGAAGGTCGATCCGAAGGATCCGCAGGCCGGCTGCAAGATGGCCTGGAACTTCGTCGCCGCGACCAATCAAGGCGGCGGCGGCGGCGCCACCTTCACGTTGAACGGTATCGACAGCGGCGGCGAGTACAAACGCATCAAGGCGTGGATCCACAGTATGGCCTTCCTTGGCCGCTCCGATGGTCCGGTCGACAACCCGGAGAATCTCGCCGTCACGGCGCTCACCGGCGTGTTGGAGCCGAGCGACATCGACGGCGTCGGCGGGCTCACCAAGCGCACCAACACCTGGACCTCGCAGGACAAGGCGTGGTTCTACGTGCCGGCGACGCGGCGCGTCCGACAAGCGAGCTCGGCGGCGCGCTCGGAGCCGGTCGGCGGCATGGACATCTTCGCCGACGACATCAACTGCTACGCGGGCAAGGTCGAGTACTACAAATGGAAGGTCGTCGGCGAAGGCAACATCCTGGCCGGCGTCCTGCAGCCCGATCCGCTGCTCCTCGAATCGATCAGCCCGACGCGCACCGAAGTGAAGATTCCGTACTTCAAGGGTGCCTACGAAACGCCGGGCGCCAAAGGGGCACCGTGGCTGATCGTCGACAACCTGGTGCTGATTCCGCGCCCGGTGTGGATCCTCGAAGGCGAATCGAACGATCCGTATTACAACTTCGGCAAAGTGGTCATGTACATGGATAAGGATCTGTACCGCATCTATTGGAAGCTGGTGCACAACCGCGCCGGTGAGTATTTCTACAACGCCATGTGCGCCTATCACTGGTCGAAGACCGCCGACGGCAAGTTCTCCGCCGTCTCGCCGAACCTGGTTGTCGGCGTGAACGACAAAACCAACCGCGCGGCGCTCGGCGGCCGCTACAGCACCCAATTCTTCGAGAAAGCGTGGCCGGAAGACTACTTCAGTCTCCGCACACTGACGCATCTGTCGGATTGACGCGCGGCGGGCGACGACGAAACTCGTTGGGGGGAGACGACTCGTGCGCTGTGCACTCGACGCATGGATATACCGCGCCGCGGGGCTGGCGCTGCTGCTGGTCGTTCACAGCGCTGCGGCGCGATCGGTCCCGCTCGTCGCGATCGACGGCGGAGCCGGGCTGCCGGGCGGCACTGCCGCCGCGACTATCTCGCTCGACAAGGACATCGATGACGTGGCGGTGTCGGCGGACGTCTCCATCCAGTTTGCCGACCCGCCGCTCTCCACCGACCCGAGCGCCTGCGCCATCGCGCCGCGACTGGCGGCAACGCACCGATTGACCGCCAGCACGCCGCTCGCTGGACAACTCTTGCTGGCGATCGAGCCGCTCGCCGAGCTCGCCCCGCTCGGCGACGGGCCGCTGGCCGACTGCGGTTTCGGCATCGCGCTCGGAACGCCCGCCGGCACGACCGCCTTGTCGTTCTCCGACGTCGAGCTGCGCGGTGCAGACGGCGAGCCGATCCAAGCCGACAGCACGAACGGCTTTGTCACCATCCTGCCAAGCGGCCCAACGCCCACCGACACCGCCACACCGACGGTGACGGCGACGTTCACCGCGACGCCGATCCCGCCGCCGAGCGACACGCCGACCGCGACCCCGACGCCGACCCTGTTCAAGCCGGTCAAGGTGGCCGACACCGTCGGCAGCTGCGCGGTCGTTTCCCCGGCAAACGCCGCTGACGCCTGGCTACTGTTCGCCGGCGCGGCGACCGCGCTACTCCGTCGCCGCCGTTGAGATCGTGCGTGAGTGGCTGTCCGCGCCGTGGCGCCGACAGCCACTCACGCTCCCGTCACAGACCGAGCCGCGACAAGCCCTACCGCGAAGGCGCGGCAGCGCCTGTTGCCGCGTGCCGCATCAGAACCTTGCGCGTTCTATCGACACCCAACCGCTGGACACCTTCCTCACAGCGAATACTCCAGCTGGAAGAGAATGTTGTCGCGATCGCGCAGCAAGCTGGTGCCCGATGCGAAGTGCAAGTCGTTGGCAGCCAAGAAGCTGTAGCTCATGGTGAAGCGCAGCGGATCGTAGCTGTACGTCGCCTGCGGCTGCACCACGACCGAGCCCGACCAGTCGTAGAGAACGGTGAGGCTGGGAGCCAGCTTGCCACCGAAATACGTCGTCCCGATCAGCAAGGTCTGTACGTACTGGTCAGCCGGGTTGTGCACCAGATCGGGCTCGGCGGCCGCCGTGGCGAAGCCCCAGCGGTCGGGTGAATAGAGCTTGTTGGTGACCGGTGCGACCTCGCCGTTGAAAATCGGCGGCTGGCCGCGCAGCGGAGCGAACGGTGTGACGACCGGTGTGCGCGCCGCCGCGCCGTTCAAGTGCTTGTAGAAGAACTGCGTGGTGATGAAGAACGACGCGTCGGGATTGAGGAAGCGGATCGCCTGGTTGGTGTCGAACCCGAGCATGAAGTTCCACGAATCGCCGGTGCGTGTACCGGGACTGCAGAAGCCGTTCTTGTCGACGTGGCCACCCGGGCAATTCACGCCGTTTTGCGGCAGCGCGAAGATGAATGGATCGAGCTGCCGTTGCGACCAGCGCGGCTCGCCGTGGAAATAGGCCAGCTCGCTGCGCACGATCGGCTCGCTGCTGAAGTACAGCCAGCGCGCCCACTCGGGCGGCACGGCGAAGGAAGCCGTCCCGCCGGTGATCTGCACCACCGGCGCCGACTGGATCGCCAGGGCGTTGTAGTTCGTCGCGCGCCCTTGCGAGATCTGCGCCGGGAAGTTCTGTGTCGATACCGAGACCGCCGGATTGTCGAGGTAGGTATAGTAGTGCGCCAGTCCGAGCGTCGCCGAGTCGATGCCGGGCACCGGCGCGATGGCTTTGAACTGCGCGCCGCCGCGAATGTGGGTGAAGTTGGCGGCGGGCGTTTGGGTCAACGTGTATTGCGTCGCAGAAGGCACGAAGTTGGGAAGCTGCCACGGCGACCCGTTCGGAATGCCGGGGGAGTAGCCGACCGCGTTGTCGATCGCGGCGAACCCCTCGACGAACGACTCATACAGCCCGGTGCCCGGGATGCGCCCGATCGAGTAGCTGGCGCGCAGCATGTCGAGCGGTACGCGCCGCTCGTCGAGCGGCACGAGAAAGCCGCCGAAGCTGTTGTCGAGCGGATTGATGTTGTCGAGCAAACGGAACACGTCCGTCTCGCCCCACGCCAGAATCTGCCGCCCGAAGCGCACGAAGAGCTTGCCGACTTCGGCCTCGAGATACGCCTGGAACAGCCGGTTGCGCAGCACCGCCACATTGCGCAGGTGTTGCCGCGCTTGGCCGACATCGACCGTCGGCCCAAACGGACTCGGCGGCACGAGCGTCTGATTGTAGAATTGATACGCCGTGCGGTACTCGGCCGGGCCGTAGTCGTACACGCCGTCGTACTCGCCGCGATACGACAGGAAGTAGCCGAGCTTGCGAAAGCTGAACGGCAGATCGTTGAGCAACGCCAGCGGGCCGAAGCCCTTCTTCAACAGGCGGTTGAGGTCCTGTTCGAGGGTCGCTTCGACGAAGAAGCGGTTCTGCCGTAAATGGCCGGCCGGCGACACCGGAAAGGTGAGACTGCGCTCGGTGATGCGCCCCGGCGCTTGCTCGATGAGCTCGATGTCCGTGTGCTGCGTGGCGACGCGCGCCGCGGTGTAGGCGCGCACGCCCAGCTTGATGTCGCCTTCTTCATCCAAAGCCGCCGCGTGCGCGCGCCGCACCGCAAAGACACACAGCGCTGTCACCAACAGCCGCACACCCCAGTCGATCGTCGTTCGTGTCATGGCCCCCCGAGACACTGCGGGCCGGACCATACTGATACGCTGATAAACGTTGCAAGCGTCGCGCAGGGCTGGCGCAAACACCAATCACGGGCACCGGTTGACGTCAGTCACCGCAATGCCGGTCCTTCGTCTTTCATCGTTCGTCGCTGTGCCGCCGTCTGGCCGGGGTGGAACCACCGCCGCGGCTGTGGCACGTTCGCGGACGCTGACTACGGAGGAGGAGCGGAGGCACGCGGCGGGTCGGCACCGTCGGGCATCCCACCACACACGCATGGCGCAGAAGTACACCGCCAAAGACATCACGGTCCTCGAAGGCCTGGAGCCGGTACGCAAACGGCCGGGCATGTACATCGGCGGCGTCGACAGCGCCGGGTTGCATCACCTCGTCTGGGAGTTGCTCGACAACGCCGTCGACGAGGCGATGAACGGCCACTGCGACAAGATCGTCGTGACACTGCACAAGGACGGCGAATCGGTCACGGTGAGCGACAACGGCCGCGGCATTCCGGTCGACATGCATCCGAAGCACAAGAAGTCGGCGTTGGAGCTGATCCTCACGACGCTGCACGCCGGCGGCAAGTTCGAGAACCGCAACTACTTCCATGCCGGCGGCCTGCACGGCGTCGGCGCCTCGGTGGTCACCGCGCTCGCCTCGTCGCTGACGGCGCGCATCAAGCGCGAAGGCGCGCTGTGGGAACAGTCGTTCGCGCGCGGCGTGCCGAGCGGCAAGCTGAAGAAGATCGGCCCGGCGCGCGGCACCGGATCGACCATCACCTTCACTGCCGACCGCGAGATCTTTCCGAAAACGACATTCAACCCGGCGACGATTCGCGAGCGCCTCGAATCGCGCTCCTACCTGCACCGCGGCTTGGAGATCGTCTTCGAGAACGAGGTCGATCGCAGCAGCGAGACCTTCAAGCACGAGCAGGGCATCGCCGAGTGGATCGGCAAGCTGATCGACGAGCGCGGCAAGCAGGCGGTGGCCGAGCCGTTCTACGCCGAGCGGCGCGAGGGCTTCGTCGTCGAATGCGCCGTGGCCTGGACCGAGGCGACCGACGAGCACGTGCTGGCGTTCGTCAACGGGATTCCGACCGGCGATGGCGGCACGCACGAGGCCGGGCTCAAAGGTGGGCTCACCAAAGCCGTGCGCAATTATCTGAGCGTGCAGAACCTGGTGCCGAAAGGATTGACCATCGCGGCGGAGGACGCGCGCGAAGGGCTGGTGGCGATTCTCAGCGTCTACATTCAAAACCCGCAATTCCAAGGCCAGACGAAGGATCGGCTCAACAATCCGGAAGTCACGGCGCCGATCGATACGTTCATCCGCACGGCGCTCGAGAACCATCTGCTGCAGAACCGGAGCCAGGCATCCGCCATCGCCGATCGCGTCATCCTGTCGGCGCGCGCGCGCAGCGCCTCGCGCGCCGCGGTCGAGCAGGTGCAGCGCAAATA
>Ga0265339_10000688_pt1 | contig 26095 bp, 21 predicted proteins | sample 4CB219metaG_FD_202085 | JGI IMG/M metagenome (GOLD analysis project Ga0265339, IMG submission 202085) | Rhizosphere microbial communities from Carex aquatilis grown in University of Washington, Seatle, WA, United States - 4-CB2-19 metaG | ecosystem: Host-associated > Plants > Roots >... | reverse complement strand
GTCCGCGCAGTCGCTCCCGCAGGAGGTCGGGGTACAGGTGGTGCAACAGTTGCTGTCGTAGTTCCCACAGTTGTCCGCGCAGTCGCTTCCGCAGGAGCTCGGGGTACAGGTGGTGCAACAGTTGCTGTCGTAGTTCCCACAGTTGTCCGCGCAGTCGCTTCCGCAGGAGCTCGGGGTACAGCTGGTGCAACAGTTGCTGTCGTAATTGCCACAGTTGTCCGCGCAGTCGCTCCCGCAGGAGGTGGGGGTACAGGTGCAACAGCCGCTGTTGTAGTTGCCGCAGTTGTCCGCGCAGTCGCTGACACAGGAGTTGGCCGAGCAGCACTGACCGGCGTCGTTATTCGGGCACGCGCTGCCGTCCGGACAGGCACACCCCGAGCACCCTCCACAATCACTCGGACACGTGTCGCAACTCTCCGCGGCGCCGCTACAGACGCCGTCGCCGCACAATGCCGCGCCGCAGTCCTCAGGGCAATTCTCGGCGGTCTCTTGCGACTCGCACGCGGAATTTCCACACACCGGTACCACGCACGGGATACCGGCGAGCTGAGAGACACTCGCAGGGTGCCGCAACGCACTGCCGAGTTTCAGCGAGGCCACCTCGCAGTTGCCGCAATCCTGTGGACAGGTGGCGGCATCTTCCCCGGGCTCGCAGGCGCCATTTCCGCACCGGGGGCACGCACCGCAGTCCGACGCACATTGCAGACAATCCTCACCCGATGCGCACACACCGTCGCCGCACACGGCGGCCGACTGTGCGCAGTCGACATTGCAATTCGCGGCGTTCTCCAGCCCCGCGCAGAAACCGTCGCCGCAGCTGCCGGGACAATCAGTCGGGCAGCCGGCAGTATTCTCGCCGGCCTCACAAGAACCGTTGCCGCATTGCGGCGCGCCGCAATCTGTCGGACAACTCGACGGGCTCTCCGTGGACGAGCAATTCCCGTCGCTGCAGGATGCACAGCAACAGCTGTAAGGCGTCGAACTTCCGACATCGATGTCGCAGATCACCTGGTTCACGGCACACGGGCCGCAGTGTCCAGGCATGACCGCGCCCTGGCCAGGATTTAGCAGCGTCTGAGCGACTGTCGATGGTGAGGGAATGATCTCGGTCCATTCGTTTACCAGATCGAAAGCCGCCTTGGCCACGCCACCGGCGCCTTCCTCCGCGAATCCTTCCGCTTTCAATCCGTCGATGGCCGGTCCGATCTCGTCGAGGTAGCGAGTGGCGATATAACGGAGCTGCGGCTGCAAGTCGCTCGGCGTAAGCTGCTGATCCAACGCCGTCCGCGAAGCAATCGTCAGACTGGTCGAGAAGGCCGCCGGCACCCACGTACTGACCGTGAAGCCGACAGCCCCGAGCAGCGCAAGCTGAGGAGCGGATACGGTGATGGCGCCGGCCGCGCCGGCCAAGGCGAGGACCCCGACAACGATATTGGCGGCGCTGCCCACCTTGCGGCCGATCTCCAGCGCATCCTGTGAGAGCTGCGCTGGGATCTGGGCAAAGGTCTCGGCGTCATCGAATTCGTCGGTATCCGCTGCGGCCAGCGTGGCAAACGGAACTCCGTGCACTCGTGCGGCCACGCCATTCGCGCTCGCCGGCAACTGTTTCAGCAGCGCCGCAGTGATGCGATCCGCTTCAGCCAGGGAATCGCGATCGAGATTCAGGGACACTGGGCCGCTAGCTGTCTGGATCGTTCCGAGCTTGGCCGCTCCATCGCCGTCGGCCGCGCCAACCACCGCGGCGCGCAGCGTGGCGAGATCGCCGTATGCGGTCTGCAAACCCGTCACGGTTGCGTTCAGCCCGTTGGTATGGATCGCCTGCTGGAGGCGCGTCATCTCAAGAGTTGCGGCCGACAAGGCGTTCTGGCTGCCGCGAACAACGTGAAATGCCAGCGCCCCCGGAACGGATTCGACAACCGGTAGCGCGGCGACCCTTAGGAGTCCGGCAATCGGCAAGCTTGATCCATCCGATTGGAGGACTTCCACCGATACCGTCCCCGCGTCGACAGTTCCCGTGTGCATGTCGATGAAGAACGGAACAACTACTTGCAAGGGAATCACCGCGTCCACCGGCACCGTGATCGAATATCCATTGGCATCGAAGAACCGGACGTGCAGCCGTTCGTCGGGCTGGAACGTGCCCCCGAGGATCGTAATCGACTCGAACGGAGCCACGCTCGCTGACCCGAGCCTGAGCATGGAGTCACAACCGTTCAACGCGTTGTTCACGCCCTCGACGAGACAGTTGATGCCCACCTCGCCGGTGCCGTCGCAATCAAACGAAGGGCACGTACTGAGCGACTGATTAGCGAGCGCGATGTTCACGCCGGTGATGAGATCGCTGATCCTGACCGATCCCTTCCCGCTACAATCGCCGACACATGTCGCACCATGAGCGCTCGCCGAAATTGCGGCCACTACGATGCAGATGCGGACGACTACCCCCAGCCAGGCAATACCCCGACGCGTACATGACCGCATGCCGCCCCCTAGCACCCTCGTTTGAAGCTCTACGGTGGGTCGATACCAGACTTTTACAGTGTTTAGCCGCGCGTATGACATTCCGGCGCGGGCTCTTACAATACGGGATTACCCGCACCGCCTCTCGGACGACTGACCTGCCTGGCGTTTTTCGGACCAGGAGAAACGTGAGACGCTGCCTCTCCGGCAAGCCCAACAACGTGAGACACTGCCTCTCCGGCAAGCCCAGCGGAGAGCGAGATGCGCAAGAGCAGGTACACCGACGAGCAGATGGTGAAGATCCTCCGAGAGCGACCGTTCCCCGGTAGCCGATGTGGCGAAGAAGCACGGCGTGAGCGAGCAGACGATCTACATTTGGCGCAAACGGTTCGGTGCGATGACGGCCGACGACACGAAGCGACTGCGGGTGCTCGAGCAGGAGAACGGCCGCCTGAAGAAGCTGGTGGCCGAGCGTGATCTCGAGATCGAGGTGATGAAGGAAATCGCCGCAAAAACATGGTGAGCGCGCCCGCTCGGCGGCAGCAGGTCGCGTACGCTTCCGGGCGTGGCCTGGCCCAGCGACGAGCGTGCGCGCCGCTCCGGACTGCCCGCTCGGCACTGCGCTACTAGGCAAGCAAGCCCGTGAAGGATGCAGCGGCCGTGGAGAAGATCCGCGCGCTGGCCCGCCAATACCCCCGGTACGGCTACCGCCGCATCCGGATCTTCCTCGGCCGCGATGGACACCCGATGAGCACCGAGCGGGCGTACCGCTTGTGGCGCAGCTCACAGTTGCAGGTACCGCGGAAGCGGCCGCGCCGCCGCGCGGCGGCGCGGCCGAAGCCCACGCCAGCGACCATCGCGCACCGGGTCTGGGCGTACGACTTCGTCTTCGACGCCTGCGCGAATGGTCAACAGTTGAAGTGTCTGACGGTGATCGACGAATACACGCGCGAAGCGCTGGGGATCGACGTCACCGGCAGCATTCGGTTGGCGCGGGTGATTGAGGTGCTCGCCCGGCTCGTCAGCGTCCATGGGGCGCCACACGCGCTCAAGAGCGACAACGGCCCGGAGTTCGTGTCGCGCGCGATCCTGCGGTGGCTCACCGACGCAGGCATCCAATGCGCCCTGAGTGATCCGGGCAAGCCGTGGCAGAACGGCACCGACGAGAGCTTCAACGGCAAGCTGCGCGACGAGTGCCTGAGCATGGAGTGGTTTCGCAACCGCCAGGAGGCCGCAGCGGTCATCGAGACCTGGCGCCGCCACTACAACGCAGTCCGCCCGCACTCGAGTCTGGACTACCTGACGCCGATCGAGTTCAAGACACGGAACGTGACGATTACACTCAAACCCGCAGAGGCGATCTCTCACTAATCGAGTGGTCCGAAAAACCAGGCAGGTCAGTTTCGCGATCCGCAAGGGCGCGCCGGCGTCGGTTGCGTCGGTCGTTTTCATTGCAGCGGCGGCGGCGTTAGGCCGTGGGGAAACGGGACGACGCGACGCGTTTTCATCTGTGCGCCCGTATGGCATGCAGAACTTGGCGTACAGCCGGCACACAAACGGCCGCGGCCCCGGAAGCGGGGCCGCGCCATCGTTGTTTTGAAGGCGCGCCCGGGGTGATTCGAACACCCGACCTACTGGTTCGAAGCCAGACGCTCTAGTCCAACTGAGCTACGGGCGCGTGCGGCGGACCGTAGCGGCTGAGTGCCGGGGAGCACAAGCCTGCGTGCGCGGGGTGTGTGCGCGCGGGATGTCGCAGCGCAGCGAATCTGGCCGGCCACCACTGCTCAGCAATTGTGTCCGCCTCTTCCGCCTCAACCGGGGTGTGACGTGAAGCGGTGCGCAACCGCGGTCCGACGAGCACGCCGCCGCGGTGAGCGCGTGGCCGCGGCGTGCTTGACTCGCACTAGCGGCACCGGCAGGGTCTGCGCGCTCATGCGCTGTCGTCGCGTTGTCCCCACTTTTGCCGGTCCTGCGCGCGTCGCATGCGGCGGTGGGGCATTGAGGCCGCGGCGCGCTGTTGCTCGATTCCTCCAGCCAAGCCCGTTCCATTCCACGCCGCAAGGCCAAGACTGCATCGCCGCGCAACAAACGATTCGCGGCGCGCAATGAGGACCGCCATGATTCTCGCCAATTCGCGCCCGACACCGATCCGTCTGTGGCTCGCGGCGCTCGCTGCCGCGGTGGCGCTGGCCTCGCAGGCGCGCGCGTTCGAGGGCACCGTGACCTTGCGCACCATCTCGGTGACGCGCGACGAGCTGGTGAAAGACAACGGCGGCAAGGCGCCGGACACGGCGCAGACGTTGGCGTTGATGCCGGCGCAGCTGCTGGCGGCAACCGATAAGCCGGAGGCGCGCGAGACGACCGTGTACGTCAACGGGCAGAAGGTGCGCATGGATGCGCCGCTGACGCACGACAAGACCGGCTACGCGATCGTCGATCTCACCAAGGGCACGACGTGGTTGGTCGTGCCGGACGAGAAGCGGTACATCGAATGGTCGATGGAAGACGCCAAGGCGATGGCGGCGAAAATGTCGCAAGTGCAGAAGATGCTGAAGGAGCGCATGGCCCAGCTGCCGCCGGACCAGCGCAAGCAAGCCGAAGAGATGATGAAGAACATGCAGACCAACGACAGCGACACGCCGCCGCCGCCGATCGACCTGAAGCCGCTCGACAAGACGCAGACGATCAACGGCATGCAGTCGACCGCGTTCGAAGCCAAGGACGGCGATGCCACGGTGGTCGGCTGGGTGACGCAAGATCAGCCCGAGCTGGCCAAGGCGCTGCTCGAAGTCTCGAATCGCATGGAGCAGATGACGCCGCCGAACATGCGCAAGCCAACGGTGCGCACGGCTTTCCAGACCAAAGGCTTCCCGGTGCTGGTGCAGACGGTCGAAGGCGACCGCTATCGCGTCGAGGAAGTGCTGAAGGTCGAGAAGAAGCCGGTCGCCGCCGATTTGTTCGTCGTGCCGACGGAGTACGCCAAGACGACCGGCCGCGACGCGCTCAAGAACGTGCCCGACAAGATGCCGGACAAGTGAGGCGGCAGGCGGCGCGCCGCTCAGCCGGCGCGCCGGCCGCGCTCCGCCGCCAGGAACGGGCGCAGCAGCGCGCGCACGTCGGCGCGCGCGCCGATGCGGTTGCAAAGCAGGAACGTGCCGCCGAGCTTGCGGTGCAAGAAGATCGTCTCGGTTGGCGGCGCGCGCATGAAGCCCTTGTTCCAGGTGAGATCGATGCCGATCTCGCGCGCCCGCTGCGTGACGTCCGAGGCGCCGAAGTCGTAGACGCCTTTGTGGGCGAACGGCTCGAAGCCGATGCAGAACAAATCGACCAGCCGCTCGACGCGGTCGGCGCGTTCGGCGGCATCGAAGAAGCCGATCGCCTGCATGGTGTCGCGCAGCGCCGCGCGATCGCCGCTCAGTCCGGCCTGAAACAGCTGGCGATAGTGCTCGACCAGAGGCGGCGCCAGCTCGCGCACGGCGCCGTAGTCGAGCAGCGCGATGTCGCCGCTCGGCAGCAGCATGTAGTTGGCGAAGTTGGGGTCGGTCTGCATGAAGCGCAGCTCGAACAGCTCGCGGAACAGGATGCGGTAGAGCAGCGCGCCGACGCGGTCGCGCTGCCGCTGGCTGTGCTGCGGGCCGGCGAGCGCGTCGAGCGGCTCACCTTCGATGTAGTCCATCGCCAGGATGTGCGCCGTGGTGAGGTCGTCGTAGACGCGCGGAATGACCACGCCGGGCTCGTCGCCCAGCTTGTCGGCGTAGCGACGCAGGTGGCGCGCTTCGGCGTGATAGTCGGTCTCCTGGCGCAGCTGAGCCTTGGCTTCGGCGAGAATACCGGAGAGGTCGAGCTCGCGCGGCAGCAGACGCGACATGGTCAGGATCGAGGCGAGGTTGTCGACGTCGCTCTCGATGCTGGTGGCGATGCCGGGATACTGGATTTTCAGCGCCAGCTCGCGCCCGTCGGCGGCGAAAGCGTGGTGCACCTGACCGATCGAAGCCGCCGCGATCGGCTCCATGCCGAAGGTCCGGAAACGCTTCTCCCAGCCTTTGCCGTAGTTGCGCGCCAGGACGCGCCGCAGCTGCGCCTCCGGCATCGAATCGCCCTCGGCGCGCAATGACGACAGCGCTTCGGCGACCTCTGGCGGCAGCAAATCCTGCCCTTCGAGCGACAATAACTGCCCGAGCTTCATCGCCGCGCCGCGCATGCGCGACAGCTTCTCGGCCAGCTTGCGCGCGTTGGTAGCGGTGAGAAAGACGCTCGAGGCCGCCTCGCGCGCACCGGTGAAGCGGCGCGCCGCTTCGCCGAGACCGCCCAGCGCGACCTCACCGGCCAGCCAGCCGAGCCGCGCAAAGCGCTCCAGCCGGCCCGCCGGGACGCGTGATTGTCGGCTCGGCCGGCGCGGCTTCGACGTCATCGCGAGAGCATACGCGACGCGCCGCGGTGAACAAGCGGCGCCGCGCCGCGCCATCGCCCGGCAACATGTGCAGGCGGCGAAAGGCAAAGCGCGCCGCGGTGTCATTCGCGGCGAGCCGCAGCGGCGCGCTACGCGCTCCGATCCACCCCGATCACCGCCTTGGCCTTCGGGCATGCAGCTTGCTCTAAGGCCCCGGATGAACAGCGAAGTATCGGTCGGCGCCGTCGACCTACGCGCCGGCAGCTTCGGACCCTTGGCGTGGCGCGGTCTGTGGCGCTCGCTCAACGCCGCGCGCGAGGTGGATTCGGGCGCGATGCGGGCGGCGTGTATCGCGCTATTTATCTTCTACGTCGCCGCCTCTTTGCTGCGTCCGGCGCACGGCGACTTGGCGGTCATTTCGCTGCGCGCCGCGGTGCTGGCCTACATTGCCGGCGGCGCGCTCATCGCGTCGCGCACGACTTGGAGCGGCTTGCGCGTTTTCACCGTCGGTCTCAGCTTGATCATGAGCGCGGCGACGGCGGGGCTGGCCGTCGTGCGCGGCAATCAGGCGGGCGATCTCGGCCTGCTGGCGCTGGCGCTGTTCGGCCCGCAAATCTTCCTACAGACGGGGATCGACGTGCTGCTCACGGTCGGTGTCCTCGCTGCCGGCACGGCCGCCGTGATCGCCGCGTTCCCGCCGGCCGGCATGCCGCCGTCGATTGCAGCGATCGTGCTGGGCGGGGCGCTGTTTGCCGGCGCGGTCACAGCGCTGGTGCTCATCGCCTTCCGCGCCCGGCTGGGCGACAGCACCGCCTGGTGGCAAGAAGCCTGCGCGCGCGAGCGCACGCTGCGCGAATTCTGCGAGCACGCCGCGTCGCATCTCGGCGAGACGGTGTTGGCCAACGAGCTGGCGGCGCGCTTTCGCAACGCGGTCGGCGTCAGTCACTGCGCGATCGTGCTCGGCGATGCGCAGCACGACGCGCGCGTCGTGGCCACGGCCGGTGCCGCACCCGGTGCGGCGCCGGATGCACGGCGACTCGCCGAGGTGCTGGCCGGGCTCGCCGGACAGCCGCAGCTGATCGGCGCCGCCGCCGGAGCCGGAGTCTGGGCCGCGCCCGGCGCCGCCTGGTTGGCGCTGCCGATTGCCGTCGACCAGGCGCTCGCCGGCGCGGTGGTCTTGAGCGCCGCGACACCGCGCACGTTCGCGGACGAGGAGCTGCTGCTGTGGCGCGCCATGGCGCGCCAGGTCGGCACGGCGCTCGGCTCGGCGCGCCTGTTCGCGCGCCTGCAGGAGGCGTTGCGGGCGCGCGGCGAGTTCGTCGACACCATGTCGCACGAGCTGCGCTCGCCGCTGCACGTCATCCTCGGGTATGCCGAGATGCTGGCGGAGCATCGCGTCGACCCCGGCTTCGCCACCGGTCGCATCCGCGCCAGCGGCTTGGAGCTGCTGCTGTTGATCGAGAATACGATGACCGCGGCGCGCCTCGGCAGCGGCAAGATGAGCGTGCAGGCGACCGAGTTCGACGTCGCCGCACTGCTCGACGAAGTGCGCGAGACGGCGACGTCGTTGCCCGAGGCCGACGCGGCCGTGGCGCTGCGCTGGGAGATCGCCGCCGACCTGCCGCCGGTGCGGCTCGATCGCCTGAAGGTGAAGGAGATCGTGCACAATCTGGTCTCCAACGCGCTCAAGTTCACGGCGCGCGGCATGGTGACGGTGCGCGCCGTCGTCGACGCCGGCGCGCTGCGTCTCGACGTCGAGGACACCGGCAGCGGCATTCCGGCCGATGTGCACGCGCGCATCTTCGAGATGTTCGAGCGCGTCGAGCTGCCCGGCGCGGCGCGGCCCGCCGGCGTCGGCCTCGGCCTGTTCATCGTCCGACGGCTGGTCGGGCTGATGCACGGCAGCGTCAGCGTCGACAGCAGCCCGGGGTGCGGCGCGCGCTTCACCGTCCGGCTGCCAATCCGCTTCGAAGCCGGCTAGACAGGATCGATCGTGGACGAGCAGCAGGCGGTAGAGGCAGCGGCGGCGGCGGCCAGTCAGGCGGACGCGGCCTCGCTGCCGGCGGACGACGTGCACCGCGTCGAGGTCGACGGGCGCACCTACGTGCTGGTCGGCACGGCCCACATCTCGCGCGAGTCGGCCGAGCTGGTCGAGCGCGTGATCGCGACGGAGAAGCCCGATTGCGTGTGCGTCGAGCTCGACCAGCGGCGCTACGACGCGCTGGCCAATCGCACCAAGCTCGAGTCGCTCGATCTCAAGGCGGTGATCCGCAACCGCCAGCTGGCGCCGCTGCTGTTCAACCTGATCCTGGCCTCGTACCAAAAGCAGCTCGGCGGCATGCTCGGCGTGGTGCCGGGCAGCGAGCTGCTGGCCGCCGCGCAAGCCGCCGAGCGCATGGGCGTGCCGGTGCGCCTGTGCGATCGCGACGTGCGCGTGACGCTCAAGCGCGCCTGGGCGGCGCTGTCGCTGTGGCGCAAGGCCGAGCTGATCGCCGCGCTCGGCACGTCGGTGCTCGAAGCGCCGGAGCTCGACGAGGCGGAGCTGCGCCGGCTGCGCCAGCAAGATGTCTTGTCGCGCTTGATGGAGGAGCTCGGCGCCGCGTTTCCGGCGATCAAGGCGGTGCTGATCGATGAGCGCGACGCCTACCTGGCGACGCGTCTGCGCGCCGCGCCGGGTGCGCATATCGTCGCCGTCGTCGGCGCCGGGCATGTCGCCGGCATGCGCGCGGCGCTGCTGAGCCGCGCCAGCGCCGACCTCGACGCGCTCGACAGCGTGCCGCCGCCGTCGCGCGCCGCGCGCATCGCGGGGTGGAGCATCCCGGGCGTCATCATCGCCGGCTTGCTGGCCATCGGCCTGCGGCACGGCTTCGATGCGGTCGGCGACAATGCGCTGTTCTGGATCCTCGCCACCGGCTTGCCGGGCTTGATCGGCGCGATGGTGGCGCTGGCGCATCCGCTGACCATGCTGGCGACCTTCCTGTCGGCGCCGATTACGACGCTGTCGCCGCTGATCGGCGTCGGATACGTTGCCGCCTTCGTGCAGGCGTGGGTGCGACCACCGCTGGTGCGCGAGATCCAATCGGTCACGGACGACGTCCGCATCGCCAAGCAGTGGTGGCAGAATCGCCTGCTGCGCATTTGCCTGGTCTTCCTGCTGACCACGATCGGCACCAGCCTCGGTACCTTGGTCGGCACCGCCGAGATTCTGAAGAGCCTGTTTCACTGATGCGGCGGCTCGGGCGCTGGTCCACGTCGGCTCGCCGCCGCGCCGCCGTCGGCGCGCGCGCGCTGCTGGTTGGCCTCGCCCTCGTCAGCGCCGCGCCGGCCAGCGCGCAGCGCTGGGCGATCGACGATCCCGATCAGGGGCCGGTGGCGCTCGCGCCGGGCGCCGCGGGGGCGCACCAGCTCAGCGGCCTCACCTGGGCGACGGGCGAGCGCTACTACGCGGTCTCCGACTCGGACGGAACCCTGTACGAGGTCAGCATCGCGCTCGATCACGCGACGGGCCGCATCGAGCGCGCGGCGGTGGGCGCGGCGCTGCCATTGCCGAAGGCGAAAGACATCGAAGGCGTGGCGCTCGCCGCCACCGGCAAGACCGTCTTCGTCACCGACGAAGAGGGACCGGCGCTGCGCGAATACCGTCTGGCCGACGGCGCGCTGCTGCGCAGCGCGCGCGTTCCGGCCATCTACCTGGATCAGACGCGCAAGAATCTCAGCTTCGAAGCGCTGACGCGCGACGGCGCGAACGCGCTGTGGACCGGCAACGAGGATGCGCTGAAAAGCGACGGACCGACCACGAGCAGCACCAGCGGCTCGCTGGTACGGCTGCAGCGCTTCGACGCCGACCTGCGGCCGACGGCGCAGTATGCCTATCCGCTCGATTCGGTCGAGGGCGACATGCTGGTGCACGAGCACGGCACCGGCTTGAGCGAGTTGGTGGCGCTGCCCGACGGCAGGCTGCTGGCGCTCGAGCGCTCGCTGAGCGTCGCTGGCTTGCGCATCCGCTTGTACGAGCTCGATGTCAGCGGCGCGGCGGACGTCGCGAAGCTGTCCAGTCTGGCCGGCGCCACCGTCGTCCCGGTGACCAAGCGGTTGCTCTGGGAGCGCCGCTTCGCTGACGATAACTTCGAGGGTGCCGCGCTCGGCCCGCGCCTGGCCGACGGCAGCCACAGCGTCGTGTTGATCTCCGACGACGGGCACAACCTGGCGCAAGCGCTCTACCCGCTGCGCCTGCGCCGGCACAGCGGCGAGCGCGCCGCCGCCAAGCGCACCCCTGCCGATCCGGCGCGGTAGTGCCGTGCGCCGGCCTCTGGTAGGCCTGCCGCGCCATAGGAGGGAACTGCCATGCCGACACCGCGAGTGACGCCGCTGCCGCGCGAGGAATGGGACGCCGAGGTCACCGAGCTGCTCGACGCGACGCAGATGGGCGGCCAGGTGCTGAACATCTTCAAGACGCTGGCGCGCCATCCCAAGTTGCTGAAGCGCTGGCTGGTGTTCGGCAACCACGTGCTGTTCAAGTCGACCATCGGCGCGCGCGAGCGCGAGTTGCTCATCCTGCGCACCGGCTGGAACTGCCGCGCCGAGTACGAGTGGGGCCAGCACGTCGTGATCGGCAAGCAGGTCGGCCTGAGCGACGACGAGATCCGCCGCATCACCGCCGGTCCGGACGCGCCCGGCTGGGATGCCTTCGATGTGACGCTGTTGCGCGCCGCGGACGAGCTGCATCGCCAGCAGCGCATCGCCGATGCGACATGGGCCGCGCTGGCGGCGCGCTACGACACGCAGCAGATGCTGGATGTCGTCTTCACCGTCGGCCAATACACGCTGGTGTCGATGGCGCTGAACAGTCTCGGCGTGCCGCTCGACGACGGCATTCCCGGCTTCCCGTGAGAAGCAGCTTCGAGATGTGATCGGCCTTTGCGCACACTATGAAGCCTCGTTCGCATACGCTGTTCCACTTCACCAGTACGTTGGAGGTCGTGCAAAGTATCCTGCTCAACGGGTTTTGGCCCAGATATTCGCTTGAGGATGCCGTATGGTACAGAAGACGGGGTGAGTCGTTCTGTATGGCCGTTCCCATGGTATGCTTCTGCGATATTCCATTGTCGCGAATATCCGAGCACGTGGACTTCTATGGTAAATTCGGCATTGGTGTGCGAAAAGACTGGGCGATAAAAACCGGTCTCAATCCAATTCTATACGTTTCGACAGAGAGCCCTCTCTGTTCTCATATAAATAACATCTATGAAAAGTTCCACTCACTCGACGATGGCCAAGATGGATTTTTCGAATTGCTTGGATTGGACCTCACCAAGCTGATGTCCTTCGTTAAGCCGCTGCGAGGTGAGGCGAGGGCCAAGGGCGTCGTGCATACCAAGGATTTCTTTCAAGAGAATGAATGGCGGTACGTTCCGAGCACTCGAAAGATAATGCACTGGCTATCTCGGGAGGTGTATCTTGACGCTGTTCAGATCGAGCGTGAGAACTTGTTGACCAAAGAGCACTGCTCTCTGGCGGTCTCTCCCGCCGACATCTCTTACATTTTCGTCGAATCTCAGGGTGATGTGCCGAAGTTGATTGATTTTGTGGAGGCAGCTGACTTGAGTTGTACTCCGTCCGAAAAGAAGCGTTTGTTAACCAGGATAAACTGCCTGGAGGATATTGAGAACGACATGTAAGTGTCGTTTAGCTCGGGCGACGAGCGCTTCTGAAAAGGGCTCGTGGGCGAGCGTTCCCTGCCGGATATGCTACTGCGCCGTCGTCACCAACGAACGCGCCGTCGGTGAGGTCGGCACGTCTTTCACCGCCGGTGCGGTGCGCAGCAAGCGGTCGCCCGACAGCATGGTGACGCCGAACCAGTAGTGCTCGTTCTTGAAGTGGTGCAGGCGGTGGTTGCGCCACAGGCGCTGGTACAGCGCGGTGCGCGGCTGCACGCGCGTGTGGACCAGGAAGTGCACCCACTCGTAGTGCGCCGACAACAGCAGGTGCGCGGCGATGCCGGTCATGGCGATGGCGAGCGTCGGCGCCAGCAGCAGCCATAGGCCGACGAGCAGCGGCAGCGCGTAAATGAACGAGTGCATCGGAATGAACAGAATGGGGATGTCCCACGGGCGCTGATGATGCGCGCGGTGCTTGCGCGGCACGCGGAAGTCGAGCGTGCGGCCGAACATCTGCACCGGACGGAAGTGCAGGATGAAGACGTGGATCAGCCATTCCTGCAGCGGCCAGTACGCGGAGAGCGCCAGCACCGCGACGAGATCGCCGATCGACCAGCCGCCCATGCCGAGCCGCGCGACGACGGCGATCGCCGCCGCGCCGAGCACGATGCGCGGGCTGCCGTGGCGCAGAAATACCGGCAGCGCTTCGGCCAGCGTCTGCGGGCTGTTGGACTCGGCGAGCGAGCGGGCGTCCTTGGCTTCGGCAACCGGAGCATTCATCGGGCGGCCTCCTGCAGCGGCGCGAGTTGCGCCAGCGCGTGTTTGACGGCGTGCTCGCCGCGTTCGACCAGTTCGCGTCCAAGCTGCGCGGCGCGCTCGGCATCGTGTGCCTGCACGGCCGCGGCGATGGCGCGGTAGCGCTCGACGTCGCCGAGCTCCTCGGCCAGCACCTGTGTCAGCAACTCACGGCACTGATCGTAGGTGGCGCGCATGGAATTGTAGGCGAGGCGGTAGGCGAGGTTGTCGGCGGCGTCGACCAACTGCGACCAGAACTCGACGGCGAGATCCTGCAGAGCGGCGAGATCGCCGGCGCGGGCGGTCATGCGCGCCGTCACCGCCGCCAGCGCCTCGGCGTCGTCCGCGCCGCCGCGTTCGGCGGCGCGCCGTGCGATGTCGGGCGCCAGCGCCGAGCGCATTTCGATGATCGCGCCGACGACGCGCGGGTCGAACTGCCCGCTCGGCGAGATGATCAGATCGGCGAGCAGATCGAGCCCGGCCGAGGCGCGGTAGTCGAGCACCTGTGAGGTGCCGCCGTGCCGCACCGAGACCAGGCGCGACTGCTCCAGGCGGCGCAACGCTTCGCGCACCGATCCGCGATTGACTGCCAACGCCTCGCACAGCACGCGCTCGGCGGGCAGCGGCGACCCGGGTGTGAGCTCGCCGCTGACGATCTGGTCGCGCAACTGTTCGAACACCGCATCGCTGACGGAGTGCTTGCGAACCGGCTTCAGCATGCACGGGCTGTTTCTCATCGTGTGGACTGATTGTCAACTGGTATGACAATTCCCCCTATCATTAGGTATACGCAATTCGCGGGGAGAACCGTGTCCGCGTTCCGCTCGCGGCTTGCGACCCTGACCGCGGCGTGAAAGTCCGCCCCTGCATGTTCGCCACCTGGCAGGACCTCTATGGCAGCGACGCGCAAACGGTCTGGCTGCCGCTGGCCGCGCCGCTCGCCTATCTGATCTGGCGCGCCGCGTACGGCCCACCGCGCCGCGGCGGCGTCCTGCCGGCTGCCGCGCGCTTCATCGATTGGTACGCGTACATTTTCGCGGTCGAGACGTTGATCGATCCGCTCGCCACCGGGCCGATTCTGCGTGCGCTCGATCTGCAGGGCGGTGCCGCGACGGCGGTGATGGTGGTGTTCGTGCTGCTCGGCGACTTGCGCGTCTACCTGCTGCTGTTCGCTCTGCTCGCCATCGCCGCAGGCCGGCGCTGGCAGAACGCCGTCCCGCGCGCCGTCGGCTGGACCTTGCTGGTGCCGCTGATCGCGTATCCGAGCAACGCCGCCTTGGAAGCCGTGCGCGCCAGCTGGGATGCGAGCTCGATCTGGCTGATCTACGAGGCGGCGTTCTGCGCCATCGCGCTGATGCTGCGCGCCCAGGCCGGCAACGTCGCAGCGCCGCTGCGCGACTTCTTGCGCGCCGTATTGGGATACGCCGCGCTCTACTACGGACTGTGGGCCGCCGCCGACGTGTTGATCCAGGTCGCGCACGTCGACGTCGGATGGCTGCTGCGTATCGTGCCGAACCAGCTGTACTACGGCTTGTGGATTCCCTTCGTCGTATGGCGCTTCTTCGCCGCGCGGTATTGTCGCAGCAACGCGTCGACCCAGGCGTCGAGATAGCTCGCGGCGCGCGTCGGCAGCGCGCCGCGCGGATCGCCGACCACGCCCTCGACGGCGTGCGCACGCAGGTCGGGATAGAAAATGCGCTGTGCGTCGCCGCGAATGCGTACGAGACCGGCGCGCAGCGCGGCGTGCCGTAGCGCCTCGGGTCGTAACCCGGCGATGAGCGAGGTTTCGAACTCGCCGGCGTGATGACCGGCGGCGGCCGGCGCGATGCCAAAGCGCGCGCTGGCGCGCTGCCAGTCGGCCGACAGCGCGGCGATGTCGCGACACACGATGAGCTGCGCCGGGCGCGCGGCACGGCGCAGCGCCGCGGCCGCCGTCGCGAGCAGCGCGTCGTTGCCGCCGTGCGCCGAGAAGACGACGAGATGGGCGAAACCGCTGCGCGCCAGCGCGGCGCACACGTCGGCGAGCAGCGCGCGCAAGGTATTCCAGCTGAGCGTCAGGGTGCCGGGAAAGGCACGGTGTTCCGCCGAGCAGCCGAACGGCAGGGCGGGAATCGCGATGGCGCCCGGTACGCGCGCGCAGAAACGCGCCGCCAACGCGTCGGCGATCCACGTATCGGTGGCGAACGGCAGATGCGGCCCGTGCTGCTCGGTGGCGCCGAGAGGGATCACCGCCGTATCGCAACCGGCGGCGCGAGCGCGCGCCAGCTCGGGCCAGGTCAGCGTGGCGAGCGCCGCGGTTGCGCTGGGCGCGTGCCGCGCGCGTGCCGTCGCGGCCGCGCTGGCGACGTCGTACAGCGGCGCGTCGCGGCCGCGCCCGGGCCAGTCGGCCGGGTTGAGAGCAGCCGCCTCGGCGGCGCCGCGCACGAAGCCATTGAGCCACGCCTCGTGCTCGAACAACGCCTGCGCGCCGGGCAACGTGGCGGACAGGCGGACCAGACGCAGGCGTGTCGCTGCCAGCATTGCCCTCAGGCGCCGCAGCAGTATGCCCTCGCCGGGCGCATCGCGGCGCGCGAGCATCAACAACGTCGCGGGCTGGCTGTCGTGCAGTTGCTGGAATGGGCCGTGCGCGAAATCGATCAGATCGTGCACCGCCGGCGGCGGCAGCAGCAGGCCTTCGCAGAGCTTGAGCGACAGGTTGCCGGCGAGCGCGCCGTAGCCGCCGCTGGCGAGCAGGGCGCGCGGGATGAGCGCCGCGTCGCGGCGCTGGGCAAACGCGGCGCCGCGGCCGGCGGCGCGGTGTATCGCGCGGTCGATGCGCGCGACGTCGAGGCACAGCGCGCGCGGCGGCGGCGCCGCGCAGCCGGACAGCGCCGCCGCCAGCGCGTGCGCCAGCCGGAAGCACGCGGCGCTGGCGGCGAGCGGCCCGGCGACGCGCAGGAGCAGGCCGCGCTCGGCTCCGCCGGGCAGCGGCACGACGACGCCGCCGGTGCGCCGCACCGCGTCGAGCGCCGCGCGCCGCGCCGCGTCGCGCGGGCGCGCGACGGCCGTGACGACGAGGACCGCGAGCCAGCGCTCGGGGGCGCGCAATGCCAGTCGCGCATTCGGCGACAGGCCCTGGGAAAACACCACGAGCACGTCGCGCGCCGTGTCGGCCGGCGCGGCGACGAACGCGCCGGACGGCAGCGTGCGCGCGGCGATGCCGAGATGGTCGGCGAGCAGGTGCGCCAGCAGCGCCGCGTGCGCCGCCGAGCTGCCGACGCCGGTGCTGACCACTGCGCGCGCCGCACCAGGTAGCAGCGGCAATGGCGGGATGACCATCTTCGCGACGCGCGCAATCAACAGCGGCGCCAGCTGCATGCGCCGTTGCAACAAGCGGCGTGCCGCTGCGGCGGCGCGCCGGGGTTGGCGAGCCCGGCCGGTCACGCGACGGCGACGCCGGCGGCGGCGAGGGACGCGCGCAACAGCGGATCGGCGCCCAGCACTTCGGCGCGGCCGGGGAGATGATGCGCCACCAGCCGGACCAGCTCCGGATCGGCGGCCAGCGCCGCCGCCGGCGTTGCATGCCGCCCCGCCGCCGGATCGTCGTGCAGGAAGAAGAGCGCGCAGCCGGCGCCGCGCTCGGCGAGCTGCCCGACCGCCTGGTGCCAGGCGTCGTTGCGGCGTCGCAGCGGGAAGCGCGCCAGCAACGTCTCGGCGGCGACGTGCAGCAACGGGGTGGCGGTGCCGTCTCCGGCGACGGTGAAGACGACGCGTTCGCGGCCGCTCAGCCCGTCGACATAGACATGCAGCCGCAGCCAATACGCCCCCTCGGCCGGCGGCTGGGCGCGCACCGGCAGCAGATAGCGGGCGACGCGCACGAAGCGCGGCAACTCCGCCAAAGGCGCCGGCTCGAAGGCGGTGACCGCTTCCGGCAGCGTCGCCGCCCCGGCCGGCGGCGGCGGGTAGCTGAGGGCGTGGCCGGAGCGCGACTTGGACGACAGGTAGTGCATGTTGAACGGCGATGGGGCCCGCTCCAGTCGTTCGACGGCGGCGATGGCGACGCCGGCGTCGGTCAGCGCCGCGACCTTCTCCGGGTTGTTGCTGAGCAGTGCCAGCGGCGCCTGGATGCCGAGACCGGCACAGGCGAAGGCGACGGCGTCGTAGCGCCGATAGTCGCGATCGAGGCCCATGCGCGCGTAGGCGTCGAACGTCGTGACGCGGTCGCGGCTGGCCTGCACCAGCATGCGGTCGCGCGCCTTGGCGACCAGACCGGCGCCGCGCCCTTCCTGCAGCAAGTAGAAGAGGGCGCCGCGCCCGGCGCGCGCGATGCGCTCCAGCGCCGCATCGAGCTGGCCGGCGCAGTCGCAATCGGCGCCGCCGAAGCTCTCGCTGGTGAGACACGACGAATGCACGCGCGACAGCAGCGGCGCGCTGCCGCCGATATCGCCGCGCGTCAGCACGACGACCGGCTGGCGCGCCGTCAGGTCGAAGAGCTCGTGCGCCTCGAACCGCCCGTGCGTCGTCTCCAGCGTGCGCGTGGCGACGCGCAGCAAGGTACCGCACAGCGGCGAGCTGGCGAGCGGCCGGCTCACGGCGCCGCTCCCGGATCGTGCTTGCGATCCTTCATGGCCGAGAAATACGCGATCAGCTCGTCGAGCTGCTGGTCGGTCAAGCTCGGATGGGCCGGCATGCTCGTATAGCGAAACGCCAGCGGGTTGCGGATGTAGGCCTTGATCTGCTGCGCCGGCCGGTACTCGACGATGCTCTGCGGCACGTTGAGCTCCGGGCCGATCGTGCCGCCTTCGCCGTTGATGGCATGGCAGGCGATGCACTCGCCGCGGAAGATCGCGTAGCCCGCCTGCGCCGGCGAGTCCGCCGGCATGCCGTTGGGCACGGTGTGCGGATAGAGTGTGTCGAGCGCCGCGATCTCGATGGTCGTCAGTTGATAGGGCCACGGATATTGCGTCCCATCGCGCTGCGCGGCGCCGCTCCACACGATGTAGAACGGCCCGGGATCGACCTGCTTGCGATCGATCGGCTGCCAGCCGGGATCATCGCCGTGCATGTGCTCGGCATCGGCGAAGGCCAGCCAGCCGCCCGCCTCAGCCAGCCGCGCGCCGCTGGCCGGTTTGGCGTAGCCGTCGCTGGCGCGAAAGATGACCGTGTCGTCGCGCAGCTCGCTTGCCGGTACGCCGAAGCCGAGCTCGACGACTTTCGCCAGCGGACAAGCGCGAAACTGCTTGCGCGCGCCGTAATACGGATCGTCGATCGAGACCGTCTGCGCGCCGCACGACGACTCGAGCTGCGCCAGCGACAGCGTCGCGACCGGTTTGCCTTGCCGCACGAAGTGCAAAGCGCGCGAGTCGGCTGCGTATGCTGTCGCGCTCGTCACCACCGCCGCCGCTAGGAGCGCCGCCCACGCGCGCATGTGGCGTAGGTATCCCGCGCCCAGCAGGGGCGCAATCACCGAAACGGCCAGAACATCTCCACAGTCCAGACAAATCCCGCCCAACCGCCCCGCCCCGTGCGGCCGCAGATTTCCTCCCGACCCTGGACAAAGTGCGCCGAACAGCTCGACGAGGAACGAGGGCAGCCGCGCGGTCCTTTGTGTCCTCTGTGCCCCGATTGTGCTGGGCGAACCGGCGGGATCTGTGTTCGTCCGTGGACTTCGCCCCGGCGCTTCCGGGGAAAATGCTCGCTGGCTGCGGCTAGAGCGGCGGGCGCCGGCGATGCCAATCGGTCAGCTGCTGATACGTGTGACCGAGGCGACACAGCAGCGCCTCGCCGCCATGTGCGCCGACGAGTTGCAGGCTGTGCGGCAAGCCGTCGTCGGTGAAGCCGCACGGCAACGACAGGGTCGGGCTGCCGCTGAAGTTGTACGGCGCCGTGAAGCGCATGAACGGCGCGATGTGCGGCGAAAACGGCGCGTCGGTATCGAGCGCGCCGCGCGGCATGGCGGTGGCAAAGGTCGACGGGCAGGCAAGGACGTCGACCTCTTCGAACACGCCGCGCAAAGCGCCGCTCCAGTTGTGTCGGTTCGTGTTGTGGCGCGCGTACTCGGCGGCGCTCAGCTGGCTGGCGTACTCGAGAAACGAACGGAAGCCGACGCCGTAGGAAGCGGCGCGGGCCGGATAGAGCTCGGCATGCGCCGCCAGCGCCTCGGCACCGCAGATCACCGGCCACGCCCACAGCAACTCGTCGACCGGCGGCAGCGTCACCTCGACGACCTGCGCGCCGGCCTGTGCCAGCACCTCGACCGCCGCGCGTACCGCGTCGACGATCGGCGGTGATGCGGCGCTGAGGTAGGCGTCGTCCCAGCCGATGCGCACGCCGCGCGCGCCTGCCGGCAACGCTGCCGCACAGCCCGGCGGGGACTCGCGCAGGGTCGTCGGGTCGGCCGGGTCGAAACCAGCGATGGCATCGAGCAGCAACGCCGCGTCGGCGGCGCTGCGCGTCATCGGCCCGATGTGATCGAGCGAATCGCCGAGCGGGAAGACGCCGGCGCGGCTGACGCGGCCATAGGTCGGCTTGAGGCCGGTCACACCGCACCAGGCCGAGGGGAAGCGGATCGAGCCGCCGGTGTCGGTGCCGAGCGCGGCCGGCACCAGGCCCGCCGCCACCGCGACCCCGGAGCCGCTCGACGAGCCACCGGTGTCGCAGTCGGCGCGCCACGGGTTGATCGGCGGCGGGCGCGTCGGATGGTAGCCCATGAGCGCGAACTCGGTGAGATGCGTCTTGCCGACGATGACTGCGCCGGCCGCTTGCAAGCGTGCGACGACCGTCGCATCGCGCGCGGCCACGGCGTCGCCGCGCACGGTCGAGGCGCAGGTCGTCACCGTACCGCGCATATCGCACAAGTCCTTGGCGGCGACCGGCACGCCGTGCAGCGCGCCGCGCCGACGCCCGGCGGCGATTTCCTGCTCGGCGCTGCGCGCCGCGGCGCGCGCCTGCTCGGGCAACACCGTGATGAAGGCGCGCAGACGCCCATTCAGATCGCCGATGCGCTGCAGCACCGCCTCGGTCAGCTCGACCGGCGACAGCGCGCGTCGCCCGATCAGATCACTCGCCTCGCTGACGCCCAGCCAACAGAGCTCGTCATTCGCCATGGCGGCGGACGATATCGCGGACGGGGACGGGTGTCAGGGGTCTGGGGATCGGTGTCTGGGGTGAGGGGGCGTGACGCGCGTATCAGGCCGGGCCGCCAACCGCCTGACACGTTCTTATCTTCCGACCCCCGACCCCTGACCACTCTTTCTCTTGCGGCATAGCTAACACCTCGCTCGCTCGCACCACTGCAACACCAGATCCGGGCGCTCCATTGGCACGAGGTGGCCGCAGTCGACGGTGGTGAGCTGCGCGTCGCCCATCGTCTCGGCCAAGTGCTCGTGCACGGGGCGCGGAAAATCGCCGCCCGCGGCCCACAGAATATGCGCCGGTGTGCGCACGCCGGCGGCGAGCGAGAAAATGTCGAGGCTGTTGCTGCCGCTGAAGATGGCTGCCTCGACGGCGCCCGGGCACTTCAGCTCCAGACTGCCGTCGGCGAGCTGACGCATGCCGTCGAGCAGGTAGAGCTCGAGCGCCTCGCGACGCCAGTTGGCGAAAAAGCGGCGCTCGTGACACCAGGCGCGCGCCGCGGCGCGCGACGGCCAATGGGCGCGCCGCCGGCGCGCGCCGTCGACCAGCTTACGCAGGTGCGGAATACTCTCGATGTCGAGGTCGGGCGGCAACGGCGGCGGCACCACCGGGTCGACCAACAACAAGCGCTGGAACAGCACCGGGCGGCGCGCCGCGGCGCCGATCATCGACGTGCCGCCGAACGAATGGCCGATGCCGAGCTCGATCGGCGCACCGCCGCGCTCGCTCACCAGGTGCTCGCCGACGGCGACGAGGTCCTCGGCGAACTGATCCCAGGCGTAGGCGCCGGGCCCTTCCGGCTTGGAGGAGTCGCCGTGACCGCGTGCATCGATCGCCACCACGTGCCAGCCGTTTCCCGCCAACGCGACGGCGATCTCGGCCCACACGCCTTTGCAAAAGCCGTTGGCGTGGTGCAGCAGGGCGAGCGGCCCGCCACCACCCCACTCGAGCGCCGCCGTTTCGATGCCGCGCTGCGGCAGCAGCAACGTGCGCGGTCGCGCCTGCGCGAGCAGCGCGCGCGCGCTGACTTCAACGGCGGACGACATCGGGGCCACCTTCGCGGACCGCGCCGCGCAGCTCAAGCAGCCCTGCACGCCCACGGCGAAAGGCGGATCGCGGCGGCTTTCGCGGGGCAGAGCAGCGGCGCGCGCGGTGCTTGTGGGCGCAACACTCTGGTCATAGCCTTGAGGGCGCTGAACGATTGCGAGAACACGCGATGCGGCTCCATGCGCGCGGAGCGGCGTTCAGCTGCGTGGACTTGTTCTCGCTGTCCGGGGAGGGAACATGTCGACCAGCACAACCGATCGCGGCGTCACGCATGTCGCCTTGCCGGTACTGGACCTCGAGCGCAGCATCGCCTTCTATGCCGAGTACGCCGACATGCAGGTCGTGCACCGGCGGCGCGACGAGCACAGCAACTCCGCCGTTGCCTGGCTGAGCGATCTGACGCGGCCGTTCGTCATCGTGCTCATTCAAGCGCCGTCGGTCGAGCACGGCTTGCACGGGCCATGGTGTCACCTCGGTGCCGGCGTGGCGCGTCGCGAGGACGTCGACACGCGCTGTGCGCGCGCCCGCGCCGCCGGGCTGACGGTCGTCGGGCCGATCGATTCGGGTTATCCGGTCGGCTATTGGGCCTACATCGTGGATCCCGACGGCCACAATCTGGAGCTCTCGTTCGGCCAAGAAATCGGCTTCACGGTCGAGCACAGCAAAGACCGTTGAGGCCGCGCCCGCCTGCCCACCCACCGACCGCCGCCCGCGCCGAACCGCCCCGCCGCAATGTCCGCCATGAATCGTCCGCTTCGATACGCGTGGCAGATCAGCGTACGCAGCGCGCAGATCGGCGTTGCAGCGGTCGCCGCATGGCTGGCCTTCGCACGCCAACGGGTCGCGCTGCGCGGTCGCGACGACGCCACGGCGCGCGCCGCCGGGCGCGCGCTGGTCGGCTTCTGCACGCGCCTCGGAGCGACGTTCATCAAGATCGGCCAGCTCGCGTCGACACGCGCCGATCTGTTGCCGCGCCGGCTGGTCGACGAGTTGACCGCCTTGCAGGATCGCGTGCCGGCGTTTGCGTTCAATGCCGTGCGCCAGACGATCGAGGCCGACTTCGGGCTGCCGCTCGAGGCGCTGTTCGCGCGCTTCGAAGTCGAGCCCGTTGCCGCGGCGTCGGTGGCGCAAGTGCACCGCGCCGCGTTGCGCGACGGCGGCGACGTCGTCGCGGTGAAAGTGCGGCGCCCCGACATCATCGGCAAAGTGCGGCTCGACCGCGCCATCCTGCTAGCGTTGGCGCGGGCCGGTGAACGGTTGGTGCCGTCGCTGCGTTTGGTGTCGCTGGAGATGGCGGTGCGCGCCTTCTGCGACGCCGTCGAAGAGCAGCTGCACTTCACGCAGGAAGCGGCGAACAACGCGCGCTTCACCGCCAACTTCGCCGCCGACCCGGACGTCGAGTTCCCGCGTCTCTATCCGGCCGCGTGCAGCGATGCGGTGCTGACGATGGCCTTCGTCGACGGCGTGCGCGAGGCCGAGCTGGAAGCGCACGCGATCGACGTGCGCCGCGTCGTCGAAGCCGGCATGCGCTGCGTCTGCCGCATGATCTTCTCGCACGGCTTCGTGCACGCCGACCTGCACGCCGGCAATCTGCGCTTCTTCGCGCCGCATCGCGTCGTGCTGCTCGATCTCGGCCTGGTCGGCCGGCTCGATGACGAGGACCGCGTGCGCACGGCGCAGACGCTGTTCGCCTTCGCCTCCGGCGACGGTCGCACGGTCGCGCGGCTGTTCTACGACAATGCGCCCTATGTCGGCACCAAGGACTACGACGCCTACGAGCGCGAAGTGGTGGCGCTGGTCGAGAGCCTGCATCGCCGCGGCCTCGGCAGCGTGCAGGTGACGGTCGAGATCGGGCGCATCTTCGATGTGCTGCGGCGCCACAAGATTCACGCCCGCAGCCACATGACGATGGTCAACCTGGCGCTGATGGCCGCCGAGGGCCTCGGCAAACGCCTGGCGCCCGACCTCTCGCTCACCGACGAAGCGCTGCCGTATCTCGCCGAAGCGTTGGCTGGGCAGGGTGGACAAGGTTGTTAGGTTGTTAGTTGTTAGGTCTGAATCGGAATCGGCTCTTCACCTAACAACTAGCATCGTAACAACCAACAACCTGCCCTCACAGATAGCGCAATTCGCGCGCCTGCCGTTCGAGGTCGTCGCGGAACTTCGGATGCGCGATGGCGATCAGCTTGCGCGTGCGCTCGCGGACGCTGGAGCCTTGCAGCTCGGCGACGCCGTACTCGGTGACGATGCAATCGACGACGTTCTTGAACGTCGTCACCGCGGCGCCGGGGTGCAGTTGTGCGACGATGCGCGACACCGAAGCGTCGCTGGTCGTCGAGTGCAGCACGATGAATGACCGCCCGTGCTCGGCGAACATCGCACCGCGCGCGAAGTCGGCTTGGCCACCCGACGACGAGTAGTAGTGACTGCCGAGCGACTCGGACGCGCACTGGCCGAGGAAGTCGACCTCCAGCGTCGCATTCACCGAGACGAAATGATCCTCGCGCGCCACCACGCGCGGATCGTTGGTGTAGCTCACCGGCCACAACTCCAGTCCGGCGTTCTCATCGGCGAAGCGGTGTACGCGCTCGCTGCCGAACACGTCGGTCGCGATCAGCTTGCAGCGATGCGTGCGCTTGCGCGTGCCGGTGATGACGCCGCGCTCGACGAGGTCGACGAAGCCGTCACCGAACATCTCGGTGTGCACGCCGAGCTCTTTGCGGTCGCCGAGCAGCGCCAACACCTGAGCGGGAATCGAGCCGATGCCGATCTGCAACGTCGCGCCGTCGCCGATGCGCTCGGCGACCAGCGCGGCGATGCGGCGATCGGCATCGCGCGCCGGCGGCGCCGGCAATTCGATCAGTGGATAGTCGGCCTCGCACCAGCCGACGACCTGACTAATGTGCACTTGGTTGGTTCCAAAGGTGCGCGGCATCTGCGGATTCACTTCGAGAAAAAACGGCAGATCGCCGATCATCGCCGCCGTGTAGTCGGCGCACACGCCGAGCGAGAAATAGCCGTGTCGATCCGGCGGCGCCGCCGCGGCAAGCACCAAGCCGACGCGCGTCGCGCGGCGCAACAAACGCGGCACTTCGCTGAAATTGTTGGGGACGAGCTCGCACTGTGCGCAGTGAAACGACTCGCGGTTGCTGGCATTCAGAAACCACGACACGTGTCGCAGGCCGGGATAGGCACCTTCCATGTAGCGGCGCGCATATACCGGGAACATCTGATGCAGGCGCACGCCGCGCAGCCGATCGGCCGCGGCTTCGATTGCATCGATGACGGTCTTCGGCTCGCCGTTGGCGAGGCCAACGAGCGCTTCGCTGTTCTCGCCGAGATGCGACAGCACGGCCTCTGGCGTCGTGCGCCGTGCGTCGATTTCACCCGCGATCGCAGGCGGTTGGCCGAGCGATGCCATGACGGCGAGGCATCTAGCATGGGCGCGCTGCGGCGCGCAGCTGCTGATGCAGGTCAGGCAGCATGAGCCGGGCTGGCCCGTGGCATAAGCTCTTTTTACCGCGCCCTGGGTTGCATTCGGGGACCTGGTCCGTGACGATGCACCCTCGTGACCGCCGCAAGGTGGTCGCCGGCTCGCAAGGGAGGGACGCGCGCCATGACGAAACAGGTATCTCACTGCTATCGCCATGCCCAGCGCCCGGCATCACGCCGGCCGCACAGATGGTCTATACGTTTGCTCGCCGTGAGCGGATTGGGCTTGGCCAGCATTTTGACTCTCAAACCAGTTGCGGCGAAGGCCGATGAGCCAACCTTGGCCGCAGTAACCAACGACCCGCCGACCGACCCGGTCGGCGCCGTGGCCTCTGCGCTGACCGAGTGCACCAAACCGATGGATCACCAGCAACGGTGGAGTCTGGCGCGTCTGATTCACGATGAAAGCCGCGAGCACGGCTACGATCCGCTGTTTATTACCGCGCTGGTGCAGGTCGAGAGTGGGTGTTCGCCGACGGCACGAGCCGGTGGGGCAATTGGCTTGACGCAGTTGCTGCCGTCGACCGCGCGCGGCGTTGCAGAACGCGCCGGCGTCACCTGGCGCGGCCCGCAAACGCTCACCGATCCGGAAGCGAACATTCAAATCGGCGTACAATACCTCGCCGAGCTGGAAGATATGCTCGACGATCCGTACAAGGCCGTCGCTGCATACAATCTGGGTCCCGCGCCCGTGCTGCGCATGTCGGCGCAGCGCGCCAAGCAGATGCGCTATGTGCGCAAAGTGCTGGCGCGCTACGAAGCGCTGCGCGAGCTCTACGCCTGAGCGGCGCGCCCGCGGCGCGTGCGCCGCTCGGCTTCTCCTGCGGCGGTGCCCAGCAGGCGACGACACTTGCCGTCGTCTGACGTGCACGCCATATGCGCTGGTGGGAGGACCACCATGCCACGTCATATCGCCGCGCCGACGCGTATCGAGGCGGCCGGCAACAAGCCGAAGCTGATCGACGAGTACATCGGGCGCGTCAATTCGCAGACGACGGCGGTCAGCATCGCGCACATGCGCTCACCCGGCGGTTGGGAAGAGCCGCGCCAGCGGCCCGACTTCACCGAGTACACCATCGTCCTGAAGGGCTTGCTGCAGGTCGAGCACGACGGCGGTGTGTTCGATGTGCGCGCCGGCCAG
>Ga0265339_10000687_pt1 | contig 26098 bp, 29 predicted proteins | sample 4CB219metaG_FD_202085 | JGI IMG/M metagenome (GOLD analysis project Ga0265339, IMG submission 202085) | Rhizosphere microbial communities from Carex aquatilis grown in University of Washington, Seatle, WA, United States - 4-CB2-19 metaG | ecosystem: Host-associated > Plants > Roots >... | reverse complement strand
CGGTCGCGAGCAGAAGGTAAAGGGGCTGAAGAAACCCCTTGAGGCGAAGACCGGCAGTGCGGCCGGTTGGCAGACTGAACATGGCGTAACCCTCCTTGGGTGGCAGTCTGGGCAGGAAGTACAACAAGTTGCCTCCCTCACGAACCCGAGAGGCGGCAAGCGAGATAAAGTAATTCGATTTACTCAGGCGACCGGAGTATAGGCACGTCTCAACACGGCTGTCAAGAACTCTCTGGCTCAGGATTGGCGCGGTGACTTAACTGTTGCAGCTTCACAAGTTAGAACGAGTTACTCAATGTCAAATCAGGAGCTTGTGACTGCTTCGCTCGTTTCAATGTGGTTAACGCCGAAGTAAATTGCGCGCATGGCTTCCACCTTTGTATGCGTTTCCCGTGCCGCTGTCCGCCGGTCGGGATAGGTGCGCGACTCATCGAATTCCACCTGGGCGCACAATCTCTCAATGCCGAGGAGCCTCCACAGGTTGGGCAGGAAAGCTTGGTCGCCGAACCAACACAAATCCGGCTCGGGAATCCCGCTCTTTGTCGCATAGCCGACAGCCGCCGCTGTAATCGGCGCTGCCGCGGCCACCGCCGGTTCAAAAAGTGTGGAATGGAATCGCTGTACCCGCGTCCCGTCTGTGCTGGTGCCTTCGGGAAACAGTAGGATGGGGACCGCCCGGTGCAGCCGCCCGGCTATTTCCAGCGCCACGGACTCCGCGCTGGCGCGGCTGCCCCGGTCAATAAAAATGGTCCCTCCGAGGCGCGCCGTCAATCCGAACACCGGCCAGCGGCTTATCTCCACCTTCGAGACAAAAGCACAGGGCATGGCCGCGGCCAGAACGCCAATGTCGAGATAGCTGAGGTGATTGGATACCACCAGGCCGCGCGTGGGAGGCACGCCGTTGACGCGCAACTCGACTCCGGCCGCCGCCAGGACGCTCCGAGCCGCGCCCTGCAGCCAGAGCGCTCGCTGGACCGGGGTGAGCGGGCCGCGCAGCCGCCTCAGTCCCGCCCGCAGGATGCAACCCAGAATGCTGAATGCCAGCGCCACAGCGTGCCGGCAGCGACGCAGCATCATTCCGTCAGGGGCGCCAGAAACCGGTTCCTCGCGGCCGGGGAAAGCATCTTGAGATCGAGCAGCGTCAGGAAGTCGATGGTGCCGAATCCGCGATCCCACGCCGGCGGCGCGGCAATGCGCGCACCGATGGCGAGATAGGTCTTCAGCAGCCTTGGCACCTTTACTCCCACGCCTGCCCAGTCCGGCGCGTGCAGCCCTTCAGAGACGAGCGGCTGTGCGCCTGCCTCCTGCGGCTCATTGGGACACAAGTACTCCGCCGTGGGCTCGGTGGCAAACTCCGGCGAGACCCGGAATGGCTCGAGTTGCCGGTACAACTGCCATCCCTCTTCCGGGTTCCGCGAACTTAACGACGAGCAGCCGATCAGGTATCGCAGCCCCATCCCTGTAGCATACTGCGCGATTCCACGCCACAGCAGAGTCAGAATCTCGGGCGTACGATGTTCGCGATCGATCGAGGCACGGCCCAGTTCCAGAATCTCCAGCCGTAGCGCCTCATACGGCGCAAAGCTGAACTCCTGTTCCGAGTAGTACCCAAGGTGCCGCGCCGCCGTCATACCCGACTGCATCCGGTACGTCGCCACAATCTGCCGCGCCGGACTAGCAGCCTGCCGGTCTTCCACCAGAAGATGCTGGCATACGGAATCGAACTGATCCGTGTCCAACCCTGTTTCATACGAGCTGTCCAGCCCCTCGCCCAGTTCCACATTGAACACCTTGAACCGCAGCCGGCATGCGGCCTGCCGGTCCTTGCGCGTTTCAGCCAAACGCACGCGATAGCGGCCAACTTCCGCGTGAATATGCGGCTGCGCAACAGGAGGCTGTGCCGCAGGCGGCCGTACAGCTGGGATTTCAGGGACGAAGAATGGAACGAGAGGATCCAGAAGGGCGGCAGATCCAGCAGGACTATCAAACGGAATCTTAAGCCGTGTATGCGGAATCACGGGAGTAGTATCCCGTGTGAATTGTAAGAGGAGAGTGAAGCCCATGCGAACGTGCCGCAAATTATTTGTTGTTGCAATGTGACAAGCTGCACACTTCAAGGCAATCCGAGTGATCTATCTCACGACCCTTACGAGAGCCTGGGCGAGAATTCGGCTTGCATCGTACGTCACTTTGCGGTATAAAGTGAATCCATGAAGACGCTTCTCCGTCCCCTCGCCGCCGCCGAGCTTCTCCTGGTCGCCCCAGCCGCGCTGTTCATGACCGCGCTCTTCGTGCGCAACCTGCAGCCGGAGCAGTACGAGCCCGCACGTACCGCCGTCCGCATTGTGGACCTGTACGCTCACAGCACGCACATCGGTTTATGGCTGCTGCTCATCGCGTTTCCGCTGGTCGTCCTTGTTGTCGGCTGCATCGCGCTGGCCCGTTGCTGGCGCGTCGACTCCGAACTGCGCCAGGCTACGCTTCAGGCCGCGGCCGCCCTGCGCGAGCACCTCGCCGCATTTCTCATCGCCTGCGCAACCGCCGCGTCTTTGGCCATCCTGGCCATCGTCGCGCTGCACCTGATCACAGACTAACCAGGGAATCTACCACCCGCCTGTCACTGCATCGTACGCCGACTTCATGTTGGGATCGTTCAGTCCCATCGCCTTCAGGCGCGCTTCGATCCGGCCCCGCACCGCCTCGGCCTCCGGAAAGTTCTTATCCGTCCAGAACCGCTTCCCTGCATCGAAGTATCCCGCATCGCTCAGGAACAATGCCCCGTACATCTGCGCATCAGCCAATGTGTCGTCAATGTCGCTCGTTTTGAACGACCCATCCGCCTGCAGCGAATCCTTCAGGCACCACTCCAGCATCCCCGAGATCTCCTCGCGAACCCGCGCGCGTGTCGCCTCATCCAGCGTCGGCCAGGCGTAGCGGAACACCTTCACCACGTCCCAGTTCAAGTGGTTTTCCGGGTGCCCGTTCATCCGCGGCCCCGCCGGATAATCCAGCCTGTCCAACTCGATCAGCCGCCGCGCAATCCGATCCAGATGCTCGACCCGCCCTTGCGTGTCCGAGACAACATGAAAGGTGATCCCCGTGTCGTCCATCTTCCAGACCCGCCCATAGCGGTCCACAACCCATTGCCCCCAGCATCCCGTCTCCGGATTCTGCCACTCGTTTATGTAGCTGCGCATCGCATCCGGCAGCCTCGGGTCGAACGCATATCCCGTCTTCGTGTGCTTGAACAGCAGCCGCATGATGGCCGACGAAGTCTCATCCAGCTCCTCGCGATTGAACTCACCCGTCCGAGTGAAGTCGTCATAGAGCGCCGAGTCCAGTTGTGTCTTCAAACCTTGGGGCGAGTTGATGCGATCGAAAATCCGCAGCGGATACTTCGGCTCCTTCTGGTTGTCGAGCCCATCCTCCACTGTGTAATACAGCCGTAGATACCACGTGTCGATCCCCATTCCCCAACTTCCATCGTCTGCCAGCTGCTCGTTGGCCTCCTTCTGTTTCTCCGCGTCATTCAGGCTGGCTCGCAAATCGTCAATCCTCGCGCGCGTAGCAGCAACGTTCGGCGTAAAGTTCAGCCGCCATCGAATCTCGCGATAGATGTGCATGGAATATTGCATGTTCTCGCCGGTGGCCTGGCGGCCGTCAAGCTCTTTGATCAGCGGCAGCAACTCCGGGTTCAGCTCTTTCAGCCGCCGTTCGCGTGCCACGCGAAGCCCAGAAAAATCCCAGTAGAAACGCGCATTGCGCCAGCGGCGCGTCAGCCACGCTTCGGCCGTTGGCGCCGGGGCTGTGAAGACGCCCGCGCGAGAGATGCGGTATGCGACGATTCCCCGCTCAATCTCGGTATGTGAGGCGAACGCACCGACTAGGATCGACAAAACTCCCGCGGCAGCGACAACGAGGCTCTTGTTCCTGATTTTCATTTGGATTCGGCCCCTAATGCGGGAATACGAACCACTATACGGCTCGCAGGATCAGGCGAGAATCCGGCATACGAAAAGGGCCCTCTGTGCAACAGGCTCCTCAAGTGCCCGGTTCGACGACCATAGGGACACGAGCCTTTCCGAGCCCTATGGGTTAGGCCTAGACTGGCCCGCGCCTGGGGTACCCTTCTTCATGTCCCATTTGTGCCATGGACATCCGGAACTCTCGAGCGATCGTTTACAGTGGCTCCGCGATTTGTTCCGGATACCATCTTTTGGGAGACGAATGACCGCCGCACGCAATGTGTTCCACCCTATACTGGTGAACGAAGCGTTCGCCGACCGTACGGCTCGGGAGGGGTGGGAATTAATGGGATTGATTGGTTTCTTTCGTAAAAGACGAAAAGATGCCCTACCAATGACGTGGGAGGATGCGACACGGGCAGTCCGTGGTAACCCTCTATTTGAGAACCAGGCGAGAGACTGCTCAGTCTGAGCAATGAAGAACAAGAAAACAGTAAGGATGTCGAGTCGGATTTGTCCTCTTTGGTGAAGCAAAGCATCGTCTTCGACGGCCACATGCCATCAAGGGGAGTTAACTTGAGACGAGATCAGTTGCAGTTGGAGTCCGCATTCAATGAAGCATTCAGTCGTAGTCGTTACCGCCCCAAGATCAAGGCGGTTGGGGATATAAGGGTCATTGAGAACGGCAAGACCTTCATGATCGATATAACGTTTGAGGGTTCACTCGACGAAGGCGCAGACTTTCAGATATACGTCGGTAGCGTATTCAAGAAGCACGGCCTTCGATGATGGCCTAACGAAGGACTCGTTCTCTGATTAACCGCGTTGCACAAAATACCCTTCTCGAGGCGGGTGCGCGGAGCACAGCTTCGTCGTGGTGCGACGAGGATTCGAATCTGACGGAACCTTCCGAAGAACTGCCTTCTACTTGGCGGCTGACTTCGACCGCCGGTTTCGGCCGCATCAAGCTCCGGAAAAACTCGAAACCGGGCTTCGGTGTTGGGCGGATGCAGCCCGCAGGGTGTGAAGCCCTATTCACCTAATTGGCATTCTCGGCACGGTCGAAAATGTAGGGCAACTTCTTTGTTTCCGCGACGGGCTGGATTGCGTTTTCATCTCCTTGAGTATGCCGAAGGCTCATGGAGACACGACTGAAGTCGTCCTCTTGCCAACCCCGTCTGATGGGAGTTCTTCCGCAGCGGGAAAAGGCCGCCCGGCTGGATACAACCCGAAGTCCCTCACAGATCAAGCTCCGTGCAAGCAAATTGGGCTCAGCTTACCGGAAGAGCCCTTCGTCGCATTGCAGGCAAAGTGCCGGACTCAGCAGCATCCGCCCGCAATCGACGGGATCACCAGCACCTCATCGCCCTCTTTAAAGCTGTACTTCTCGTTCCCCAGGAAGCGGATGTCCTCCTCGTTCACGTAGAAGTTGATGAAGCGGCGGATCTGTCCGTCTTCGCCGCGCAGGTGCGGGCGCAGCGCCGGGAAGCGCCCTTCGATATCGCTCACCAGCTCCGGCAGGTTCGCCGCCGCGCTGGAGATCTCCTTCACGTTATTCGTGTGCTTCTGGAATGCGTTGGGCAACAATACTCGCACGGCCATCTCTGGTTATTTCTCCGCCAGGGCAAATTCCTGATTGTTTTTGTGTTCGTCTACGAACGTCTCAAAGTCGCTCAACCGCGGCCGGATGGTCCGGTCATGGTCGTACGCGCCGTTGAGCACGTCCGTCGTCTTCAGCCCGTTTCCGGTGATGCAGGCAACCGTCAGGTCGTCAGGCTTGATGCGCCCGTGCGCATAGAGCCGCGCCGTCACCGCTGTGGTCACGCCTCCGGCTGTCTCCGTAAAGATGCCCTCAGTCTCCGCCAACTCCTGGATGGCCGAAACAATCTCCACGTCTGAAACGTCCTCGGCCCAGCCCCCGGTATCGCGGATCACGCGCGCCGCATAGACGCCGTCCGCCGGGTTGCCGATCGCCAGAGACCGCGCGATGGTGTGCGGCCGCTGCGGCTCAATCACATCGGTCCCGCCCTTCACCGCCGTGGAAATCGGCGAGCAGCCTGTGGCCTGCGCGCCGAAGAACCGTACCGGCTTCTCCTCGACAAGCCCCAGTTCAATCAGCTCGTTGAATGCCTTGCGAATCTTCGTAATCAGCGATCCGCCGGCCATCGGCACCACAACGTTATCCGGCAGCCGCCAGCCCAGTTGCTCGGCAATCTCGTACCCCACCGTCTTCGATCCCTCAGCGTAGTAGGGCCGCAGGTTCACATTCACAAATCCCCAGTTGTAGCGGTCGGCAATCTGCGAGCTCAGCCGGTTGCAGTGGTCGTAGTTCCCTTCCACGCGCACCAGCGTGGCGCCATACACCTGCGTGTTCAGGATCTTGGCCGGCTCCAGGTCCGCAGGTACCAGGATGAACGTCTTGAGTCCCAGCCGCGCCGCCTGCGCTGCTACGGCATTGGCCAGGTTGCCCGTCGACGAGCACCCCACCGTGTCAAACCCGAACGCCTGCGCGTTGGCCAGTGCCACCGCCACCACGCGATCCTTGAAACTCAGCGTGGGCATGCAGACAGCGTCATTCTTGACCCAGAGATTCTTTGCCCCGATGTGCGCACCCAGCCGCGGCGCCTGCAGCAGCGGCGTAAGCCCCGCCGGCGTGCCCAGTTCGTGCCCCTCGGGGATGGGCAACAGCGCCTTGTAGCGCGCCATGTTCAGCGGGCCTTGAGAGATTGCCTCGCGCGTAAACCGCTGGCGCGCCAGGTCAAGGTCGTATTTCACTTCCAGGGGAGAAAAGCACTCATCGCAGATTGACAGCGGCTGAACTCCATAGCTCTTGCCGCATTCCCGACATCGCAACTCGTATGCAGTCGTCACAGTCCCTCTCTGGTCGCAGAAGGGCTGCGGATATGCGGGCGCGTGACCGGCTCCCGTGGGAGCGAACACTATGGATGACTCGAAACCGCTTGCGAAGCCGCCTCAGAGAACTGAAGCGACCCCCGAATCTCATGTTCCCGGCATTTCAGCCAGCGAGAGTTGACACCATACTCCCGGTTTGCCCGGGCAGGTTGTCGTGGCGTCACAGGGCCCGTCCCTCAGCCACTCTGCATGAAACTCAGGCTTGCCCTTTGGGGGCAAACTTGAATGATCTACTTGTACCATAGGTCACAATCGAGCGCAAGCGCCCTTGCAGCGAATGGGGAATAGGACGGCTCTGATTGGGGATTTCCTTCCCTCAACAGGCGATCATTCCTGCGGCAAGAAATACTCCCGAATGTCGATCTTATCGCCCCGATAATTGATCTCTATCGCGGTATTGATCAATGTGCGATCACCGAGGTCGTCAAGCGCGGCCCGAAAGAGCTCCCGCTGAAGAAATGGCACTGCATTCGGAACGAGAATCAAAAGACCTGCGTGGAGCGGAGTGCGCTCATACAGCGCCAGAAAATCCAATCGGTTGTTTGTCACAAATGTGTAATCGCGCTCCACTATGAGCTTCATCAGCTCCCAGTCTTTGAAGCTCGCGAGCCCGAGGTAGTTGACATGATCGGCAGTATGGCCTGCAATAGGCGCCAATTCGAGCAGTGAAGTGTGCAGGCATTCGTCGATCAGGAATTTCAACACTCCGTTCTTGCCGACCGCGGATAACGGGCAACACGGACTGGCTCTTGCTTCGCCCACGGCCGGCGGGGCGGACGCCCCCGCTGCGGAAACGCAGCCACATAAAGCGGAGCCAACTCAAGATGTTCGCGAGTTAAAGATGGATACCCATCAAGAATCTCCTCCATTGTCGCTGCTTGCGCAACCATAGCCGCCACTAGATCGACAGGTATCCGCGTCCCGCGAAAGACCGGCGCGCCACTCATAATCTCAGGGTCGGAGACGACCATCTGTTCTACCTTGCGAAGCCGCTTAAGTTCGCGCTCCACATCTTTGCGCGCGTCCTTCACCCGCACAAGAATGGCAGTGCCTCCTGAAACCGCAATGGTGTCCACGTTCGGCCTGGACTCAACCGCCCTCGCCACCTCGCGTCTGGAGGCCATGGGCAGCAGCCGAACGCCTTCGGCTTCCAGCCGAAGGTACACAAGCTGCGCATGCGAGAGCATGCGATGCACAAGTTTGCCTTGCCGCAACATGCGCGGCTTGATCAGGCCCGCGTCCATCGCTTTGCGTACTGCCTTAAGGGGCATCTTTACGATCGCCGATACTTGCGGTGCGGTAAAGGATCTGTCCATTGAATAATTCTACCCCATTCAGGGTTGCTTTACGACTCTCGGCACCAATTCTCAATCCGCAACCCGGTCACCCGCCCGAGCTCCCGCGTGTTGTTGGTGACCAGCACCAGCCCCTCGCAACGGGCGTGCGCCGCAATCAACAGATCGTTCGCGCCAATCATCGTCCCACGCTTCTTCAGAAACGCCCTGATCTCCGCATAGTGCGCGGCGGCATCGCTGGGATAATGGAGGACCGACATATGCCGGAGGAGGCGATCAAGTCGTCCTTGATCCCGCTGCGGCGCGGGCGAAACCTCAGCCCCAAACGCCAGTTCCGAGTGGCTGATGGCCGAAATACAGACATCGCCGACGGGCAGTTTCTGCAGCCGCTTGAGAACCGAAGCATTGCCTTTCATTACATACGAGGCGGTATCGGTGTCCAGCATGTACTGGAGCATCAGAACGACCGTTCCTGTATCGGAAGCTTCTCAACATTTTCCATGAATTCGTTCGACGCGAACGGTCCCTCAAGCAACGCCGACCAATCCTTCGGCCGCGGCGACAGAATCAAGTCATCACCGCTTTTACGGATATAAACCTCTGTCGTCGAGAACTGAAATTCTTTAGGCAGCCGCACCGCCTGGCTGCGATTGTTCATGAAGACTTTTGCTACTCGCTGCATAGGCCGCCCCTCCGGTGGCATATACATTAGTATATGCCATACCCGGCGCTCGCTTCAACAGCCTTGTTCCCTTCTCCCCGCGACCGCGCGCCAGCGCCGTGCTACCGCCCCCGGAAAATGTAATGGACGTCCTCGTAGCCGGTCCTTCGCCGGTCAATCCACGACTGCACCTCTTCACGAGATAGAACACGCCCGGGATCCGTGAGCGGCGCTGCTTCATGCCCCGCGCTCCAGAAAACCTCAAATGTGTCCAGGAAATGCGGATTCAGCCCGCCGGGAAAGTGCTCCGCCAGTTCGATCTCCAGCACCCAGACCGGCTTGATCGCGCGGCCGAGCGTCATCGTTGCGCCGCGCATCAACTCGTATTCGTCGCCCTCCACGTCGACATTGATCAACATTCGTTCGCCTGCAAAGCGTCCGTCGATCAGTCCATCGAGCGTATTGACCGGCACGTCGGTCCGGTATTGAGATGGCGCGGGGATGCCGGCCCAGCCGGGCAGAAGCGACCCGCCTTCCCGGCCGCCGAACAACGTGGTAGTTCCCTGCCGGTCGCTGACCGCAGTTGCGTGTACCTCGAACCGGGGACCAAGCCCGTTGTCGAGCAAATTCTGCCGGAGAACCTGGAAGTTCACCGGATGCGGCTCAACAGCAATCGCGTACTTCCCTTTCCGGGCAGCGATGCACGAGTAATAGCCGATGTACGCCCCGACGTCCACAAACACGTCGCAGCCATCGATCAGCGCAAGCATCTGGAGCACATCCGCGGCATGCTCGCGGAGCGCAATGTCTTCGGCGTTTCCCTTCAGCTTCAAGTCGAGTAGCGTATGAGTTGGGGGAAATCCCGATACGCGGTGCTTGTCCCTCCGCCGGCGATAGGCCCGCGCCGCCGCAGGGAAGCAATACTCTCCCATTCGTCTTACGCCGCCCTTCAGCGAGCGTGCCAGATCACTCATGCAATCACTCCTGCTCCGGAATATGTGGGACCCTGGATCTACTACGGCGGGAGAAGGGAATAGCGGTGATCATACTACGCCGAAACCGCGACGGAACAGCTCGCGCGGGATCGGCGGATGTAACGTAAGTGTCGGTTTAGGTAACCCCTTAGCTTAATAACTCATTGCGATGCCCGACGATCGAATCCGGTCACACTGCGCTACCAACCAGGAAAGGAGAATGTTCCGCAGTCGCCCTGCGCTTTCCGGTGTGGCTAAGCGAATCGGCAACCACCCAGACCGATGCCGCAATGGCCAGGTTGATTCCGTTGCCGGCCCAGTTGCCGTGCAGGCGCGGTCCGGCAACGAGTTTTGGAATCCAGACCAGCAACTGGAAACCGACGATCTCCGCAGTAAGCAGGCGCGCAGCCAGCGGCGCCTTGATACCGCAGAGGATGGCCCCCGCGGCCAGGTAGAAACAGATGGTGGTGACGTAGGCCCAGAACAACGGTCCCGGCGGAAGCCACTTGGGGATCCAGCTCGCTATGCCCCGCATGGTGTCGAAAACATGGGCTATGCCGAAGGAAACGGGGCAAAGGACGAAAATTCGCGCAAACAGCGCCTCGCGCCGCGAAATCCACGAGCCGGCAGGCGCGAGAATTGCGCAAAGCACAAGCCCGGCGGCAACCATGGCGAATTCCTCAAAGACGTTCCCCGTGCCATCGAAGTTGTGACCGAGTATCTCGACGAACGCCTTCGGCACCCACAGAAACGTGAACACGGAGTAGACGATCGTCAGGGTCACAGCGCCGATGCGCGCCGTGCGAGGCACAAGAAGCGCTATGCCTGCGCCCAGCTCAGCCACGGCGGTGAGATACGCAAGCGGCTCGCGCAACGGAACGTTCGGACCCACGTGCTGCCAGCCGACTGCGAAGTTGCCGGACACAAGACCAACAAGGCCGAGGAAGATCGCGGCCCCGCCGTAGACATAAAAGCCAGGATTCGATGCGAGCCGGCGGCTTTGCATGGTATTCACCCAATTTGTGGTTTCACGAGGAGGAAGGACTTGTTGCAGCCAATGGAAGTTTAGCCCGCATGCGTCGCAAGCGCGCGTTTCAGTTGCCGGAAGGATGAGGATGGCTGTGGGCGGGAAGAAATTGCCGGTCAAGCGGCGAACGGCGGGCATGCATCATGCACCCCGCCGCTCAAAGAACAGTATCCGATGCGCCCGGCGCACGGAGCCTCTGGTACGCCGGCTTCAGATGACGGACTTTCAACGCGCGGTGCCGCCACGGCAGTTAACTCGTGGCGGGGCGGCGTGCTCTCAGTAGGTGTAGATCCGCACGTAGTCCACCTGCATCTCCGCCGGGAACTTGGTGCTTGCGTCGGGCGCGCCGGGCCAGTCCCCACCGATCGCGAGGTTCAGCAGGATAAAGCTGCTCTGTCCCGCATCGAACGGCCACTGCGCTCCACTCAATCCGTTCAGGCTCGCCGTGTTGTAGGTGACGTACGGGTTCAAAGCATCGTCCACGTAAAACGCCACGCTGCCCGGCTTCCAGATCATGCCGTAAGTGTGCCAGTCCGCTGCCGTGGTGCCGGCGGGAAAGTTGTACACGGTTCCCAGGCCGCTGCCGCCGGTAAAGCCGTTGCCATGCACCGAGCCTTCGTTCCAGTCGGGGGTCTTGGCAGCGTTCACGCGTTCCAGGATGTCCTGCTCGCCGCACGCCGGCCAATTCACCGTATTAATGTTGTTGCCCAGCATCCATGCCGCCGGCCAGAACCCCTGCGCCTCGGGAACCCGCGCGCGGAACTCCACCCGCCCATAGCGGAAGCTGAACAACCCCTGCGTCTTCATCCGCGCCGATGTGTAGACGCCCGCCGACAGCTGTTGCGCCACAATGTGCAGGTAGCCATCGGTTCCCACATAGGCACTGGGATTGGCAGTCGAACAAGGAGACGTGTTCGATCCCCAGGCGCAATAGTTCTCCAGTTCATGATTGCCAAAGCCGCTGTTGCCGGTGTCGTAAGTCCACACCGCCGGGTTTGGCTCGGCCGGCGTCGAGCCGGAGTTCGTGAACTCATCGCTCCACACCAGCGTGCCGGACGGAATACTCAAATTGAACGCCTGCGAGGCCACCTGGCTGTTCAGGGTTCCGGGCGCCGCGGCCATTGCCTTCACCGTCAGGCCGCTGGCCACCAGGAACGGCGCTTCGTAAATCTGTGACACATTGGTGGGCGCGCTTCCATCCAGTGTGTAGTAAATGGTGGTTCCGGCGGTCGCGTCCGCCAGCGTAACTAAAACGGCTCCGTTTTGTGCCGGAGCGGTGGAGACGGTAGGAGTGGCCGCGGGCTGCTCCGGGGGAGTCTTGTCTCCAGTGCCCCCTCCACCACACGCGCACATCAACAATCCCGCCGCCGCCAACGCCACAAACATAGTTCCTCCCCGCATGTTTTTCCTCTTGCGCCGCTGAATTCGCGGCAGCCTTATCCGGCATCCATCATAGCCCTATCCTCACGACTACCGATGCTGAACTCAATTCCACGCCTCAGATCCCTGTTCCCTTCTCCTTATTCCCTACTCTCTTCTCCCTATTCCCTACTCCCTGAATTACAATTGCTTCCCGTATGCGAAACTCCATCCGCAGTCTCACTCTATTAGCCATCGCGGCCTGCCTCCTGGTGCAGGCCAGAGGACAAGCGCCCATGGAAATCGGCGGTCAACCGCTCGTTACGCTCACTCGCAAAGCCGTCTCCACCACCGCACCTGAATTCACCTCCATCACACTCATCCCCGGCCGCGGAATGGAGCTGCTCCAGGTCACAGCCAACTTTCCTGGCAAGGGCACTGTAAACGTTCTCGCCTCGCCCTCTGACGCCGCCGCCAAAGAGATGCTCGACGTCAAGGACACGCCCAACGGCGACCTCGGCTACCGTCTCGGCGCGGCCTTCCTGGTTCCCTACCCCAACCGCATCCGCGGCAAGCTCTCGGCCGATAGCAAAACCCTCACCACTGAGTGGGAGGGACACACCATCACCCTGCCGGCCAACAACATGGGCCGCCTGCCCACCGCTGAGCGACATGCCATGCACGGCCTCATTCTCAAGTCCCATACAGACGATGTGAAGGTCCACGACATCCCCGGCGGCCAGGAGGTCACCGGCGTCGTCCATGCCGGCAACTTCGACGGCCACTGGCTCTCCTCCACCGATCTCCACTTCGTCATCGCCTTGCACGCCAACGCCGTTGAAGTCAGCATCAAGGCCGTCAACGTCGGCCATGAAGCAGAGCCCATTGCAATCGGATGGCATCCGTATTTCGCCTTGCCCTCCGGCGATCGCACCCAGGTCCGCATCCACATCCCGGGCGAGAAGTACGCCAAGGTCGACAACTACGACAACGTATTTCCCACCGGCGAAATACTGCCCGTGGCCGGAACGCAATTCGACCTCCGCGCCCCGGAAGGCGTCCCGCTCGAAAAGCATTTCTACGACGACAACTGGAGCACCCTCGACTGGTCCAGCGGCGCCGCCACCGTCAAGGTCATCGATCCCAAGGCGCACTATGGCGTCGCCATTGAGGGTGTCTCGCCCGGCATCAAGACCATCCAGATGTACGCGCCGCCGCCCATGCAGTTCGTCGCCATCGAGCATCAGGACAACTTCGCCGATCCGTTTGGCAAGACATGGCCCAAGGGCATGGACACCGGCATGATCACGTTGAAGCCGGGCGCGTCCACCACCTGGAAAGTCCGCCTCAAGGTCTTCGTCCCGTAACCCGTAACCCCGCAGCCCCGTTACCGTCAATCGTCGGTCCCCCGTCCTGAACCACAACGTTGAGTCGTTCAGGATGGGACCGGCAACTCTACCCAAACAGGCCGCCTGGGTCCCCCCCCCCACGCGCTGTCATCTTGAGCGCAGCGAAAGATCCGCGGTTGCTTTTGCCTTCGCTCTTGCCCTTGCTTTTCTTTCTGTCATTCCCCGCGGGAATCTGCTTTTGCCTTTGCTCTTGCTCTTGCTTTTCTTTCTGTCATTCCCCGCGGGAATCTGCTTTTGCCTTTGCTCTTGCTCTTGCTTTTCTTTCTGTCATTCCCCGCGGGAATCTGCTGTTGCCTTCGCTCTTGCCCTTGTTTTTCTTTCTGTCATTCCCCGCCGCAGCGGGGAATCTGCTTATCGGCACTTCCACTCAAACCATCACCAACTTGGGTACCATACCTTGCGTGTCCTCCCCAAGTGCCGTGAAATGAATACTTTGAGAAGATACGCTTGAGTTTTTGCGCTAGTTTTGTGCTACACCCTCAACGGCAACTCTTCACCAACGCGAAGTATTTGCTGAGGAGGCGACGATAGGACCACAACCCTTCGAGCTCAAAGTTCTGCCTGTGCCATTTATCCAACTGGAAATCGTCGGCAACACGTGGTAGATTGCGGCCGTGAATAATCTCATTCGAATTGCATTCGTATCCTTTGGACTTGTCAGTCTGTTCCCAGCCGCGCATGGAGAGCGGCCAGCGTGGGCCAGAAAGGCTACAGCGTTTGAAGTGCGATGCATAGAGCGGTCGGAATATCACAAATGCAAACCACTGCGTATTCCTTCTCCGGACAACAAAAGCAGTATCCAGGTTTCATACCTGAGAGACGATGACATAATGCACGCGTCCGTCCAACTGGTGACTTCCGGTAGGGGGACGCGAGACATCGACGTGCCCTGCCCCTGGCGCGTTGGTAGTGACGACCTGCTGTGGTCACCGAACTCGAAGGCGTTCTTTATCAATGCCGATTGCGGCGAGGCTATTTCTGGCTTCGTTGTGTCTGTTCACCTGGTCGACTCCGAAAACGTTGAGGTGGGTCTCGATCTCACGCAAGAAGCCTGGCATGACATGGTGAAGTCGTTTCCACCTTGCAAGGCAGTGAACCACGACCCAAATGAATGCAAGCTTATGCAAACCGACCACGAATACTACAACATGAGTGGAATCGATTGGCTTGAGGACTCCTCGGGCATCGTCGTTATATCCGAGGTGCCCTCCACTCAGGGCAAACGCATTTGGAATTTCCTTGACATCCGAGTTGCAGAAAAAGCCCGAGCCAGTCTGAATTCGGCTTCTTACGGTGTTAATTTGCTCGCACATTGCCCTCAAAAGCGCGGATTTCCGCGACGAGAAGCTGGCCGATGCCGCCTGAATCAACTTTCCGGCCTGAAACCTGTGTGTGAAGAATCCAAATGCGTTCGCCCTGGCCCTCCACTTCACGTTATGGCGGGATCATGGGTGCGGTGAAAGGCTACGAGATTGAGGTGCCTTCGGGCAAGATCTTGCGGCAGGTTGACGCCAAGCAGTTGAAGATGATTTGGCAGAAGAGCATGGCATGGAAGTTCAGAGTTCCCGATCCGCCGGAATATGATCCGGGTCCGTGAGATCAAATGTCTTCAATCAGGAGACCGCAGAGCCGTGATCGAATGTGTTGAAACCTAGTCGTTCTTCGGATTCGCGGGCGAATCCCCGCCTATCCGGACACTAGGAATCGGTTAGCGCCCAACACCTCTTCAAATGAATTAACTCGGAATGAACGGACCGAAAGGCCTGCAAACTGAAGAACGCCAAAGGCGCGCTCTGCGGATTCTGTGCCAATTTGTGCAACCACTGTGGACTTTAACGAGTTCTCGGACATTCATTGCAGGATCTGTAACTTACAAGATTTCAACGCATGCCATTGTCGGCGCCCCACCCTAACCGCGTTTCTTGCGGTCTAAGTGGGGCCGCAGCTTCACTGACTCGCTGCCTCGCTACTCATCCCCGCTGAATATCTCTTCAATCCGCATCCCAAACAGCCGCGACAGCTTGAACGCCAGCGTCAGGCTGGGGTCGAACTTCCCCGTCTCAATGGCGTTCACGCTCTGGCGCGACACCTCAAGCCGCTGGGCCAGCTCCGCCTGCGACCAGTCCCGCTCCGCGCGCAACACCTTCAGCCGGTTCTTCATCGATACCTCATCGAGACAAACGGGTACGTGACGCAGGTAGCGATCCAGAAGATGGGGTAGATCCAGATGGAATCGAAATGCGGCACGGACGCCATCGCTTCCAGGTAGGCCCATACGGTGGTTCCGGCCAGCGTAATCGCCATGCCGCCAAGCAGTGACTCCACCAGCATCTGCTTCTGGAACTCATCGTTCTCCTCGGCCAGGTACACCCCCGTCACCACCAGCGCCCCAATGATCGGAAACGCCGGAAGCAGCGCAACCAGGAACACGGCGAAATGGGGCAAGTGCCCAAACCGGATGGAAAGCTTTGCCGCCAGCGAGAAAACAATGCTGAATCCAGCCGAAATCAGCATTCGAAATACGTACCGGCGCTGAGCGGCGTTGGAGGAGTTAAGGCAGGCCAGGGTCATCATCATGGGTAGTCTCCTTTACTAAATGACAAGAAGACTTTACATAATTCCGATTCCCATGTCAAGTTTTATTTACATTTCGCCAGCAAAGCGAATATCTACCCAGCCCTAAACCTGGGGCGCCGATGGCCCCTTCCTCAGTAGCAGCAGCGCAAATATCATCGGAATGCCCCAAAAGAAGCTGGCCTCCTTGAGGATTACGGGGACGTCCTGGATCCACTCCGCTATGGTGAGATGACGAGCATCCGGTGCGCACGCTGAATTGACCTCAAATCCTATTCCGATCACAACGCTGATTCCAATGCTCACGAGCATCCAGCCCGCAGCTATGCGCGGCTTAAAGAAGCTCATGATTATCCCCGGAATCTGGCTCCAGAAGGCTATCAGGTCGAATGCCACAACCCAGAGAGAGTCGCGAGCACTCAAGGAAAACACAAACATGGTCCCGAGGAACGTATCTAAAGGAAGGATGAGAATCAATCCAATAACGCTGACAACGATTTGCTGGTGTCGAAAACTCAGTTTCGCCATTGGTGAGCCTTTTTCAACCCGCACATGACGTGCCTACAAATGCGCGACTGGTTATCGCACTGCCTGCAAATCAAGTGTTCCGCTGGCTCGCTGACTTGCCGACTCGCTGACTCGCTAACCCAGCCAACCCAGCTAACTCCGTTTGCGAAGCACCTCATCCCCCTCCGGATACCCCGTAGGCACTTCAATCCCCTCCATCGAGGCGCCCGCCTCCACCAGCACTCGAATCCACTCCGGCGTCCGCCGCCGCTTCCAGTACGACTCCGTGCAGGCCTTCACGGCAAGCTGGAGCGTCGTCCGCCCCTTGCCGTCCCGCGTATTCACCGGCGCACCCCGCTCCATCAGCAGCCGCGCCGTCTCCGGCTGCCCGCGCCACGCCGCCACGTGCAGCGCCGTAGAACCCATCGCCTCGTCAAAGTACGCGTCGCCGTGGAACAAGGCGTCCGCCGGCACTCCCAGGTCAAGCAAACACCGCACTCCCTCGGTGTTGCCCACGCCCGCAAACGTTCCCAGCAAATTCCCTCCATCCGCCAGCAACGCCTCGCGCAGGCCAGGCTCCTCGCGCGCCATCTGCCGCGCCCGCTCGCCATCGCCGCGCGCGCACAATTCCATCAACCGGTCCACGCCCGCCAGCTTCGCATCCACCCCCATCTCGTCCAGAAGCACAAAAAGATCTCCGCGTCCGCGCCGCGCCGCCATCTGCAACGCGTTCCGCCCATCCCGCGAGTTCTGGGCGAACGGGTCCGCACCATGCTCCAGCAGCATCCGCAACATCACCGATCCGTTGTCGCGCGTCACCGCGTGCTGCAGCGCGCTGTTGCCCCAGTGCGGAACAATGTTCGGATCGGCCCCGTGTTCCAGCACCAGTTTCATCCCCTGGTCATCGTGCCAATCGGCCTTGCGCGCCAGCATCCAGCTTTTGCTCTGCTCCGTAAACTTCCCGCTCTGCAGCAGAATCTCCATCACCGTGTTGTCGTACCCTTCCGGCACGTGATACGGCGTCTCGCCATCGTTGGGATCGGCGCCATGCTCCAGCAGCAGCAGCGTCACGCCCGTATTCTGCGCCAGTCCCGCCGCGCCGTACATCGCAGACTCCCAAACCGGCTTGCCGCCCTCATAATCAGGCGCCTCATACCAGCCGCCGTTCGCGTCCGCGCCCGCCTCCAGCAGCAGCCGCGCCGCGCGCTCAAACCCGCCGCTCCGGACCCGGTCCAGCCTGAGGTAGCGCGAGAAGCACAGGTGCAGCAGCGGCTCCCACTCGTAAGGGCCGCCTTTTCGCGTCGCCGCATCTCTGTCCTGCTCCAGCGCCGCGCGTACTGCCTCGTCATCGCCCAGCACCGCCGCGGTGTAGATGTTCGCGCGCTCCACTTGCGGGTAGCGCGCCCGGATCCCCTCCGCTTCGTCCAGAGTTCCCGACACGTGCCACTTCCTCCGCGGAACCAGCGCCGCCCGCAGGAACGCATCCACCGGATCGCCCACCTCGTCCACCGCCAGCGCAATCCGCCGCCGCTCAATCTCGGCGGCAAACTTCGGCCAGCTGGCGAACCCATGCTCCCGCGCCAGCACCAGTTGCGCATCCGCCAGCTTCATGCGTGGACCAGTCCCTGCGTCCCTGGTCCCTGGTCCCTCAGTCCGAAGTCCCTCAGTCCCTTTTCCGCGCGGCAGCGCGGAAGCAACGCGCTCCAAAGCCTCAGGCTCGCCGGTGCGGCAGGCCCGCACCAGTTCCTTGGCCTGTTTTTTGTACTGGTTGATATCGGGAGAGACGGGCAGTTCCTTCTCAGGCATACGAAGCTCCTTTCGATGATTGCCCGTTAAGTCCGCATGCTTGGGCGGGAAAGAAGTTTCGCTCAGATGGTTGGAACCAGAGGTGGGCACTGCCCTTTCCGCGGACCGGATGCGCCCTTCGCGCTCGTTCTCAGCCTATCCGATCCGCGGCGCGGCGGCAATCGGAACTCGCTGACTTGTTGCGTCTGCTCGCCCAGCGTCTCCAGCGCCTCCCGCGCATTGAGCGCCAGCCCCATAGCCTCAAAATCGAGGCTGGGCAGCCAGGTTCAAATGTTCGACTACAAGATCACTTGGACACGGCACTAGCTAGAGCCGCATTGATCAGACTAGTTCCGGCGATATTCAATAGCATCGGCTTCAATGGGTGTATTAGATGACCGCCAGCGAAGCTAACTATCAACGCGTAACAGCGCTATATCTTGCCGAACATGAGCAGATGCTCCAGGTGATAGCCAACGATAAAATAAGTCCCGCTGTGAGGCGAGGCATACTGCCAATGCCGCAGTTGAGGCGGCTTTCATTTTATGACCGGCGCGACAGGATCGTGTTAAACGACCTATGATTCCGTTCGCCAATCGCTTTAGATAAACCGCATCGCCTTCCCCTTCCGCCGTTTGAACAGTTCGTTGAACCAGAAATCCACTTCCCTGTGGGGGAACCCGGGTCTCAGCCCGCTGGTTCCGCCACGGATCGTGGTTGCCTCCGCATCTCCCGATTGGGAGACATGGGAGACCGCTCTGCGCCCTTCTTCGAAGCGGCCCATCGCTTCTTTTTGAAGCGTGGGCGGCGCGGGATGACTCGTGAAATAAAGCGATTTCTTGACAATCTAATTTATGACAACAAACCAACCGGGACGAGAGGGGGGCCATCCCAACTCCTTGGGTAGTCATATTTTGATTAGAGAAATCAATTTCGCCTGTCGCCGGGAACGAATTTTCCGGCCCATCCTGGTTGCCGACGACGACCCGTTTCGCGCATTTGGGCGGTGCGCGGCCCTGGAGGAGGTCTTTTACGGGGTAGTGCGCGTAGCCAGCGCGGCCGAAAGCTTCATCAAGCTGGATGAGCCTGCCTTTGCCGCCAGCGTGGCGCTGGTGATAGCAGGGCTGAACCTGCCGGGAATGGCGGGGCCCGCGTTTGTGCGCGAGCTGAGCCGCCGGATTCCCCAGACACCGATCGTGGCGCTGGGACGCCAGGGCGAGACGGCAGAGGATTATCCCGACAAGAACGTGCGCTTTCTTCCCGACCAGGCAAGCCCGGCTGACATACTGAATGCGGCCACGGAGATGCTGTCGCACGCGCGGGCGGCGTGAGAGACAGGGGTCAGGGATCAGGGATCAGGGATCAGGGTCAAAAGCAGGGGTTAGTGGAAAGTGGTTGGATCCGCGTTGCTCCGCCTCAAATTCATGCTTCATCGGACGGGCCGGAACCGCCCACTATGCGGGATATGGGGCACTGTCCTGATCGCTGATCACTGACCACTGACAACTGCTTCTCCGGCTCCATCTATGGTGTGAGGCAGATCACATGCAGAAAGCCTAAGATGATTAAGAATGACTCTGTTGGCTTTTCCCTGTATTGAATCGGGCCGCGAGATTCCCTTGGAGTTCAAATGGCAACACTAGGCAGTTTTGCACTTCTGATCGCCCTGGCTCTGGCCGCGTACAACCTGTTTGCCGGAGCGGTGGCGCTGCGTTTGTTGGCCACCGGACAGCCGGCGCGGGTTGCGCCTGAGCGCCTGGCTGAGACGGCGCGCCGCGCTGGAATCGCCGGATTCGTCGCGGTTTCGGCAGCCGCATTCGCCCTCATCTATTCCGTCTTCACCAACGATTTTTCCATCACGTACATTCTGGAGCACTCCAACCGCGCGCTGCCGGGGGCGTACAAGTTTTCGGCGTTGTGGAGCGGGCAGGAGGGATCGCTTCTGTTGTGGGCCTGGCTGCTGGGGGCATACGGATTTGTGCTGCGCCTGACCCACAAGAAGGACGTGAGGCTCTACGCCTATGCGGGCACCATCATGGCGGCGATCCAGATGTTCTTTCTGGCGATTCTGAATTTTGCCGCTCCGCCGTTTTCGCTGATGAAGGGCGTCATTCCGGCGGACGGCAACGGGCTCAATCCCCTGCTGCAGTATCCGGAGATGGTGATTCACCCGCCGATGCTTTACCTGGGCTACGTGGGATTCTCAGTGCCGTTCGCGTTTGGCCTGGGCGCGCTGATGATGCGCTACCCGGGCGAGAAGTGGATCAAGATTACGCGCGGCTGGACCATGGTGACGTGGCTGTTCCTGACCTGCGGAATTTTTCTGGGCATGCATTGGGCCTACGCGGTGCTGGGCTGGGGCGGCTACTGGGGCTGGGACCCGGTGGAGAATGCCAGCTTTATGCCGTGGCTCACGGGCACTGCTTTTCTGCACTCGGTGATGATGCAGGAGAAGAAGGGCATGATGAAGAGCTGGAACGTGTGGCTGATTTTCAGCACGTTCCTGCTGACGCTGCTGGGCACGCTGCTGACAAGGGCGGGGCTGGTGAGCTCTGTGCACGCGTTCGCGCAGTCGTCCATCGGCATGTGGTTTTACGTGTTCATGCTGACGGTGCTGGCGGTGTGCATCTTTACTTACGTTCTGCAGCGCGGCCACCTGAAGACGGAGCACTCAATTGAGTCGCTGGTGAGCCGCGAGTCGAGCTTCCTGTTCAACAACCTGCTGCTGCTGACGGCGTGCTTTGTGATTCTGTGGGGGACGCTGTTCCCCATTATCAGCGAGTACGTGCAGGGGACCAAGGTGACAGTGGGCGCGCCCTGGTACAACACGGTGGCGATCCCCGTGGGGATGTTCCTGCTGTTTCTTACCGGGGTGGGGCCGCTGCTGCCGTGGCGGTCGACCTCGATGAAGGCGATCAAGCGGAATTTCATTGTTCCGGTGATTGCGCTGTGGGCCACGGTGATTGTGGTGTTCCTTGCCGGCGACCGGCCGTGGCATGACGGCGAATTCGACCGCGGCGCATTTTATGCGATGGTGGGATTTGCGATCTCGGCGGCGGTGTTTACGGCGATCGCCTCAGAGTTTTTGCGCGGCGCGGGCGTGATTTCGCGGCAGACGGGCAAGAACCTGCTTGCGGCCACGGTGCTGCTGACGCGGCGCAACACGCGGCGGTACGGCGGATACATTATTCACATCGGCATAGTGCTGGTGATGGTGGGCCTGTGCGGCGCGGCGTTCAACCGCAGCCAGGAAGAGGAGATGTCGCTCGACAGCAAGCTGGCCATTGGGCCGTACACGCTTGTTGAAGTGGGCGCCAGCGACGATTCGAACGCGAACTACGATTCACAGTTCGCCATCCTGGACGTGTACAAGGGCGATCACAAGCTCTTCCAGATCACGCCGGAGCGGCGTTTGTATCACGCCAGCCAGCAGCCGCAGACGATGGTGTCCATCCACTCCACGCCGGAATGGGATTTGTACGTGGTATTTGAGGGTACGAACCCCGACACCGGGCAGCCGATCATCAAGGCCTTCCTGAATCCGCTGGTGAGCTGGCTGTGGATTGGCGTGCTCGTGATGGTGCTGGGGACGTTTGTGGCGCTGATTCCGAGCGTTCAGCCCTCGTCCGCGGGGTTGAAAGCAGGCGCGGAGCAAGCCACGCCGAAAGCGATGGCCGGAGGCCGGTCATGAGATTGCGCGGCGATTGGACGAAATGGATCAAGGGCGCGCAGGCGGTGCTGCTGGCCGTGGCCGTGTGCTTCACGCTGGGTGCTTCATCGGGCAGCGGGACGCGCATTGACAAGCTGAGCCACCGGCTGATGTGCCAGTGCGGCTGCGCGCAACTGCTGGGCGAGTGCGACCACGTGGGCTGCCCCAACCGCGACAAGGAACTGGCGCAGTTGAGCTCCGCGATTGATAGCGGGAAGAACGACAAGCAGATCCAGGATGCGTTTGTGGCGGAGTACGGCGAGGTGGTGCTGGCCGCGCCGCCCAAAGAGGGCTTTGACCTGGTTGCCTGGATTGCTCCGTTGGCCGTGTTTCTGGCGGCGCTGCTGGGAACCATTCTGCTGGTGCGGCGCTGGAGCGCGGGCAAGAGCGAGCTGGCGGCGGAGGCTGCCGCAGCTTCAGTAAGCACTCCCCAGATGGACGAGTTGCGGGAAAAAGTTCGCCGGGAGACCGGCAACGATGGAGGTTATTGAGCGATGAGCGAAACCCTGGGCCTGCTGGCCGGCTGCCTGCTGCTGATTGCGCTGTTTCTTTATACTTTCTGGCCGGAGAACACGTCGGCTGACCAGACGGAGAAGTCGCGCATGGAGTTTCTGCTTGAGCGCAAAGACCAGCTCTACGAGAACCTGCGTGATTTGAATTTTGAGTACCGGGCCGGAAAATATCCGGAAGAGGATTACCGGAAGCAAAGCTCGCTGCTGGAGAATGAGACGGCGCGGCTGCTGCAAGAGATTGAGCAGTTGCCGCGGGCATGAACGCAGCGGAGTTAGCGGAGCCAGCGGAGTTAGCGGAGTTAGCTCAATGGCGCCAACCGGAACCACCTGCTCAACCAGACAACGAATACAGGACCCAACGAAAAATCATGAGATCGACAAAGTTTTCAATCTTCTCTGCTGTACTGTGCGCACTTCTCTTCAGCGCGGCGGCGCATGCGGCCAGCGTCTCCGGCACGGTGACCAACAAGACCACCGGGAAGCCCTCATCGGGCGACAAGGTGGAACTGGTGGACGTGCAGGCGGGCATGAGCGCGGTGGCCACGGCCACCACCGACGCCGGCGGCCGCTACACGCTGAATGAGCCTGGATCGGGTCCGTACCTGGTCCGCGCGACACACCAGGGCGCGGGATACTTTATCGCCGCGCCGCAGGGCAGCGGGCAGGGCGACATCGGCGTGTACGACACGGCCGCCAAGGTGAACGGCATCTCTGTTGAAGCCGAGATTTACCAGGTGGAGTCGCAGAACGGGCAGCTTTCGATCAGCATTTCCTGGGTGGTGCACAACGCCAGTTCGCCCAAGGTAACGGAGTTCAGCAACAGCACGTTTGAATTTGCGCTGCCCGCGGATGCGGTGTTTGACGGCGCGCAGGCCACGCGGCCCAGCGGGCTGCCCACCATGGCGGTTCCAAAGGAGCTGGGCAAGGGACACTACGCTTTCAACGTGCCCATTGAGCCGGACCAGGACGGAAAGTCCACCGAGTTTCAGATTGGCTTCCATGTGCCCTACACGGGCAAGTACACCATCAAGCCGAGCGTGCTGATGCCCACGGACAACCTGGCGGTGGAAATGCCCAAGAGCATGTCGTTCGCGGCGGCCGCGGGCGTGTCGTATCAATCCATCCCGCAGGATCCCTCGCTCAATACCTACCTGATGAAAAATGCGCTGCCCGGCAAGGCGGCGGATTTCACGGTGTCAGGTACAGGCTCAATGCCGCGCGAGCAGCAACAGCAGGAGCCGGGCGCACAGGCGGCCGCGCAGCAAGGCCCCGGCGGCGGCATTGGCGAGCCCATCAACACGCCCGACCCGCTGAGCAAGTATAAGTGGTGGATCCTGGGCGGGCTGGCTCTGCTGCTGGCCGCGGCGGCTGCGTTTCTGCTGCGCCGTCCGCCGGTTCCGGCTGCGGCGGGCGCGGTGGCGTCGCCTCAGGCGCTTCCTGTTGCGGCAACGCACACGCCGGCAGCGAAGAACTCGGCGCTGCTCAACGAACTGAAGGAAGAGCTGTTTTCACTGGAAAGCGACAAGCTCTCCGGCGCCATTACACCGGAGCAATACGCGGAGCAGAAAGCGGCGCTGGAGACGGTGCTGAAGAGGGCATTGAAGCGGGGATAGACGCCCGGGGTTGGGGGTGTGGGTTGTGTTTGGGGAAGGACCCCGAGGCTAAAGCCCATCCTATTGGGGCTTTCAATTCAGGAGCCTGAAGGCCCCTGCTCCCTTCGGAAGCGGAAGCCCGTACGCTTCAAAATCCGGCGCTGATTTTGTGCCATGTCTTGCCGCCCAGACCGTGAGCACGAGTTCCCTCCATCCGAGACTTCCGCATAGGCGGTTACACATTCGTCACAGATGAGATGATCCGTGCAGGACTACAATCGGCTGCACTGAGGGACCTTCATGAAAGCCAGATTCGCGGTGGTTACGCTCCTCTACGCGTGCTTCCTTTCAGGATGTGTGCACGTCGCCCATCTCTACCCGGTTCAGGGACCGCTCGCCGCGCAGACGCCGCTTCCGATCTACACCGGTAGGCTAACGGGCGTCATCAACTCGGGCAGCATCTCCGCCAAACTTGCCAACGGCCAACAGTTTTCAGGGCATTGGCAGGGGCAATCGGTCGGCGCGCTCGCCAAAGACAGCAGAGCGGGGGTTTTGCCGCCGTTCAACCTCTCCGCTGAATGGGACGCGGTTTATGGCCCCGGTTTCTATCGGGCTCAAGTGCTGGGAGCACACCTGTTTGCCCGGACAACGCTTACAGGCACGCAGGGCGGAACACTCCAGTTGGAGATGATCAGCCAGCCGGTGGAAACTGCCGACGTGAATGATGCTGCCGCGCCGGATATCAGGGGCGTTGCCAGGGACGAAAAAGGGAACGTGTACAAAGTGGCATTCTGAATTGAGTCTTCTGCTCGCCGGCACGCGGCGGCCCTTGTGAATCATGGCGAATGGTTCGGCCTTTTTGAACTGACCGCAGTGCGCTCTTGTTGGTTCCGGGAGGATCGTGGACAATTGGAGTTCTTCCGCAGCCTGTGAAACCCATGATCTTCAGGCGTCAGTTCAGGGGCAAGAAGGCCCCTGCTACCGGCATTTTGATTTCTTGACGCGCGCGCCGCTTCTCTGGTCTACTTCGTTTAACGTCCATGCAGCTTATCTGCGCCAATGCGACCCGCTCCGCCATTGTTTGCGGAGTTGTGTCGATTCCCGCCATTCGAATTAGCGGCGACAACGTGCGCGGGAAGATGAGCCTGACGTAAGAGACCAGAAAGCAGCAAAAGCAACACAGGCCACCACCCGCAAGCGCGGCTGGTGGCTTTTTGAGTTTTCCGGGGAAAGAACGGCATGTACATTCCAAAGTTCAATCGCGTGGAAGACCGCGCGGTGCAGATCGATGCGATGCGGCGCTACTCGTTCGCCATCTTGTTCGGTCCGGTGGGCGCGGCCAACGGCGCCACGGCCACGCATCTGCCGCTGCTGGTAAAGGACGAGGGCGAGCACGGCCTGCTGGAAGGCCACTTTGCCCGCGCCAACCGGCACTGGGAGGATCTGGCGGGGCGTGAGACGCTGGTGGTATTTCCCGGGCCGCACGCTTACGTTTCGCCGCGCAACTACGTGGAGGAGCTCTCCGTGCCCACGTGGAATTACATTGCCATTCACGCGTACGGAACGCTGGAGCTGATTGAGGCTGAGGACGAAAAGCGCAGGCTGGTGGAAGAACTGATTGCGCAGCATGAGCCGGCCTATGCGGACCGCTGGCACGCGATGCCGGAGGGATACCGGCGCACCATGCTGGCGGGGATCATGGGATTCCGCATTGCGATTGCGCGCGTTGAAGGCAAGTTTAAATTGAGCCAGAACCGCGCCGAACAAGAGCGGCGCAATGTGCGGGCTGTGCAGGCCGCGGGCTCCGATGATGAAC
>Ga0265339_10000684_pt1 | contig 26144 bp, 22 predicted proteins | sample 4CB219metaG_FD_202085 | JGI IMG/M metagenome (GOLD analysis project Ga0265339, IMG submission 202085) | Rhizosphere microbial communities from Carex aquatilis grown in University of Washington, Seatle, WA, United States - 4-CB2-19 metaG | ecosystem: Host-associated > Plants > Roots >... | reverse complement strand
CGGCGGCGCGTGCCGCGGCGTGCGCCGCCGCGGCGGCGGCCGTGCAACGCCTGCTCGCCGCCGGCGCCATTCACCCCGATCTCAATCTGCAGAACTTCCTCATCCGCCGCCCGGCCGCCGGCCTGGAGGCGTGGATCATCGATCTCGATCGCGTGCGCTTCGGCACCATCACGCCGCAGGTGCGCCGCGCCGCCTTCGAGCGCATCTGCCGCTCGATGCGCAAGCTCGATCCGCACGCCGCCGTCGTCACGCTCGCCTGCGTCGAAGCGTTCGACGAGTTGGTGCGCGCCTGAGCGCGCGCGCGGCCCGCGCCGCCGCTCCATGCTTTCTTGCTTTCGCCGCGCCGGCGCGCCAAGTGTCCGGCGCGCGGCGCGCCGCGTGATCGCCATGACCGAGGCCGATGTCACTGTGCTGGTGCCGCATTTCCAGACGCTCGAGGCGATTCGGTTGTGTCTGCGCTCGATCCGTCGCTACAGCGCCACGGCGCCGCGCGTGCTGGTGCTCGACAACGGGTCGGCCGACGCGTCGCTCGACTATCTGCGCGGTTTGCGGTGGATCACCTGTGTCGACACCGGGGTCCCGAACGCGGATCCGAACGCGCACGCCGCGGCGCTGAACGTCGGCGCGGCACGCGTCGACACGCCGTACTTTCTCGTCATGCACTCCGACACCTACGTGCACCGGCCCGGCTGGTTGCAGATGCTCCTCGATGCGTGCCGGCGCGGCGACTATGGCGCCGTCGGGTCGCGGCATCAGACGATTCGCGCCTACGGCCTGGCGTGGCTGGCGGCGCTGGCGGCGCGCAGTGCGCCGCTGCTGCAGCGCTGGGCCGGCCGCTCGACCTCGGGCGGCACGCCGTGGCTGCGCTCGTGCCTGACGCTGTACCGCACCGACGCCTATCGCGCCGCCGGCGCGTCGTTCGCGCGCATCGGCAAGGAAGACGTCACGCATCCGGCCAACGCGCAGTTGGTCGCCAGCGGCGCGCGCGTCCTCGGGCTGCCCGATCGCGCGGTCGGCTACTACGTCTTTCACAAGGGCGACACGACGCGCATCGCCAACCGGCTCTACGACCGCACCGACAGCGCGTTTCGCGCCAAGCTGCAGCGCCATCAGGAGTACGTCGGCGGGTTCTACGCCCGCCCATCGACCCGCGCCGTGCTGACCGACGCGTCGCTCGATGAGTGACGCGTCGCCGCGCGCTGGCACGGCGCGCCTGACAGTCGCGCATGTCGACGCCGAGCGCGGCTTCTCGGGCGGCGAGGTGCAGGTGCGGCTGCTGATGCGCGGCCTGGCGCAACGCGGCTACCACAACGTGTTGATCGCGCCGCCCGCCGCGGCGCTGGCGCGCGCTGCGGCCGACGACGGCATTGCGGTGCGCGCCGTGCCGCTGCGCAGCGACCTCGATGTACTCGCCATCGTGCGCCTGCTGCGCGTCTTTCGCGCCGAGCGCATTCAACTCGTGCATCTGCACACCGGCCGCGCCGCCTGGCTCGGCGGTCTCGCCGCCGGCATCGCCGGATTGCCGGCGGTGATCACGCGGCGCATGGATCGCCGGGTCACGGCAGGCTGGCGCACGCGGCGCATCTACATCGCGTCGCGGCGGCGCGTGGCTGCGCTGTCGCCGGCCATCGCCGCGCAGCTGGTCGCCGGCGGCGTCCCCGCGCCGCGCATCGCCGTCATCCCCAGCGCCGTCGACCCGACGCGCATCGCGCCGCGCCGTGCTGCCGCCGAGGTGCGCCGCGCCGAGAGCGCCGGTGCCGCGGACGTGGTGTTGCTTGCCGCCGCGGCGCTGGTGCGGCGCAAAGGCATCGACGTCCTGCTCGATGCGCTGGCGGCGTTGCGGGCGCGCGACCTGCACCCGCGGCTGTGGATCGCCGGCGACGGCCCGGAACGCGCCGCGCTCTGCGCGCAAGCGAGCGCGCTCGCTCTCGAGGATCGCGTGCGCTGGTTGGGCCGGCGCGACGACGTCGGCGACCTGCTCGCCGCCTGCGACGTATTCGTGCTGCCGTCGCGCGCCGAAGGGCTGGGCGTCGCGGCGCTGGAAGCGATGGCCGCGGCGCGCCCGGTGGTGGCCAGTGCCGTCGGCGGCCTCGCCGACGCGGTGGTCGACGGCCGCACCGGCTTGCTGGTCGAGCCCGCCGATCCGGTGGCGCTGGCTGTGGCGCTGTCGCAGCTGCTGTATGACCCGGCGCTGCGCGCCCGGCTCGGTGCCGCCGGTCCGGCGCGCATCGCCGAGGGCTATCTGCCGGAGCAGATGGTCGCGTCGTACGAGCGCTTGTACGCGAGCGTGCTCGCCGGCGCTTGACCCTCGCACGACGACGCGGCAAGCGACGCGCATGTCGAACGGCTCCGCGCCGCGCCTCAGCGCCTGCATCATTACGTTCAACGAGGCGGACCGCATCGACGCGTGCCTGGAATCACTCGCCTGGTGCGATGAGCGGCTCGTCGTCGATTCGCATTCGACCGACGACACGCGAGCGCGCGCAGCGCGGCACGGTGCGCGCGTGCTCGAACGCGACTGGCCCGGGCACGCCGCGCAAAAGGAGCACGCCGTGCGCGCCGCGGCGCACGATTGGGTGCTGGTAGTGGACGCCGACGAGCGCATCTCTGACGCCTTGCGTGCCCAGATCGAAGCGCTGCGTGCCGCCGGGTTCGCCGGCTGCGCCGGCTGGTCGATGCCGCGCTGCAGCCAGTATCTCGGCCAGTGGATTCGCCACGGCACCTGGTATCCCGATCGCTCGGTGCGCCTGTTCGACCGGCGCCGCGGTCGTTTCGAGCCGAATCCGGCCTACGATCTGCACGAGCACGTCGTGCTCGACGGGCCGTGTGGCGGCCTGGAGGCCGACTTGCTGCATCTGCCGTATCGCGACCTGAGCGATCACCTGCAGCGCATCGATCGCTACACCACGATCATGGCGCAAGGCTTGTACGCGCGCGGTCGGCGCGCGCATGTGCGCGACATCGTGCTGCGTCCGCTCGGCCGCTTCGTGAAGTTCTACGTGCTCAAGCGCGGCTTCGTTGAAGGCTGGCGCGGCTTGCTTCTGGCATACCTGGCCGCCCACTACGTGCGGCTGCGCTACGCCAAGCTGCTGGCGCTGCAGACGGCGCCGCCGCGACCGCCGGTATGATACGGAGCGGCTGGTGAGCTCGCCGTCCGCTGCGCCGTCGCCGATGCGCGTGTCCGTCATCGTCTGCACCTACAACAACCCGCGCGCGCTGGGACTGGTGCTGACCGGCTTGGCGCGCCAAACGCGCTTGCCGGACGAGATCCTCATTGCCGACGACGGCAGCGGCGAAGAGACGCGCGCGCTCATCGAGCGTTGGGCGGCGCGATTGCCGATGCCGCTGCGCCACGTCTGGCATCCCGACGAGGGCTTTCGGAAGTGCACCATTCTCAACCGCGCCATCGAGGCGGCGCGCGGCGACTACTTGGTGTTCTTCGACGGCGATTGCGTGCCCTCGGCGCACTGTGTCGCGGTGCACGTCGCGCGCGCCGCGCCGCAGCGCTACGTCAGTGGCGGCAAGGTGCTGCTGAACGCGCGTGTGTCGGCGCAGTTCGACGAAGCGGCGGTGGCGCGCGGCGGGCTCGATCGCATCGGCCTGTGGTGGCTCGGCGTCGCCAAGAAGCGCCGCCTGATCGCCGGCGCGCTGCCGGGCGTGCGCGATTGGCTCGACCGGCGCGTGCCGCGCCCGCCGGGCTGGCGCGGTGAGAACGCTTCGGCGTGGGCGGCCGACGCGCGCGCCGTCGGCGGCTTCGACGAGCGCTTCACGTATGGTTACGAGGACGCCGATTTCGGCCAGCGCTTGTTGCTCGGCGGCGTGCGCGGCGTCTCGGTTCGTTACAGCGCGCCGGTCTATCACTTCGATCACGCGCGGCCGTGGAGCAATCCGGCGGTGAGCATCGCCAACAAGGCATTGTACGACGCCAATCGCGCCGCGCGCCTGGTCGTCACGCCGCACGGCCTGCCGGGCGCGAAGCCGGGCTGACGAGCGCCGGCGCATGACAAGTCGTCTTGTGGGGCTGGCGGTGCGCCGGCGCGTGTCGCTCGCGATCGGGCTCCTGCTCGCGGTATCGGCCTTCAACGTCGCGCTGATCGGCAAGGACGTGCAGCGGCTGCGGCACCCCGGCACCGATCCGTTACGCGATCCGGCACCCTACCTGGCCGACCTCGCCGGGCTCGCGCCCCTGCCGCCCGATGTGCCTCTCGCCTTCGCCAGTCCCGACGCGGCGAGCGCCGCGCAAATCGAACGCGAGCTGTTCCTGATCCGTTACGCGCTGGCGCCGCGCTGCGTGCAGCTCGACGCCGCCGCGCCGATGTTGTTGGTGCGCGGCACCTCCACGGTGTTGCCGCCGGGCGGCTGGGCGCCGCGCGCCACGTTCGGCGCCTTTCATCTCTATGCGCGGGCGACGCCGTGAGCCTGATCTGGGGACTGCTGGTCCCAACCGCGCTGCTGTGTTGGATCCTCACGCCGCCTGGCGCCGGCGCGATGCTGCGACTGCTGTGCCTGGCGCTGGCGATGGGGCTCGGCGTCGGTCTGACGTCGTGCGTTTGGTTTGCCGTGCACGCCGGCGGGGCGGTGTCGTCGGTCACCGATGCGGTCGTGGAGATCGGCGCGGTCGCGTTGCTGGCGCTGCCGCTGCGCGGCCTGCGCCTCGCGCCCGCGACGACGCGCCAGGCCGTGCTGCGCGGGCCGACGCGCTGGGCGCTGCCGGTGTTGCTGGTGCTGGTGCTGACCTGGGCGATCGCGCAAGCGGCGGAATTCGCCTCCGCTCCGCACGGCTCATGGGATGCGATCGCCATCTGGAACTTGCATGCGCGTGTGTTGGCGGCCGGGCCGGCGACCTGGCCGGGATTCTTTCTGCCCGGCGAGACCTGCGCGTATCACGCCGACTATCCGCTGCTGCTGCCGGCGACGGTGGCGCGGCTGTGGAGCTTCAGCGGCGACACCAGTCCGTACGTTGCGGCCGTCGTCGGCGCGTGGCTCTCCGCCGCCACCGTGCTGCTGTGCGGCGCAACGGTCGGCGTGTTGCGCGGGCGGGGGCCGGCGCTGTTGGCCGCCGTGACACTGCTCGGCACGGGCTTTTTCGTGCGCCAGAGCGCGACGCAATATGCCGACGTACCGCTGTCGTACTTCATGCTCGCGGCGACCGCGGCGCTGGTCGTCGCCGAGACGACGGCTGAGCGTCCGGCGCGTTGGCTGGGCGTTGCCGGACTGTGCGCCGGGTTGGCGGCGTGGACGAAGAACGAAGGCGCGCAGTTCGCGATCGTGTTGATCGTCGTCGCGACCCCCGTGGCGCTGCAGCGCGGCTGGCGTGCCGAGTGGCGGCGCGTCGCCGCGCTGCTCGCCGGACTGCTGCCGGGTCTCGCGGTGCTCACGTACTTCAAGCTCACTCTGGCGCCGGCCAATGACCTCGTCGCCGGCCAGAACGCCGCGCTGCTGCTGCACCTGCTCGATCCGACGCGTTACGCGCATATCGTCATCGGCTTGGCGCGGGCCATCGGACGGGTCGCCAAAGTCTTGCTGGTGGCACTGCCGCTGTATGCCGCCGCGCTCGGCGCCACGCGCGTCGCCGCCGGTCGCCGCGGCGCGCGCCTCACCGCGATCATCTACGGGCTGATGCTGGCGGGGTACTTCGGCGTCTTTCTGCTCACGCCCAAGCCGTTGGCCTGGCACCTGAACACGGCCGCGGCGCGATTGATGTTGCAGCTCTTCCCCGGTGCCCTGCTCGCGGTGTTCCTCGCCGTTGCAGCGCCGGAAGAAGCGAGCGCAGCCGCCGGGTGAGCATCGGGCCGGTGCGCGCGCGCTCGGTCGCCGACGCGGTCAAGCTGGCGGCGGGTGCGCTACCGCCGGCGCATCGTCGGAGTCGGAATCGCCCTGCGCCGCCATCAGCGCGTCGTATTGCCGCACGGCGTCGGGCAGCACGTCCTCGAGGTGCAGATCCACCTGCGCACGCTTCTGGCGGTACGCCAGGCTGCGGTCGATCTCGTCCTGTGGGTAATACGGGTTGAACTTGTGGCCGTCCAACATGCCCGCTTGCAGCGGCAGCTGCAGGAATGCGCAGACGGCGCGCATCACCGTCTCGGGTGACAGCACCAGCTGCTCGTAGGAGACGACCAGCACGCGATCCGGATAGCGCGCCGACAGCGTGTAGATGGTCTGTACGGCGGTGCCCCAACGGCGCGCCGCTTTGGCGAAGCGATTGCCGCCGCGCTTCATCATCGACGCCACAGCGTCGTTGCCGTCGCGAATGATCGCCACGATCTTCAACTCCGGGACGGCGAGATATTCGAGGATGCCGCGCGCCGAGCGCGGCGCCTCACGCACCAAGCCGAGATTCTTGAACAGCCGCTTGGCGAAGAAGCGCTTCGGCTGCAGCTGGATCTGGTTGGGGACGCACAGCTTGGTGCCGCTCCACGGCTTGCCCAACACTTTGTCGATCCAACCGCCGGTGACGTCTTCGTTCAGCATGCCGACGTCGGTATGGCGCCCGATCATGGTCGCCAACAGGGTCGTCCCGGAGCGCGGCGCTCCGATGACCAGCAAGTGCTGACGCTGAGGCAACATGCCTGCTTCTCTGGCATGCGCGCGCGCCCCCCGCCACCGGCGCGCCGCGGAGCCGGGCGTTCTGGTCGACCGTGCAACACGCCGGCGGCGCGCCGAGAGAATCCGTCGCTACTGGGCGTCGAAGAGAAAGCCCGGCTGCGCCGGCGGCTGCAGAAAGGGCCTCCAAGCCGCCAGGGCGCGCTGATCGACGAGCGTCCCCGATGAGACACGTGGCGGCGGCCGCTGGCGCCGCGCGCATCCGCAGGAGTGCGGCGCACGCGGTGAGCGCCGCGCGCCTCGGCGTCGCGCCAGGCTGGACAGGCGTGGCATCGCGTACGTCCTTTCAAGGCGGCAGGATGCGGCAAGCGCGTTCCAGGACGCGTGCCACACGCCGGTGATAGCGGTACATCTCGCGCTCGAAGACAGCCGGTGCAGTGCCGGTCTGCGCCACCGGCTGCGCGCCGATGCGCCGGTCGAGTTGGTGCAGCCGGCGGCCGGTCAGTGGCGTGATCTCCGCGGCGGCGGCGGCGCGGTCGCCGGCGTCGAGCAGTTGCGCGCGCAGCTCGTCGATTTGCCGCAGGTCGGCCAGCGCCGACTCTGGGCACTCGCCGTGCTCGAGGCGCGCGTTGTCGGCCCGCGCCGCGGCGGCGCAGGCGGTGTCGCGCGCCAGCAGGTCGTCGCGGGTCGAGGACCATTTGCTGACGCCGCCGAGCAACGGCTCGTTGGTCAGCCCGAGCGCCAGGGCGAAGGCGCGGCGCAACGGCGAGTGCGACAGGTACAGCGCCCCGTCCGGCCCGGTGCTCATGGCGGCGAGCGATTCCTCCAATCCGTCGGCGAACCAGCGCGCCTGGCCGGTGAGGCGATCGATGTGCGCGATACCGGCGCGTACCGGCAGCTTGTTTGCGCCTGTCGTCAGGCCGGCGCCGGTCTGGATCAGCAAGCCGTTGGCGCCGATGCCCGCGAGCAGCAGGTTGAGGCCGCCGTAGCCGCTGAGCGTGGACGGGATATCGTAGAAATCGAGCGCCGCGGTCCAGCCGCGCCGTCCGCTGCCGCCCTCGTCGAAGACCTGAAAGATGCCGTTGGCCGAGCCGGCGAACAGTTCGCGCCCGTCCGACGCCGCGGCGATCGAGCCGAAGATCTGCGCGTCGAGCGTCACGCTCCACGCATCGCTGCAGTCCGCCGCGTTGAGCGCGATGAGCGCGCCGGCGTCGTCGCCGAGATAGACCCGCGTGCCGTTCTGGCCCAGCGTCGGCGTCGAGGCCGAGCCGCCGGAGAAATTGCGGTGACAGACCTCGTCGAGCCGCCAGCCGCTGCCGTCGGGGACGACGTCGTAGCGGTAGACGGCGCCCAGCTGCGACACCCCATCGACGGCGCCGTCTTCGCCATCGCGCGCGCTCGCCGCGATCCACAGCCGGCCGCTGCGCGGATCGACCGCCAGGTTGTTGGCGACCTTGCTGCTGCCGCCGAGCAGCACCTGAATGAGACCGGCGACGCCGCTGCCGCCGGGCGGAAAATTGACCAGCGGCTGCAGCAGCGTGTCGACCATCGCGGCGAGGGCCGGCGGCGGGCTGTTCGGCGCCGGCGGCGTGGGCTGGCCGGGCAGCAGCAGTGGTTGCGGCAACAGAGGGGCGCCGCTGCGGCGGTCGAGCAGGACGACATAGCCGTCGCGCATCAGGCCGACGACGGCGTCGGCGTTCGGCACCCATGAGAGGCCGATCGGACCCTGATCCTCCGTCGTCGGCGCGGCGAGGCCGGTCGGCGCGTCCCACGCCGTCGTGCCGTCGGTGTGCACGGCCAGGATGTGATCGTAGGCATTGACGTACACCACTTCGCCGCCGGTCTGCGGATCGCGCAGCAGCATCGGCGCCGCGCCGCCGCCGCGCCGACCGGGGGCCAGTGGAATGACGAAGCGGCGCGCGCCGCTGGTCGGCTCGAGCGAGATCATCAGGATCGGCTCGTGTGGCAGCAGTGGCGTCATGTAGAGATTGCCGGCGCTGTCGAAGGCGGGTGTGGTCACCTGGTACAGCCCGGGCTCGGCGATCCATTGGCGCGCGAACACCGGCGCGTAGGCGAGATCGACTTCGTTGGTGCTTTCGAGATCGCCGTGGGCGCGCCGAAAGGCGGTGCGCGCCGGCAGAGCCGGATCCTCGAACGGCACGCTGCGGCAGCCCTGTGGTTGCCATGCCGTGCGCCCCGGCAGCGGCAGCGTGCGCGGCGTGATTTGTTCGGCCGGCGTCTGCGCCAACGCCGGCATCGCCCCCAGGATGGCCAGTAGGATCGCCAATCGCATACATCATCCGTACACCGGCCGTAGCGGCCGCGCCTCGTCGCCGGCGGACAATTGCTGGTTCGCTGCGGACACAATCGGCTATGACGGCGGCCGATGTCGCGTGCCGGCGCTCTGCGCGTGCTGCTGTCGGAGCTGGCGGGCGTCGGGCTCGATGCGGCGGCGGTGTGCGCCGCCGCCGGGCTCGACCCGCGCACGCCGTCGGATCACGCGCTCGCCCTCGACCTCGCGCAGCTCGGTACGGCGCTGGCGACGGCGCAGGCGATGAGCGGCGACGCGCTGCTCGGCGTGCACATGGCTGAGCGCACGCCGGCGCGCGGGGTGCTCTCCTATCTGGCGCGCTCGCAGCGCACCGTAGGCGACGGGCTCGAGGCGTTCGCGCGCTACGCCGCGCACGCCTGGGAAGTGGAGGCTCCGCTGCGCCTGGAGCGGCGTGCCGCACACGCCTGCGTGGTCTTCGACCTGTCGCCCGGGCTCTCGCGCCACGTGATCGAGTATCTGGTCGTCCGCACCGTCCTGTCGCTCCGGCGATCGCGTGCCGTGCCGCGCGAAGTGCGCTGGAGCCACGCGCCCGGCGGGCCGATCGCCGAGTACGAGCGCGTGCTGCGCTGTGCGGTGCGCTTCCGCCAGCGGCAATGCGCGGTGGTGCTGCTCGACGCCGATCTGCAGCGGCCGCTGCGCACGGCGAACGCCGACGCGGCGACGATGCTGGCAGCGGCCCTCAGTGCGCCGCCGCAGCGGCGTCAGGCATCGACCAGTGGACGCCTGGCCGCGGCGGTCGAAGACGCGTTGGCGCGCGGTGCGCCGATCGAGCGCGAGCAACTCGGCCGCGCCCTCGGCATGAGCGGCAAGACGCTGGCGCGGCGCCTGGCGGCCGAGGATCGGCTGTTTCGTCAGGTCGTCGACGACGTGCGGCGCGGGCTCGCCGAGCGCTGGGTCAGCCAGCGCGCCCTCGACCTCGGCGCAGTGGCGGCGCGCGTCGGCTTTGCCGACGCGGCCGCGTTCGGCAAAGCCTTCCGCCGTTGGTTCGGCGTCAGCCCGTCGGCGTTCCGCGGCCGCCGTTCGACCGGGTAGCTACCGGTCGCCAGCACGCGAGGCGCGTCCCGCGCCGCCACGCGCGCCGGTCCGCTGTCAGTCCCTGCCTACCTAGCGCGAGGCGTACTCGAAGAAGCCGTTGCGCTTGATCACCTCGGCCACGCCGTCGGGCACCATCGCTTCCCAGGCTGGATCGCGGCTGCGGATCTTCTTCAGCACGTCGCGCGAGAAGATGCGCAGGTACTCGGGATGGAAGCTCTCCAGCGGCTCGATGCAGCCGCGCTCGATGAGGAACTCGTAGAGCTTGCGCAGCTGCGGCGCGATCGGCAGCGAGTCGACCGTCGTCAGGGCGTTGCTGGCCTGATCGAGCAGCGGATAGACGTAGATGCGCAGGTCGTTCTTGAACAGGCGGCCGAACGACTCGAGGATGCCGCCGTCGAGGTCGGCATAGAACTGTTCCTCGAACAGGTCGCGCAGGCTGCCGGCGCCCATCACCACGGCAATTTTCTGCGACGTGTTGCGCGCCAGATATGCGGCGAGGCGGAAGTACTGGAAGTAATCGGAAATCAGCACCGTCATGCCGCAGGCGGCAAGCACGTCGGCGCGGGCCAGGAAATCGTGCACGTCGACGGTGCCGGCCCCATTGGTCGACAGCAGGTTGCGCATGGTAATTTCCATCAACGGGACGATCTCGGCGCCGTCGAGACCGGGATGGCGGGCGAACTGCGCGAGCGCCGATTCGAGCATATCGACGTTGACGTGCGTCACCGGCCGGAAGCTGCCGCGCTCGACCAGCACCGCCTTCTTGTGCAGCACTTCCGACGGCTGCAGTACTTCGCCGTTGGCGGCGAACATCGCCGCACCGGTGAGCCCCAGCTGCACCAGCTTGAGGCTCATGACGCGGTTGTCGACGTGGCGGAACTCGATGCCGGCGAACTCGATCATGTCGATCTCGATGCGGTCGACGGTCAGGCCGTCGAGCAGCGACTCGATGACCTCGTCCGGCTCGTGGAACAAGAAGCAGGCTGCATAGATCAGATTCACGCCGACGATGCCGAGCGCCTCTTGTTGCGCTTCCTTGTCTTTGTCGCGCATGTTGAGGTGCAGGATGATTTGGCTATCGGCGTCGCGCGGATGCGACTGGAACTTGATGCCGAGCCACCCGTGACACTGACTCGAGCCGCTGAAGCTGGCGGCTTTGACGGTGTCGGCGAAGGCGAAGAACGCGGTCGTATTGCCGCGCCGCTCGCGCAGGCGCTCGAGGTTGAGCTCGTGCTCGTGCGCCAGCATGCCTTCGAGGCGCTGCCGGCACACGTAGCGATCCGCCCTGCCGTAGATCGCGTCGCTGACCGTCATGTCGTAGGCCGAAATGCTCTTGGCGATCGTCCCGGCAGCGGCCCCGGCGCGAAAGAACCAGCGGACGACTTCCTGCCCGGCGCCGATCTCCGCGAAGGTGCCGTAGCGACGCGGATCGAGATTGACGGCAAGGGCCTTTTGCAGCGGATCAGTCGGGCGCGTGGCGGTCATGCGGGATAGGTGCCAGGGCGCCGCGGCCAACGTCTAGCGCACTTGTGTGAAGCTTTGTCGCAGGATGCCGCTGCGGTGAGCAGGGCGTGGGTAGAAGGTGGGCAGGGTAACTGCGTGGCCGGTGACCGGTGACCCGGTGACCAGTGACTGGTGACCGGTGACCGGTGACCGGTGATCGGTGACCGGTCACAAGGTGGGGCGGGTGTGGCGACCGTCGATGCCGGATCGACGGCCTGAGTCACCGACGCATGCCCTAGCAGCGCCGCGCGCCAGATCCGCGCGAGTGCGTCTTGACGGGTCAGCGGCGCACCGGCGCACCGGTCACCGGTCCCGCGGTTTCCTCACCCCGGCAGCAGCATGTAGTTGCGATGCTCGCCGAGCTTGAAGCCGAAGACGCGGTTCTCGACGAACGACAGCAGGCGTTGGCTCGGCCGGTCGTGCTTGCGCACCGTTTCGCTCGGCAGAACCTGCCAGTCGCAGGCGGCGATGCGCGGGCGCATGACCGCCGGATGGGTGGCGGTGAACGGCGTGCGGCCGTGCAGCTGTCCGAAGTCGTAGCCGCGTTCGACGTCGGGGATGTGGGCACGCGCACTTGCCGCCCCGATATGTACCTCGGCGAGGGCGCGCGCCTTGCGGTTCATGCGCAGCGGCGGCCGCACCCAGCCGTAGTGAAAGATGCGCGCGCCGGCCGGCACGACGTGTAGCTTCGAGCCGTCGGCGCGGCGGAAGCCCTGTGCGCTCTTCCACGACTGCATGCCGCGTCCGCCGCGCACCATCCGCACCTCGCGGCGATACCAGGCGTGCGCGTCGGCGACGTGATCGTAGTCGGCATAGAAGTGCAGGTACTCGAAGACGAAGCCGTCGACGCGCGGGTCGTCGCGGTAGGCCGACAGGCGCTCGCGCAAGCCCGGCAAATCCTCCTCGTGCACCACCTCGTCGGCTTGCAGGTAGAAACACCAATCGCCGCTACAGGCGTTCAGCGCGATGTTGGTCTGGATGGCGTTGCTGGCGCCTTTCACGAATTGGCTCTGATCCCACACGGTCTCGATGATGCGCAGCTTCGGCTCGCGCATCTCGCGCAGCAACGCGGTGGTGCCGTCGCTCGAATCGCCGGCGGCGATGACGAATTCGTCGCACAGCGGCAGCGCCGAGCGGATCGACTCGACCACCGGATAGTAGAGGTCGATGGCGTTGCGCACGAACGAAAAGCCGCTGACGCGCATGGCGCCTCAACGTAGCAGACGGCGCGCGCTGCTGTCTCGCGCGTCGTCGACCGCCTGGCGCCGGGCGGCGCTGGCCGATCACTCATCGCGCGGAGATGCACAGGTCGCGAGCGCACCCGTCTTCCGTCGCCAGATCCGCCGAACGATCAGCCATCAACCGGCAGCTCGCGCCTCCGGCAGCGATTCGCTATGTCCCCGACGACGCGGGCATGACGGATCGCACGGTCTATCTCTTCGGCGCGGCCGCCACCGCGGCGGGTGCCGGGCTCATGCTGGCGGTGCAGCAGCCCGGCACCAGCGGGCTCGCCTGGATCGCCTATCTCATCATGCAAGCCGTCGTCTTGCGCTGGGGGCTGGCGGTCTACGGCCCGGCCGGCGGCTTGGCGGCGCTGCTCGTTTCGGCGTGCGCCGCCCCGCTGCTCGGCGAGGCCGGGCTCGGTGCGGCGGCTGCCTGGGTGCTCAGCGCGTATGTGACGGCGCGCTGCCTGAGCGATCCGACCATCCAGTCGGTGCTGGCAATCGGCCTTGCCGCCCTGGCGACCGTCGCGCTGTCGGGCCGTCCGGCGCTGCTGCCGCCGTTGCTCGGCTACGCATTGCTGTTGGCGTTGCTGCGCACGGCCACGGCGCAGCGCTGGGAGCCGCGCGGGCGCGTGCTGCACGCCTCATTGGCGGCGGCGTTGCTCGGCTGGGGGATGGTCGCGGCGATCGCGTGGCTGTTCGGTCGCGTCGCCCATCTGCCGGCGGTCGACGATTTCAGCGCCGCGCCGCACGCGCTGCGCCTCGCCGCCGCAGCGGTCGACGCGGCGGCGCCGCTCGGCGTCGCCTGGCTGTGTGTCCCGCTGCTGCTGGTGGTGTTGCGGCCGTGGCGCCGGCAGCGCCGTTACAGCGACGGCGCCTGGCTGCTCGCCTTGCTCTGCGTGCTCGCGGCGCGCGCACGCCGCAGCTCGGGCAGTGATGTCGAGATCGCCGCCGTGCTGCCGTTCGTCGCCTTGCTCGCCGGTGCGGCCTGGGACGCTTCGCGGCCGCAGTGGCTGCGCCGCAGCGCCAGCGCGATGCTGGCGCTGCATGTGCTGCTCAGCCTGAGCACGGCGCTGCATGTGCGACAGGCGCGGCCCGCGGCGTCGGTGGTGCGCCCGGCATGACGGCGGCCGCGCCCGATCGGCTGCTGATCATTCAGCACGGCGCCATCGGCGACGTCGTCTGCGGCATGCCGCTGGCGCAGCGCTTGCGCGCGGCCTGGCCGCAGACGCGCATCGGCTGGGCGATCGAGCCCGCCGCGGCGCCGCTGCTGTATGAGCATCCGGCCGTCGACGAGCCGATCGTCTTTCGCCGCAGCGGCGGCGCTGGCGCCTTTGTCGAGTTCCTGCGCGCCGTGCGCGCCTTTCGACCCGACGTCACGCTGGATCTGCAGCGCCACTTGAAGAGCGGCGTCACCAGCTTCGCCTCCGGTGCGCCGCGCCGCATCGGCTTCCACTGGCGCAACTCGCGCGAGGGCAATTGGTTCTTCAACAGCGAGACGATCGCGCCGGTGCAGACGTTCACCCTCAAGTTGACGCACTTGCAACGCTTCGCCGATGCGCTCGGTGTGCCGCCGGCGCCGGTCACCTTCGGCCTCGCGGCGACTGCCGAAGAACGGGCGCGCGCCGCCGTGCTGTTGGCGCCGGCTGGCGGCCGCATTGCGGCGCTGTACGTGGGCTCGACGTGGGCGAGCCGTCTGTGGCTGCCGCAGCCGACTGCCGCGCTGTGCGGTCTGTTGCGCGCACGCGGCTTCGGCATCGTATTGGTCGGCGGGCCGCGCGACGCCGCGTTTGCCGACGCGGTCCTCGCCGCCGGCGCCGGGGAGGTGGTGAACGCCGTCGGGCGCACCGCGCTGCGCGACGTCATCGCGATCATGGAGCGCGCCGCGGTTGCCATCGGCCCCGATACCGGGCCGATGCACATCGCCGCCGCGGTGGGCGTGGCGGTGGTCGGGCTGTTCGGCGCCACCAGCCCGCGACGCTCCGGTCCGTGGGCCTGGGACGATCTCGTCGTGCGCGGCGACGCGCCGTGTGCGCCGTGCTATCTACCGCGCTGCCCGATCGGGCAGTTGTGCATGGAGACGATCACGCCGGCGACGGTCATGGCGCACGTCGAGCGGGCGCTCGAGCGCAGAGAAAGAGAAGATTCACCACAGAGGCACTGAGGCACAGAGTAGGAATGGTCGAGAGCGTAAACGAAATACTGCGCCGTTCGGACGCGGTGCCTCAGTGCCTCTGTGGTGAGTCTTCTCCTCGAGTGTGTACATGGCGCGGATGATCACCGATCCGGCGGCGGCGATCGCGCGCTTTGCCAAGGTGCGGGTGCTGGTGGCGGGCGATTTGATGCTCGACCACTTCGTCTGGGGCAAGGTCGAGCGCATCTCGCCCGAGGCGCCGGTGCCGGTGGTGCAGGTGACGGCGGAGAGCCGGCGCCTCGGCGGCGCGGCCAACGTGGTGCACAATCTACGCGCCTTGGGCGGGCAGGTGACCGCGTGCGGCGTGGTCGGCGCCGATGCGGCCGGGCGCGAGCTGGTGGACGAGCTGCAACGCATCGGCGCCGACGTCGCCGGGGTCACGGTCAGCCGCGCCGGCGCGACGACGCGCAAGACGCGCATCATCGCGCATCAGCAGCAGGTCGTGCGCCTCGATCGCGAGGACGACGGCCGGCGCGACAGCGCCGCCGCGGCGCGCGCGCGCGGCTTCTTGTTGGCGCAGCTCGGTACCGCGGACGTGGTGGTCATCTCGGACTACGGCAAGGGCTTGGTGACGCCGGCGGTGCTCGACGCCCTGGCGGCGATGCGCGCGCAGCGTCGCTTCCCGCTGCTGATCGATCCGAAGCAGATCAATTATGCGTACTACCGCGGCGCCAGCTTGCTGACGCCGAACCGCGACGAAGCGAGCCACGCCTCCGGCATCGAGATTCGCGACGCGGCCAGCCTGGCGCGCGCCGGTGCGGCGTTGCTCGAGCGCTGGCAGGCGGAAGCGGTGTTGATCACGCGCGGCGAGCACGGCATGTCGCTGTTCGCACGCGGCGCCAGCGCGCGCCATTTCCCCACCGTGGCGCGGCAGGTGTACGACGTCACGGGTGCCGGCGACACCGTCGTCGCGGCGTGTGCGCTGGCGCTCGGCGCCGGCGCCAGCCTCGAAGCCGCCGCGATCTTGGCCAACCACGCCGCCGGGCTCGTCGTCGGCGAGGTCGGCACGGCGACGGTTAACGCGGCGCAGTTGAAGAAGGACCTGCAGGGGCGGCGCAAGGCACAGCGGTCGGCGTAGGACATTCAAGGCTCGCCGTTGCCTTGCCCGACAGCGCTCGGGCTGCAGCGTCGAGCACGGCGGGCTCGGCAATCGGTGCGGGCGGGCTGAAGAAGAAAGAGGAGGCGGCGGTGCGCAGCATGACGGGGTTTGGCCAGGCGAGCTGGCAAGGCGATGGCAAGCGATTGTCGGTGGAAGTGCGCAGCGTCAACCAGCGCTTTCTCGACGTGAAGCTCTCGCTGCCGCGCGACTGCCAGGGGTGGGAATCGGAGTTGAAGGAATTGGTCGCCGGGGTGGCCGAGCGCGGCAAGGTCGACGTGACCGTCTACCGCGCCGGCGGCGGCAGCGAGGACTTCGCCGTCGAGGCGAACGACGTATTGGCGCGCGCCCTGGTGGCGAGCTGGCGGAAGCTGCAAAAGACGCTCAAGCTGCCCGGCGCGATCGACATCGGCATGCTGATCGGGCGCGGCGGCGATCTGGTGCGCGTCGTCGAGCGCAAAGCCGAGGCCGGGGCCGACCTGCCGCGCATCAAGAAGCTGATGGCGGTGGCGCTGAAGGATTTCAACGCGGCGCGCGATCGCGAGGGCAAGACGTTGCAGGCCGATATGATCGGCCGCTTGAAAACCTTGCGGGCCCTGCACGATGGGCTGGGGAAGCGCACCAAGACGCTGGTGCCGGAGCTGGCTCGCCGCCTGGCGGAGCGCGTCGCGCAAGTGCTCGGCAAGGGGGTCGTCAGCGAGGAGCGCCTGGTGCAGGAAGCTGCCATGCTGGCTGAACGCGCCGACGTCACCGAGGAGCTGGTACGACTGGGCTCACATCTCGACCGCCTCGGCGAGCTGCTGCGCCAGAAGGGCTCGGTCGGCAAGGCGATCGACTTCCTGATTCAGGAAGTTCATCGCGAGGTGAACACGATTGCCTCGAAGAGCGCCGACCTCGAGGTCACCAACATGACCCTGACCGCCAAGGGCGAGATCGAGAAGCTGCGCGAGCAGGTGCAGAACGTCGAGTGAGCCGCCGCGCCGGAGCGCGGCGCGCCGCCGACCGGCATGCGGGCAGCGCTCTCGCCGCCCGGCGCCGGCCTGCGGCGCGCCGGTCGTGCCCTGCCACGCAGCTCGCGCCGCGCGGAGATCGCGACAACGCCGCCTTTCGAATCGCAGCCGTCGTGGTTAAGATCCGCACCCATGCTCATCACGATCTCCGGCGTCCCCGGTAGCGGCAAGACGACGGTGGCACGGCAACTCGCCGAGCGGTTGGGGTTGCCGCACGTCTACGCCGGGGATCTCTACCGCCAGGAGGCGAAGGCGCGCGGGCTGAGCCTCGACGCATTCAACGCACTGTGCGAGCAGGACCATTCGATCGACCGCGCCCTCGATGCGGCGATGGCCGAGCGCGCCAAGCAGGGCAACGTGGTGCTCGAGGGCCGCCTGGCCGGCTATCTGGCGGCCGACAATCGGCTCGACGCCCTCAAGGTCTGGCTCGACGCCAGCGACGAAACGCGCGCGCGGCGCGTCGCGCAGCGCGAAGGCAGCGACTGGCGCGCTGTGCTGGACGAGAATCGCCTGCGCCACGGTTCCGACTCGAGCCGCTACAAGGCCATCTACGGCTATGATCTGGCCGACCACGGCGTCTACGACCTGGTGCTGGCGACCGATGACCGCACGCCGGAAGACCTGGTCGACGAGCTGATCGCTGCGGCCCGAAGGCGCTTCGACGGCGCGGGACGGCGGTCATGAACACCGCCGAAGACCTGGTCAGCAAAGTCCGCGCATATCACAGCGGCGCCGATGCGGCGCTGATCCGCCGCGCCTTCGAGTTCTCCAAAGAGGTGCACAAAGGTCAGAAGCGCCAGTCGGGCGACCCATACTTCATCCACCCGGTCGGCGTCGCGAGTTTGATCGCCGATCTGAAGCTCGATGTGCCGAGCGTCGTCACCGGCCTGTTGCACGACACGGTCGAGGACACGCTGACGACACTGGAGGAGCTGGAGCGGGAGTTCGGCGAAGAGATTGCGGCACTGGTCGACGGCGTCACCAAGATCAGCCAGGTCAATTTCACCAGCCGCGAGGAGAAACAGGCAGAGAACTTCCGCAAGATGATCCTCGCCATGGCGCGCGACATCCGCGTCATACTGGTCAAGCTCGCCGACCGCACCGACAACATGCGCACCCTGCAACATCTCGGCGTCGACCGGCAGCGCGACATCGCGCAGGAGACGCTCGACATCTATGCGCCGATCGCGCACCGGCTCGGCGTGTCGTGGGTGAAGAACGAGCTCGAGGACGCCGCGCTCCGCTACCTGCGCCCCGAAGTCTACTACCAGCTGAAGCGCAACGTCGCGAAGAAGAAGGCCGAGCGCACCAAGTACATCAACGAGTTCAGCAGCGTGCTGCAGAAGCAGGTGTCGGAGTCGGGTTTGGAAGCCGAGGTCTCCGGCCGGCCGAAGCACTTCTATTCGATCTACGGCAAGATGCAGCGCGAGAACCTGCTGTACGATCAGATCTTCGACCTGGTCGGCTTCCGCATCATCGTCGACACGCTGACCGACTGCTATGGCGCGCTCGGCGTCGTGCACGCCAACTGGAAACCGGTGCCGGGGCGCTTCAAGGACTACATCGCGCTGCCCAAGAACAATATGTACCAGTCGCTGCATACGACCGTGATCGGTCTCTACGGCGAGCGCGTCGAGGTGCAGATCCGCACGCACGAAATGCATCGCGTCGCCGAGTTCGGCATCGCGGCGCATTGGAAATACAAAGGCGGCGCGGCGATCGGCGCCGCCGACGCGCAGCGCTTCACCTGGCTGCGCCAATTGCTGGAATGGCAGCAGAACGTTTCCGATCCGCAGGAGTTCCTTGGTTCGGTAAAGGAAGATCTGTTCAGTGACGAGGTCTTCGTCTTCACGCCGAAGGGCGACGTGCTGAACTTCCCGGAAGGCTCGTCGGTGATCGACTTCGCCTATCGGATTCACTCCGAGGTCGGCCATCACTGCGCCGGAGCGCGCGTCAACGGCCGCCTGGTGCCGCTGCGCTATCGCCTGCGCAACGGCGACACGGCGGAGATCGTCACCACCGCCAACCAGACGCCGAGCAAAGACTGGCTCACCACCGTCAAGACCAGCCGCGCCAAGGCGCGCATCCGCGCCTGGCTGCGCCACCAACAGCGCACGCGCAGCCTGGCGGTGGGGCGCGAGATCCTCGAGCGCGACCTGACGCGCCACCAGCTCGATCTCAAGAAACTGCACCGTGACGGCACGCTGTCCGACGCCGCGCATTTGCTCGGCTTGAAAGATGAAGAAGGCCTGATTGCCTCGGTCGGCTACGGCAAGATCACGACTGCGCAGGTGCTCGGCAAACTGTTGCCCGAAGAAGAGCTGGCGCGCCGCGCCGAGCGCGACGAGGGTGCGCTGCGCAAATTCCTGCGCCGCGTCTCGGGCACAACCACCGGCGTGCAGGTGAGCGGCGTCGAGGACGTGCTGGTGCGTTTCGGCAAATGCTGCGATCCGCTGCCCGGCGAGCGCATCCTCGGCTTCATCACGCGTGGTCGCGGCGTCACGATTCACACCGTCGATTGTCCGCGCGTGCTGGAGAGCGACCCGGCGCGCCGCGTCGACGTGGCGTGGGAGAGCGGCGCCAACGGCTTGCGGCCGATCAACTTGGAGGTCGTCTGCATCGATCAGCCCGGCATGCTGGCGGCGATCACCAAGTCCATTTCCGGCGTCGGCGTCAACATCAGCCGCGCCCAGGTGCAGAGCACGCCGGAGAAGCAGGCGCTCAACAGCTTCGAGGTGGTGGTCGGCACCGCCGACCAGTTGAACAAGGTCATCCGCGCCATCGGCAAGCTGCGCGGCGTCATTCGGGTCAGCCGACCGCGCATCTGACGCACACGCATGAACGACCAGAGATGAAAGACCAACGATGAAACGCGAGAGACCGGCGGTAGCTGCGTGGCCGGTCTTTGGTCTTTGTCTTCAGTCTCTCGTCTTCACCGCAACCGCGTCGATTTCGACGCGCGCGCCGCGCGGCAAGGCGGCGACACCGACGGTAGCGCGCGCCGGGTAGGGCTGGCGCACATAGCGGCCATAGATCTCGTTGACGGTGGTGAAGTCGGCGAGGTCGATCAGATAGATGGTCGTCTTGACGACGTGCTCGAAACCGAGCCCGGCGGCGAGGAGCACGGCGGTGAGGTTCTGCAGCGCGCGCTCGGCTTCTGCCGCGGTGCCGCCGGCGACCAGCTGCCCCTGGGTCGGGTCGAGGCCGATCTGGCCTGAGCAGTAGACGACGCCGTCGACCTCGACCGCTTGGCTGTACGGCCCGATCGCGGCTGGCGCGGCGTCGCTGGCGATCTGTTTCACGTGCGTGAGCGGGACCGGTGACCAGTGACCGGTCCCGGGATTAGCCGGTTACTGGTCACTGGTCACCGGTCGCGCAGTTGTGGTTACGCGGCCTTCAGCACCTTGCCGGAACGCAGGCAGCGCGTGCACACCTTGATGTACTTGACGGTGCCTTCGAGGTTGGCCTTCACCCGCTGCAGATTCGGGTTCCAGCGCCGCTTGGTCTTGTTGTTGGCGTGGCTGACGTTGTGGCCGACCGAGGGGCCCTTGTGACAGACGTGACACTGGCGCATGTGACTGGCTCCTTCGCGCGGCCCCTGGGCCGCAGACTGAATCCCGCTTGCTAGCATGGCGGGTTGGCCCGGGCAACGCGTGGAAGCCTAGCCGGAATGCCACGCGAAGCTCGGCACGGCCAGCATCAGCGGCCGGCGCCGCCGCCCTGGCCTGGAAGGTCGCCCAAGGTGTCACCAGGGGGTCCAGACCATGAAGTAGAGGGTGTTGTTGTCCGACGCGCTGCGGCCAAAACCGTCGTAGTTCGACGAGGCGCCGTTGAAGGTCGAGTACATCGTGTACTGGACGGCAAACTGGGTCATCGGCAGCGCCGGCCAGGCCTGTTGGAACCACTGGGAGAGCGGCAGCAGCTGGACCTGCAGGAATCCGCCAAGCGTGTCGGGGCTGCCGGTGCGGCTGCCGCTGACCGGGTCCGGCGCGTAGACGGCGTGGTCGGTCGAGCCGCCGATGTCGAATAGGCTGCCGGTCACACCAACCAGGTTGTAGCGGTAGTACTCGAGCCAGAACTGAAACGTGTACAGATTCTCGGCGACGTGCGCCGCGCCGCCGGCGCTGTGTGCCGCGGACAGGCCTTGATTCTCCCAGGTGAAGGCGGAGCGGAAGGTGACGAATTGCGGCGCGCTGTCCCATTGGTATTGCAGGTCGACGCCGTTGTCCAAGTAGTTGTTGACCGACCCGGAGGCTCCGGTCTGATAGGCGCTGTCGAACAGGCCGACGTAGCCGAGTGACAGCTCATGCGGCCCGAAGTTCCGATACGCCACCAGGCGCCAGTACGGCGCCGCGCCCCGGATGACGGTGTCGGTGGGATTGCCGAGTGTGAGAAAGCTGAAAAATCCGTTGCGCCCGGTGAAGTACGGCGTCACCTCGGCGTAGAACATGTCGTCGATGAGCAGGTACGGCCCGATGCCCGACACCTGCGCGCCGAGATTGGTGATGGCGGTGGCGCCGCTCGGCCCAGGGGCGATCTCTGAGCTGAGATAGGAACTCCATACCGGCAGCGTGTTCCAGGCGTCTTGCACACTCGGCGCGTTGTTGTAGGTCAGCCCGAAGGTGAGGCTGTGATCGCCGATCTCGCGCGTACCGGTGACGCGCAGGTCGACGTTGTCGAACGCCCAGGCGTTGTCGGCGCCGTCGTAGGTGCCCATGACGAAACCGCCCACCGGACCGAAGAATCGCCCGGCGAGGAAGAAGCTCGCCTGTTGCGGATACGAAAAGTTGTTGTTGCCCTCCGAGGCGAAGGTGAGCGTCGGCAGCTTCGACAGGCCTGGCTGACTGCGGTTGGTGTAGGTGTACGACCAGATCTGTGCCGCGCTCAGCGGCGGATAGGGCTCGGTGTTCTGGTCTGCGTGGGCGCTGAGCACATAGCCGTGCAGCTTGAACAGGCGGCCGAAGCTGTTGAGCTCCGGGTAGAAGCCGCCGGCATGGCAGGCCGAGCACGCCATGCCCGTTTGGCGCGCAAAGCTCGGGACGCCGTGCGCAGGCGCAGCGTGAAGCGCTGCGGCTATGACGAGCATGGCGATCCCCCTTCGCAGGTGCGAGGTCGATTGCATGACTTGCCCCCTTTGCGACGCCGCGCGACGCCGCGGTTTAGAGACGCAATCCCACTGCCGATCCCGCGCAGCGCTCCAATGCCCGCCGCGAGGATCGCCTGCAGCGCAGTGCAAGCATCGCTCCGTCGGCCTCGGGACCGATGCTGGCGACACCTCGTTGTCGTGGACGCGCTGCTTCCGAGATTTCGGAATGTGATTCCCACACCTCGAGAGGCGGCAGGCGATGCCGACGGTCGAAGCGCAGGCGACCGGAGCGGTGGCCGGCTGCTCGCCTCGCTGCTGCAGCACAGGCGATTTTCGGGCCGCCCAGCGTTGGCTCGGCGGCGGTCCTGTGTCATGCGCAACCGAGCATGCCGGCCCCGGACCGTCCGTCACCAGCCTATGCGCGCTACGCGCTCGGCCTCATGGTGGTGGTGTACGTGCTCAACTTTCTCGATCGGCAGATCCTGTCGATCCTGGCCGAGCGCATCAAAGCCGATCTGCAGTTGAACGACGCGCAGATCGGCTTCCTGTACGGAACCGCGTTCGCCGTCTTCTATGCCTTGTTCGGCATTCCACTCGGCCGCTTGGCCGACGTGTGGGTGCGCACGCGGCTGATCGCGCTGGGGCTCGGCGTCTGGAGCGTCATGACCGCCGGCTCGGCCTTTGCGCGCAACTTCCTCGAGCTCGGCGCGGCGCGCATCGGCGTCGGCATCGGCGAAGCGAGCGCCAACCCGGCGGCGTACTCGTTGTTGTCGGACTACTTCCCGCCGCAGCGGCGGACGACCGTGCTGGCGATCTATTCCAGCGGCATCTACTTGGGAGCCGGGCTGGGCTTGTTCATCGGCGGACTGATCGCCGATCGCTGGGATCTCGCCTTTGCCGGCGGCGCTGCGCCGCTGGGACTGAAGGGCTGGCAGGCGGCTTTCCTCGCCGTCGGCATGCCCGGTCTGCTGCTGGCGCTCTGGGTGGCGACGCTGCGCGAGCCGCGCCGTGGCGCCAGCGAGGGACGCGCCGAGGCCGCCGCGCATCCGCATCCGTGGCGCGCCTTCGCGCGCGAGTTGTCGGCGGTCCTGCCGCCGCTGACGTTTGCGCACTTGGGAATCGTCGGCGGCCGGCGCGTACTCTTCACCAACCTCGGCGCGGCGGTTGGCATCGCCGCGCTGGCAGCCGGATTGACCAGGCTGCTGGGGACGCCGGCGCAATGGATCGCGCTCGGCATCGGCGCCTATGCCGCGGTGTCGTGGGCGCAAGCCTTGCGGCTGCGCGATTCGGAAGGGTTCGACATCATCTTCAAGACGCCGACGCTGCGTCCGGCGGCCTTCGGCTTCGCGCTGCTCGCTTTCACCGGCTACGGCATCGGATTCTGGGTGCCGCCGTACTTCATTCGCGAGCGCGGTCTCAGCGCTGCCGAGGCCGGCCTCATGCTCGGCGGCACCGCGGCGGCGGCGGGTTGGCTCGGCGTGACCCTGGGCGGGATCTGGTCGGATCGCTGGCGGCGCACGACGGCGGCAGCGCGCTGCTACGTCGGCATGGTGGCCGCGCTGCTGCCGCTTCCGTTCGTCGTGTGGATGCTGCACGTCGATTCGCACACGGCGGCCTTCGCGCTGAACGTCGTGGTCAACCTTTGCACGTCGTTGTGGGTCGGGCCCGGCGCCACTACGGTCACCGACATCGTGCCGCCGCGTCTGCGCGCCTCGGCCGCCGCAGCGTACTTGCTGGTGGTCACCTTCGTCGGCCTGGCGCTCGGTCCGTACACCATCGGCTTTCTCAGCAGCGCGCTGGGCAGCCTGCGCACCGCGATGGTGATCGCGCTGGCGGTCAATCCGATCGCGGCGGCATTGCTGTGGATAGCCGGCAAGCGGTTGCCGGCGGACGAAGCGCGACTCAAGGCGTTGCGCGCCTAGGCCGGCGCCAGGTGGCGATCGCCTCGTGCCATGCGGCGGCGCGCCGCTAGCCGCGTATGCGTTGAACGAGTCGCGTCGTGGAATAACCGTTCGCGAACGCGAGCGACTTGACCCTGCCGCCGCGCGCCAGCACCAGGTCCGCCCCGACGATCGCGTCGAACGCCCAATCGCCGCCTTTGACCAACACGTCCGGCTGCACAGCCTTGATGAGCGCGTATGGCGTGTCGGCATCGAAGACGGTGACGTAGTCGACCATCTCCAGCGCGGCGAGCAGCTCGGCGCGATCGGCGGCGCGGTTCAGCGGTCGATTCGGCCCCTTGTCGAGCCGGCGCGCCGAGCGATCGCTGTTGATGCCCACCACCAGCACGTCGCCGAGCCGCTTGGCAGCGCGCAGATAGCGCACGTGGCCGGGATGCAGCAGGTCGAACACGCCATTGGTGAAGACGACGCGCTCGCCGCGGCGGCGGTGAGCAGCGAGCCGCCGGCGCAAGCTGGCAAGGGAGAGTGCAGCGGTAGGCGCGGACACGCGCGGTTGACTATGGGGCCGCGCCGGTCCCGTCAACGGCGACCGCCGTAGGGTCGGGCCGCAACCATCGCGCCGCAGAGCGAAGCGACGAACGCCTGCCGGGCCATCGACCCCGGTACTAGAGCCGTCGCCGACGCCGACGTGAAACGACCCTGGCGCGGCGCGGCTGATCCGCGTCATTCGGCCAAGCGGACCCCCGGCGTCCCGTGGCGAGTGCGAAGCCTTCAACCCGTGCCCAGCGTCGACAACGTCCGACGGCCGCGCGGATTGGCGGTGTGGCCGCGGCGCAACGCTGATCGCCGAACGGCCCGTTCAGCAATCCCGCGGCGGGGCACCGGCGTGCGCGGCGGGACTAGGAAGCGCGGCGCGCGGTGTGTTAACCAGCCGGCATGCCAGATTTCCGCCGCAAGGCGGTGCGGGAGCGCATGACGGTGCGCCTCGACGCGAGCGGCATGTTGAGCGAGGCGCTGGGGTCCGACGGGCTGACGCACGCCGATCTCGACGCGTTGGCGCCGCGCGCTGCGGAGGCGGTACGCACCCTGGCGGCCAAGCGCGCCGCCGGCGAATTGCCGATGTTCGATCTGGCGCAGCAGCCCGACGCGCTCAATCGCATCAGTCAGTTGGCCCGCGAGGTTCACAACGAGATCGATACGTTGGTGGTGCTCGGCATCGGCGGCTCGGCGCTCGGCAGCCGCGCCATCTTGCGCGCCCTGGCCGAAGAACCGCCGCGCGTCGAGGTCGCCGACAACGTCGACCCGTGGAGCTTCGGCCGCCTGCTCGACGGGCTCGACTTGAGCCGCACGGCGTTCAACGTCGTCAGCAAATCGGGCGAGACGGCGGCGACGATGGCGCAGTTCCTGATCGTGCGCGATCGCCTGCTGCGCGCGCTCGGCGCCATCGATTACAAGTCGCATGTCATCGTCACCACCGACGCCACCGGCGGCAGCCTGCGCCAGATCGTCAACGACGAGGGCTTTCGCGATCTGGCACTGCCGGGCGCGGTGGGCGGACGCTTTTCCGTGCTCACCGCCGCCGGCTTGTTCCCGGCTGCGGTGGCCGGGGTGCGCATCGAGGATCTGCTGGCCGGCGCGGCGTGGATGGATGCGCGCGTGCAGTCGCCCTCGTTCCGCGAGAATCCGGCCTTGCTGCTCGGCGCGCTGCTGTATTTGGCCGAAACGCGGCGCAAGACCAACGTCGTCGTGCTGATGCCGTACAGCGACCGCCTGCGCGCCTTCGGCCGTTGGTTCGCGCAGCTGTGGGCGGAAAGCCTCGGCCAGTCGGTCGATGTCGACGGCCGCCCGACGCACGCCGGCTCGACGCCGCAGCCGGCGATCGGCGCGACCGATCAGCATTCGCAGATGCAACTGTGGCTCGACGGGCCGGCCGACAAGGTGGTGCTCTTCATCCGCGTCGAGGATCACGGCCGCGAGCTCGAGATCCCCAGTGCCTACGGCGATCTCGAAGGCGTCGGCTACCTGCGCGGCAAGGGCCTCGGCGCGTTGTTGAACATGGAGCAGCGAGCCGCCGAGCGCGCCTTGCAGCAGCGCGGGCGCCTGGCGCTGACGCTGTCGGTGCCGGAGCTGAACGCGTTCACGCTCGGCCAGCTGTTCCAACTCTTCGAGGCGGCGACGCTGTTCGCCGGCGCGCTGCATCGCGTCGTCAGCTGGGACCAGC
>Ga0265339_10000683_pt1 | contig 26176 bp, 21 predicted proteins | sample 4CB219metaG_FD_202085 | JGI IMG/M metagenome (GOLD analysis project Ga0265339, IMG submission 202085) | Rhizosphere microbial communities from Carex aquatilis grown in University of Washington, Seatle, WA, United States - 4-CB2-19 metaG | ecosystem: Host-associated > Plants > Roots >... | reverse complement strand
TAGCGCTGCGCCGGCCGCCGTCCGGAGCCGCGGATGATCTCGAGGACGGACTGCGCAGCCCAGGTGCCCATCGCCCTGCGCTCCGTCGAGACCGAGGTCAGCGTGGGCACCGAAGCGCAGCAGAAGTCGAGATCGTTAAACCCAAGGATCGCCACATCCTCAGGCACACGAATATTACGCCGCTGACACTCGAACAGCGTTCCAAGCGCAAGATCGTCATTGCAGGTGAACACCGCATCGACCTCGGGAACCGCGTCGAGAACCTCTGCAAACAATTGCCCGCCCATCTCGACATTGGACGTGCGCAACGATGCGGCCAGCAGACCAGTGGTTGAAAGGCCGTAGGCCTCCATCTGTCGTTGGTAGCCGGCGTGGCGGCGGCGAGCACGCGGATCGCCACGTGCCGTGAGGTGGGCGATACGCCGATGCCCGCGCTCGTAGAGATAACGCACCGCGGCGGCGCCGGCGGCTTCGTGGTCGAGGCCGATGTTGAGATCGATCGGACTGTCGGTCACATCCATCGTCTGGACGACCGGCACGCCCGCCTGCTTGAGCAGCCGCCGCGATCGCTCGGTCTGGTCGACACCGGCGACGATGAACGCTTCCGGGTGATACCCGAACAGCGTCTGGATCGCCTTTTCTTCCTCGATCTCGGAGTAGCGGACATTGAGCACGAGAGTTTCGAGCCCGGCCGGACTGAAGACATCCTGGATCGCGCTCAGATAGTCGTCGAACACGCCATTGGTGAGCGAGGGGACGATGACCCCCACGATGTCGGTGCGGGTCGACGCCAGCGCGCTGGCGAGGTGGTTGGGGACGTAGTTCAGCGAGGCGACCGCGGCGTCGACCCGCTGCCGAAGCGACGGCGACACCATTTCCGGATGACGGAGCACGCGGGACACCGTCACGGCGCTGACGCCCGCGCGCTGCGCGACGTCGAGGAGTGTCACCCGAGACGTAGTGGTCAAAGCTGCCCCCGGTCCCAACCGCGCCGGCGGCCGCCCGATGGTTGGATCATATCGCAACACATCAGAACGGCATTCGCCCTTCCCCCTTTAGATAGCGCTTTCATTTTCATTTGACAGCGCTTTCAGATGTACCTAGCCTCACTTTTGGGAGAGGGAAGTCTGAAAGCCGACGCCGTGTCATACGACCGGTGCGGGCGTTTGGGCGCGAGGTAGGAGCCTCTCCACACTCAGGGAGGTTCAACGTGAAGACCCGTCTTTTCTTGAAACTAGCGGCAGCCGCGACTGCTGCCCTGCTCATCGGGCTGGCGGCTAGCCCCAGCCTTGCCGCGGGACCCGCTGTGGTCTCGGGGCCAAGCGCCGATCCACAGTGCTATGTGCCGTGGGCGGCCGATACCAAGTTCGTGCAATACCCCGCCAAGAAGGGCCCGTTCCGGATCGCCCTGGCCAACGGCTACATCGCCAACACCTGGCGCATCCAGATGATCCAGACCGCCAAGGCATACGTCGCGCAGTCCGACGTCGCCCCCATGATCAAGGAGTTCAAGGTGGTCTCGACCGGCGAGGATGTCGGTGCGCAGATTTCGGCGATCAACAACTTCATCGATTCCGGCTACGACGCCATCGTCACTGACGCCCAGAACCCCGAAGCCTTCGCGCAGGTGATCAAGCGCGCCAAGGATGCCGGCGTTGTCCTGGTCGCCTTCGACAACATCCTCAACACCACCGACGACATCAACGTCAACGTGGACCAGGAAGGCCTCGGCGAGCTCTGGGGCAACTGGCTCGTCAAGCACATCCCGAACGGCGGCAAGGTGCTCGAAGTGCGTGGCGTAGCCGGCACCTCGGTCGACACCGATCGTCACAACGGGATCCACAAGGTGCTCGATGCGTCCGGCAAGACCTGGAACGTCACCGAGGTCGTGGGCAAGTGGGACGACGGCACGGCCCAGAAGGCGACCGCCGACGCGATCGCCGTGCAGGGCCACTTCGACGGCATCACCGCCCAGGGCGGCGACACCGGCGTCGTGCAGGCGATGATGGATGCCAATCATCCGTGGGTGCCCTTTGCCGGCGAGACCGAGAACGGTTTCCGCAAGCAGTGCGGCGCCCATGCCAAGGACGGCCTGGTCTGCACTTCGGCGGGCACCGGCCCGGCGCAGGTCGCGGTTGCCATCAAGACGGCGATCGACGCCCTGCAGGGCAAGGTCATCCCGCAGTCGGTCAAGCTGCCGCTGGCGGTTGTCTCCGATCCCGACTTCAAGGACGGCACCAACTACTACGCCGACCAGTCCGACAACTTCTTCGTCGGCAACGCCTTCCCGACCTGCGGCATCAACTTCACCGCGCAGGAAATCATGGGCCAGACCAAGACCGATACGAACTGATCGGTTCCAGTTCTGCCGCCGCGGGGGATACGCTCCCCCGCGGCAATCGCCGCGCGTGGGAGCGACTGAATGCCGAACTCCGAACCGCTCTTCCGCATGGAAGGTATTTCTAAGCGTTATGGTGGGGTGCGGGCGCTCGAAGAGGCCGACCTCGAGGTATGGCCCGGCCGCGTGCATGCCATCCTCGGCGAAAATGGCGCGGGCAAATCGACCCTCATCAAGGTGATGTCCGGGGTCGTCGCCCCCGACGCCGGGCGCATGCTGCTCGATGGCCGCGAGGTGAGCTTCGCCGATCCGGCCGCTGCGAACGCCGCCGGCGTCGTCTGTATCTTCCAGGAACTATCGCTCATTCCCGACCTGACGGTCGCAGATAACATCGTCGCGTCCTCGCCGCCCAAGCGCTTCGGCATGATCGATCGCGCCGCGCAACGTCGGCTGGCGGAGGACGCGCTGCGTCGCGCCGGGGCCGAGGACATTCACCCTTCCGCGCTGGTCAAGGACCTGCCGCTCAGCCGCCGGCAGATGGTCGAGATCGCCAAGGCGCTGGCGCGCAAGCCGCGCATTCTCATCCTCGACGAGGCCACGTCGGCGCTCACCTCGAACGATGTGATCAAGGTCTTCGAGGTGCTCAAGCGCCTGCGCAGCGAAGGCATCGCGCTGCTCTATATCTCGCACCGCATGCATGAGATCGCCGAACTGGCAGACGACTGCACGGTGTTCCGCAACGGTCGCAAGATTGCGACCTACGAGGCCGGTACCAAGACCGACAGCGAAGTCGTCGAGATGATGATCGGCCGCGAATACCACCACGTCTTCCCGCCCAAATCGGGAGCAAAGCAGCCCAGCGACACGCCGGTGCTCGAGGTGCGGAACCTGAGCTGGTCGCCGCGGTTGAACGACGTGTCGCTCACCGCTCACGCTGGAGAAGTCGTCGGCCTGGGCGGCCTCGACGGGCAGGGCCAGCGCGAGCTGCTGCTGGCGCTGTTCGGCGTGCTGCGTGGCACCAGCGGCCAGATCCTGATTGACGGCAAGCCCATCTCGATCAAATCGCCCCGCGCGGCGAAGTCGCCGGGGATCGGCATGGCGCTGATCCCCGAGGATCGCAAAACCGAAGGGCTCATGCTGCCGATGTCGGTGCGCGACAACCTCACCTTCGCGGCAATGTCGCAGCTGAGCCGCGGCGGCATCATCGACCGCGCTGCCGAGCGCAGCGCCATCGATGAGATGATCCGCCTGCTCGCCATCAAGACCGACGGCACCGCGGTGCCGGCCGGGTCGCTCTCCGGCGGTAACCAGCAGAAGCTCGTGATCGCCAAATGGCTGCTGCGCCGGCCGCGTATCATCCTGCTCAACGACCCGACCCGCGGCATCGACGTGGGCACCAAACAGGAACTCTACCAGCTCCTCAGGCGCCTCGCGGACGACGGCGCGGCCATCATCCTCTACTCGACCGATTATGATGAACTGATCGGCTGCTGCGACAAGGTGCTGGTGATGTACGACGGGGCGGTGCGACGGAAGCTCACTGGCCCAGAAATTACCGAGCGGGCGCTGATCGCCAGCGCCCTGAACATCGATGCCGAAGTGCGGGAGGCCGCCCAATGAAGGAATGGCGTTTCTGGCTCAGCGAGCAGCGTGGCACCTTGCTCGCCGTAGCGCTGTTCGTGGTGATGTTCTCGATCTACGTGGGCAATCATCCGGCGATCATCAACAAAGGCTTCACCGTCGATACCGTCAGCAACGTCGTTCAGACCGCCGCCAACAAGGGCTCGATGCTCGCCTTCGTCGCGATGGGGCAGGCGTTCGTCGTCATCACCGCGGGCATCGATCTGTCCGTGGGGATGATCTTCCTGCTCGCCAACTGCCTCGCCTCCTATCTCGTCGCCGGACCAACGGCGCTGGCACTGGTCGGCGTCGTCGGCACGCTCGCCGCCGGGGCGCTGTGCGGTGCGGTGAACGGACTCATCGTGATCTTCGGGCGATTGCAGCCGATCGTCGTCACCATCGCGACCGGCGGCATCTATTATGGAATCGCGCTCTGGATGCGGCCGAACCCGGGCTCTTCGCCCGGCTTCAACAGCGACCTCGCCGATGCCATGACCGGCAAGCTCTTCGACATCGTGCCCACCTCGCTGGTCATCCTCCTCGCCACCGTGGTCATTATCTGGATACCGTTCCGCCGCTCCGAAGTCGGCCGGGCGATGTATGCCACCGGCTCCTCGCAGATCGCCGCCTACATGTCAGGCATGCCGATCCGGCGCGCCAAGTTCCTGGCCTACATGTTCTCCGGGATCTTCGCCGCGATGGGCGGACTGCTGCTGACCTTCACCACCTATTCGGGCGAGGCCCTCGCAGCGGACGGCGGCAACTATACCCTGTTCTCGATCGCGGCGGTCGTTCTGGGCGGCGTATCTCTCTTCGGCGGCCGCGGCAGCGCCGTCGGCGCCCTCTTCGGCGCCCTGGCATTCCGCGCCATCGGCGATCTCCTGTTCGTCTTCGCCATCGACGCCCTGTGGCAACCGCTCTTCCAGGGCGTGGTGCTGTTCGTCGCTGTTTCCATCGGCGCTGCACGGCTGTTCCGCGTGCGCAATCGTCTCGACCTTTTCGGCTGACCCATGACCGACACCGTCACCTCGACCCCCGCCGCCCGCCTGCCGCTGCGCCAGCGCATCGACCTGCCCGTGGTCACCGCCTTCGCATGTATTGTGCTCCTGCTGATCCTGGGCAGTCTTTACTCGCCCAATTTCCTTTCGCCGCAATATCTCCTGCAGCAGCTCAAGGTCGGCGCCTTCCTCGGCATCATTGCCACCGGCATGATGCTCGTGATCCTGCTCGGCCAGATCGACCTGAGTGTACCCTGGACGGTAACGCTCGGAGCAATGATGGGGTGCGCCGCGGCGAGCTGGGGGCCAGCGGGGGCGGCTCTTGCCATCCCGTTCGGAATTCTCTGCGGGGTCGCGATCGGCCTCGTGAACGGCTTTGGCGTCGCGTACCTGCGCATCCCCTCGATGATCATCACGCTGGCCGTCAATTCGGTCGCGCAAGGGCTGATGGTCGCCTACACAGGCGGCTTCGCACCGCAGGACTCGGCGCCGTACCCCATGAAGTTTCTGGGTGCCCTGTCGAGCCTCGGCTTCGGCATTCCAAATGCCGTTCTGGTCTGGATCGTCGTCGGAGCTCTCGCGGTGTTCCTGCTGACCCGAACGAGCTTCGGCCGCGCCGTCTACGGCATCGGCAATCGTGAAACAGCGGCCTATCTGAGTGGCGTTCCGACGCAACGCCTCGTCATGATCGCCTTCGCCATATCGGGGGGCCTCGCGGCTTTCGGAGGGGTACTGCTGGCGGGCTACGCCGGCAAGGCCGCGCAGTCGATGGGCGACCCCTACCTTCTCCCCTCGATTGCCGCGGTAGTTCTCGGCGGCACGTCGATCCTGGGAGGTCGGGGAAGCTATCTCGGAACGGTGGCGGGCGTGATCCTCATTACCTTGCTGCAATCCATCCTGTCGGTGATGCAGATGCAGGAATTCGGGCGGCAGATCATTTACGGCATCATCATTGTCGCGATGCTGCTGCTCTATGGGCGCGACAAGCGCTTGCGGTAGGCAGTGGATTCCGACGATGGCCTGATTGCAGCCCATCCCACGCTCAGGCGCGCCGGCAGAAGCGGTTCGGCGCCCCGCGCGTCCCGCCGGTGATCGGGAAAATCGACTGCAGACGGGGGACCTCGTGTCGACCTAGCCAGCCGCCGGCTTGGGCGCGTCCGCTGGCCATGGGATGCAGTGGTAGGTCCTGCCCGTTCGGCGCCTTGACGACCTATATCGGCGCCCCCCGTGACCTCGAGAATCTGGCCCTTTGGGCATTTGCCGTTGTCGACGAGGACGACTGTTCCGGCCTTCAGCGCCCCTGGGGGCGGCACTTGAGACAAGACTTGCACCGCTGTCGCGGGAACGAGCGCCACGATGAATGTGGCGGTGATGACACCGCTCCTCAAGAGCACACGACTTGAGCGTTGGATCATGGTCAGCCCTACCTGGTATTTCCGATCACTTCGGGCTCACGCCCAGTGCGATCATCCCCTTGATCTGGTCAAGTGACGACTGGTTCTAGCTACGAGGATGGAGTGCCGACGAGCGTGCACATGGTGCGGTGACCAGCGCCGCCGGAGGGCGTCAGTTCCGCCAGCATCGTTCGGCACGCCTCGCGGGCGAAAGGGCACCGGCTGCGGAAGGCGCAGCCTTCGATGGTGCCGATCGGGCTCGGCAGTTCGCCCTCCGGGGTCTTTTCGACGCGAGCGGCTTCGAGCCTCGGGTCGGGGATCGGCACCGAGGAGAGCAAGGCCTGAGTGTACGGATGAAGCGGGTTCGAGAAGAGCTCGTCCCGGCTGGCCACTTCGACCAGACGGCCCAGATACATGACGCCGACGCGGTCGGAGATGTATTTGACCATCGAAAGATTATGGGCAACGAAGAGATACGTCAGCCCGATCCGCTGCTGCAGCGATTTGAGCAGATTGACGATCTGGCCCTGGATCGACACGTCGAGCGCCGAGATGGGTTCGTCGCAGATGACCATCTCCGGGTCGACCACCAGCGCGCGGGCGATGGCGATGCGCTGGCGCTGGCCGCCTGAAAATTCGTGCGGGAAGCGGTTCTGGTACTCTGGGTTGAGCCCCACCAGCGCCATGATCTCGCGGATTTTCTCCACGCGTTCCGCGCGACTTCCGAGATGATGGATATCGAGCCCTTCGCCGATGATCTCGCGCACGGTCATGCGCGGATTGAGCGAGGCATAGGGATCCTGAAAGATCATCTGCATCTTGAGCGCGAAGTTGCGCCTTTCGGCGGTTGTGAACTTCGCCGTGTCCTTGCCATCGAAGCGCACCTCGCCGGACGTGGGCGCGTAGATGCCTTTCACCGTGCGGCCCAGGGTGGATTTGCCGCAGCCGGACTCGCCGACAAGGCCGAAGGTCTCGCCCTTCTCGATGGTGAGGTCGACGCCGTCGACCGCCTTGACGATCCGGCCGCGCGAGATTGGAAAGTGCGTGCGCACATCGCGCAGTTCCAACTGAGCGGTCATGCCGGCACCCGCGCGGAGGTGAAGGCGGCGCGCTGGCTGGCCGCGGATTCGTGGTGCAGCCAGCAGGCGGCGCGGTTGTCGGGCACCGGCGTGAAATAGCCCGGGTCCTTCTGGCGGCAAATCTTCATCACGAACGGGCAGCGATCGGCGAAGGCACAGGCATCGGGCGGATTGATGAGCAGCGGCGGCAGGCCTTCGATCGTGCGAAGCGGCGCATCGCCAGAATCGGTGAGCTTTGGAACGGCGTTCAGCAGCCCGAGCGTATAGGGATGTTGCGGATTGTAGTAAATCTGGTCGGTCAGCCCTTCCTCGACGATGCGGCCGCCATACATCACAGCAATACGATCGGCGCTGCCGGCGACGAGGCCGAGATCGTGGGTGATGAGGATCATCGCCGTGCCGAAGCGCTTCTGGATGTCGCGGATGAGCCGGAAGATCTGGCTCTGTATGGTGACGTCGAGCGCCGTCGTCGGCTCGTCGGCGAGGAGGATGTCCGGGTTATTCGCGATGGCGATGGCGATCATGATGCGCTGGCGCATGCCACCCGAAAACTGGTGCGGATATTGGACGAGACGCGATTCCGGCTCGGGAATGCCGACAAGACGCAGCAGCTCGACGGCGGCGGCGATGCTTTCGGCACTCGACAGCGACCTGTGCTGGTGAAGGACCTCGCGGATTTGCTTGCCCACCTGCATGGACGGGTTGAGCGAGGTCATCGGATCCTGAAAGATCATCGAGATGCCGGCGCCGCGGATCTTGGCCAGCGTCGCGATGCCGGCCCTGGCCATGTCGGTGCCGCGATAATCGATGCGGCCCGAGCGGATCTCGCCCGGTGGGATCGGGGTCAGCCCGATCACCGCCTGCGCCGTCACCGATTTGCCCGAGCCGGACTCGCCGACGATCGCCAGCACTTCGCCTTTGCCGAGCGTGAAGCTCACGTCGCGCACGGCTTCGACCACGCCGGCATAGGTATGGAAGACCACCGTCAAATGCTCGACCGCGAGGATCGTCTCGGGGGTGCTCACCGGCGGAGCCTCGGATCGGTCGCATCGCGAAGGCCATCGCCGATCAGTTGCAGGCTCAGCATGGTGAGGGTGATGGCGGCGCCGGGAAAGATCAGCATGTAGGGGTTGTCGCGCATCTCGGAGATGCCCATCGAGACCAGCTTGCCCCATGAGGTCAGCGGCGGCTGAATGCCGAGCCCGATATAGCTGAGGAAGGCCTCGCCGAAGATCGCGTTGGTGACTTGGAAGGTCACGGCGACGATGATGATCGGCAGGATGTTCGGAAAGAAGTGGCGGATGATGAGCCGCCAGCCCGAAGCGCCGAGCGAGCGCGACGCGATGACGAATTCTGTCTGCTTGAGCTTCAGCACCTCGCCGCGGGTCAGGCGAGCGATGTCGGTCCACTGCGTCAGCGCGAAGGCGATGATGATCGAGCCGATGCCGGGGGTCAGCACCAGCATGAAGAGGCTCACCCAGATCAGGAACGGGATGGCGATCATGATGTCGACAAAGCGCATCACGACCATGTCGACGCGGCCGCCGTAGAGGCCGGAGAAACAGCCGATGAGAACCCCGATCACCATTTGTGCCAATGCAGCGGTAAGGCCGACGGTGAGCGAGACGCGGGCACCGACCCAGACCGAAATCCAGATGTCGCGGCCCAGCGCATCCGTGCCGAACCAGTGCTCCCAGTTGGGCTGCTCATAGGTCGACATCAGGTCGGTATAGTCCCAGGGATGCTTGGCAAACAGCGGCGCAACGATCGCGAGGATGGCGAACAGCACCAGCACGACCAGGCTGACCATCGCTGGCCCGTTCTGCCGGAAGCGTCGCCAGACATCGCTCCAGAACGCGAGCGAGACGCGACCCGCCAGCGCATCGGGCGGGCGCTCGCGATCGGGTTCGAACAGGCTGGGGTCGAGCGTCGTCATGCGAGGCGGATCCGCGGGTCGATAAGACCGTAGGCAACATCGACCAGGAAATTCATGAGAATGAGGAAGGCACCGAAGAAGATCGTCATCCCCATCACCAGCGTGTAGTCGAGGTTCTGCATGGCGGTGACGAAGTAGCGTCCGAGGCCTGGGATGGCGAAGACCGTCTCGACCACGAATGAGCCGGTCAGCACATTGGCGACGGCGGGCCCGAGGATCGTTAGGATCGGGAACAGCGCGTTGCGGACCTGGTGGCGCCAGACCACCTGGCGCGCGGTCAGGCCCTTGGCGTAGGCGGTCTTGATGTAGTCGGCGTGGACGACTTCGAGCATCGAGGAGCGCATGTAGCGCGCGATGGTCGCCATCGTGCCAAGGCTCAGCGCGAAGGCCGGCATGATCGTGCTCTGGAAGTTCTCGTAGCGTGCGATCGGCAGCACCTTGAAGTAGACGCCGAGGTAGTACTGCAGGATGCCGGCGAGGACGAAGCTCGGGATCGAGATGCCGATGAGCACGAGCACCACGGTCAGATAGTCGAGCGCCGTGCCGCGATGCAGCGCCGCGACGATGCCGAAGAACAGCCCGGCACTGATCGAGAGGATCATCGCGCGGATGCCCAGGTCGAACGACACGGGCGCCGCCTGCAGGATGATGTCGGTGACCGGATGGCCGCGGCTCGAGAGCGACAGCCCGAGGTCGCCATGCAGCAGGTTCCAGAGGAAGATGCCGTATTGCTGGATCAGCGGCAGGTTGAGCCCGTAGTGCTCGCGCAGCGCCTGGCGGATTTCGGGAGCGACGCGCGGGCCGGCGAACGGGTCGCCGGGGACGAGGCGCATCAGAAAGAAGGTGATGGTCGCGAGCACATAGATCGCAACGATCGCGATCACGAGGCGTCTGGCAATATAGCGGAGCAGCATGACCTCGTCCGGGGAAGACGCGGCGGGCCCGGAAGCCCGCCGCCAAGAGAGCTACTTCTGAATGTCGACCCAGATGTAGTTGAGCGACACGCCGAAGCTCGAGGTCATCATATTCTTGACCCAGGGCTGCACGGCAACCTCGCCCTTGTAGTGGAGGAGCGGCGTCGAGGTGCCGATGTCGGAGAACAGCGCCTCGGCCTGCACCAGGATCGCGGCGCGGGCCTTGAGGTCGGTCGTGTTGTTCGCCTTGGTCAGCAGCGCGTCGTAGTCGGCGTTGTTGAAGGTCGTGCCCATATCCTGCGACGAGGTCTGCCAGTACTGCATGTAGGTATAGGGGTCGTCGTAGTCGGGGCCCCAGCCGGCGATGGCAATGTCGTAGGCACGCGCCGGATAGAGCAGCGTGTTCCAGTACTGGTTGCCGGTCTGCTGGTTGAGGGTGACCTTGAGCCCGAGATTGGTCATGATGCTGAGCACATAGGGCGTCATGAGCTTGGTGTTGGACGGGTCTTCGCTGGTCAACAGCGTCAGCGGCGGCAGCTGGTCGACCGTGGTCACGCCCATGTCGGCGAGCACCTTGGCCTTGTATTCATCGGCCTTGGCTGGATCGGCAGTCAGCGGATTGTATTTGCCGACATTCGCCTGATCGACCTCGCCCCAGGTGGTGCCGGGATAGACCGACGTCGCGGCGGGAGTCTGCACGGTCGCGGCAATGCCGTTGCCCTCGAGCACCTTGTCGACGAAGCCTTGGCGGTCAAGCGAGTAGGAGATCCACTTGGCGAAGTTCGGGTCCGACAGCAGCTTAGCCTTGGTGGCGTCACCCTGGCCAAGATGGTTGTAGGTGATGTCGCGCAGGCCGCCCTTGTTGTAGCGGATCAGCTCACCGGCCCCCTCATAGGTCTTGGCCTCGCTCTCGGTCTGCGGGACGTAGACATCGAGCTGCTTGTTGTCGAAGAGGTTGCGCTGCGTCGACGGGTCAGGCAGCAGCTCGAAATCGACCTCGTCGAGCTTGATGTTGGCGGCGTCCCAGTAGTTCGGGTTCTTCTTGAGCACGATCTTGTCCTGATTGGACCAGGACGAGAGGACGAATGGGCCGTTATAGGCCATGGAATCGGCGGTGGTGCCGTACTTGTCGCCTTCCTTGTTGATCAGGTCCTGCCGGCTCGGCGCCGCGTAGGCCGAGGTCAGCAGGCCAAGGAAATACGGCGTCGGCCCGGTGAGCGTGATCACCAGCGTCTTGTCGTCCGGCGCCTTGACCCCCAGGGTCGAAGGATCGGCCTTCTTGCCGCGCACTTCGGCGCCGTTCTGGATGGCGTCGTAGATCGACGAGGCCGGCGAGTTCACGAACATGCGCACGAACGCGTCGACGAAGTCCTGTGCCACGACCGGCTTGCCGTCCGACCATTTCGTATCGCGCAGACGGAAGGTGTAGGTCTTGCCGTCGTCGGAGATTTCCCACTTCTCCGCGGCCGCCGGCACGATGTCCGACCCTTTCGAGCGAACCAGCGAATCGAAGATGGCCATCTGCACGGCCTGATGGTTCGTGGTCAGCAGCGTGCGCGGGTCGAGGTTGTCGAGCGCCTGGTTGCCCGGCACCGCCATCGTCAGCACTTTGTCGGCGAAGGCTGGTGCAGTGAAAGCCGTAGTCCCCAGAGCGACCGCGAGCAGTCCCGCGGCCAGCATCCCTTTCGACGAAAGATGAAACGTCATTTCAGTCCCCTGTTGCTCCGCTCGGGTCTTCTGGCAGACCGCTTGAGTTGTCGTTCACGTCCCGGTCGTTCGGCGACTCCAGAGTTCCGCCGGCTAAATCACGTGGTATTCCGTTTGACGGCCGCAGAGCGTCCGGCAGCCGTCGCGAGTGAAGATCACCGGCTCTTCGGTACCGAGCCGCAGCATCTGGCCGCCCCATTCGGGCACCGCCCCCTCGGTCGAGAGCTCCATCACGAAGGCGCTGTTGTAGTTGAGCGTGACCTCACCGCGCGGCAGCCTGGCGTCCTGGTCCCACGGCAGGCCGATGAGCGGCCCCGGCTGGTGCAGGAAGAGCCCGAGGTTGTGCGAATAGATCTTGGGATTGGGCACGCCCTCGGCGTGGGCGCGCTCAAGCATCGCCTTCAGCATCTGGTTGCCCGACTGGCCGTGCTTGAAACCGGCCATGTAGATGTCCTGCAGCCGGATGGTGTCAGCCAGCCGAGCCCTTAGACCAGCGGATGGGCCCGTCTCGCCGAGCTTTGGCACATAGGCCAGGTGCTGGTGGTCCGAATTGAATCGCATGTATTTGATGCCGACGTCGCAATGGACGACGTCACCAGGCATCACGACATTGTCCGGATAGCCCGTCTGCCGTGCATCGCGGTGGATGCGGAAATACGGACGGAACGCGACATCGAGGCCGATGTCATAGGTGTGCTGCCAATAGTGCCAGACGAGGTCGTCGATGGTGGTGACGCCAGGCGTGATGGTGCGGGCGGAAAAGCACTCGCCGATCATGTACTGACCAAGCTCGGTCACGCGCTTGAAGTGGATGGCCTCAGCGTCCGTCATGGTGCTCGCCCAGCGCACCGCGGCCTTCTCTGCAGAAACGAGACGGTCGCGGTACGTTGCCGGGAGGAACTTCTGAAGCTGCCCGTAGAGGAAGTGGGTAAGGCCACCGGCCGACCAGGCAACGGTGCCGATGTTGATGCCGATGGTCTTGGGATCGTGCTGGGTCAGCAGGTCGACCAAAAGCGGCCACTGCTTCTCCTCGAGCTGCCCGGCATAGGGCCGCTCGTAGAGGTCCTTGGTGTCAGTGCCGCAGAGGTTGTAGCGGCGGATGGTCTTGCCATCGCGGACGAACAGCAGGCAGCTGAGAATAGGGTGCCAGTTGTCGAACGGGATCATGGTCGAGAACAGTGGGTCCTCGTTGTCCTCCTGGCAGAGGATCAGCCACGCATCGATGCCGGCATCGTCCATCGCGGCAGGAAGAATGGTATCGAGACGACCGCGGACCATTTCGGTGATCAGCGCCGACTGACGGCGCAACGGCAGGATCTCGGGCCTCACCGCTAAACCGAGCCGGGCGATATCCGCCTGCTGATCCATGATCGTCTCCCCACGACGAGAGACAGCGTCGAAAATATTCTCGCCGAAGTCAATGCTAAACGTTTAGGCGACGTGCCCCTAGAGTCTCGGAAGCAGGACTTCGCCAACCCGGATGGCAGCTCGGCCGTGGGCATCCTCGGCGCCCAGTTCGAGCACTTCGCGCCCGTACATTGCCCCATGCATGAGGTAGCGGCCGCCGCCGATCGGCTCGCAATCGTGCCGACTGAAGGTCTCGATAATGCACACGAGCCGGCCGGCGGACCAGCGAAGATGAGTCGGCATGAAGGCTGGGGCGTAGGTCCCCAGATGTGGCGCGACATCAGCCGGCGCCGAAACGCTTTCGTCGGGTGTGGGCGGAGGCGGATGGCCGCGCCAGGATAGCGGCTCCCCATAGGGGGCCTCAATTGCGTCCGGGGCGGGTGGTTCCCCGTGATCGCGCTGGGCGAGCGCAAGGCGAAGGGCGTGGCACGAGAGCCGCCCGACGAGCTCATGCGACCAGTCGAGTGTTGCGATCATCGCGAGGCCGATCCCGGCGTCGGGCACCAGGATGAGGCTGGAAGAATAGCCGTAGAGAGCGCCACCGTGGCCAACTGTCCGATGCCCGTCGAGGTCGCCAAGTTGGAAACCAAGACCATAGGTCGCGCCCGGTATCGGCGCCGTCCACATCTGGGAGAGCGCAGCGGGCGTGACGAGCCCATGGGATCCCCGCAGAAGTGCAGAACCGTAGCCGGCGATATCCTCCATCGTCGCGTAGATGTTGCCCGCCGGCGCGGAGCCGAGGTCGAAGCGTGGCGCAGGGGCGTCGCCCTCGGTCGTCCACATCAGCGCAGGTGCGAGGCGGCGTTCGATCTCGGGCGTCCGTGCGATCTGCGTGTCGTCGAGACCGAGGGGAGCGAGGACGATCTCTCGCAGAGCCCCGGCATATGTGCGGCCCGTCGCAAGTTTGATGGCCCGCCCGATCACCGCAAATCCCGCGTTCGAGTAGAAGTAGGCGGTGCCATCGGAGGGCGCTTTCAGGGCCGATGTCGCGAGCCCCGCGACGGTTTGCGCCAGTGGCGGGTTGCCGTCATCGAGATAGCCCCCGTGGCGCGCCTCGCGCGTCAGTCCGGAGCGATGGCTGAGCAATTTGCGCAGCGTGACCGGACCGCCGCCCCAGGGATTGGCCGGCGCAAAGCCGGGCACGACCTCGGCAATGTCAGCGTCGAGCGCCAGTACTTGCTGCTCGACGAACCGCATGGCCGCGAGCGCGGCGAATGTCTTGCTCAGCGAGCCAATGCGAAACACGCCCGCGGACAGCTCGCCCTCTTGCGTCAAGTGCCGCTGCGCCAGAACTTCATTCCGGTCAAACAGTACATACGATATCGACGGAACTGCCTTGTCGGAAATCTGTCGTGCGACCAGCGCATCGAACCCGCGGAGATTCACCGTTCAGTCGACGAGCGCGCCGACCAGCCGCGGCAGCGACACGTCATAGCGGTAGGGCACGTCGATATGGCCATCGGGGAACAGCTCGAAGTCATGACGGATGCCGGCTGCCTTGAGCTTGTTGGAGAGAACACGCGTGCCCACCGGGAAGTTGAGTTCGTCCCACAAGCCGCAGTCGAGATAGATATACTTCATCGTGCGCCAGGCTTCGAGATGCTCGGGTCGGTCGATCATCCGCACCGGGTCCCAACTGAGCCAGCGCTGCCAGACCTCCTCCACCAGCGCTCCGGTCTCCATGTCGATCGGAAAGTCGAAGCCTCGATGCGCCTTGGGATTCGGCGCGTAGGCGGCGCCGTAACAAAGCATGCCAAGCACCGAAAAGAACGGGTCGTGGCCCTTGGGCTTGATGGTGGGGATTTGCGAAATATAGCCCTCGAGCCCGCCGAATTTCGACAGGTTCGCATGGAGCTTGGCGAGATCCGGCAGGAGCCCAAACTCGAAGTAGATGTCGCCCGAATGCGACGCGAAGGCGCCGAACACCTCGGGATGGCGCATGGCTTGCACCATCGAGCCATAGCCGCCGCTCGACTTGCCCGTGACGCCGCGATGGTCGCGATCGGCCAGCGTGCGATAGTGCCCATCAACATAGGGAACGAGTTCATCGATGAGGTAGTCCTCATACTGGCCCAACGCAGAGCTGTTGATGAACTGCGCGCCCCCGAAGATGGTCCAGCAGTCAGGCAACACCGCAATCACGGGCGGGACCTTACCGGTGACGATCAGGCGGTCGAGCCGCTCCGGGAACGACTCGCCCCACGCAGGAGAGTTGAGCATCAGCGGGCCGCTGCCCCCGTGTCCCGAAAGCACGAAGATCACCGGATAGCGCTCACCCGATTCGGCATAGCCGGGCGGCAGGTAGATCGGCAGCATGCGCTCGGTTGCATCGCCCGGAAGATTGCCCTGGAGGACCCGGCTTTCGAGCCAGGGCGTCTCCACCGTACCTTGCAGTTTAGCCATGCCGATCATCTGATTGTCCCCGAGAGTGGCGTTCTATTTGCGCGCGAGCCACCGGAAGAACTGCTCCCAGAACGGCACGTATCCCTCCCACGCGACGAAGCGCGGCGAACCCCAGTGTGGCAGGATGTCGGAGGTGAAACAGGCAACCCGGCCTTCACCGATCTCTTCGACGATGAGCAGCGGATCGCCAGTCTCGGGAAACTCGAGCAGCAACGTGCCGCCCTTTTGCTCAACCTTGTTGTATCCGAGGAAATCCGGCCACGCCTGCGGGAGCCCGCCGAGGATCGGGTGGGACTTGGTGACCTTGGGGATCACGCCTTCTGGCGTCTCCATGCGGTCGTCATGCGGCGCGATCTTCACCGGCAGGAACTTGGCGAGCGGGGAGAACGCGTAGTGGGCTTTGCCGTGAAAACCGCCATACGCCATCCAGCCGCCAATCATTGCGAAGCCACCGCCGCCGCGCACGTAGTCGCCGATCAGCCGCAGCCGGTCCGGTACAATGTCGCCGGCCAGGGTATCGGGATGCAGCAGGAACGAGTCCGCCGGCGCGTCTGAAATGATGATCGCGTCGTAGGCCCTCATCGCTTCGAGCGAGAGCGGGAAGCGCAACGACGCCTCCTGGTTCTGCATGAATGTGATCTCGACCCCGGTGCCGTCGAACCGGGCGATGAACTTCTCGAGGCCGAGGCTCGCATAGCCGGTCTCGTATGATGCGAAGCCCTTGAAATGCGTATGGATCTTGAAGACGGACTCACCGACGATCAGGATCTTGGCTGGCAGTTTTGCCATCGCGCGTATTGCTCCCCGACGCACAGCCGCGCGTCTCCTTAACGTTTAGGAGAAAACAAATCCGACGCCGTTGCGCTTGTCCAGCGGATTATTGGGTCGCGACTTTGGCGGCAACGCTGCTCAACAGGACGGGACGACAAGACTCGCGAATTTTGAGATCGCCTTCGAGGACGATCCGCCGGCCTTTGCCGCTTGCTCGACCATCGAGCCGGTCGAGTAGCAGGTGCGCGGCCTGCTCACCGATGCTGCGGGTCGGTTGCGCCATGGTCGTCAGTTGCGGGTGGAACGCATCCGCCCACGGGAAATCGTCCACACCCGCGATCGACACGTCTTCGGGGCAACGCAACCCCAGGTGCCGCAGGGCTTTCATCACCCCAATGACCATGAGGTTGTTGGACGAAAAGATCGCCGTCGGCGGCCGGGACAGCGTCATCAGCCTCAGCGTCGCGTTGTAGGCCTCCTCCGTGCGAAAATTGCCAAGCTGAACCAGGTCCGGCTCATACTCGACGCCCGCTTCACCGAGAGCGGCATGATAGCCGGCAAGACGCTCGCGACCTGTGAAGGACTCGTACATGCCCGCGACGAACCCGATGCGGCGATGCCCCAGGCTCAACACATAGCGCATCGCACCGATCACCGCGGCGCGGTTGTCGATGATGACGGCGTCGCATTCGAGACCCTCGAGGGTTCGATCGACAAGAACGACCGGCAGGTGCGTTTGCTCGAGAGCTGTCCGCAGCTGTTCGTCGTCTCCCGTCGGCGCGATGATCAGCCCATCGACCCTTCGATCGTGCAGCACTGCGATATGATCGCGCTGCAGCGTGACATTGCGGTCGTTGCAGCACAGCATCACGCCGTAGCCTGCACGATACAGCACCTGTTGGATCGCAGCGACGACGTCGGTGTAGTACGGATTGGTAATGTCGCCGATGACCACTCCGACCGTCTGCGTGCGACCAGTCTTGAGGCTCCGGGCGACAGAATTGCGCTTGTAGCCGATCGTGCCGATGGCCTTCTCGACGCGCAGCCGCAACTCGTCACTGACCACCGAGGTGCCGTTGAGCACCGCTGACACAGTGAAAATCGACACCCTCGCGGCCTCGGCTACCGCGACCATCGTCGGCCCGCTCGGCCTGCGACGAGCCCGCGATAGTTTTGGCGTCGGCCCGTCTTTGTCAGCACCCGCACGCTTCACCATGGCCAATCGCTATTGGGTGCTACGATAAAATTCAAGCGCCGGCGCGGCACATGCGATCGACTGAGGCCGCTCCCCTGAATGCTGAAATCGAATTCTTGTCGGAAGGCAGGACGGTGAAGGCAGACGATCCGAGCGAACAGGTGACCCGGTCCTCCCGCCGGGACTCCGATCCTGCACCACGACCGTGTCCGCCCAGAGCTGAACCGACAGACAGTCTATGACGCCGTGTCTCCGCAGAGCCTAAAGGCACATAGCAGCATTCTGGGAGGTGGGGGTACGACAGAGCGGCGGAGAGGGAGGCAGGACACAGGCGTCCTGGTGCCCCTGCCGGCTTGATGCTCCGGGACAGGCCGGGGACGGCCGGGTTGAGTATCAGCCTTCGCCGCAGCGCCTGAAGCCCAAGGCCCTGGCACCAATCAAGTTCGGGCGGCAGCGCCTGTCGAGGTGCGCACGACCAATGGTCCCTTGACGCGCACCGTTCTAGGGGCGCCTTCAGATATCTCACCGTTGAGCAGTGTTTCGACGGCGAGCCGGCCCATCGCTGTGTAAGGCAGCGCCACTGTTGTCAGACCCGGTCGCAGACCCTCGGAAAACAACCGGTGGTCATCGAAACCGACCACCGAAAGGTCGCCCGGTATGCTGAGCCCCAGTTTCGCGGCGGCGTTGTACACCTGCATGGCAAGTTCGTCATTGCCGCAAAAGACAGCGCTTGGCCGCTGTTCGTCGCTCAGCAGCGCCCACGCTCGGGCGAAGGCCTCTTCCTGGTCGAAGGCCCCCGGATGAGCCTGTCCGGCCCGCAAGAGCGAGCCCTTCTTCACGGAAACGCCGGCTTCGCGCATCGCACGCTCGAGACCCCGCAGTCGCAATCGCGTGGCTTCGATATCAGGGGCGAGCGAAAGGTAGGCGATGCGCCGATGCCCAAGCGCGAGAAGATGCTGGCCGACGAGGTAGCCGCCGTCCTCCTCGTCGGGAATGATCGCAAGATGGCGCTCGTCGCGGGTGAAGCAGTTCACCAGAACGCTTGGCAGATGCATCGGCTCGAAATCGTCGATCTCGCGGTGGTAGCTCGCCGCGTAAAGCACGCCCTCGACGCGGCCGGCCTGAAAGCTGCGCAGGATCGAACTGGGCGTTTCAGAACGATGCTCCAGATTGCCGATGAGCAGCGACATGTTGCGCTCGGCGAGCGCCGCCTCGACGCCCCGGACGATGTCGATGGAACACGGAGTCGTGGCGACGACGTCCGTGAGCAGGCCGATCACGCCGGAACGGCCCGACCGCATGGCCTGGGCCCGACGATCAGGCACGAAATTCAGTTCCTCCGCCGCGGCGAGAACCCTCGCGCGGGTCTTCTCGGCCACCGCATCGGGGTCGCTGAGAACGCGCGACACCGTTTTCAACGACACGCCTGCGCGCTCGGCGACCGTCTTGATGTTGGGCATGAAATTACTCCTGTCCATCGATAGACAGAAAATTGTTGACCATCGATGGACACGCGCAATATGGTGGATTTCGGAGGAGATGAATACCGGATTGTCGTGCCCCGGAAGAGGGCACTTCAGGGGCGGCATTCGTCGAACATCGTCACCCGGATGGACCACTGGCGACAGTGGCTGCGCCTCGCCGCGTCAGCGGTGGGACCGGACGTTCGCGTGCCGAAATCCTCGAAAATGCGGTCACCGACCGCGGTCTGAATAGGGAGGAGTTCATATGCGCAATCGTTGCCTTTCCCTCGGCGTGTCGCTCGTCACGCTCGGGCTCTTGGTCTCGCCGGTCCTGGCACAGGCGATGCCGCAAGAACTTGCCGACGCCATGGCCGGCAAATTCAAGGGCAAGGTCGTCACCGCCTTCGGCGCCTTCGCCGACGCCGACGAGGTCAAGTTCAATCAGGACGTCAAGCCGTTCGAGGACGCGACCGGGATCACCATCCAGTACGAAAGCTCCAAGCAATTCGAGGCAACCATCGCGACGCGGGTCGATGCCGGGAACGCACCCGACCTTGCCGATTTTCCGCAGCCCGGGCTCATGGGCAACTTCGCCAAGGCGGGCAAGCTGATCGACCTCACAAGCTTCATGACCCAGGACTACCTCAAGGGGCAGTACCTGCAGAGCTGGCTCGACATGGGAACCAAGCCCGGGCCGGACGGTAAGCCGACGATGATCGGGCTCTGGGAGCGCGTCAACGTCAAGAGCCTGGTCTGGTATCCCAAGAAGGCGTTCGACGCCGCCGGCTACAAAGTGCCGACCACGTGGGACGAGATGACCAAGCTGCAGGACCAGATCGTGGCCGACGGTGATACGCCGTGGTGCATCGGCATCGAATCGGGCGATGCAACCGGCTGGCCCGCGACGGACTGGATCGAGGAGGTCATGCTGCGCACGACCTCGCTCGACAATTACGACAAGTGGACGACCGGCCAGCTCAAATTCACCTCTCCTGAGGTCAAGCACGCTGCCGAGGTCGTGGGCAACATCTGGCTCAACGACAAATACGTGTTCGGCGGTCGCAAGGCGATCGTGTCGACCTCGTTCGGCGATGCGCCGGCGCCGATGTTTGCGACGCCGCCCAAGTGCTGGCTGCATGCACAGGGGAACTTCATCGTCAGCTTCTTCCCCAAGGACAAGCCGCTCCAGGCAGGCGTCGACTACGATTTCTTCTACCTGCCGCCGATCGACCCCCAATACGGTCGCCCGGTTGAAGTGGGCGGCGACATCTGGTCCATGTTCAAGGATCGGCCGGAGGTGCGGGCGGTGATGGAGTGGTTCAGCCGCGCCGAACACCTCAAGGTCTGGCTCGCCTCAGGCGGCACGATCGCGCCGCAAAAGGACGTGCAGCTCGATTGGTACGGCAACGACATCGACCGCGGCGTCGCCAAGATCCTCGGCGACGCGACCAGCGTACGCTTCGACGGCTCGGACCTGATGCCCGGCGAGGTCGGCACCGGATCGTTCTGGAAGCAGATGACGGCGTGGATCGCCGGCTCCGAAGATCTCGATACCGCGCTCAAGAACATCGACGCCTCCTGGCCGTCCAAATAGCTCCCGCGCACGGTCCTCGCGTCACCTTCGGGTGATGCGGGGACCATGTCCCCGTGCCGATGACCCTGCCCTCAAACCTTCCCCTTCCCCGACCGGCGCTGCCTCAGGCCGCCGAGCGATCTGGGACTCCCAGGCGCCGCCTGGCCGCGCTCGTCAATGCGGGGCTCGCCGTCGCGGCGGTACTGCTGATTGGCTACGGCGTTGAATTCGAACGCACCAGCGACCTGCCACGCCTCGTACTCACACTGATCTTTATTGCGGGCGGTGGCGCCGCGCTCATCCTCCTCTACCTGGCGTTAGACGCGCTGTTGCAGCTCGCGCCGCCGCTGGTGGCACGCCGCCTGCAGCCGGTGCTGTTCGTGGGCCCCGGCCTTATCATGGTCGCCTACTTCATCGCGGGCCCGATGGTGAGGACGATCATCGCAAGTCTCTTCAGTCGCGACGGCAGCGCATTCGTCGGGCTCGACAACTATTTTGCGATCTTCACCCAGCCCTTCATGCTGGAGACGTTTCGCAACAACCTGCTCTGGCTTGTCTTTGGTGCCGGCCTCACCGTGGTGCTCGGGCTCACGATTGCCGCTCTCGCCGACCGTAGCCCGGTAGAGCGGGTCGCAAAGGCGATCATCTTCATGCCGATGGCGATTTCGCTCGTCGGCGCCGGCATCATCTGGAAGTTCATCTATGCGGTGAAGGACCCGAGCGAGCCGCAGATCGGGCTGCTGAACGCTATCGTCACCGCCTTCGAAAGAGCGGCCGGCTCGCAACGATCATTCTGGTCGTGATGTGCGCGCTTTGGTCGGTCCCGACGATCGGCCTTTTCGTCTCGTCCTTCCGCAGCGCCGACGACGTGCGCGAGAGCGGCTGGTGGACGGTGTTTCCGCATCTCGAGTGGCAGACCGTACAGACGATCACGCCTGACGCCTCGCTCGACCGCAGCGGCACGATGACCTTCGATGGCGCCCAGGGCACGTTCGAGGACTTTCGCAAGGGTGTCGTTGCACCGGATGGAAGGCGGGTACTGTGGGTCGGCAACCGACGCATCGGGACCGTGCAAATCCAGTCGCAGGTCTGGACATCCAATCTCAATTTCACGCTGTCCAACTACGCCAACGTCCTCACCGGCAAGCAATACGAGATCACCAATCCGCAGGGCGGCAAGCAGACGCTGCGCGGCGACGACCTGTCCGGAGCCTTTCTCAACAGCCTCGCGGTCACGCTGCCGGCGGTGATGATCCCGCTTATCGCCGGCGCATTTGCCGCTTACGGCTTTGCCTGGATCCGGTTCCCAGCCCGCATGCCGCTGTTCATGCTGGTTGTCGGGCTTATCGTGGTACCCCTGCAGATCTCGTTGGTGCCGGTGCTATCGGATTACGTCAGGGTCGGACTCAACGGCACCTACCTTGCGGTATGGCTCGCGCATGCCGGCTTCGGTCTGCCACTCTGCATCTACCTGCTCTACAATTTCATCGGCCAGATACCGCGCGAGCTGCTTGAGGCCGCAACCGTGGACGGCGCGAGCCACCTCAGAATATTCCGGACGATCATCCTGCCGCTCGCCGCACCCGCGCTCGCGTCGTACGCGATCTTCGAATTTCTCTGGGTGTGGAACGACTATCTGGTGGCGCTGATCTTCATCGGCAGCCAGCCCAATGTGCAGGTGTTGACGATGCGGCTCGCCGAGATCGTCGGCTCGCGCGGCGACGACTGGCACCTGCTGACCGCGGGTGCCTTCATCTCCATGGTCTTGCCGCTCGCCGTGTTCTTTGCCCTGCAACGCTATTTCGTCCGCGGCCTGACCGCGGGCGCCGTCAAGACCTAACCAGAGGATCGACGATGAACTACCGCCGGCTTGGACGCTCCGGTCTGATGGTCTCGGAGCTTGCGCTCGGGACGATGATATTCGGCGAGAGAACAGACCGCGGTGTGTCCGAGACCGACGCGCTGCGCCTGATTGATGCTTACCGCGACGCGGGCGGCAATCATATTGACGTCGCAGACGTCTATGCGGGGGGCCGCGCGGAGGAAATCGTCGGCAAGGCCCTCAAGGGCAAGCGCGCCGGCGCCATCGTCGCGAGCAAACTGCGCTGGCCGATGGGCAAGGACGTCAACGATGTGGGCCTTTCCCGCCATCATGTGATGGACGCCGCCCACGCGAGCCTGCGGCGCCTCGGTATCGAGACCATCGACATCCTCTACGTGCACGGCTGGGATGCACTCACCCCGCTCGAGGAAACGCTCGGCGCGCTCGACGACCTCGTCTCGGCCGGCAAGGCGCGCTATGTCGGCGTTTCGAATTTTCTCGCCTGGCAAGCCATGAAGGCACTCGGCATTTCGGAGCGCAATGGCTGGGCCCGCTTTGTCGCCGGCCAGTACCAATATTCGCTGGCCGTCCGCGACCTCGAAGCTGATTTCGCCAATTTCTGGGACTCCGAAGGCGTCGGCCTCGTGCCGTGGGCGCCCCTCGGCGGCGGCTTTCTGACCGGCAAATACTCGCGAGACAAGCGTCCGTCGTCCGATACCGGACGTATCGGCTCGACGCCGGACGCGTGGGAAGAGTCGTGGGCCCGCCGCGATACCGAGAGGAACTGGCAGACCCTTGCGGCGGTGCGGCGCATCGCTGCCGTGCACGGGGCGACGCCGGCGCAGGTCTCGATTGCCTGGGCGCTTGCTCAGCCGGGCGTATCGTCGGTGGTCGTCGGAGCAAAAACGCCGGAACAACTGGCGGACAACCTGGGAGCGGCGGCGCTTCGCCTGTCGTCCGAACAGCTTGAGGAACTGACTGACGTCTCAAAGCCAACATCGTCGTATCCGAGCCGATCAGTCAACGTCTTCGGCCGGTAGCGTCAACGCGATCTTTGAGCTAGGCCGACGATGTCGAGTGCGACGCGAGCGACGCCGTGACCGCCGCCGCGCCGTCCTCGACGAAAAAGAAGCTCCGCATCGGGCCGGTATCATAGTTGCGGTGAGTGAGCGCCGCTTGCCGATCGACGAAGATTTCGAGCACGTCGCCCCGCCGGTAGATATCGAAACGTAACTGACCAGTCGCGCGCGGTGGCACCCAGTTGGTGACGAGGGGCGGTGGCATGCGATCTGGTTCGTTGCCGGAGACGATGTCGCCGAGGCTGACCATACCCGAGGCAGCGTCGACGAAGAGGCGGAGACCCCCGGTCATCGTTTCGTCGCCGAAAAGCACGAGGCCGACCCCTCCCCTCAGATCGCGCAGCTCCGCCGTGACCGTCAGGCGGTGGAGTTCCGGACCGACGACAGGCATTGCGAGTTCGGCGAAGGCAAAGCTCCCCATCGCCGCAAGCGAGGCGTGCTCTTTGCCGCCGGCGTCAAGCACGGGGATCTCCGCGGAGCGATTCAACCAACCATCGATCTCTTCGGGCGGCCGCACGCACAGCCTATCGGCCGACCCAACGTAGATTTCGCGAGGCAGGCACATGTCGCCGCCCCACAGCCACTCGGAGGTTACAGACTGGTCGCGGCGATCGTGCACCCAGCCGAACGAGATGCGTCGGCCACGATCGTCGGTCAGCGATTTTGCGGCGTACCAGCGCGGGCCATCGAACGCAGGGTGGGCGGGCGTGCGCCATGGACCCTCGGGACTGTCGGCTTCGCGATAGACGGTGGCTGCTTCCTCGGTGAAGCGCGAGAAGGCCAACCGCCAACGTCCGCCGAGCTCGAACAGCTCGGGGCATTCCATCGAGTAGGTGATCCCCGGCGCATAGAAGGGCTTCTTGCGCGTCGTCCAGACCGTGAGGTCCGGCGAGGTACTGAGCGCGATGATGCCGCGACGTCCGGACGGCCCCTCGGATGCACGCGAGGTTACCAGCATCCAGTACTCGCCGCGGTCGGCATTCCAGAAGACGAAGGGGTCGCGCCAGTCGCGCTGCTCAAACCAGGCCGGCGGGCGCATCATCGGCCGCACCTCATCCTTGACGAAGATCACGCCATCCACGCTCGTCGCATGGCAGACGGTCTGCGGCGTCGTTGTGTCGGCCCGGCGACGACCGCCGGTGTAGAAGATGTGGATCAAGCCATCGCGTTCGATCACTGAGCCGGTCCAGATGCCGTCGACATCCGGATCTGAACCTGCGCCCAGGGGCAAGGCGATACCGAGATCGTCCCAGTGCACGAGGTCGTCGCTGACCAGGTGACGCCAGGGCGTGCGGCCGCGGTCGGGCTGGTCCTGAACGCCCGCAGGCGCCTCGAGATAATAGAGGTGGTAGCGGCCCTTGAAGAAGAACGGGATCGCGTCGCCGTGCGGGCCGTCGCGCAGCGGATCGCGGATACCCGCTGGATTCATGGCCACAGCCTGCTTTGTTTCAGTCATCCGAGTCTCGATTTGCGAGCGTAGAGGTCAGCCCTTGGTCGCGCCGCCCTGGATGCCATAGATGATCGCGCGGTTGAGGACGAGCAACGCCAGCAGGAGCGGCGTGACCGTCACGCACACGGCGGCAAAGGTGGCCGTCCAGTCGATCGATCCCATCGCGCCCATATAGCTCTGCAGCCCGAGCGGCACGGTCTTCATGTTCTTGTCGAGGACGAACGTGTTGGCGAAGATGAAGTCGTTCCAGATGAAAATCGTGTTGACGAACACCACCGTCACGACGGTGTTCACCGACATCGGCGCGGTGATCAGCAGGAAGATTCGATACGGCCCTGCCCCGTCGATGGTCGCGGCGTCATAGAGCTCCCGCGAGATGTAGCTGTAAAAGCTCTGGAACAGGTAGACCGACATCGGCAGCGAGAAGCCGACCAGCGGCACGATGATCGACCAGTAGCTGTTGAGCAGACCGAGGTTCCGATAGTTCAGGAAGAGCGGCACCAGCGTCACGTGGGCTGGCACGATGATGCCAATCAGGAACAGCCCGAGCACCACGCGGCTCCATTTGAAGCCAATCACCTGGATGGCGTAGGCCGCCATCATCCCGAGCAGCACGATCAGCGCATCGGCGGCCACGGTCACGATGATGCTGTTGAACAGAAAGCGGCCGAGATTGCCCTGTGCAAACGCACGGACGAAATTATCGAGGGTCAGCGACGAGGGCAGCGCAAACGCATCGCCCGCAGCGAACTCCTGCGCGGGCCGCAACGCAGTGAGCAGTATCCAGAGCAGCGGATAGACCTGCACCACGACGATCAGCGCGATGATAGCCCAAGCGGCGTAGCGATGAAGATTGAGCCGCGCGCCCGTGCCGGTCATTGAACCGGAAGTCTTGCCCGGAGCGTGTGACATTGCGAGCGTCATACCGAGAAACCTCGCCGGCGAACCAGCAGGAGAATGGCGCCGACGGCGATCAGGCACTCGACGACGATGGCCACAGACAGCGCGCTGGCATAGCCGAAGTTTG
>Ga0265339_10000681_pt1 | contig 26201 bp, 22 predicted proteins | sample 4CB219metaG_FD_202085 | JGI IMG/M metagenome (GOLD analysis project Ga0265339, IMG submission 202085) | Rhizosphere microbial communities from Carex aquatilis grown in University of Washington, Seatle, WA, United States - 4-CB2-19 metaG | ecosystem: Host-associated > Plants > Roots >... | reverse complement strand
GCGTGCGGCCGCTGGAATGGCATTCCGAACTGACCCCGCGCACCCGCGCGCGCAATTGGGCCGCGATATCCGCCGGCGAAGCGCCGGTCGTGGTCGGCGCGCGCTCCGCGCTGTTTCTGCCCTACGCCGATCTCGGCCTCATCGTGGTCGACGAGGAACACGACCAGTCCTACAAGCAGGATGACGGCGTGCACTACCATGCCCGCGACATGGCGGTGGTCCGCGCCCATATCGCGAAAATTCCGATCGTGCTGGCCTCCGCGACGCCGTCGGTCGAGACCGAGGTCAATGCGCGCAAGGGCCGCTATCAGCGGGTATTGCTGCCCCAGCGGTTCGGCGGCCAGCACATGCCGCACATCGAGGCGATTGATCTCAGGCGCGAAGCTCCCGCCCGGGGCCGCTTCATTTCGCCGCGGCTGGCCGAAGAAATCGGAAATGCGGTGGAACGGCGCGAGCAGGCGCTGTTGTTCCTCAATCGCCGCGGCTATGCGCCGCTCACGCTATGCCGCGCCTGCGGCCATCGCTTTGCCTGCACGATTTGCGACGCCTGGCTGGTCGATCATCGCTTCCGCCAGCGCCTGGTGTGCCATCACTGCGGTTTCTCGATGCCGCGCCCGCACGCCTGTCCGAACTGTGCGGCCGAGGGATCGCTTGTGGCGGTCGGTCCCGGCGTCGAACGGCTGCAGGAAGAGGCAGCATCGCTGTTTCCGGATGCGCGCACCATGGTGCTGTCGAGCGATCTGATCACCTCGATCGAGACCATGCGTAGCGAACTGAGCGAGATCGCGGAGGGGCGCGTCGACATCATCATCGGCACGCAACTTGTGGCCAAGGGTCATCATTTCCCGCGGCTCAATCTGGTGGGGGTGGTGGATGCCGATCTGGGCCTTGGCAACGGCGACCCGCGCGCCGCCGAGCGGACCTGGCAATTGCTCAACCAGGTGATCGGACGCGCCGGACGCGACCAGGGCCGCGGCGTCGGCTACCTGCAGACCCATCAGCCCGAACATCCCGTGATGCAGGCGCTCGTCGCCTGCGACCGCGAGGCGTTTTATGCCAGCGAGATCGCATCCCGCGAGCGCACCGGCTACCCGCCGTTCGGCCGGCTCGCCAGCCTGATTATCTCCGCGGGCGATCGCCCGACCGCCGAGAGCTTTGCGCGCAAGCTCGCGTTCGCCGCCCCGCGCGATGAGCGCGTCCAGCTGTTGGGGCCGGCGGAGGCGCCGCTCGCAGTGATCAAGGGACGCTACCGCTTCCGCCTGCTGCTCAAGTCGGCGCGCGGCTTCGACCTGTCGGACTATTTGCGGCAATGGCTTGCAGCGGGCCCCAGGACCAAAGGCAATCTCAAGCTGGAGGTCGACGTCGATCCGCAGAGTTTCCTGTAGCCGGTGAGATTGCAAAAAGACCCGCCGGCGGCTCGCGACGGCGGGTCTTCTTGGCAGCGCACGACCAGTTCTGCGGCCCTTTAGCGGACGCAGTACGCATGGCGCTGTTTTGGGGAGCCGGCGTGCGAGACGCGCGCCTTTAGGAGATGACCTCGGCGGTGATGCGGCCGACGCCGGCAGAGGTCAGGCCGACCGCGCGGGCCGCGGCGGTCGAAAGGTCGAGAACCCGGCCGCGGACAAAGGGGCCGCGATCATTGACGGTGACGACGACGCTGCGGCCGCCATGGGTCACCCGCAGTTTGGTGCCGAACGGCAGGCTGCGGTGGGCGCAGGTCAGTTTGTTCTGATCGAAGCGCTGGCCCGAAGCGGTCTGCCGGCCTGACCCATTGCCATAAAACGACGCCAGGCCGGAGAAGACGCGGCCGATGATGCCCGACGGCGTCATTGGCGATGCCGCTTGCGGCGAGAACACACCCGACATGTCGTGGCCACGGTGGAACCGGCGGTGGTGATGGTGATGGTGATGGTAACCGGAGGCCGAGGCCTCCGTGACAGTTCCACCGATCAGCAGAGCTGCACCGAAAACAGCAAGCGCCAAGCGCGAACGGGCCAGCTGTCCCGCCCTCGGGTTTTTCAGTTTTTGCATAGATAAGACCCTTTAGAAAAGTAAATGCCACGTCTGTGGCAAGTGAACCCCCGTTCGTTGTGAACAGGGCGACGTTTTGCGGTGCAATAAGGCGTGAATTAGGCAGTAAATCCCGCCTGTCCCAGACTGAAATATCTTGTGACCGAATCGAGATGATCGAAAAGGTTCCGTAATAATGCGTGTTAACTGTTAGTTAACTTTACGATTACTTGCCGATACTGATGAATAAAGTCATCGTCAGTTGTGACGGCGTCCGGCCAAGTAAAAGACGGAAGTTGTCGCGGCCGCGACTCTCGGCCGGCTCCCGCTTGCATTTCATGCAGCTATGCAGCCAGCGCAGGACCAAAGCCGCTCGATGGAGGGTGCGGCCGCAGCAGAGCGGGATGGGGTGAAGCCCGCGTGCGGATGCCGCGGCGGCGTTTGCGGCCAAAGGCCGCTTTCGCGTGAACGCCGGATCACGCTGCCGTCATGTTGCACCTGCGCTTTTGCTATGTTAGCAAGGCCGCGGTTTTTGAGGGCGGGCACTTTTCGTGCCGGTCGAAAATCGAAGTCCCGCTTGAATTCCAAGGGCTTGGATCGCTAGGCGCCGCTGTCTGTGGCGACGGTTTTTCCCCTTGCGAATTTGACAGCTAAAAGAGCATGTCTGTGGCTGCTGAAGATCCGTCTGTGTCGGGGGTGTCCGGTCGTTATGCGACGGCCCTGTTCGAATTGGCCCGCGATGAAAAATCCATCGACGAGGTGATGGCCAACCTCAACCGGTTCGATGCCCTGCTGACGGAGAGCGCCGACTTAAGGCGCCTCGTGCGCAGCCCGGTGTTCTCCAAGGAGGCGCAGTCGAAGGCGCTCTCTGCGGTGCTCGACAGGGCCGGCATTACCGGCATTTCCGCCAACGTCCTGAGGGTTCTCGCCGCCAATCGCCGGCTGTTTGCGGTCGCTGACGTGATCCGTGCGTTCCGCGCGCTGGTCGCCAAGTTCAAGGGCGAGGCGGCTGCCGACGTCACCGTCGCAGAACCGCTCAGCGACAAGAATCTCGACGTCCTGAAGGCTGCACTGAAATCGGTGACCGGCAAGGACGTCATACTCAATGTGAAAGTCGATCCCTCGATCATCGGCGGCTTGGTGCTGAAGCTCGGCAGCCGCATGGTCGATAGTTCGCTTCGCACCAAACTCAATTCGATCAAGCACGCGATGAAAGAGGCAGGCTGATGGACATCCGCGCCGCGGAAATTTCCGCGATCCTCAAGGAACAGATCAAAACCTTCGGCCAGGAAGCCGAAGTTTCCGAAGTCGGGCAGGTGCTTTCCGTCGGCGACGGTATTGCCCGCGTCTACGGTCTGGATAACGTCCAGGCCGGCGAGATGGTCGAGTTCGAGAACGGCACGCGCGGCATGGCGCTCAATCTCGAAACCGACAACGTCGGTATCGTGATCTTCGGCGCCGACCGCGAGATCAAGGAAGGCCAGACCGTCAAGCGCACCCGCGCCATCGTCGATACGCCTGTCGGCAAGGGCCTGCTCGGCCGCGTCGTCGACGCGCTCGGCAACCCGATCGACGGCAAGGGTCCGATCCAGGCGACCGAGCGCCGCCGCGTCGACGTCAAGGCGCCCGGCATCATTCCGCGCAAATCGGTCAACGAGCCGATGGCCACCGGCCTCAAGGCCATCGATGCGCTGATCCCGATCGGCCGCGGCCAGCGCGAGCTGATCATCGGCGACCGCCAGACCGGCAAGACCGCGATCGCGCTCGACGCCATCCTGAACCAGAAGCCGCTCAACGCCACCGGCGACGAGAAGATCAAACTGTATTGCGTTTATGTCGCGATCGGCCAGAAGCGCTCGACCGTGGCGCAGTTCGTCAAGGTTCTGGAAGAGCAGGGCGCGCTGGAATATTCGATCGTGATCGCCGCCACCGCGTCCGATCCGGCGCCGATGCAGTACATTGCCCCCTTCACCGGCTGCACCATGGGCGAGTATTTCCGCGACAACGGCATGCACGCGGTGATCATCTATGACGACCTGTCCAAGCAGGCGGTCGCCTATCGCCAGATGTCGCTGCTGCTGCGCCGCCCGCCCGGCCGCGAAGCCTATCCGGGCGACGTGTTCTATCTGCATTCGCGTCTGCTCGAGCGCGCCGCCAAGCTCAACGACGATCACGGCTCGGGCTCGCTGACCGCGCTGCCGGTGATCGAAACCCAGGCCAACGACGTGTCGGCCTACATCCCGACCAACGTCATTTCGATCACCGACGGCCAGATCTTCCTCGAGACCGACCTGTTCTTCCAGGGCATCCGGCCCGCGGTGAACGTGGGTCTGTCGGTCTCGCGCGTCGGCTCGTCGGCGCAGACCAAGGCGATGAAGAAGGTCGCCGGCAAGATCAAGGGCGAGCTCGCGCAGTACCGCGAGATGGCGGCGTTCGCGCAGTTCGGAAGCGATCTCGACGCCACCACGCAGCGCCTGCTCAACCGCGGCTCGCGCCTCACCGAGCTTCTGAAGCAGCCGCAGTTTTCGCCGCTGAAGATGGAAGAGCAGGTCTGCGTGATCTGGGCAGGCACCAACGGCTATCTCGATCCGCTGCCGGTCGCCAAGGTGCGGTCGTTCGAGGACGGCCTGCTGGCGCTGTTGCGGAGCAAGAATGCCGACCTCCTCAACGCCATCCGCGACAGCCGCGATCTCTCCGACGACAGCGCGGCCAAGCTGAAAGCGGTGGTCGAGGGCTACGCCAAGACGTTTGCCTGAGTTTCTTTGACCTCTTCCGCTTCCGGCGGGGGAGGCCGACCGGCGAGGCCGGTCGGGAGGGGGCCTCTGGTCCAGAGACACCCCAATCGCAACCGAGGTGCTTGTGAGCTAGACCAAGAATGGCGTCACTGAAAGACATGCGGGTCCGCATCGCCTCCACCAGGGCGACGCAGAAGATCACCAAGGCCATGCAGATGGTGGCGGCATCGAAACTGCGCCGCGCGCAGTCCTCTGCCGAAGCTGCGCGCCCCTTCGCCAACAAAATGGCTGCGGTGATCGCCAACATCGCAAACGCCGTTGCCGGCACGCCTGGCGCTCCGGCGCTGCTCGCCGGGACGGGCAAGGACGAGGTGCATCTGCTTCTGGTGTGTACCGGTGAGCGCGGCCTGTGCGGCGCCTTCAACTCCGCCATCGTGCGTCTGGCGCGCGAACGGGCGCAGGCGCTGATGAACGAGGGCAAGCAGGTCAAGTTCTTCTGCGTCGGCCGCAAGGGATTTGAGCAGCTCCGCCGCCTGTTCGAGAAGCAGATCGTCGAGACCGTCGATCTGCGCGCGGTGCGCCAGATCGGCTTTGCCAATGCCGAGGACATCGCGAAGAAGGTGCTTGCGCGCTTCGAGGCCGGCGAGTTCGACGTCTGCACGCTGTTCTATTCGAGCTTCAAATCGGTGATCGCCCAGGTCCCGACCGCGCAGCAGATCATCCCATGGGTGGTGGAAGATCAGGGCAATGGCGGCAAGGCGACGTCATATGAATACGAGCCGGACGAGAACGAAATCCTGAGCCGGCTGCTGCCGCGCAATCTCGGAGTCCAGATCTTCCGCGCGTTGCTCGAGAACAATGCGTCGTTCTACGGCGCCCAGATGACGGCGATGGACAACGCCACCCGCAACGCCGGCGAGATGATCCGCAAGCAGACGCTGGTCTACAACCGCACCCGCCAGGCCATGATCACCAAGGAACTGATTGAAATCATTTCCGGCGCCGAGGCCGTCTGAGGGCGCGATGGCATTCGTCACATCGGCAATCAAAGCCAACATCCCGGTCAAGCCGACCGTGGTCTAGAGTTCGGATCGAAGGAGAGAGTTAGATGGCTACAGCAGCCAACCAGATCGGTCGCGTCACCCAGGTCATGGGCGCCGTCGTCGACGTCCAGTTCGAAGGCCATTTGCCGGCGATTCTCAATTCGCTGGAGACCAAGAACGGCGGCAACCGCCTCGTGCTCGAAGTCGCCCAGCACCTCGGCGAATCCACCGTGCGCACGATCGCGATGGACGCAACCGAGGGTCTGGTCCGCGGCCAGGAAGTCACCGACACCGGCCAGCCGATCGCGGTTCCCGTCGGCGACGGCACGCTGGGGCGCATCATGAACGTCGTCGGCGAGCCCGTCGATGAAGCCGGTCCGATCAAGGCCACGGAGCTGCGCGCCATCCATCAGCCGGCGCCCGAATACACCGATCAGTCGACCGAAGCGGAAATTCTCGTTACCGGTATCAAGGTGGTGGACCTGCTCGCGCCCTATGCCAAGGGCGGCAAGATCGGGCTGTTCGGCGGCGCCGGCGTCGGCAAGACGGTGCTGATCCAGGAGCTGATCAACAACGTCGCCAAGGCCCACGGCGGTTACTCGGTGTTCGCCGGCGTCGGCGAGCGCACCCGCGAAGGCAACGACCTCTATCACGAGTTCATCGAATCGAAGGTCAACGCCGACCCGCGCCATCCCGATCCGAGCGTGAAGTCGAAATGCGCGCTGGTCTACGGCCAGATGAACGAGCCGCCGGGCGCCCGCGCCCGCGTCGGCCTCAGCGGGCTGACGGTCGCCGAATATTTCCGCGACCAGGGCCAGGACGTGCTGTTCTTCGTCGACAACATCTTCCGCTTTACTCAGGCGGGCTCCGAAGTGTCGGCGTTGCTTGGACGTATTCCTTCGGCGGTGGGCTATCAGCCGACCCTTGCCACCGACATGGGCGCGTTGCAGGAGCGCATCACCACCACGACCAAGGGTTCGATCACCTCGGTGCAGGCGATCTACGTGCCGGCCGACGACTTGACCGATCCGGCGCCCGCGACCTCGTTTGCGCATTTGGACGCCACCACCGTGCTGTCGCGCGCGATCTCGGAAAAGGGCATTTATCCCGCGGTCGATCCGCTCGACTCCACCTCGCGCATGCTGACTCCGCTGGTGGTCGGAGAAGACCACTACAATACCGCGCGCATGGTCCAGCAGATCCTGCAGCGCTACAAGTCGCTGCAGGACATCATCGCCATTCTCGGCATGGACGAACTGTCCGAAGAGGACAAGCTGGCGGTGGCGCGCGCCCGCAAGATCGAGCGCTTCCTGTCGCAGCCGTTCCATGTCGCCGAGGTGTTCACGGGATCGCCCGGCAAGTTCGTCGACCTCGCCGACACCATCAAGGGCTTCCGCGGCTTGTGCGAAGGCAAATACGATCATTTGCCGGAAGCTGCCTTCTACATGGTCGGCACCATCGAAGAGGCGGTCGAAAAGGGCAAGAAGCTGGCGGCCGAGGCGGCGTAAGCCGTCCTGAACAGGTCATTGCCGGGCCCGGCCCGGCAATCCGTCGACGCAGGTGTTTTGATTGAGGGACCCGCGGGTCAGGCCCGGGGCGGCAGCGGAAAAGAGCGAATAGACGATGGCTACCTTCCACTTCGATCTCGTCTCGCCGGAAAAGCTCGCCTTCTCGGGCGAAGTCGACCAGGTCGATATTCCAGGTCTCGAGGGCGACTTCGGCGTGCTCGCCGGGCATGCGCCGGTGATCGCATCGGTCAAGCCGGGGATCCTGACTGTCACGACCGGCGGCGTACACCAGAAGATGATCGTGCTCGGGGGCCTCGCCGAGGTGTCCGAAAAGGGTCTCACGGTGCTCGCCGAAGTTGCGACCTCGATCGAAGATCTCGATCGGGCCAAGTTCGCCGAGCAGATCGCGGATATGGAAGCCAAGCTCGGCGAGAAGGAAGGGTCCGAACTCGACCATGCGATCGAGCGGCTCGACCACTTCAAGAGCATTCAGAGCCAGCTCAATACCACGGCGATGCACTAGATTATTCTCTGGGGCCGCCTCGCCTCCCAGCGCCGAAAACTCGGACGGTTCAGGCCTCATCCGCCGCAAACGTCGCGAAACGCCGCGCGACTTCCCGGTACACCTCGCGTCGGAACGGCACCACGAGGTCGGCGACGCGGTCGAGCCGTTCCCATCGCCAGGAATCGAACTCCGCCGGCTGGCCGTTACGCGGCGTCACCGGATCGATTTCGTCGTCGCTTCCGGTGAAGCGCAGCGCAAACCATTTTTGCCGCTGGCCGCGAAATTGCGTCAGCCGATGCGGGGGCCCGCCATAGGGCGGAAACTCGTAAGTGAGCCAGTCGGTTTCGCCGAGGTAATTGGCGCCCACCACGCCGGTTTCTTCCCACAATTCGCGCATCGCGGCAGCAAGCAGGTCCTCACCGGGATCGACGCCGCCCTGCGGCATCTGCCATTCCAGACCCGGGAGAATGATTTCGGGCCCGTCGTCGCGAAAGCGTCGGCCGATCAGGACGAGGCCGGCCGCGTTGAACAGGGTGATCCCAACGTTAGGACGATACGGCTTGTCGGTCATCTCAACCTTGGCCGCCTGCGAGCTGCGCAAATTCCTTGACCACGCGCTCGTAAACCGGACGCTTGAACGGAATGATCAGTGTCGTGAGGTTCCTCATCGGCTCCCAGCGCCAACCGACGAATTCCGGCTTGTGACCGCCGCCCGGGTGGGCGACGTTGATTTCGCTGTCCTTGCCGGTGAACTGCATCGCATACCATTTTTGGCGCTGGCCGCGATAGCGTCCTTTCCAGGCGCGGCCGGCGACGGTGCGTGGAATGTCGTAGATCAGCCAGTCGCCAATTTCACCGAGTTTCTCGACCGAGCGCACGCTGGTCTCCTCGTAGAGTTCGCGCTTGGCCGCCTCCCAGGTATCCTCGCCGGGATCGACGCCGCCCTGCGGCATCTGCCAGACGTGGGTCTCGTCGACATGCTCGATGCCGCCGGTGCGGCGGCCGATGAAGACCAACCCCTCCTTGTTGATCAGCATCATGCCGACGCAGGTTCGGTAGGGCAGGTCTTCGTAACGCGTCATTCCGTCAACGCCTCTTCGCATGGGGTTCCGTCCGCCGGGCGCAGCCTGAGGGCGCGAGCCCGGCAGTCGATCAATTTCTAGCTGGATTTTGATTTCAGCATCGCCGTTGTCAATGGCACAAGCATCACACCATGACTCTCGAGCGACTTGGTCCAGACGCCGATCCGCTCGATCGAGATGGGCAGCGCCGACGCGGTGCCGATGGCGTAGCCGCGCTCCTTGGCCAGGGTTTCAAGCCTGGCCAGCGCGTGATCGATTTCCGCGGGCGTCGGCACGGCATCGATTGCGACGTCGCCCTTGGCGAACGGCACGCCTTGCGCGGCGGCCAGCGCGGCGGCCACGCTGCGCGGCGCCGAGCCGTCGTCGAAATAGCCCAGGCCCCGTTGCGCCGCCTGGTGCACGATCGGCTGCATGGCGGCCTCCGTCGCGACGAAGCGCGCGCCCATGAAGTTGGTGATCCCGGCATAGCCCTGCAGCCGGCTGAGGTGCCAGTACAGCCGGTCGAGATTCTGTTCGGGGCCGAGCGTGGCGAGCAGCGTCTGCGGCCCGGGATCGTTGTCCGGATAATCGTAGGGCTCCATCGGGATCTGCAGCAGGATTTCGTGGCGCTGCGCGCGCGCGTGTTCGGCGAGCTTGCCGGGGTCGGAGCCATAGGGCGTAAACGCCAGCGTGACCGCCGGCGGCAGTTTCATGATGGCCTCGTTGGTCTTGGCCGCACCGACCCCGAGGCCGCCGATCACGATGGAGACCACCGGCGTCTTCGCTGCCTTCTCGCGATCGGCGCCCGCCGCGTAGACGGTGAAGGGCTTCAGCCCGTCGGCGACCACCGGGATCATGCCGTAACGGGACTTTTCCAGGAGCCGCTGATCGATACCCGTCATCAGGGCGGGAGCGGCCTCGCTCGCGGCCTGACCGGCGGCGTCGCCTGAAATCGGCACGTCCTGCCGCGCGCCGCTCGAACCGTCGATGATGGTGACGGTCCTCTGCCCGCCGGAGGCGCCCTGCCGGGGCGTGGCCTTGCTGCCCTGTTCGGATATCGGCCCGGCAGGCGCAGTTGCGGCCTTTCCGGCCTGGGGCTTGTCATCGTTGGTCTGGCGCAGCGCGATACGCGCGATCGGCTCGCCGCCAAGCGGATCGTTGGCGAAGATGGCGAAGCCAATGAAGACGACCAGGAACAGGCCGAGTGCCACCGCCAGCAGCTGCGTCGCGGTGAACGGCAGCCGGATTCGGCGCTTTCGGCGCACCGTATCCTGTCCGAGCGGGGCGCTCAGATCGTCGGGCGTATCTGCCATGAATCATCCCGAATCAATCCCAGCGACGATACCACGGAGGGCCTAGTGTGGTGGTTCAGAAGTTCTTTTCAGCTTCGCTGCGGGGTCCGATTCCAACATTCGCATCCCGTTGCCGCGGTCGGGGCAGGACGCGCAACAAAAAGGGCGGCCCCAGGGACCGCCCTTTTCGAAGATTACGGTTTGGCCGGATCAGTTCGCCGCCTTGCTGTCCGCAGGCTTGTCGGCTGCAGCCTTGTCGTCGGCGGCGGGCGCAGCCGGCGCCGACGAGCTGGATTTGATGCCGTGGAGCAGGTCGTCCGCCACCTTGAGCGCCTTGTCGTCCTTAGGGTCAGGCGGAACATAGGATTGCGAACCGGTCTTCTCGTCGCCATCGGACTTCAGATGACCACGCAGCGACGCTTCGCCCTTGGTGTCGGTCCGCGACTTCAGCTCGTCCGGCACGTCCTGCAGCACCTCGATGTCGGGCACGATGCCCTTGGCCTGGATCGATTTGCCCGATGGCGTGTAGTAGCGCGCGGTGGTCAGGCGCAGCGCGCCGTTGCCGCTGCCGAGCGGAATGATGGTCTGCACCGAGCCCTTGCCGAACGAGCGGGTGCCGACCAGGGTGGCGCGCTTGTGGTCCTGCAGCGCGCCGGCGACAATTTCGGACGCCGAGGCCGAGCCGCCGTTGATCAGCACGATCACCGGCTTGCCCTTGGTCAGATCGCCCGGATGCGCGGTGCGCCGCTGGGTTTCCTCGGGGTTGCGGCCGCGGGTCGAAACGATCTCGCCGCGCTCGAGGAAGCTGTCGGACACCGTGACCGCCTCTTCCAGCAGTCCGCCGGGATTGTTGCGCAGGTCGATGACATAGCCCTTCAGCTTGTCGCCGATCTGGTTTTGCAGGTTGGCGATTTCCTTCTTCAGGCCTTCGGTGGTCTGCTCGTTGAAGGTGGTGATGCGGATATAGCCGATGTCGTCGGCCTCCACATGGGCGCGCACCGAGCGGACGCGGATGTTGTCGCGCACCAGCGTCACGTCGATCGGGTTGTCCGCGCCCTTGCGAATGATCTTGAGCCGGATCTTGGTGTTGACCGGCCCGCGCATCTTCTCGACCGCCTGATTGAGGGTGAGGCCCTGCACCGGTTCGTCGTCGAGCGTGGTGATGATGTCGTTGGCGAGAATGCCGGCCTTCGAAGCCGGGGTGTCGTCGATCGGCGACACGACCTTGATCAGGCCGTCCTCCATCGTGACCTCGATGCCGAGTCCGCCGAATTCGCCGCGGGTCTGCACCTGCATGTCACGGAAGCTCTTGGCGTCCATATAGCTCGAATGCGGATCGAGCCCGGCGAGCATGCCGCTGATCGCGGACTCGACCAGCTTGCTGTCGTCGGGCTTCTCGACGTAGTCGCTGCGGACCCGTTCGAACACGTCGCCGAACAGGTTGAGCTGCCGGTAGGTGTCGGCCGTCGCAGCCCTTGCGCTCGATCCCATCAGCACGGCGCGGGGCTGGGTCACGAACAATGTCAATGCAGCGCCGGTGGCGGCGCTGAGAAGAATAATTGAAGTTTTGCGCATCATCCGCGAACCTTTTCGCCTTCTTTTGCGGCCCACCATGGGCCTGGATCGATTGGAGCGCCGTCCTTGCGGAACTCCACATAGAGCACTGGCTGGCTCACATTGGTGGCAAGAATCGATGCAACCTGGGACGTCGTCCCCATGGTCGCCACCGGCTCTCCCGTGAGCAGAAACTGGCCGATATTTACCGAAATTCGCTCCATGCCGGCGATCAGGACATGATACCCGCCCCCGGCGTTGAGGATCAAGAGTTGTCCGTAGCTGCGGAATGGGCCCGCGTAAACCACCCAGCCGTCACAAGGTGTTGTGACCTGCGCTCCCGGGCGCGTTGCCAAAGAAATGCCTTTTTCCGTGCCGCCGGCTCCGTTCGAGCTGCCAAAGTCGCGAATCCTTGTGCCGTTGACCGGCAGCGCGAACAGGCCCTTGGCGGAAGCAAAGGCAATCGCCGGGCTCTGACGGTTGGGATTCTTCAGCGCAGCCAGATCGGGCTTGCCATTCGGGGGACCCTGCTGGCTCGCGGCCGCGGCAGCTTTCGCGGCGGCCGCGGCGCTCTTGACCTCCTGCTCCATCTTGGCGATCAGGCCCTGCAGGTTGTCGACCTGCCTGGCGAGCGTGATGGCGCGTGCGCTTTCCGCCTCCATGTCCTTTTCGGCGGCCGTCTGCTGACGCTGGCGCTCGTCGATCAAGGCCGCGAGGCGGGCCTGGTCGTTCCTGAGCTTGTCGCGGTCGGAGGCAAGATGATCGCGCTCGCCCGCAATCGTCTTGCGGAGCGCGACCAATTCGCCGAGTTCGCCCGCCAGTTTTTCCGCCCGCGAGCGCAGTTCAGGGACCACCGCGCCGAGCAGGATGGCCGTGCGCAGCGACTGCAGTGCGTCTTCGGGCCGAACCAGCAAGGCAGGCGGCGTGCGCCGTCCCGCGCGTTGCAGCGCGGCCAGCACCTCGACCACTTCGGAGCGGCGGGAATCGAGCGAGGCGCGCATCTGCTGTTCGCGGGAATCGAGCCCGTGCAGCCGCACTTCGGCATCCCCGATGCGGCCTTCGATGCCGCGCACCTGGGTTGCGGTGTCGATCAGTTGCTGATTGAGCTTGCTGCGGTCTTGGCCGATCGAGGCGATCTCGGCTTTGAGCCTTGCCTGGGATTCGGCGGAACGATTTTGCTCCTCGCGCGCGGCGTCAAGTTCCTGCTCCCGCTGCTTGATGTCGTCGGGCGAGGGAGCCGCACCCTGCTGTTGCGGCGGCACGGACTGCGCGGATGCGGGCAGCGGAGCTGCGATACCGGCGCACAGCAGGAAAAAGCAGAGCGGCAGGCGCGACAAGGCGCCGCGGCGGACGGTGTCATGGTACGAATTGAAGGTCCGCGCGCGCTGCATCAGGTTTGCATTGCTGAGTTTTCTCGCGCCTCATGCGCGGTGATAGGGATGCCCCGCCAGAATGGTCGCGGCCCGGTAAAGCTGTTCCAAAAGCATCACCCGGACCATCTGATGCGGCCATGTCGCCGCCCCAAACGCGAGCTTGAGCTTCTGCTTGGCCTGCAATTCTGGCAAAAGTCCGTCCGCGCCGCCGATGACAAAGACGGTACTGGCGACGGACTGGTCCCGCCATTGGCCGAGCCGGCGGGCCAGCGCGGAACTGTCGATGTTCTCGCCACGTTCGTCGAGCGTGACGAGCGCGGAGTTTTCTGGAATCGCCGCCAAAATCGCCGTTGCCTCCTCGGCGATGCGGGCCGCGGCGTCGCGCGCGCGGCTTTCGGGAATTTCGCAAATTTGCAGGCCGCGAAAGCCCAGCTTGCGGCCGAGGTCGTCGAACCGCTTCCGATAGCGTTCAGCCAGCTCGCGCTCCGGACCCTGTTTCAGCCGGCCGACGGCAATGACGAGAAGGCGCATTAACGCACGTTACCATGCGCTCCAGCCGATTCGCATCGGCTAAGACCGTCAGATCACCTTCGCCGCCGCCGGTCCCTGCGTCCACAATCTCTCGAGATTGTAGAACTCACGAACCTCAGGTCTGAACACGTGCAGGACCACATCTCCGGAATCGATCAGCACCCAATCGCAATTGGGCAAGCCCTCGATATGGATGTTGGTGATTCCGGTTTCCTTCAGGCCCTTGGCCACGTTTTCCGCGATCGCGCCGACGTGCCGGTTGGCCCGGCCCGAGGTGATGATCATGTAGTCGGAAAATGCGGACTTGCCGCGAAGGTCGATGGTCACGGTCTCTTCCGCCTTCATGTCGTCGAGGCGGGAGAGGATCAGGTTCAGCGTCTTGTCGGCGTCAGGTTGCGCCTGCAAGGCCGCAGCTGGGGTCGATGTTTTACGCGCGGTTCTCGGAGCCTTGGGTAAAACAGACTTGGACAATACAGATGTCGCCAGGGACCATTCCTTTCACTGTATCGCAGGCACCCGAATCCTTAGGTGCCCGTTCACCATACTACGCATGTGGGGTTAAGGGTTTCAATATTCCAGTACCCGGAACCCCAGATGCCGCTCTCACTTCCAGCTTCCGTCCGGGTTCCTCAAACCCGTCGACGACACGTTCAGCTTCAGGCCGGTGAGGAATACCCAGGCCGGCGGCCGCCGGCCAGCAAGCTTGCCTGCCTCGCTCTCGGGCAAACGATAGCGCGCGAGCGCCTGTGCTGCGGGCGCGGTGAGCGCGCGAAAGCTTTGCGGCGGACGATCGATCACCGCGATGGGCACCTGGCTGGCGATGCGTTGCCAGTTCTGCCAGCGATGAAATTGCGCGAGGTTGTCGGCGCCCATGATCCATACGAAGCGCACGCCGGAAGCGCGGCGGCGCAAGTAGTTGATCGTATCCGCAGTGTAGCGCCGTCCGATGACGGATTCGAGACAGCTCACCTCGATGCGCGGGTCGTCGGCCATCAGGCGGGCGGCTTGCGCGCGCGCCTGAAGACTGCCCAACGCGTTCGGGTCCTTGAGCGGATTCCCGGGCGTGACCAGCCACCATATGCGATCGAGATTCAATCGCTTGATCGCGAACAGGCTGATGGCGCGGTGGGCCAGATGCGGCGGATTGAACGAGCCGCCGAGCAGGCCGATGCGCATGCCGTCGGCATAGGGTGGGATGGCTTGAGGCGCGGCGTGCGCGGCTGACGCTTCCTTCAACTCAGCCCCGTGTCGACAACGAACTCACGGCCGCGTCTGTCCGCTGCCGTGGATGCGATATTTGAAGCTCGTCAGTTGTTCGACGCCGACCGGGCCGCGGGCGTGAAATTTGCCGGTGGCGATGCCGATTTCCGCGCCGAAGCCGAATTCGCCGCCATCGGCGAATTGCGTGGAGGCGTTGTGCAGCACGATCGCCGAATCGACCTCGTTGAGGAATTTCTGCGCGGCCCTGGCGTCCTCCGTCACGATCGCATCGGTGTGGTGCGAGCCGTGTTCGTGGATATGCGCAATCGCCCCGTCGACACCGTCGACGAGCCTGGCCGCGATGATGGCGTCCAGATACTCCGCATCCCAGTCTTCGTCCGATGCCGGCCTGACCCTGGCATCGACGCGCCGCACGGCGTCGTCGCCGCGCACCTCGCAGCCGGCATCGATCAGCATTTCCACCAGCGGCTTGAGATTGTTTGCGGCGCCGGCGCGATCGACCAGCAGGGTCTCGGCCGCGCCACAGACGCCGGGGCGGCGCATCTTGGCGTTCAGCACGATTTTTTTCGCCATCTCCAGGTTGGCGGCATGGTCGACATAGACGTGGTTGACGCCTTCCAGATGCGCAAACACGGGCACCCGTGCCTCGGCCTCGACTCGGGCGACGAGGCTTTTTCCCCCGCGCGGCACGATCACGTCGATGCTGCCGTTCAATCCGCTTAACAGCAGGCCCACCGCGGCGCGGTCGCGGGTCGGCACCAATGTGATGCAGGCTTCCGGCAGCCCGGCTTCGCGCAGGCCCTGCACCAGGCAGTCGTGGATTGCGCGACAGGAGCGGAAGCTGTCGGAGCCGCCGCGCAGGATCACCGCATTGCCGGATTTCAGGCACAGCACCCCGGCATCGGCCGCGACATTGGGTCGACTTTCGAAGATCACGGCGACGACGCCGAGCGGCACGCGCACGCGTTCGATGATCATGCCGTTCGGCCGCTGCCAGCTTTCGGTCACGACGCCGACCGGATCGGCAATATCGCGCACGGTGGCGATGCCGTCGGCCATCGCGTCGACGCGCGCCTGTGTCAGTGTCAGCCGGTCGATGAAGGCGCTGGTCGCGCCGCCCGCGCGAAATTCCGCGACGTCCTCGGCATTGGCCGCCAGGATCGCGGGCGCCTGGGCGCGCATCGCCCGCTCCATCGCTTCCAGCGCGCGATTTTTCTGCTCCGGCGAGGCCAGCGACAACACCCGCGCGGCGGTGCGCGCCCGCGCAGCGAGGTCGTTCATCAGGGTCGGCAAGTCGGCATTGCCGTCGATGGCCTTCAGGGACGCCGTCATGTCAGGTCCAAGCTTGAATTAAGGCTATGTCCTAGCACGGAAATCCAGTCCTTGGCGAGGCTGGGAACCGGCATGGGACGCAAGGGCGGGCCGAGGCTTCCCGGCGGCCGGCGGTTGTCAATCTTTAACGTCGGTCAATGGCCTAGCCAGACTAGACGCCGGAAAACGCGCCGGCCGGGCTCATCACCAGGTCGTCGCGGTGGATCATTTCCGATCGCCCGCTGATGCCGAGGATCGTCATCAACTCCGGCGACGAGCGGCCCTTGATCTTCTCGGCGTCGTCGGCGTCGTAGGCGACCAGCCCGCGGCCGATCTCGTGGCTGTCGGGGCCGCGCACCACGACCGCATCGCCCCTGGCGAACTGCCCCTCGACCCGGATCACGCCCGCCGGCAAGAGGCTCTTGCCCGCGCGCAGCGCGGCGACTGCGCCGGCGTCGATGGTCAGCGTCCCCTTTGGCTCCAGCGAGCCCGCAATCCAGCGCTTTCGCGCGGTGATGGGATTGGCCGGCGTCATGAACCAGGTGCAGTGGCCGCCATCGGCGATCGCCCGCAGCGGATGCTCGATCTTGCCGGATGCGATCAGCATGTGGGTGCCGCCGGTGGTTGCGATCTTCGCCGCCTCGATCTTGGTGCGCATGCCGCCGCGCGACAACTCGGATTCGGCCGCGCCCGCCATCGCCTCGATTTCCGAGGTGACGGATTCGACAACCGGAACGAGCTTGGCGTTCGGATTCTGCGATGGCGGTGCGTCGTAGAGCCCATCGATGTCGGACAACAGAATCAGAAGGTCGGCGCTCGCCATGGTGGCGACGCGGGCGGCGAGGCGGTCGTTGTCGCCATAGCGGATTTCATTGGTGGCGACCGTGTCGTTTTCATTGATCACGGGGATTGCGCGCCATTCCAGCAGTTTTGCGATGGTCGAGCGCGCGTTGAGGTAACGGCGCCGCTCCTCGGTGTCCTGCAGCGTCACCAGGATCTGGCCGGTGCCGATGCCATGATGGCCCAGGACCTCCGACCAGATCCGCGCCAGCGCAATCTGGCCGACCGCGGCGGCGGCCTGGCTCTCCTCCAGCTTCAGCGTGCCGCGCGGCAGCTTGAGGCGGCTGCGGCCGAGCGCGATCGAACCGGACGAGACGATCAGGAGCTCCCGTCCCTCGCGGTGGAGCTTGGCAAGGTCCGCGGCGAGCGCCGTGAGCCAGACCGAGCGCACCTCTCCCGCGCCGGAATCGATCAGCAGCGAGGAGCCGACCTTGACGACGATGCGGCGGAAATTGTTGAGCGCGGGACGGGCCATGGGTTGGTTGAATAACACGGGCGGCGGGAAAGCAATACGCGCCAATGATCTCTACGCGCTCCAGGGCGCCGCTTCCGACGCCCGCTTGGCCTTGTCGCTGACCGGCTTGTCTCCGATCACCTCGGCGAGCGCCCGCAAGGCCTCGTTCACGCCCGCGCCGGTCGCTCCCGACAACAGCAGCGGCGCCTTTTTCGCCGCGCGCTTCAGCCGCTCCTTCTGCTTTTTCAGCTCGTCCGGCGTGACGGCGTCGATCTTGTTGAGCGCGACGATCTCGGTCTTGTCAGCGAGCTGCGCGCCATAGGCCTCGAGCTCCCCGCGAACAATCTTGTAGGTCTTGCCCGCGTGCTCTGATGTGGCATCCACCAGGTGCAACAGCACCCGGCAGCGTTCGACATGGCCCAGGAACCTGTCGCCGAGACCCGCGCCCTCATGGGCGCCCTCGATCAGTCCGGGAATGTCGGCGAGCACGAATTCACGGCCGTCCGCGTTCACCACGCCAAGCTGCGGATGCAGCGTGCTGAAGGGGTAATCCGCGATCTTCGGCCGCGCGGCGCTGACCGCGGCCAGGAAGGTGGATTTTCCCGCATTGGGCAGGCCGACCAGTCCGGCATCCGCGATCAGTTTCAGCCTGAGCCAGATCCAGCGCTCCTCGCCCGGCTGTCCGGGATTGGCATGGCGCGGCGCGCGATTGGTGGGGGATTTGAAATGCGCGTTGCCGAAGCCGCCATTGCCGCCTTCCGCAAGCACGAATCTCTCGCCGAGCTTGGTGAAGTCGTGGATCAGCGTGTCCTTGTCCTCGTCGAACACCTGCGTACCGACAGGTACTTTGAGCACGATCGCCTTGCCGCCGGCGCCGTGGCGGTCCTTGCCCATGCCGTTGGCGCCCCTCTCGGCCTTGAAGTGCTGCTGGTAGCGGTAGTCGATCAGCGTGTTCAGCCCGTCGACCGCTTCGATGATGACATCGCCGCCGCGCCCGCCATTGCCGCCGGAGGGTCCGCCGAACTCGATGAATTTTTCGCGGCGAAACGCCACGCAACCGTTGCCGCCGTCGCCGGAGCGGACATAGACCTTTGCTTCGTCGAGGAATTTCATAACGGCCTGTCGCGTGATGAAGTTAGATCGAGTTGCGACGAAACGGACGCATCGCTCCCTCCCCCTGAAAGGGGGAGGGCCGGGGAGAGGGTCACAATGACCACCTTGCTCGACGGCTGATCCCCTCCCGCTTTGCTCCTGCAAAGCGACCTCTCCTTGAAAGGGGAGGTGAAGAGTAGCGTACGACCGATTCAATTAGAACTCATCAACCCTCTAGGTAAGGCCGACACCTCGCCGCGGCAACCCAAAGATCAGCTGAAAAACCGCTATTTTCCGGCGTCGTTAAGACAATCCGCCGGCGACTGCAGGGACGGCGGATCAGGTGGCGGTGGCGTCAGGCGGCGCGACATCGCCGACGCCCCGCTGTTCAATTTGTGCGGTATTGCCTCCGGTTGGGTGGCTTAGCTGCGGGGTTGCCGAATCGGCAACCAGTCGCGCCAGTTGCGGGGCCGCGGCGCTGGTGCCGATCAGGCGAAACACGACGCCGCTCCGGGTGCCTCCGGCGCGGACGCCCTCGAGAGCGTACGATTCGTCAGTGAACAGCGCATAGTCGGGGCCTTCGCGCGGACTGCCGCGCGTAGGGCCCGCCGACGAATAAGGCGCCTTGCGTCCATCTGCGAGCGCGAGCATGTCGCCGCCGGCGACGTGCACGCGGTCGGTCTCGCCGGTCGCAATTCCGTTAAGGGTGCCGTAGCGGGAAATCAGCGAGCCGGTATTGTCGAACTCCCCGTTGGAATAAATGCAATCGGCCTCGGCCGAGCGGGTTTGCTCCCATTTGGGGTCGACGAAATGCGAAAGCTCGGCGCCCGTGAACACGCCGATGTTCGGGTCGGTGCGTGCCACATAGGCATCAACCTGCGCTTCGTCGCCAATGCCGGCAACCGTGATCGTGTAGTCGCCATGTGCCGCGGCATTATCCCCGAGCGCGACGAGGGTAGGGGTGACTGCAAGCAGCCACGTGGTGTTGTCGCCCCAAGCGACAGGAGTGCTCGGCTGAGCAGCGCCACCGCCGGGCGGTGTCAGGGTGACGGTGACACCGCCGGCCTCGGTGCTTTTCATCCATACCTCGGAGAAGCACAGCACGGTATTGTCGGGGGGAAGTCGCCAGGTCCATTGGATATTGTCAGGCCCCCCGTCTCCGGTGAAAGCGACGTGCCCATCGGTCAGATAGGCATTGCCCACCGCCAGGAAGATTTCGAGCTTGGGTTTTCCCGATGTGCCGTCGAATTCCGCCACAAGCGCTGCCAGCGCCTTCTCAAGCACCGCCGTGCCGTCGTGCGGTCCGGTGGTCGGGCCGTAGCTCAGGTTGATGATCACGCGCGTGTTGGGGCCGGCGAATGACATAATGTACCGGATCCCGTCGAGGACATAGGCCTTGAGCCACACTCCGGTGGAGTCACGGATGCCCTTCTCGGGAAATTGCACGAACACCACATCGGCGCCGCAGGCGAGGTCCTTGGTCGGGTCTCCCGGTGCCCAGCTCGGTGGATCGCGATGGTCCTGGGGCGGTCGCGTCGGACCGATCCGCGACGCGGTGGGGACGCGCCCGCAAAGGACGTCCATCACATGCGCACCGTGCGCTTCCCGGAGCATCAGGCTTTTGAATTTGGCATCCGCGTAGCAGCTGTCCTCGTCGATGCTGCCTGTCGGCGTCAGATGCAACCCGATCCATTCGTCGAGGCCCATTTGTCGCTGGGGTCCGGGGGGATCGGACTCGCGCCGAAACTCAAGGCCGTAATTGAAATCCGCCGGTTGCTTTCCGAACAGGCACGGGTTGCCGCCGCTGTCGTTGACGGCGATCGGATGCTTGTCGTGGTCCTGGTCCCAGATCGCCCGCACCCGCGTGCTGGCAGGCGAATTGCTCCTCAGGAATTGCGCCGCCGCGAACGGGCAGCCATCGTCCAGCACGCCGAGCAGGAGTTTCTCCGGCTGCCCCCTCACTGCCCTGTGGCGGCTGGCAAGCCTCCTGAAGAGCGGTGCCCTCCGCGGCCTCAACGGAAGCGACAGCTCGACCCTGGAGACATATTCGTCCCAGACAGGGAAAGCGTTGCTGTCGAGCACCACCGAGGTGTCGGCTTGCAGTGTAGCATAGCCGGTGTTGTCCTCGGCCGGGCCGAGCAGAACGTCGAACCCGGCATTGCTCATGTCGTTGGCGAAGCTCGCTGCCGGGTCGGCCCCGGTGTTCGAGTCCAGCTTGAACTCCACGAGGAAGAACAGCTTGAAGCCATTCGCCTCGTCGAAGAATTCGAAATTCTTGAACTGCGTCGAGATCGCGTAGCGGAGGTAAGGGTCAAAACAATCCGGATAGCTCGCAGGCATGGAAGCTCCTCCACGTCGGGTAGCAGGACGATGCTTTGCCTATGGAAATCTGACCTTCAACTCCTCCCGGGCCTCGTGCCACATGTGCTTCATCACAGGAGACTGTGCGATGTTCGCGCCCGCGGTCTGCGAGTAGAACGCCGAGCCGGCAAGGTCCTGGGCAGCGCGGAAGGGATTGAAATCCGTGGCAGGAGCGCCGTCGATCCCTGCGGCAAGGAATTTCCGGCCCATGAATGTCTGCCCGCCCGCGCAGCTTCCGACGAAGTACTCGCCCAAGGCCGTGCCCAACATGCGTCCCGCCATGCCGTCGAGCGGGAAATGCATTCCCGCGATGACGCGGTTGGTCGCGATGCGTGCCGCCTGGCGGTCAAGCTGGTCGATCACCCCGGCGTAGTTGGCGTTCGCATTGAGATTGAGGAGCGCCTTGAGCACGTAGGCGACCGCATAGGCCTGTGTCGCGTGTCCCATCGGGAAGCTGCCGTGACCCGGCGTCGTGATCATCGGCTGCACCTCGGCGTTGTATTCGACCGGACGCCAGCATGCCATGGCCTGCTTGAAGCGCATTTCCACGTACACGCAGAGTTGCAGCGCCATGTTGAGGAGTTCGAGTGTGCGCCTGGTCCGTTCGGGGTGCAGGTAGACGATCGACGACCAGAACGCATATTGGGGATCGATCTGCGCCAGAACCTCGGTGGCGCGTTCGTCACGCAGTTCGGCCCAGCTGAGAACCAGTGGAATCTGTGCCTGGAATGTCGATTTTTGCGGACGCCCGATTTCCGCAATCAGGTTTGTCGATGACAGAACCTGGAATGCGTTGGTGCCCGACTTTTGAAAATTGATCCCTTGCATCAGGTCGCCGATGGCGATGTAGGCGCGAACCCATGCCTCCCAGCGTTCCAATTGATGGGGATCATCGATGCCCGGCAAACCCGGCGCATAATAATTGGTGTCGGGAACGGTGGTGCCCTCCCGCCCGAGGATGAGCGCCTCCACCATGATCGGATTGGCATAGGCATCGGCCATCGTGCCGAAGAATGAGCCGCCCGCCCCGCCGACGCCGCCATAACCACCGGCGCCGCCCGCCCCGCCCGCGCCACCTGCACCACCCGCACCACCTGCTCCGCCGGCTCCTCCTGCACCTCCCGCACCACCTAGTTGGCTCATTCCTGCCTCCTTATGGATTAAGTCAGCTTCTCGACGGTAAACCTTTCATCGTCAGGCAGCGTGTCCAGTGATCTCATTCACACGCGCGCAAAAAAATCCTCCATTATCAGTGCCGGTTCGAGTTGCCGTTTCCCGACGGCAACCCGGCCATTGCCAGGCAGCGCGCCCAATACTGGCCCGTTTCGAGCTCCGCATTCGGCATGCGTGCAAGATATTTCTCGACTGTCAGCGTCGGCTCGAGCTGCAACACCTTGCGCAGCGCCTCGCGGGCCTCATCCATTCGCCCCTGGGAGACGAGCGCAATGGTCAGCGCTCGCGTTGTGGAAAGGTGCATGCGATTGAGCGCAAGCGAGGAACGCGCAAGCCTTTCCGCGTCCTCGTATCGATGCGCGGAAAGCGCCGCCGTGGCGCTGAGAGACTCGAAGTAGTAGCGCTGCGGATCGAGCGGGGAGAGCTCCATCGCGCGCCGTGTTGCATTGACGGCCGCCTCCCCCTCGCCCTTGAACGCGTTGACCGTGCCGAGGTAGAGCCAGCCAAGGGCATGGCTGGGGTTGGCGTCCACCGCCTGGTTGCAGCGCTTGCGCGCGGTATCCAGGTCCTTCAACAAATGACAATAGACGAACCCTTCGGTGGCCAGCGCGAGCGCGTCCGACGGATCGCGGTCGAGCGCGGCGTGGGTGACGCTTAAGGCCTCGCCAGCCTCGCGCGTGCGGTCTTCGGACCAGCCGCGCGTCACCCGCAGGATGTACCAGTTGCCGAGCCACGCGCGCGGAGCTGCGATCCGGCCATGGCGATTGATCAGCTCGTCGAGGATTTTGCGCGTCTGGAGAAATTCTTCTTTGCTGGAGCGGTGCATCAGCTTGATGCTGCCGAGCAGCAGCGAGTAGCTCTCGAGAGTTGGCAACGGTTGGGTCAGGATATGTTCGACCTCGGCGTCGAATACAGCGAGGTGCACCGCCCGGGCGATGCGATCCGCCAGTTCGCTTTCGGGTCTCAGCAGGTCGCCGATTTCCCCGCTCAACCGGTCGGTCCAGATCACCTGGTTGTCGCGCGCTGCGGAGAGCTCCACAGTCACCATGATCTGTCCTGCATTCACGACATACGCGCCGCTGAGGACATAGGCGGCCCCAAGATGTGCAGACACCTCGCCAACATCGTCCGCCCGGCCGCGGAAGACTGCGGTCGACAGGCGTGAAATCACCTTCAGGTTCGCCGACTTCGACAGCCGCCAGATCACGCTGTCGGCAATCAGATTGCCGATATCGAAGAGCCCGGGGGCGTCCGTCCTCGCGGAGAAGGGGATCACGGCGATGCTGGGCTGCATGGCCGTTCCATAGTCGCGCCGCCCGGTGAGGCTTGGATGTGGACTTGCCGGGCCGACCCGGAACGCCCGCACCGGTTTGTCGAAGTGCTTGAGGATGCAATCGCCGAGATCTTCGCACGACGCGTCCACTCCGTGCGTCAGTTCGTCGCGGGCCGTCGCGCTGCCGATCGTCTCGCCAGGAGACGCGAGGCTGGCCAGCGCGGCCGCCAGTTGCTCATGTGCCGACGCGCTGGCAATCGTCTCGCCCGGGCCGGCCAGCGTCGCCAGCCGCGCCGCGAGGTTGACGCCCGTTCCGTAGAGATCGACACCGTTGCTCCACGTCATCGCCGCGTTGACGCCGGCGCGAAGATGGAAATGCTGATCTTCCGTAATGCCGGCGTTCTGCGCGGCAATCGTCCGGTGCATCTCGGCGGCGGCATTTACGGCGGCCGGCACCGTCTCGAAACGCGCCAGCAAGCCGTCGCCCAGGCTCTTTACCAGGACACCGCGATGGCGCGGCAATATCTCGGAGGTAGCAGCATGAACAAAGTCCGCCCAGCGGCGAACGTTGAAGGCCTCGCGCTCCTGCATGAGCCGCACGGATTCGACGAGGTCGACCAGCAGCACGACGGTCTGTTGCAGCACCAGACCCGCGTCCGGCACGACGGATCGCTGGGTCTGCTCTCCGTCTTTGTCCACCGCATCGTCGTTCATGTTGATCCGGCTACGCAGTACGAGACTTAGGCATCTTAGATGCTACGGAACCGCGAGCCAAGGGGCAGAGCGGGCAGGACTCCTTTGGCCGCAGCCTGCCGCGGTGGGCGAGCAGAGTTCGCCCGACAATTTGGAATTGTTCTTGTTTATCGCCGAGCGTAGGCGCTCGACTCGCGCGGCGGGCGCTTGCACGGGCGCGCCTGCGCTTTCGCTAAAGCGCGATACCTTTAGGTTGAACCGCCATCGCGCTTTAGCTTGTTTTTTTGCATGATCTTTCGGGAAACCGCTACACACTTTTCCGGATCATGCGCTGGGGCTTCGCCGGACGAACCTGTTGAATCCGGTGAAGCCTTGGCGTAGCCGGGGTCTTGTCGATCTCTTTCAAACGGCGTGACTCCGGCACAAGCCCGGCCATCCCGAGGAAAGCGCCGCGTCTTTCCAGTATGTCCCTGCTAGCCAAAATCTCGCCCCACAACGATGAGCGCTCCGCGCGCCTCGCCGGCATCGGCCTGATGCTGCTGTCGGTGCTGATGTTCTCCTGCGGGGACGCCTTGGGGAAATTCATTGTCGCGACCTATTCGGTCGGGCAATTGCTGTGCCTGCGCGGCTGCGCCGCGCTGCTGGTACTGTCGCCGATGATCTGGCGCCAGCGCAAAAAATTCGTTGGCGTGGAACGGCCCTGTCTGCAATTGTTGCGGGTCGCCCTGTCGACCGTCGAAGTCGCGGCATTCTTCCTCGCCACCGTCTACCTGCCGCTGGCGGATGTCGTCACTTACTATCTCGCTTGTCCGATCTTCGTCACCGCATTGTCGGCGATTTTACTGCGCGAGGCCGTCGGCTGGCGGCGCTGGAGCGCGATCCTGATCGGTTTTGGCGGCGTCCTGATTGCGCTCAGGCCGTCGGCGCAAACCATCAGCGCGCCCGCGCTGATCGCGCTCGGCGGCAGCCTGTCCTTTTCGCTTCTGATGCTGATCACGCGCGTGTTGCGCGCGACCCCCGATATCGTGATGGCGAGTTCGCAGTTTGTCGGCACGTTGGTGTTCGGCGCGCTGATCGCGCCGCTCGGCTGGGTGACGCCGAGCGCCGGCAGCCTTGTTAAGTTCGCGGCCGCCGGATGCATATCCGTGGCGGCGCTGTTATGCGTCAATCGCTCGCTCAAGCTCGCGGCCGCGAGCGTCGTGGTGCCCTATCAATATTCCCAGATCGTCTGGGCTGTGATCTTCGGCTTCGTCGTGTTCGGCGACGTGCCGCGTCCCGCGACGATCCTGGGCGCTGCGATCATCATCGGCGCGGGGCTTTACATTTTTCTGCGCGAGCGAAAGCTCGGGCGTGAGGACGCCGCGGTCAATCCGCCGGCGTGACAAACCCTCCCCTTAAGGCTCCTTGAGGGGAGGGTGAAGAAGCAACTCACCGCACCCGTCGCATCGAGCGCGCCCAGTTCTTCAGCGACGACCAGACGCCGCGCGACAGGCGGAAGCGATCGACCGGGGTCGACGATCCCAGCGCCTCGAACCGATGCAGTTCGACGCCGCTCCACTGGAAGCCGCATTTCTCCAGAATGTTGCGCGACGACGGATTGCTGACCCGGGCGCCTGCGAAAAGATATTCGTCCTCCTGCTCCTCGAAGAAGAGGTCGATTACCGCGCGCGCGGCTTCAGTGCCGAATCCCTGGCCCCAGTGTTCGACGCCGAGCCAATAGCCGAGTTCCGGCGTGCCGGGCACGCTGTGGTTGACGCCGACCATGCCGATCGCAACGAAATTGTTTTCGATCAAAAAAGCGGTCTCGCGCGCATCAGCCGCCATTGCGCGCACGAAATCGACCGCATGGTCCTGGGAATAGGGATGCGGCAGGCGGCGGGTATTTTCGGCAATGCGGCGGTCATTGGCGAGACGCGCAATTGCTTTTACGTCCGCGAGCGTCGGCCGACGCAGGGTCAGCCGTTCGGTCTCGAGGACGTAAGGACTGGCCTCGCGTTGGGTCGGGGTTGGAATGTCCTGCAACATGTCGGGCTCCTCAAGTTTAGCGGGTTCAACGAACCAGCAGAATCAAAAAGGGGAGGCCGGTTTCCCGCCTCCCCGTTGGAGCCTTGTTGAACTCCGCCGGTTCCTCAGGATTCCGGCGGATTCATTTTATCCACCGTCTATTCGGC
>Ga0265339_10000680_pt1 | contig 26300 bp, 25 predicted proteins | sample 4CB219metaG_FD_202085 | JGI IMG/M metagenome (GOLD analysis project Ga0265339, IMG submission 202085) | Rhizosphere microbial communities from Carex aquatilis grown in University of Washington, Seatle, WA, United States - 4-CB2-19 metaG | ecosystem: Host-associated > Plants > Roots >... | reverse complement strand
TCTGCCATGCAGTAAACGCAGCGGAAGTCGCAGCGATCGGTCACCGAGACGCGCAGATAGGAGATGGCACGCCCGAACGGATCGACCAGCGCCGGCCGCTCGGCCGCGGAGCCGGATTCTGCCGGCGCAACGCGGTCCATCATGATGCCGTCAGATGTCACGCTTTCCATTTTGCGATTCTGGTTCCGCTTGCACCATTGTCGGTGCAATTCCGCGTACGCACTAGATAATCATTTATAGTGCCGAATGAACCCTGGATCGTCCAGGACGCGAACGCGCTCGAAGGGCCTGGGCTACCGCTGGGTGGCGGGAGGCGGCGGGAACGCCGGGTCACCACCACCCTGCTGCGGCGGCGGGAAGGCCGGGGGTGCGGGCTGGCCAGGCGGCGGGGGCGCCGAACCGCGCGGGGCCGGGTGCTGCGGGGGCCGGGGTGCGCGGGCAACGGTCCGGTGCGGCCTCGGCGGCCTGCGGACGCCCCTGGGCGGTGCAACCGGTTGCAGCACGACCTGCACCGGATTGGGGACCAGGGCTGGAGCGGGCGCGGCTTCCCAAAATGAATGATCCGGCACGTCGCCGACGCTGACCTGCACGGTCTGCGGTACGAAGCCGATCTTGGTGATCGTCACGGATTGCGGTTCCGCTGGTACCGGGATGGCGCAGGGGGTCAGACAGGTCTGGCCGCCCGTCGTGCGCACGTCCGCGCCCGGCGGATCGGATTCAAACCGCAACGGCTGCATCTCCGCAGATGGCTTGGACGAGAGGAAACTGGGGGTCCAGTCGGGCATGGAAGAACAACCCGCGAGCGCAATGCCCATGGCCGCCGTGCTGACGATGAGTTTAACGCGTGAGAGTTTGACGCGTGACATGACCCTCTCCGTCCCCAAAAAGCATAACCAGCGTAAGCCCCCCGCGCGCATGGGTAAAGCGCGGAACGATAGTGCGGGCAAGCGGTTACGAGGCTTGCCGTCAGACTGTCACCCAGGCGGAAATGGTCGAGGGCAGCCCGATCCGGCAGAGAAAGGTTAACAAATTTAATATGTTAAGGATAGGGCGGTGAAGCCGAAGAGAGCACCCTGCCGTTAACGATAATTGCAACTCGCGGCGGCGAAGCTGGACGACGACTACAGCCCCAACAGATCGCCGATTGCCGCGGGCAGTTCCGAAAACGCGCTGATGATCCGGTCTGGCTGCAAGCTTGCGATCGGCACATCCGTGTAGCCGAAGTCGACTGCAATAACAGGAACGCGCGCCGCGCGGGCGGTGTGGATGTCGGTCTTGGAATCGCCGACCATGATGGCCCGATCAGGCTCGCCGCCGGCGCGCCGAACGGTTTGGCGAAAAACCTCCGGGTCGGGTTTTTGCGCGCCGAACGTGTCCGGCCCGCAGATCGCGGCAAAACGCTGCGTCAGGTCGAGCGCTTTAAGGAGCCGCAGCGACAGCCATTCGAGCTTGTTGGTGCAGACGGCAAGCTTAAAGCCGGCGGCGCCGATATCGTCGAGAGCCCGACCCAGCCCTGGGAACGGCCGCGACCGGTCGGCGATATGCTCGGAATAATAAGCAATGAAAGCGGCATACAGGCGCTCTATTTCCGCCTCCGTCGCGTCTTTCCCCTCGGCCGTGAGCGCCCGCTGGATCATGACCTGGGCCCCACCGCCTATCAGATTGCGCGCCGCGCCATACGGTAACGCCGGCAGCCCCTCCTGCGTGAGAATAAGATTGAGCGTGTGAATGAGGTCGGGCGCCGTATCGATAAGGGTGCCGTCGAGATCGAACACGATGGTGTACATGTCGCTCGCCTAACCGGCTCTGCAACGGCGTGCAAGCGTCGCAGATCGCCATTTTTGCTAGGCGTGCTCCCGGAATGGCGCTAGTTTCCGGCCAATTTTCCGGTGGCCTGGAGGCCTTCTTCGCGGTGCCGATGGACGTGGAAGAGCAAAAACGTGCCGCCGCCGCGCGCGCTCTGGAGTATGTACGGCCGGGCATGCGGCTTGGTCTCGGCACCGGTTCGACCGCCCGCTATCTGGTCGAACTGTTGGGTGAGCGCGTCCGCGCCGGACTTAAGGTCATCGCCGTGCCGACCTCGGAAGCGACGCGCGCGCAGGCCGAGCGGGCGGGTATCGCGCTGACGACGCTCGACGAAACGCCCGAACTCGATCTCACCATCGATGGCGCCGATGAGATCGCGCCCGATCTGAGCCTCATTAAAGGCGGAGGCGGCGCGTTGCTGCGGGAAAAGATTGTGGCTACGTGCTCAGCCGAGATGATTGTGATCGCCGACGAGTCGAAATGGGTGCAGACCCTGGGCCGCTTCCCGTTACCGGTCGAGATTGCGCCATTCGGGGCGACCGTGACGCGGCGGGCTATCGAGAAAAGCGCCGCGAAGGCCGGCTGCCCGGGACCGGCACCGCTGCGCAAGGCGCAAAACGGCCATGCTTTCGTCACGGATGGCGGGCACTGGCTCGTTGACGCCCCGTTGCAGCGTATCGCCGACCCGAAGGGATTGGCCGCGCGGTTGTCTGCAATCCCGGGTGTCATGGAACACGGCCTATTTATCGGTCTGGCGCGGGCTGCCATTCTGGGCGGTCCGAGCGGGATACGTATCGTCGAACGGCCCTGATATTCAGCCTGCAAAGGGAGTGCGCCCAATGATCGCCGGACTGTCCATGCGCCATCCGTTCAGTGGCGGATTCCTGAAACGCCGTGTGGCGACGCGTCATATGCTGGCGGCGTTCCTGATGCTGGCCGTGATGGGCGCCGCCAAGCCGGCCCTCGCGCAAACCGCGGCGTCGCCGTCGCCCAACGCCATCTTGATCGCCAAGCAGATCATCGAGATCAAAGGCGTCGACAAGCTGTTCGACCCGCTGATCAGAGGCGTGGTCGAAAAGGTCAAGAACCAATACATGCAGACTAATTTCATGTGGGCCAAGGATCTCAACGCGGTGTCAGATCAGCTCATCAAGCAATACCAGCCGCGGACCGCTGAACTGGTGGACGAGACCGCCCGCATCTATGCCAGCCATTTTACCGAGGCCGAGCTGAAGCAGATTTTGACGTTCTACCAGAGCCCGGTTGGTCGCAGGGTGGTCACGGAAGAGCCGCGGGCGCTTGATCAGAGCATGGCCAACGCTGGCGTCTTCGGCGACAAACTGTCGGAAGAAATCATCAACAAATTCCGCGACGAGATGAGAAAGCGCGGGCATGACCTCTGATGTGTCAGGTTACGACGTCGATCTTTTCGTTATCGGGGGCGGCTCCGGCGGCGTGCGTGCGGCGCGGATTGCCGCCCAGCACGGCGCCCGCGTCATGCTGGCCGAGGAATATCGCCTCGGCGGCACCTGCGTGATCCGTGGCTGCGTGCCGAAGAAGCTGCTGGTCTACGCCTCGCGCTTTCACGGCGAGTTCGAGGACGCCGCTGGCTTTGGCTGGAAGGTTGGACATACCTCGTTCGACTGGCCGACGCTGATCGCCAACAAGGACAAGGAGATCGCGCGGCTTGAGACGGTTTACGGCAAGCTGTTGGATAATTCGGGCGTCAGGGTCGTAAAGCACCGCGCCACGATCGCCGATTCACATACTGTGCATGTCGAGAACGGCGATCACGTGCGCGCCGCCCATATCCTGGTGGCGACCGGTGGAACGCCGGGCTATGGCAGCGCAATCCCCGGCCTGGAGCACGCCATCTCGTCGAACGAGGCGTTCCATCTCAAAGAGCTGCCGCGGCGCATCGTCATCCAGGGTGGCGGCTACATCGCCGTCGAATTTGCCTGCATCTTTGCCGGCCTGGGCTCCAACGTGACGCTGGTCTATCGGGGTGAAAATATTCTGCGCGGGTTCGATGATGACGTTCGCACGCACCTGCGCGCCGACATGGAAACGCACGGCATCCGGGTTGTCACCGGCCTCACCGTCGCAGCGATCGAAAATCTGGGCGAGCATTACTCGGCGAAGCTTTCCAACGGCAATCATGTCACCGCAGACAAGGTGATGTTCGCGACCGGGCGTGTGCCGCACGTCAAAAAGCTCGGACTCGAAAACGCCGGGGTCGCGCTTGCCAAAAATGGCGGCGTTGCGGTCGATGAATTTTCGCGCACCAGCGTTCCCAGCATTTATGCGGTTGGCGATGTGACCAACCGCATCAACTTGACGCCCGTCGCCATTCGAGAGGGCCACGCCTTTGCCGACACGGTGTTCGGTGGCAAGCCGACCAAAGTCGACCACGCCAACGTGCCGACCGCGGTGTTCTCCGAGCCGGAAATCGGCGTTGTCGGCCTCACCGAGGCGCAGGCCCGTGCCGAACTGCAGCAAACCGACGTCTACAAGTCGATGTTCCGGCCGCTCAAGGCGACGCTGTCCGGGCGCGACACCACTGTGCTGCTCAAGCTCGTGGTCGATGGCCTGACCGACCAGGTGATTGGTTGCCATATGGTCGGCGAGGGCGCCGCCGAAATAGCCCAGCTGGCGGCGGTTGCCATCAAGATGGGCGCCACCAAGGCCGATTTCGACGCCACCATGGCGCTGCATCCGACCACCTCGGAAGAGCTGGTCACCATGCGCACGCGCAGCGCCAGTTACGTCCGCGCCGCCGCCGAATAGGCCAGAAACCTGCCCCGTACGCCCAGTCGTCAGACCTGTCGCGGTGACCCAGCCTCGTGTATATAGCCGTCGTCATTCCAGCCGCGCCGCGTCAGCGACAGCCGGAATCTGTAGCCAGCGGTTCTGATTATGGATTATGGGCTCGCGGCGCAGGACCCGCGCCCGGAATGGTGAATTTGGAGACGTGTCATGTCTATGCGGTCCAACGCCGCCAAATGGAGTCCGGATTCCTGGCGGGCCAAGCCTGCTTTGCAGATGCCGGACTATCCCGACGCCAAGGCGCTGGGCGAGGTTGAGGCGCAGCTTGCGAGTTTTCCGCCGCTGGTTTTTGCCGGCGAGGCGCGCAACCTGAAAAAGGCCTTGGCTCAGGTCGCCGCCGGCGAAGCCTTCCTGCTGCAAGGCGGCGATTGCGCGGAGAGCTTCGCCGAACACGGCGCCAACAATATTCGCGATTTCTTCCGGCTGTTTCTACAGATGGCGGTGGTGCTGACCTATGCGGCGGCGTCGCCCGTGGTGAAGGTCGGCCGCATCGCCGGCCAGTTCGCCAAGCCGCGCACCTCGCCGGTGGAAAAGCGAGGGACGGTCGAACTGCCGGTCTACCGCGGCGACATCATCAACGGCACCGAGTTCACCGCCGAGGCGCGCATCCCCGACCCGCGCCGGCAGATTCAAGCCTATCGGCAGTCCGCGGCAACACTCAATCTGTTGCGTGCGTTTGCCACCGGCGGCTATGCCAACCTTCAGAACGCGCACCAATGGATGCTGTCGTTCGTCAAGGACTCGCCGCAGTCTAAGCGTTATCAGGAACTCGCCATCCACCTCACCGACGCGCTCAACTTCATGCGCGCTTGCGGCATCAATCCGGAATCGCATCCGGAGATGCGGACCACCGAGTTCTTCACCAGTCACGAAGCATTGCTGCTCGGCTACGAACAGGCTTTTACGCGGGTCGATTCCACGACCGGCGACTGGTACTGCACGAGCGGCCATATGGTGTGGGTCGGCGACCGTACCCGGCAGGCCGACCACGCCCACATCGAATATTGCCGCGGTATCAAAAACCCGCTCGGGCTGAAAACCGGCCCGACCCAGAAGGTCGACGAACTGCTGCGGCTGATCGACATTCTCAATCCCGACAACGAGCCGGGCCGGCTGACGCTGATCTGCCGTGTCGGCGCCGACAAGGTGGCCGACCTGTTGCCGGCGTTCGTGCGCGCGGTAAAGCGCGAAGGCCGCAACGTGGTGTGGTCGTGCGATCCGATGCACGGCAATACCATTACGTCGGTCAGCGGCTACAAGACCCGCCCGTTCGACCAGATCCTCAAGGAAGTGCGGACGTTCTTTCAAGTTCATGCCGCCGAAGGTACCGTGGCCGGCGGCGTGCATCTGGAAATGACCGGGCAGAACGTCACCGAATGCACCGGCGGCGCGCGCGCCATCAGCGACGAGGATCTCAACGATCGCTACCACACGGTGTGCGATCCGCGGCTCAATGCCGAGCAGTCGCTCGATCTCGCCTTCTTGTTGGCCGATTTGTTGAAGTCGGAGCGCGAGCGCAAGGAAAAGCCGCTGCCGGCCGTCGCGGGGCTGTAATTCAGCCGTCGCGATCTTTACCGGTCGCTCACCAAACGGCGCTCGTTTACGAAGCGCTCATGCTGATGCGCGAAGCCGCGCCTCGGTAAAGGAATGCGCAAATAATTTGAATCAAACTCTCTGCGTCAAAACAAATAATAAAAGACGCAGGGGTGTGCCGTGCCAGTACGAAAGTATTTACCGTGTGTCTTCGCTGCTGCGTGGCTCAGCGCGGCCCCGGCATTCGCCGCCGATATGTCGGCGGAGCCTTGGCTGCCGCCCGCTCCGGAAAACGCGCCGCCCGCGTTCGGCGATCCTTACGGAACGTTCGGCATGCGCGCGGATGCAACCAGGATCGATTGGCAGGGCTTCTATGTCGGCGGCCAGTTCTCCTACAGCGACGGCAACGCCGATTTCAGCAAGTCCACGCAAGACCCGATCGCGTTTAGCCTGCGCCAAACGACGCTGCAGGCCACGTTCGCGCCGTCGAATTGGCCGGTGCTGGGCACCGCCAATCACAGCGCGGCGGGCTTCGGCGGCTTCGTCGGCTACAACACAGTGTATCTCGCGCCGACCGCGCGGATCGTGTTTGGCGTCGAGGCGAACTGGGACCAGGCCTCGCTCTCGCTCTACGCGCCGAATTCGCCGCTCACCCGTGTGACGCCGGACGGCTCAAATACGGTCAGCATCACCGGCAGCGGTTCGGTGACGAATCTCGACTTCGGCACGGTGCGCGCGCGGGCAGGCTGGGCGGTGGGCAACTTCCTGCCTTATGCCTTCGCGGGTTTTGCGCTTGGCCAGGCCAACGTCAACATCGCCGAGACCACCACGGTGATCCAGAAATCGCCGGCCGGGACCTTCGTGTTTCCCGCCACGGCAGGCAAAAACAACGAGTGGCTCTACGGCTTCGCCCTCGGCGGCGGTCTCGACTATGCGCTGACGCACCATATCTTTGTGCGCGGCGAGTACGAGTACGTCCAGTTTCAGACGGTCGCGGGCGTGGACATCAACGTCAACACCGTCCGGGTCGGCGCCGGTATCAAGTTCTAGGCGCGGGGCAACCCGAACGGAACCCATTGCCGGGCCGGCTCATCCGGCGCTAGACCTGCGGCATGAACGACCGTCTCGCCATTGCGGTGGCACAGCTCAATCCCGTCGTCGGCGATATTTCCGGCAACCTCGAACGCGCCCGCAAGGCGCGGCTCGTGGCCGCCCGTGACGGCGCCGACCTTGTCGCTTTTTCCGAACTATTCATCGCCGGCTATCCGCCGGAGGATCTGGTTCTCAAACCCGCTTTCCAGGCCGCCTGTCGCGCCGCGGTCGAGGCGCTCGCCCGCGAAACCGCCGACGGCGGTCCTGCCGTGCTGATCGGTACGCCGTGGGTCGAGGACGACAAACTCTATAACGCCTATGTGCTGCTCGCGGCTGGCCGGATCGGGGCGGTCCGCTTCAAGGTGAACCTGCCGAACTATGGCGTGTTCGATGAAAAGCGCGTGTTCGCGACCGGCCCGGTGCCGGGACCGGTGAATTTTCGCGGCGTCCGGATTGGGCTGCCGATCTGCGAAGACACCTGGACCGACTGGGGCGACTACGAGAATGTGGTCGAATGTCTGCTCGAGACCGGTGCTGAGATTTTGCTCGTGCCGAACGGCTCGCCGTACTGGCGCGACAAGACCGATGTCCGCCTCAACGTCGCGGTGGCGCGCGTCACCGAAACCGGTCTTCCGCTGCTCTACATCAACCAATTCGGCGGCCAGGACGAACTGGTATTCGACGGCGCGTCGTTTGCGCTCAACGCCGACCGGTCGATCGCCTTCCAGCTTCCGGCCTTCGCTGAAACGGTCGTCACGACGCGATGGTCGCGAACCGAGTCCGGCTGGCGTTGCGGACAGGGACCGATGGCGGAGCCGCTTGCGGCCGACAATGCCGACTACACCGCCTGCATGGTTGGGCTTCGCGACTATGTCGAGAAGAACGGTTTCAAAGGTGTGGTGCTCGGCCTGTCGGGTGGCGTGGATTCGGCCCTGTGTGCGGCGCTCGCCGTCGATGCGCTCGGCGCCGCGCGGGTGCGCTGCGTGATGCTGCCCTACCGTTACACCGCGCAGGAATCGCTCGACGATGCCGCCGCGATCGCGCAGGCGCTGGGTGTGCGTTACGACGTGATGCCGATCGAGAGCGCCGTGACCGGCATCGAGCAAACGCTGGCCGGCGTATTCGCCGGACAGGTGCGCGACGTCACCGAGGAGAATTTGCAGGCGCGCGCCCGCGGCACCATCCTGATGGCGGTTTCCAACAAATTCGGCCTGATGGTGGTGACGACCGGCAACAAGTCGGAAATGTCGGTCGGCTACGCGACGCTGTACGGCGATATGAATGGCGGCTTCAATCCGATCAAGGATATCTACAAGACCGAAGTGTACCGGCTGGCGTGGCTGCGCAATCACTGGAAGCCGGATGGCGCGCTCGGACCGGACGGCCCGGTGATCGTCGAGAATGTGCTGACGCGGGCGCCGAGCGCCGAACTGCGCGAAAACCAGACCGACCAGGATTCACTGCCGCCCTACGACGTGCTCGATGCGATCCTGTCGCGCCTCGTCGAGGGCGAAGAACCAACGGCGAGCATCATCGCCGCCGGCTTCGACCGCGACACCGTGATCAGGGTGGAGCGGATGCTTTATCTGGCCGAATACAAGCGTCGGCAGGCAGCGCCGGGCGTCAAGGTGACATTGAAGAATTTCGGCCGCGACCGCCGCTATCCGATCGTCAACCGGTTTCGCGATCCCGGCACGGCGCCGCCCGAGCCCGATCGTTCGCTGCTCGCCGGGGCCGTCGTAGCCAAGGCCGGCGCAGCCGATCTTGGCTGATTTTATAGCAATGCTGATTGATTGCTCGTCATTCCGGGGCCGAGCGAAGCGAGGAGCCTGGAATCCATAACCCCGGCACAGGAAATATGGATTCCGGACTCGCCGCTTCGCGACGATCCGGAATGATGAGGCGATTACTGTTGCGACAGGAACGGCGGGCCGACCACGCGGACCTTGCGATTCTTAGGATCGGTCTCGGTCTTGTTGCCGGCGCCGCTGGTTGCCGGTGCAGGCGTCGCAGCGGGCTTTGCGGCGCCATTGGACTTCGGCGTACCGGGAATTCGCGTCAGCGCCTTTTCATTCTGATCGGTGACGACGATGTCGCCGCTTTCCAGCGTGCTTGAATCGTCGGCGTTATGCAGCGCCTGCGCCCAGGTCTGGCCCGCGGCGCGGCACGAGCAGCCGGACACCACTTCCTTGCGATAGCGGAACGCGTTGGGCAGCGCGGTGTAGGGTGCGTTGCCGTCGGCGGAGACAGCCTGTTCGATCTGTTCGCCGGGATTGTGGTAGGTATAGAGCGAGGCCTGCGCCGCCGGACACAGCCGCTGGCAGGCTTGCGCATCGGCCGCGAAACGGCTCGGCACCGTCGAATAGGAAATCGGGAAATAAAATCCGTCGCAGGTGCGCACGCAGACGGTGCGGTAGGTGCCGGCCGGGCCGCCATTGCCGCCGGGGTTGACGATCGTGCCGCCGCCGAGCAGCGCCTCGAAGAAGCCTTGCGGGCCGGCTGCACGCGCCGCCGCGGTGTATTGCGCGCCGCAATTATTTTGCGCCAGCTGACCGACCAGCACGTTGCGCTGGCTTTGTTGGTCGTTGTTGCCGCTCTTGAGCTGTTCGACCTCACTCATCATGCGATCGAGCTTGCTGCGCATCTCGTCGATCTGCGAATTGAGCGGCCCGCATTGCGGTGAGAAGCCTGAGAACAGCGAGAACAGTCCCTGACTGGCGCAGCCGACGCGGCGCGCGTGCTCCGTCGCACGGTCGATGTCGGCCTGCTGCCTGGCGATGGCGTCCTCGTCGCGCTTGATCTGATCGGCGAGTTGCGCATTGGCGCCGCCGGAATTGAGCGAGGCGAGCTGGGCCTCAAGCCGTACGCAGGTGGGCGACGAGGACACTGCTGCGGGCTGTGCCCCGGGGTAGCCTTGACCCGGCGGCGGAGCGGCTTGGCCTTGCCCCCGATAGGGCTGTTGCGCCGGATAGGGCTGCGCCTGTGCCGGATACGGTTGCTGGGCTGGGTAGGGCTGTTGGGCCGGGTATGGCTGTTGCGCGGGGTAGGGCTGCGATGGATAGGGCTGCTGCGGATAGCCTTGTCCGGATGCCGATACCGACAGCGCCAATGCGCTCAACACGGCGAAAAGCGCAGTTTGGCCGAGGCCGCGCGGAAGTTTCGTCATTCAAAGCCCCGACACCGGCGAGTTCCGGAATCGCGGGATCAAGCCGCCCAATGGTGACGAAAGCATGACCGCAGGTCGAGCAGGCCGAGCAGAACGAGCGCGCGTGGAGCGCGTCATTCCGCGTCCGGCTGGTTTTCCGGGCGCGCCTTATCGAAGGCGGGCAGCTTGTGGCAGGCCGCGTCGACGGCGACGATCTTGGGGAATTTGTCGAGTGGCACCTTGAGCCGGCGCGCATTGGCAACCTGCGGCACCAGGCAGACATCGGCGAGCGTGACGGCGTTTCCGTACGCATAGGGGCCGGGCGCAATCAGCGCTTCGAGGGCTTCGAAGCCTTCCAGCACCCAATGATGGTACCAGGTGTCGATCGCGCTCTGCTCCTGGCCGAGCTGATGTTTCAGATAACGCAACGGACTGGTGTTGTTGAGCGGATGAATATCGCAGGCGATGAGTTCGGCGAGCCCTCGCACCTTGGCGCGCGCCACCGGTTCTTTCGGCAACAGCGGCGGCTCCGGGTGCATTTCATCCAGATATTCGATGATGGCAATCGACTGAATCAAGGTATCGCCCGAGTCGGTGACAAGCGCCGGCACCCGCATCTGCGGATTGATCGCGCGATACTCCGGCCGCCGGTTGTGGCCGCCGTCCTTGATCAGATGAACGGCCACGGTCTCGTAGCTCAGTCCTTTCAGATTGAGCGCGATGCGCACGCGATACGCGGCCGACGAGCGGAAATAGGAATAGAGTTTCATGCCGCCTCCCTCGCGTCGTTCCGGGGCGACGCGAAGCGTCGAGCCGGGAATCCCTAACCACAGGTTTTCAAGTCAGTATTCAAGTGCCCGTTCTGCATCTGTCGTGATTAAGATTTCGGGGTCCTTGCTGCGCTCGGCTCCGGAATGACGGGTTATTCCTCTTCCTCGATCTCCACCGCCGTCTCGGCGACGAGCTGCGCCGATTGGTCGGTCAACTGAGCGACGGCACGATTGAAGGCCTCGCGGTCCGCCGGCGTTAAACTCTCGGTCAACCGCCGGGCGAAGTCGAGCGCGTGCGGCGCGACTTCTTCGTACATCGTCCGCCCGGCGGCGGTCAGCGACAGAAAGGCCTCGCGTTTGTCGGCGCGGTTGCTGCGCCGCAGCAGCAGCTTGCGCTTCTCGAGGAGCGCCACCGCGCGCGATACCTTGGTCTTGTGCATGTGCGAGTGGGCGCCGACCGCCTTACCGGTCATTATTCCGTATTGGCCAAGCGTCACCAGCACCCGCCATTCCGGAACGCCGATCCGATAGCGCCGCGCATAGATGCGCGACAGGGCCTGCGACACCAGGCTCGCCACCACCATCAGCTGATAGGGCAGAAACCCCTCGAGCTTCAGCGGCGCACTATCGGCCAGCGCCGCGGCGGCTTCGTCCACGGCTTCGTTTTGGCTCATGCGCTGACTGCTCATGCCGGCTTCCCACCGGAATCCCATCGCGGCGCCCACGGTTATCCCAACTTGGACGTGCGGGACGGAAGATGGCCGAACTCAAAGGGCCACGCAACGTCGATAGTGAGTCTTTCTCGTCCGTGTTATGTTTGGCGTGGGCGCCCGGGCAAAAGCGGCGCCGGTACACGGGGGAGGGTTGTTATGTCGCCACAAGCGACCAAATCATCGCATCCATTGTTGTCCTGCACTGACGGCATCGCTGCCGGAATGAGCGATATCTTGCTTTTGATCGCTCGCCTCCTGGTCGCGGCCGTCTTCCTGATGACGGTGTGGACGGGCGGGCCGGCGGCCACCTATCTGAAATCCATCAATTTTATCGCTCCCGACATCATGAGCACGTTGGCGCACATCGTCGAATGGATCATTGTGGTTACGCTGGTGCTGGGCGTCGCAACGCGTTACGGCGCGTTGCTGGCGTTTGCCTTCGTCGTCATCGCGCTCGTGACCGCCCACCTTTACTGGCAGTTTCCGGCGGCGGCACAGACCCTGCAATACGTCTTCCTCAGCAAGGATCTGTCGATTGCCGGCGGTACGCTTGCATTGTTCGTGGCCGGTGGCGGGCGCTTCAGCGTCGACCATATGCTGGCGGGCAAATAGCTGAAAGGTGCGATTAGCGAGCAGCGGTAGGGCTGCCCTTATTCGCTACTCGCGATTTCGCTATTCGCTCGATTCAGCGCGAGCACTGAATGGCGACGAAGTGGTCGCAGCCGCCGCCTTTGCACGAGGCGCTGGCGTCGGTCGGGATGGCGCCGGTAATGTCGTCGCGGCTCACTTTGCGGAACGAGTCCGCCTGCGCGAACGAGTGCGAGCGGCAATAGGAGTTGGCCACCGACTTGCCGCAGGCAGCACCCGTGGCGAGACATGTGTCGACGCCATAGCCGTCCGCCTGGTTGGCGAGGATGAACATGCGCTTCTCGGCGTGCGCCGCCGCGCTCGAAAGAATGACGGCCAGCGCCGTTGCGGCAATGACGGAACGCATAACACCCCCTCGGCCGCAATAAGCCCGCGAACACGGATTGCGATGAAGCCTAACAATGCGACGGTGGGGTAAAGGTTTCGTTAACCTCGCATCTGGCGGCGCGATTCGGCGGGCAACGGCGCTGTTTGCGCCGGCGAGACGGGGATTTTGTCCGGCGAGCGGTGCCGCGGGGCGGTTCGGCCTTGACGGCGCAAGTGTCCTCGACCACATTGCGCGTCATGCACGGCCTTAACCACATTTGCGGCATTTGCCGGGAGATTATTCGCTAGCGGCAACGCTGGCTGTGGCCGTCTTTTTCTCCGATCGAGAATTTTGGGACGCCCGGCCAGCAGGCCGAGACGCGTTGCTGAAAGACTTCGACCGATGGAATTGAAACTCTACGATACGCTGACGCGCGAGAAGCGGGTTTTCACCCCGCTCGATCCGTCAAACGTGCGCATGTATGTGTGCGGGCCGACGGTCTACGACTTCGCCCATATCGGCAATGCGCGGCCGGTGATCGTGTTCGACGTGCTGTTTCGGCTGCTGCGGCACCTCGCCAAGCAGGGTCTTTGGGACGGTGGGAAGGGCGAGACGGAAGTTACTTACGTCCGCAACATCACCGACGTTGACGACAAGATCAACGCGCGGGCGGCGGAGGAATATCCAGGGCTGCCGCTCAACGAGGCGATCCGCAAGGTCACGGACAAGACTGACAGGCAGTTTCACGAGGACGTCGCCGCGCTCGGCTGCTTGCCGCCGACCGTCGAGCCGCGCGCCACCGATCATATCGCCGAAATGCGCACGCTGATCGAGCGCTTGATCGCTTCAGGGCATGCGTATGTTGCCGAGAACAACGTTCTGTTCAACGTGCCGTCGATGCCCGACTACGGCCGGCTGTCGAAAAAGCCGCTCGACGAATTGATCGCCGGCGCCCGCGTCGAAATCGCGCCCTACAAGAGACACCCGCAGGATTTCGTCTTGTGGAAACCCTCCGCGCCGGGCGAGCCCGCCTGGCCATCGCCCGCCGGCATCGCCGCGCCCGGCCGCCCCGGCTGGCACATCGAGTGCTCGGCGATGTCGTGGAAATATCTCGGCGAAGTGTTCGACATCCACGGCGGCGGCATCGATCTTGTCTTCCCGCACCACGAAAACGAAATCGCCCAATCGCGCTGTGCCTTCCACACGCCGGTGATGGCGAATTTCTGGATGCACAACGGCTTTCTTCAGGTCGAAGGCGAGAAGATGTCGAAGTCGCTCGGCAACTTCGTGACGATTCATGAGCTACTTCACACAAACAAATTTGGTTCCAGCCATTGGCACGGCTATGTACTTCGGCTTGCAATGCTAATGACGCACTACCGCCAGCCCATCGATTGGACGGTCGATCGCTTAGTTGAAGCGCGGCAGATGCTGAAGGAATGGATCGATTGCGCCATAGGTTTCGAACAGTATCCGACCGACGTTCCAGACGAGTTGATTTTAGCTCTTGGCGAAGATCTAAATTCGCCATCAGCTATAGCAGTCGTGTCTCACATTTTTCGAGAGACACGGCGCCGCACAAACTTTGAGGCATCAGTGAGACTAGCTAGTGCTCTGCGGTGGCTTGGAATTTGGAACGGCGAAAAGACGAGTGACATATACAGTTACGGCGTCGTTGTCGGCCATGGTCCGTCAGACTGGGATATACAGCATATCGTGGATAAGCGTGCGGCAGCGCGCGAGCGCAAAGATTGGGAGGAGTCAGACCGCATCCGCGACGAGTTGGCTAAGCATGGTGTGATGCTGAAAGATGGTAAGGACCCGCAGACGGGCGCACCCATGACTACTTGGGAGAGAGTACTGTGACCTCCCGCACCTCACCCAAACTCGCGATGCGGCCGATGCTGCCGGCGGATGTACCGGACCTTGCGGAAATTTTCCGCGCCAGCATCGAGGAATTGACCGCCGAGGATTATACCGAGGCGCAGCAGCGGGCATGGGCCTCGGCGGCCGATGACGAGGAAGAGTTCGGCCAGAAGCTCTCGGGCGCGCTCACCTTGGTGGCGACGTTCGGCGGCGCCGCAGTCGGCTTCGCCTCGCTCGCCGACAACAAGGAAATCGATATGCTCTACGTGCACCCGGCCGCGGCAGGGCAGGGGGCCGGCGCCATGCTGGCCGACGCGCTGGAAAAGCTCGCGGCCGGTCGCGGCTCAACGGAGCTCACGGTTGACGCCAGCGATACCGCGCGCGGCTTCTTCGAAAAGCGCGGCTTTGCCGCGCGCACTCGCAACACCGTGTCGCTTAACGGCGAATGGCTCGCCAACACCACGATGAGCAAGACGTTGCCGCCGCAACAAGGGAGCGTGCAATGAAGCGCGAAGACTCGCCATTTCAGCGCCACTGGCTCTACTATGTGACCCTCAAATATGCGGTGATCGCGGCCGCCGTGGTCGTCAGCCTGTATGTTCTCTATCGGCTCCATTCGGGTTGAGAAGCCAACATGCCGCGCGAGCGCCTTTATCTGTTCGACACCACACTGCGCGACGGCGCGCAGACCAACGGCGTCGATTTCACGCTGGCCGACAAGCTCGCGATCGCCGAGCTGCTCGACGATCTTGGCGTCGATTACGTCGAGGCCGGCTATCCGGGCGCGAATCCGATCGACACCAGTTTCTTCAGCGAGCGACGCGAGCTGCGCGGCAAACTCACCGCGTTCGGCATGACGCGGCGGCCGGGCCGTTCGGCGTCGAACGATCCAGGTCTGGTCGCGCTGCTTGAGGCGCAGGCCGACGCTATCTGTTTTGTCGCCAAATCGTGGGATTACCACGTGCAGGTGGCGCTCGAGACGACCGAGGAGGAAAATCTCGCCTCGATCCGCGACAGCGTGCGCGCCGCCAAGGGCAAGGGCCGCGAGGTGCTGCTCGACTGCGAGCATTTCTTCGATGGCTACAAGGCCAAGCCCGCCTATGCGCTGGCCTGCGCGCAGGCCGCCTATGAGGAAGGCGCGCGCTGGGTGGTGCTGTGCGACACCAACGGCGGCGCTCTGCCGCACGAGGTCGAGCGCATCGTCGGCGAGGTGTGCAAAAATATTCCCGGCAGCCATGTCGGCATCCACGCCCATAACGACACCGAGCAGGCGGTCGCAAATTCGTTCGCGGCGGTGCGCGCCGGAGCGCGACAAATTCAGGGCACGCTCAACGGGCTCGGCGAGCGCTGCGGCAACGCCAATCTCACCTCCATCATCCCGACCTTGAAGCTCAAGGCCGAGTACAGCGATCAATTCGACATCGGCGTGACCGACGAAAAGCTGCACGGGCTCACCCGCGTGTCGCATGCGCTCGACGAAATTCTCAATCGCGCGCCCGACCGCCACGCGCCCTATGTGGGCGAAAGCGCGTTCGCCACCAAGGCCGGCATCCATGCCTCGGCGATCGTCAAGGAGCCCGCGACCTACGAGCACGTCGCGCCGGAGCTCGTCGGCAACCGCCGCAAGCTTCTGATCTCCGATCAGTCCGGCCGCTCCAACGTGTTGGCGGAGCTCGATCGCATCGGGCTTGCGGTCGACAAAAGCGATCACCGCGTCATGCGCCTGCTCGACGAGGTCAAGGAGCGTGAGGCGATCGGCTACGCCTATGAGGCGGCCGATGCGTCATTCGAACTGCTCGCGCGGCGCATGCTGGGGCAGGTGCCGCATTATTTCGATGTGGAAAAATTCGACGTCAATGTCGAGCAGCGCCTTAACGCCAAGGGCGATCGTGTCAGCGTCAGCCAGGCCGTGGTCAAATTGCGCGTCGGTGACGAAGACCTCATCTCGGTCGCCGAAGGCAATGGCCCGGTCAACGCACTCGACGTCGCGCTGCGCAAGGACCTCGGCAAATATCAGAAGTTCATCACTGGCCTGGAATTGACCGATTATCGCGTGCGTATCCTCAATGGCGGCACGCAGGCCGTAACGCGCGTCTTGATCGAGAGCGCCGACGAGACCGGCGAGCACTGGACCACGATCGGCGTGTCCTCCAACATCATCGACGCGTCGTTCCAGGCACTGATGGATTCAATTGTCTACAAACTGGTGAAGTCTGGTGCACCGGCGTGAATTAGACACGGCCTCGTGATTCCGGGTTCGCGCCGTCGGGGCGCTCCGAGGAATGACGTGTTGGATAATTTGCGGGGGCTTTCATGATCGATCACATCTCAATTGCCGTGCGTGAACTCAAAACATCGGCGCGGTTCTACGATGCGCTGTTCAAGCCGCTCGGCATCATGCGGCTGAGCGAAGCGCCGAAGACCATCGGCTACGGCAAGAGCTATCCGGAGTTCTGGCTCAACGAACGCCCGCAGCTCACGCCACAGCCCGAGGACAGTGGACTGCACATCTGCCTGCGCGCGCCGGATGCGGCGGCGGTCGACGCGTTTCATGCCGCAGCGGTATCAGCGGGCGCCAAGTCCGACGGGCCTCCCGGCAAGCGTCCGCAATATTCGCAGACCTATTACGCCGCCTTCGTGCGCGACTGGGACGGCAACCGCATTGAGGCCGTGACGTTTTTGAGGGACACTTAGCGCGTCATCCTGAGGTGGCCGCGCGTGGCGCGGCCCTCGAAGGATGCTGCTCAGGCGCCGGGGTCATCGCCTTTCGAGGCTCGGCGCTGCGCGCCGAGCACCTCAGGGTGACGGGCTCACAGCCGCTCCGCCGGCACCGCCATTGTCTGCTCGGCGTCGGCAATCGCGTGCGCGGCCTTGCGCATCGCCGGCAAAATATCTTCGACGCGCGCCGTCACCAGAAAATCGACGTTGAACGCCGACGGCACGAATTTCACTTTGCGCATATGCTCGATCAGCGTCAGCAACGGGTCCCAGTAGCCCGAGATATTAGCGATCATGATCGGCTTCTTGTGGCGGCCGAGCTGTGCCCAAGTGAGCTGCTCGACCATTTCTTCGAGCGTGCCGATGCCGCCCGGCAGCGCGACGAAGCCGTCGGCATGCTCGAACATGGCGCGCTTGCGCGTGTGCATGTCTGGCACGACGATCAATTCCTGCGCGACGCGTCGTGGCCGCTCGCGCTTGGTCAGAAACTCGGGAATGATGCCGGTCACGTGGCCGCCATGATCGAGCACGGCATTTGCCACCGCGCCCATCAGGCCGACCGAGCCGCCGCCGTAGATCAGACGGATATGGTTTTCGGCGAGGATTTTGCCGAAGCTTTGCGCCGCGGCCACGAAGGCCGGATCGGTGCCCGGGCTCGACCCACAATAGACGCATAATGCATTGATTTTGGCCATGGAATGATACTCAGCGAAGGGTAGATGTGGCGTTGATTCGCGGCCGTCGCAAGTTTTTTGCGCCGTATGCTGCATCCGCGTGCAGGACACCGCAAAACACACTATATGACCATATTCCATCTGACGGGGGGGGCGGCCGCGTGCGGCCGTCCAGCTCACAAACCACGCCACACCAATAATGCCACACGGATAATGAGCGACTTCCAGCGCCCTGCCCACAGTATGAAGCGCGAAGTCGGCGTCGCCGGCGGCGACGCGCTGCTGTCGACGCTCGTGCATCTGTGGCCTTACATCTGGCCGGCCGACCGGCGCGACTTGAAGATACGCGTCGGGATCGCGACGCTCCTGATCTTCGCCGCCAAGCTCGCGACCGTCGCGGTGCCGTTCACCTTCAAATGGGCCACCGACGCGCTCGCCGGCCACGGCACAGCGCCGCTCGGGCCCGACGACATCTTCGTCTGGGCCCTGGCGACGCCGGTGATGATGACCGTCGCCTATGGCGGCATGCGCGTCGTGATGGCGCTGCTCACCCAGTCGCGCGACGCGATTTTCGCCAAGGTGGCGATGAACGCGGTGCGGCGGCTTGCCTTTCGTACGTTCGAACACATGCACCTGCTCTCGCTGCGCTTTCATCTGGAGCGCCGGACCGGTGGGCTGACGCGCGTCCTGCAGCGCGGCCGCGATGCCATCGAAACCATCGTGCGCATGGTGCTGTTGCAACTCGCCCCGACGGTGGTCGAGGTGGTGCTGGTCGCCTGGGTGCTGCTCGTCCATTTCGACTGGCGCTATCTCGTCATCATCGTGGTGACGGTCACGCTCTATGTTGCGTTCACCTTCTGGGCGACCGAGTGGCGCATCGGCATCCGCCGCGACATGAATTCGAGCGACAACGACGCCAACGCCAAGGCGATCGATTCCCTGCTCAACTACGAGACTGTCAAATATTTCTCCGCCGAGACGCGCGAAGCGGCTCGCTACGACCGTTCGATGGCGCGTTACGAAGAAGCGAGCGTGCGCGCCTACGTGTCGCTCACCGTGCTCAACGCCGGTCAAGCGATCGTGTTCACGATCGGACTTTGCGCCGCCATGGTGCTGTGCGTCTACGGCATCGAGCGCGGCACCAATACGGTCGGCGATTTCGTCATGATCAACGCCATCATGATCCAGCTCTACCAGCCGCTCAATTTCATGGGCATGGTGTATCGCGAGATCAAGCAGGCGGTGATCGACATCGAGAACATGTTCGCGCTGTTGTCGCGCAAGCCGGAAATTGCCGATCGCCCCGGCGCCTCCCCGCTGCAGGTGGGCGCCGGCGCGATCCGGTTCGACAACGTGTCGTTCGCCTACGAGCCGGCGCGGCCGATCCTCAAGGGCTTGAGCTTCGAGGTCGCGGCCGGGCACACCGTCGCCATCGTCGGTCCGTCGGGCGCCGGCAAATCGACGATCTCGCGGCTCTTGTTCCGCTTCTATGACATCACCGGCGGCCGCATCCTCATCGATGGCGTGGATATCCGCGACGTGACGCAGACTTCGCTGCGCGCCGCGATCGGCATGGTGCCGCAGGATACCGTTCTGTTCAACGACACCATCCGCTACAACATCCGTTACGGGCGTTGGGAGGCGAGCGATGCCGAGGTGGAGGAGGCGGCGCGGCTGGCGCAGATCGACACTCTTATTCGCCTCGCACCCAAGGGCTACGAGACCGAGGTCGGTGAGCGCGGCCTGAAACTTTCCGGCGGGGAGAAGCAGCGTGTCGCCATCGCCCGCACCATCCTCAAAGGCCCGCCGATCCTGGTGCTCGACGAGGCCACCTCCGCGCTCGACAGCCACACCGAGCGCGACATTCAGGACGCGCTCGATCGCGTGGCCAAGAATCGGACCACGCTCGTCATTGCGCATCGGCTGTCGACCATCGTCGGCGCCGACGAGATTCTGGTGCTCGACAAGGGCGTGATCGTCGAACGCGGACGCCACGATCAATTGCTCGCGCGCAACGGCCTCTATGCCAGCATGTGGAACCGGCAGCGCGAAGCCGAGATGGCGCGCGAGATCCTGCAAGAGGCCGGCGATGTCGAACCGATCGCACCCAACCGCAATCCGCCGGCGGCGGAAAGCGACGACCTCATTCCTGCGGCTGATGCTGCGGAGTAGATTGGAATGTCGTCGAACAATCGGGTCCCCTCATGTTGTCATGCCCCGCGGAGGCGGGGCATCCAGTATCCACCGCCGCTGAGACCTGTCGCGTGGAATAGTGAATACTGGATCATCCGCATTCGCGGATGATGACATGGAGGAATGCAGAACTCGATGTCCATCATCCACTCCATCCGCTCGCAGCTGTCGCCGATCCATCCGGAGGGCTATCCGTTTGTCGGCGGCTTCGCATTGGTGAGTCTCGTCCTGTTCTGGCTGTGGTCGCCGCTTGGCTGGCTCGGCACCGTCGCCACGCTGTGGTGCGCGTATTTCTTCCGCGATCCGGCCCGGGTCACTCCGGTGCGCGACGGCATCGTGGTGGCGCCCGCCGATGGCCTCGTCAGCCAGGTGGCGAACGCCGTGCCCCCGCAGGAGCTCGGCCTTGGCGCGCGGCCCTTGCTGCGCATTTCCATTTTCATGAGTGTGTTCAACTGTCATGTGAACCGCAGCCCGGTCGCAGGGCGCATCGAGCGCGTCGTCTATCGCCGCGGCAAATTCTTGAGCGCAGATCTCGACAAGGCGAGCGAAGACAACGAGCGTAACGCGTTCCTGATCGCAACGGCCGGCGGTGCGCGGCTTGCCGTCATCCAGATCGCGGGACTTGTGGCGCGGCGCATCGTGCCGTTTTCGCGCGAAGGCGAGATCGTCGCCGCCGGCCAGCGTATCGGCATGATCCGGTTCGGCTCCCGGGTCGACGTTTATCTGCCGGACGGCGCGCGGTCGCTGGTCGGCGAGGGGCAGACCGCGATTGCCGGCGAGACGGTGATTGGCGATCTGCGTGGCCTTGAGGCTGGCCGCACCTTTCGAGTCGGCTGAACGCCGTTAACTTTTCGGTTTCGCCTGTCGCGCGGGAACTTTCCGTTTCGTGGCGGGACGATCGTAGACAGGCTATATTGGCGCCATGGCCATGAACCGCTCAGGCATCGATCGACCGCGTATGCCGCGGCTGCGCCGCCGCCGCCGCTTCCGCCGCATCCCGGTTCGCATCCTGGTGCCGAACGTGGTGACACTTTTGGCGCTTTGCGCCGGGCTGACCGCGATCCGGCTGGCATTCGAGGACCGCTACGCTCTTGCGCTGGCGGCGATCGTGTTTGCGGCCATTTTGGACGCCATTGACGGGCGGCTGGCGCGCTTCTTGAAAGGCACCTCGCGGTTTGGCGCCGAGCTCGACAGCTTGTCGGATTTCGTCAATTTCGGCGTTGCGCCGGCCTTGATCCTTTACTTCTGGGACCTGCACAGCCTGAAATCGGCCGGTTGGATCGCCGCAATGGTATTTGCCATCTGCGCCGGCCTGCGGCTCGCTCGCTTCAACGTCATGCTGGACGACCCCGATCAACCGGTGTGGGCGAGCAACTTTTTTGTCGGCATGCCGGCGCCGGCCGGCGCCATCACCGTTCTGCTGCCGATCTACGCCTCGTTTCTCGGCCTGCCCCACTCGGCGGTGCTGACCTGGCTGACGCTCGTCTACACGCTCGGCATCGCCTGGCTGATGGTGTCACGGCTGCCGGTATTTTCCGGAAAGCGCGTCGGCACGCGCGTGACGCCCGAATTGGTCGGCCCGCTCATCGTTTTTGTCGTGCTTTGCTTCGCGCTGTTGTTTGCCTATCCGTGGGTTTTGCTCACCATCGGTACGCTCGCCTATCTGGTGAGCCTGCCGTTCGGCTACCTGTCCTACCGCGGCTACGAGCGGCGCTCGCGCGAGAGCCACGCCGAAAAGGAGCCGCCCGCCATGCATTCGCCACCGATCGCTGGCGGATTTGGCCGTGCGCCGGATACTGACGATCGTCCGCCGCGGCTGAATTGACGGCGCTGCGCCGGGGACCGGCGAACCGCACGCGCCAGTAATGGCAGGGGATCCGCTATGGGAGTCGGCCGCCGCGCAGTTCTGGCCTCGGCCGCGGCGTCGCTCGCTACGCCGGCTTTGCTCGGTCTGGCGCGCGCCAATGCAGCGCCGCCCTCCGTCACGCTCAAGCTGCACCACGCGTTCTCGTCGGTGTCGTGCCTGCACGCGAATTTTCTGGTGCCGTGGGCGCGCCAGGTCGAGGAGCAATCCGCCGGCCGCATCCGCATCGACATTTATCCTTCGCTGGCGCTCGGCGGACAGCCGGCTGAGTTGTTCGACCAGGCGCGCGACCGCGTCGTCGATCTCGTCTGGGCGATGCCGAGCGACACGCCGGGCCGTTTCCCAAAGATCGAACTGTTCGAACTGCCGTTCGTGCCGCCGCGTCGCGCGCTGGTCGGCTGCAAGGCGATCGTGGACTTTGCGGCCGACCACCTGACGGATGAGTTTCGCGAGATCCACCCGATCTGCTTTTCGTGCGCGGATCGCGGTGTCCTGCACTCCATTCGTCCGGTGCGCACCGCCGCGGAGGTCAGGGGACTGCGGCTCGACGTGAGCACGCGCTTTACCGCCGCCGCCGTCGCGTTGCTTGGCGGACGTCCCATCCCGATGCCGAGCGGGCAGTTGCCGCTCGCGATCACGCGGCACGTTGTGGACGGTTGCATCCTGCCGTGGGACATGGTGCCGGCGCTCAAGCTCGATACGCTGCTCAAGGCGCACACCGATTTTGCCGACGACGCACTGAGCACGACGACCGCTGTGCTGGCGATGAACAAAATGTCGTATGAGAAATTGCCGGCCGATCTCAGGAAGGTGATCGACGACAATTCGGGACAGATAGCCGCCAGCATGGCCGGTACGATGTGGGATCTGAAGGCCAAGGCGGTTGCCGATGCGGTCAGTCAAAGCGGCGATCAAGTCGTCGTGCTCGATTCGGATGCGGTGGCGCGCTGGCGAAAAGCTACGCAGCCGGTGATCGACGCGTGGCGCAAAGACATGAAAACGCACAAGGTCGACGCCGACAAGCTCTTGGCGAACGCGCGCGAATTGTTTGCGACATACGCCAGTGTGCCCGAGCCGCAGCCGCCGGCGCCGCCAAAGCCGCAGGTTACAGAAGCCAAGGTCGAGCCGCCCCCACAGGCCAAAGCGGACAGTCCTGCGTCGGCGCCACAGCCTGTCGCGAAAGTCGTACCGGCGCCGAAGGTTCGTGTCGCGGCATCGCCCACACATCCGACGCCGCCGGTTTCGCCGGCGACCCACTGGTGGCAGTTCTGGAAATCGTCGCCGTCAACCGCCTCCGCATCGCCGATTACGGCGCCTGGGCAGCCAACAACGCATTGGTGGCAGTTCTGGAAGTCCGCCGCGAAGCCCGCGCCGGCTGCTCCATCACCATCAGTGACGCCGCCCCTACATGCCGCGCCCGCGACTGTGCCCGCGCCATCAACCGCTCCGGCTGCCGCGGCAATTGCAAAACCTGTACCGGCAACGTCGCTCCCGGTGCCGCCGAAGGCCTTCGATATTCCGCTTTAGTTCTTGGGCAACGGGTGTCCGGGCATCAGATCGTAAGGATGCGCCCAGCCGGGCAACGCCTTGATGCGGCCGAGCCAGGCGGCGATGTTCTTGTGCTGCGCGCTGATGTCGAAGCCGAATTCCTCGGCCGGATAGTAGAGGTACGCGCACAGCGAGAGATCGGCGATGCTCGGCGCATCGCCCAGCATGAATGGTGCCTTGCCGAGCCGCTTGTCCAGAATGGCAAGATTGCCGTCAATACGGCCTTTCAGGAACGCCATGACGGCGGGGTCGCCTGCCGGCCGGGCGAAGTTTTTTAGAAAGCGATACGGCCCCAGGAAGCCGTTGACCTTCTGATTGTCGAAAATGATCCAGCGCAGCGTTTCGAGCCGTTCGTCGTCATTACGCGGCACAAACTTTTTCGTTTGCTCGGCCAAATACGTCAGGATCACGCCGGATTGGCTGAGTTTCTTGGCGCCATGAACCAGAACCGGCACTTCGCCCATTTCATTGACGTTGGTGCGATAGTCGGGCGTGCGCTGAACGCCGGCACCGAAAAAATCGACAAAAATCGGCTTCCAGTCGGCGCCGATGAGATTGAGCATCAGGGCGGCGCGGTAGGCGTTGCCGGATTGCGCGAAGCAGTAAAGTTCGTATTCGGCCATGACAGAATCCCGTTACGAGAAATCCTAAAGCTGCTTGGACAATGTGAGCGCGCTGCCGCTTGCATCGTGTCCTTCGAAATGGCCGCCCACATAGGACATTTGCGCCAGCGGCTTGCCTTTGAAATCGTGAATGACCAGCATGCCGTTTTCAAACGCCCACTTGCGGCTCATGAAGAAATTTCCCGGACACCCGCCAGCCGGGGCAATCGTGCCTTGCGGGGCAGGGGATTGCGCGCCGGCGCCGGGCGCGTCGGCGAAATTCATTGAACATGCGCCGCCCGCCGCCGCTGAAAGTTGCCAGCGGCCGGCGAGGTCGACCGGCGGCGATGACGTTACCGGCCCCGCCGGGGCCGGCGCCGGCGTCGCATTTGGCTCCGGGCTGTTGCCAAGGAGGCTACTACCGCTACAGGCGGCAAGACCGCTGAGCAGCCCGGCGAACAGCACAAAGGTGGCGACGGCCGCGGCCGCGCCGGCCCCTTTTGCCTTCATGTGTCCTGATCGGATCATCCCGATGCCCAAAAACGCGGTCTGCACTAAAACCCGAATTGGGCGAGGAAGTGAAGCCGTGGGGCTCGGTCGAACACGCGCCGGCCGCTATTTCATAGTCGGAATGACGAATTCCGCGCCTTCCTTGACGCCCGACGGCCAGCGCGCGGTCACGGTCTTGGTCCGGGTATAAAAACGGATCGAGTCCGGGCCGTGCTGATTGAGGTCGCCGAAGCCCGACCGCTTCCAGCCGCCGAACGTGTAATAGGACAGCGGCACCGGAATGGCGAAATTGACGCCGACCATGCCGACCTCGACACGGTTGACGAAGTCGCGCGCGGCGTCGCCGTCGCGGGTGAAGATCGCGACCCCGTTGCCGTATTCGTGTTCGGACGGCAGCCGCACCGCTTCCTCGTAATCCTTGGCGCGCACCACCGAGAGCACCGGGCCAAAGATTTCTTCTTTGTAGATGCGCATCTCCGGGGTCACTTTGTCGAACAGGCAGCCGCCCATGAAATTGCCGTTCTCGTAGCCCTGCAGCTTGAAACCGCGACCATCGACCAGCAGCTTGGCGCCTTCCTTGATACCAAGATCGACGTAGCTCTTCACCTTGTCCATGTGGGCGCGCGTGATCATCGGGCCGTAGTCGGCCTGCGCGTCGGTGGAGGGCCCGATTTTCAGACTTTCGACGCGCGGCACGAGTTTTTCCAACAGCGCGTCGGCGGTCTTCTCGCCGACTGGCACGGCCAGCGAAACCGCCATGCAGCGCTCGCCTGCCGAGCCGTAGCCGGCGCCGATCAGTGCGTCGACCGCCTGGTCCATGTCGGCATCCGGCATGATGATCATCTGGTTCTTGGCGCCGCCGAAGCACTGCACGCGTTTGCCGTTGGCGGCGGCCGTCGCGTAAATGTATTCGGCGATCGCCGACGAGCCGACGAAGCCCACCGCCTTGACGCGTGAGTCCGTCAGGAGCGTATCGACTGCCTCCTTGTCGCCGTTGACGACGTTGAATACGCCGGCGGGCAAGCCGGCTTCGAGAAACAGTTCGGCGAGGCGCATCGGCACCGAGGGATCGCGCTCGGATGGTTTGAGGATGTAGGCATTGCCGCACGCCAGCGCCGGGGCGCATTTCCACAACGGGATCATCGCCGGAAAATTGAATGGCGTGATACCGGCGACGACGCCGAGCGGCTGACGCAGCGAATAAAGGTCGATGCCGGGCCCGGCGCTCTCACTGTATTCGCCCTTGAGCAGGTGCGGAATGCCGCAGGCGAACTCGACCACTTCGAGGCCGCGCTGAATATCGCCCTTGGCGTCGGTAAAGGTCTTGCCGTGCTCGGACGACAGCAGCCGGGCGAGCAAATCGTATTCCTTCTGCACCAGTTCGAGGAATTTCATCATCACTCGCGCGCGGCGCTGCGGGTTGACCGCAGCCCAGGCCGGTTGCGCCGCCTCAGCGACCGCGATCGCGTGTTCGACCTCGGAATG